>Ga0187894_10000278_pt1 | contig 69268 bp, 50 predicted proteins | sample GBC1701081metaG_FD_136650 | JGI IMG/M metagenome (GOLD analysis project Ga0187894, IMG submission 136650) | White microbial mat communities from a lava cave in the Kipuka Kanohina Cave System on the Island of Hawaii, USA - GBC170108-1 metaG ... | reverse complement strand
TTTGGCAGAAACACAGATGTTTCGCTTGAAAACGATCTTTGGCGAGCGGGTGAGTGCGCGACAGTTTGCCCGACAAGCGACGCAACTGCTGGTGCGTTGTGCGGCAATGAATCGGATGACGCATCTGGGGATGCCGGACAGTTACGCCATCGGAGTCTAGGTGACGGCGTTGCGGCTGGGAATCCGTTTCCATTTCGATTTATGCAACAAAGCCATTACGAATTAAAAAGTAAGAAGTAAGAGGATGCCAATCGTAATTCTTAATTCTTAATTCAGTTAAAACGCTTTTCCTAAAGCCGTGTGATCTACTTTCCAATCGTAATTGGTGACGATGAAATCTATTGTCTTTTTATAAGAGAGAGCGATATGCGCTTTATTCTGGTCATGCGCCACCAGATTGAGGCTGCCTTCCGGCAGCGCATATTTGGCGGCTAAATCAACTATCGCCTTTTTGACGTCATCGGCTTTCATATTCCGCACCGCGCATTTATTTGCCAGTTCATCCACATCGAAAATAATCTGTCGCTGTTCGGTGTAAACCGGCGCAATCTTGACGAGAATCAACACAACAATACCGATGGCGACAAAGGTAAGCAGGGTCTGTATCCGCACTGCGCCGCGCTCTCTGGCGTGTCTTTGTTCACTCTGATTCATGATCTTCCCCCGTTAAAGATAGCTTATGGCGCAGATAAGCGAGGTCGCAGGAAATCGCTATCACGCCATTATAAAAGTGTCTCTTTGATGGCTGAACGAATTAACGGCAGGGGCAAATCGGCTTTGATAACGACGCGACCAATCATTTCGGGCAAGACGAAAGCAATGCGCCCGCCTTCGGCTTTCTTATCGCGCTCTATCGCTTTCATTATATCATTGAGGGCAAGAGTTTTTGTTTGCGGCAAGCGACCAATACGCTTCACGGCTTCGTCTATCATCTGTCGCTCATTGGTAGCGAGCAATCCGGCGGCTTCGGCAATACGGGAAGCGGCTCGCATTCCGTGTCCAACTGCTTCGCCATGCAGGAAGCGCCGGTAGTGAGTGACGGCTTCGATGGCGTGACCGACGGTGTGACCGAAATTGAGGATACGGCGCAAACCGCCTTCGCGCTCATCGCGTTGCACAACCCATGCTTTGATTTCGCAGCAGCGTTGAATTAAAGCGGTCAACGCCGCCGCCTCGCCGCCTTCAATCTCTGCGAGTTGCTGCGAAATTCTCTGAAACAGGTGGCGGTCTTTAATAACCCCATACTTCAAGGCTTCCTGTAATCCGGCGCTCAGTTGGCGCGGTGGGAGCGATTGCAAGGTGTCAATGTCAATAACGACCAATGATGGCTGATGAAAAACGCCGATGAGATTTTTACCGAGCGGATGATTGACCCCGGTTTTACCGCCAACCGAGCTATCTATCTGCGCCAGCAGCGTCGTCGGTATCTGCACGAAGCGAATGCCGCGCAGGTAAGTAGCGGCAACAAAACCGGCAAGGTCGCCAACCACGCCGCCGCCCAGCGCCACAAGAATATCCGGGCGTTCCAGGCGTTCTTCAATCAGGTATTTATAGAGGGTTTCGGCGGTACGGAGATTTTTGCAGCGTTCGCCATCGCCAATCAGAAAACGCCGGACGCGAAACCCGGCGCGTTTGTAGGAAATTTCGACTCTTTTGCCATAGAGTGCATCAACCGTCGGATTGCTGACAATTACCGCCTGTCGCGCTTTATCACCAAGGACAAGGCGCGATTTCTCGCCCGCCGATTTGAGCAAATCCGCGTCAATGGCTATCTCATAACTGCGCTCTTTCAGTTTGACGTTGAGTGTCAGCATTATTTCAGTTTTTGATTAAATTCATCTATCAGTAAATCAAAGCCGATCTTCCCCAGCCCAATCTGCGCCGCCATTTCATCGGCATTATAGCGGTCGCCCGTATGCCATATCTCTTTCAGAAAATCGCCCGCCCGCTTTGAGCGCCACCAATAGCGGTCAAATTTCGTTTTCAGATATTCGCGCAAAGCGACTTCAAATGCCCACGCCCGCAGGTAACTTGATGAATAGAAAGCGTCATCAAGGTCAAATAGAAACTCGCTCTCGCCGGTCTTGAATTTCGTCGCGTCGGTCTGTAGTTCGGCGTAGCGTTCAGCAGCATTTGTCAGACTATTGCCGGAGTGCAATTCACATTCATAGATAAATTTAGCCGCATAGCGCCGAATTGCCATCAACCGCGATACCATCACTGACCGCACAAAGTCTGTATGATTGCGGAAGTCGAGCATCTCCGTAAGCCACGCACTATCAAACGGCAGATGATTGAACAAAAACGCATAGGTTTCGGTGAGCGCATAGTCGCCCGTATACTTAAATTCAGGGCGTAAATCCGCCGCCGCCCAGCCGTAATGCTGCGCGTGTCCGGCTTCGTGAAGCATCGCCTGATAATCGGATTGCCCGCCAACCGGACGAATCACCAGCTTCACCTCTTCGGGTATGCGAATCGGCGCACAAAAAGCGCGGGGGCTTTTGCGCGGACGTTCGGCGCTGTCCACCTCGACATTCTCTTGCTTCTCAATGGCAATTCCCAGCCCCTGCATGGTTTCCGCATAAACGCGCAACAATTGGTCAGCCGGGAAATGGCGGTCAAAGCCAATGAGATTGGCAAAGTAGAGCGCGTCCACGCGCTCGGCATCTTCAATCTTCAAATTCAAATCGCGGCGCAAGGCTTCGTCCATCCGCGTTATATAAACCGCTTCGGTCTTTTCCAAGAAGTTTTGCAGTTGTCGGCTTAACTCTTCGTAGTCCTGATTTCGCAACTCTTCATATAACGTCGTATAGCTTTTGTGTCCGAGTGCCTGTGCCGCGGTGTGCAGTTTCATCAGACGTTCAGCGCGTAAATCGTTCGCATCTTCGGTGAGCGCCGCCCGTTTTTTATAGATTGCCTGTCGCGCCGCGCGGTTGCGCTCGGCTTTGATGGCGACAAATGCGCCTTGCAAGGGTATCTCTTGCCCTTGCCATTCAATCTTCGCGGCGGCTTCGTATTGGCTTATCTCTTCGGTCAAGGTCTTTGCCGTGTTTTCCATATACTGGTCTGTGGCAAAGACTAACAGATGATTGATAGAGGCGTAATTAGTCTCGAAATGCGCGGGCGTTTCCTGACGAAGTTGCTGGAACTGCTCAATCACTTCTCTGGTGAAGAGATCGCTGTAGCGTTCATAGATTTGCGTCAGTTCCAGCCCCGTCTTTTGACCTGACAGAAAAAGGTAATACTCGCGCATTTGACGAGTGTTGAAGTCGGCGTATTCGCGTCTATATTCTTCCAACATGAGCGTTGACGATAAAGGCGACTGAACGAAGGTGTCAAGTGAAGGAAGCGCGTTTCTGAAAAAGGGCAAAAAAATAGGCGGTGCAGCGTGGGATGACTGCACCGCCTTGGTTCTGGTTGCCGTCCTCACCCCGGCAACCTAGAATCGAGAACAGGAAGTGATTTGAGAATCACCCGTATCTCTTGCCCCACCTATGCTAGAGCAATCTCAGTGCCAGAGCCATAATAGCACTCATTTCGGGAAAGAAGTCGCTTTTTTCAGGAATTCCTTCAATTTGAATCGCTTTGTACTGACGTAATGGGAATTACAGCGTGTAAAAAATACATATATTTATGGAATTTTTTTCACAGGAATTGTCACCATGTATCTTTGCCGGACATTCGCGTTATACTTGTTGAGTGAAAGTATTACTGGCAACCACAAACGAAGGCAAAATCCGCGAACTTAGCCGAATCCTCGATGATGCGGGCTATGAAGTTATTGGCTTGGGCAATCTTGCCACCGATGAAGAACTGGAAACCGGCACGACTTATGAAGAAAATGCTTTGTTAAAAGCACGGTATTATCATCAAGTATCAGGGTTGCCGACCATTGCCGACGATTCCGGTCTTGAGGTTGACGCTCTCAATGGCACACCGGGCGTCTATTCGGCGCGATACGCCGGGGCGGACGCCAGCGACCTTGACCGCACAAAGAAATTGCTGGAAGCCATTCAAGCCGTACCCGACGACGAGCGCGGCGCACACTTCGTTTGTGTGGCGGCAATCGTCTGGGCGGGCGGCGAGCAAACCTTTCTTGGCGAAGCGCACGGACGACTGTTGCACGAGCTACGCGGCGCGGGCGGCTTCGGTTATGACCCGATATTCTTCTATGAGCCATTACAAAAGACCTTTGCCGAACTGACGCACGATGAAAAAGTTAAGGTCAGCCATCGCGGGCAGGCGTTTCACTATTTAGTAGCTTGGTTGAAGCAAACGCCGATAACGGAAGATGATAAAACAGATTGAAATTGCGGGTCTATAACGCCCTGCAAACATTATCCATTGTCCACTGTGCAGTACAACAGGACATTTACCTGTAGCGGTTGTTGATTCCCAGACATCTTGTAGCGCTTTTTCTTCTTTGGCAGAGAATATCTTCGTCACAAGAATCTTCCTGTCCCCACATTTTCCCGGCTGCAAAACAGCGTCTCGATTTACAGTCTCCAGCGGGACGAGCAAGGCAGGAAGCCCACATTTCTCAGGGACTGTTCAGTTGTTTCTTCAATCATAGAGTCCTTCGATTACGCGACTCGATTGGTCGTCTAACGCTCACGTTCAGCGGGGCCGTGAATAGCCTGAAATGAACTGTCAGGGGTGTGGCAGTGGAATCTGTAGCGATCTGTTTTCGTCAATGTTCACCTAATATTCCGGTTTCAGCGGACGGCTTGCCGCCGCCGCTGAAAGCGGTTGTTAGCTGACCTTTTTTTCGCCGCCTGGTCAGAAGCCTTCAAAGACGTTTATGCGACGATCAGGCGAGGTCGAAGCGGTCGAGATTCATCACCTTGTTCCACGCGGTCACAAAGTCACGCACGAACTTCTCCTTCGAGTCGTCCTGTGCGTAGACCTCCGCGAGGGCGCGGAGTTGGGAGTGGTAACCGAAGATGAGGTCGACGGCGGTTGCGGTCCACTTGACCTCGCCTGTTGCGCGATCACGCCCCTCGTACACGTTTGCATCTGAGGCGGATGCCTTCCACTCCGTGCCCATGTCGAGCAGGTTCACGAAGAAGTCGTTGGTCAGCGTCTCGGGCCGGTCGGTCAAGACGCCGTGCTTGGATTGCCCGGAGTTGGCGTTCAGGGCGCGTATGCCGCCGACTAAGACGGTCATCTGGGGAGCGGTCAGCGTCAGCATATAGGCACGCTCCAGCAACAGATCCTCTGGCCGCAGCTCCTCTCCGGCATGGAGGTAGTTGCGGAACCCATCATAGCGAGGTTCGAGCACGGCGACCGACTCTACGTCGGTCTGCTCCTGCGAGGCGTCCGTGCGCCCCGGCGCAAACGGGACCGTGACATCGTGTCCGGCGTGCTTCGCCGCCTGCTCGACAGCCGCGCACCCGCCCAGGACAATCAGGTCAGCGAGCGAGACCTTCTTCCCGCCGGACTGTAAGCTGTTGAAGTCCTGCTGGATCTGCCCAAGGGCCTGCAACACGCCGGTCAGCTCTGCCGGATTGTTGGACTCCCAATCCTTTTGCGGCGCAAGGCGAATCCGTGCCCCGTTGGCGCCGCCACGCTTGTCGGTGCCGCGGAAGCTGGCCGCCGACGCCCAGGCGGTAGAGACCAACTGAGAAATGGACAGTCCCGAGGCGAGGATCTTATTCTTGAGGTCAGCGATTTCCGCCTCTCCGATTAACTCATGATCGACTGCAGGGACAGGGTCCTGCCATATCTGCGGCTCCGCCACCCAGGGGCCGAGGTAGCGCGAGATAGGACCCATGTCGCGGTGCAACAGCTTGTACCATGCTTTGGCAAACGCTTCTGCAAGCTGATCCGGGTTCTCGTAAAAGCGCTTCGCCATCTTCGCATAGATCGGATCTGTCTTCAGCGCCAGGTCCGTCGTCAGCATCATGGGAGCGTGCCGCTTCGACGGATCGTGCGCATCGGGCACGGTGCCCTGAGCCTCGGGGTTCGCAGGACGGAACTGCTTGGCACCCGCGGGGCTAGCCGACAACTCCCAGTCATACTTATGGAGGTTTTCCAGAAACCCGTTGTCCCATTTCGTCGGCTCGTTGGTCCAGGCGCCATCGAGGCCGCTCGTGATCGTGTCGGCGCCTTTGCCGCTGCCGAAGGCGTTGCTCCAGCCGAGGCCTTGTTCATCGAGGCTAGCGCCTTCCGGCTCGGGCCCAACGTGCCCGGTGGCCGGGGCGGCACCGTGGGCTTTGCCGACTGTGTGGCCGCCGACGATGAGCGCAAGGGTCTCCTCGTCGTTCATTGCCATGCGGCGGAATGTTTCGCGAATGTACTTGGCTGCCAGGGCCGGGTCCGGGTTGCCGCGCGGTCCTTCTGGATTCACGTAGATCAGTCCCAGGTGATCGGCGCCGACGGGCCCCTGAAGTTCCCCTTCCTCATTGTGGCGCTCGTCGCCCGTCCCGCCGCCGCCGAACCAACTGCTTTCCGGGCCCCAGAAGATTTCGTCGGGCTCCCAGTGGTCCTCTCGCCCGAAGCCGAAGCCGAACGTCTTGAGCCCCATTGACTCGTAGGCCACATTGCCGGCGAAGGCAATCAGATCGGCCCAGGAGAGCTTCCGGCCGTACTTCTGCTTGATCGGCCAAAGCAACCGCCGCGCCTTGTCGAGGCTCACGTTGTCTGGCCAGCTATTGAGGGGGGCAAAGCGCAGCATGCCTTTGCCCGCGCCGCCCCGGCCATCCGCGATGCGGTAGGTGCCGGCGGCGTGCCACGTCATCCGTATGAAGAACGGTCCGTAATGACCATAATCTGCCGGCCACCAGTCCTGCGAGGTCGTCATCAGCTTGATGAGGTCCTGCTTCAACGCCTCGACGTCGAGGGTCTTGAATTCCTCCGCGTAGTTGAAGTCCCTGCCCATCGGATTTGATAGGGGGGTGTTTGAGTGAAGAATCGAGAGGTCCAGTTGATCCGGCCACCAGTCCTTATTCGTCCTAGGTCGAGTCCGCTTGGGAGTCGGAGAAGGAATCACCGGGTTCTCGCTTTCGCTGACGCTAGCAGTCGCGTCCTTCGTATCAAATAAATCCTTTTCTTCAGACACTAAGGTCTATCTCCTTTCTAGTTGATTCGCTGCAATTAATGGCAAATAGCAAAGTCTATCTTGCCGCTGATTTGCGCTGCCCAAGCCCGCATTGGGATTAGCGGTCTGGCACACGCTCATACTATACTAGCCAACATTCTATGAGCCTGAACTGACTAAGAACCCGCCAATCCTCGGCGGTCAAGGCAGCCTTTTCGAGACGCTCGATATAATGGTGTTTCGCTGTCATCTATCTCCCTTTCGTAAGTATTATTGAGACGATGATGAGCCTCAGCCCGCCTCGTTGTTTAGAATATGTCTAAGGTGATACTCTGTCAAGCTTGCGACTCGAAATAATCTCTTTGAAGATGAGAAAAATCTTGCTACTATTCCGTTTATGACAGGAAGAGGTTTTCTCGAAATATGGCAACAATGAATCGAACATACATCGAAGGACAGATGCGCGAGAGCGGTTTGAAAGTGACGCCGCAGCGTTTTGCCGTCCTTGAACACATATCCGCCACCTGCGACCACCCGACGGCGGATGAGATTTTCAACGCCATCAACAAGCAGTTCCCGCGGGCGTCACGCGCCACCGTTTACAATACAGTAATGGCGCTGGCGCAGACCGGCATGATTACGGCGTTATGTTTGGATGATGGCATTACGCGATACGACGCGAACCTTGAAGCGCATCATCATTTTGTCTGTCACAGTTGCCGCAAAATTTACGACGTGGCGAGTAGTGAAGTACACGGCAAGTTAGAGGCGCTGACGCTGCATCAGGTAGAGGCTTACGAAGTTATCCTGCGCGGGCGCTGTCAACGATGTCAGGAGAAACAGGCGAAAAAGTTAAAACGAATTGCCAGAAGTTGATTTTTCGCCTAACCTTTTTCTTGAGGCGATTGAACAATCCCAGCGTCCCAGCCGTATACCTTGCCGATAATCTAAAATTTAATTCAGGAGTCTTCGAGTGAAATCAAAAGCTATCTTCACGCTCATTCTGGCGTTATTGCTGTCCCAAGTCCCAACTTTCGCGCAAACTTCAAAAGGTTCCATTCGCGGCACAATTACAGACGCTACAGGCAGTCAAAGGTCTGATGTAAAAATTACTATCATTAACGAAGAGACAGAAGAAACCAGAACGACGATCAGCAATGGGCAAGGCGAATTCATTGTTCCGCAGTTACCCCCTGGAACTTATCGCGTTTCAGCAGTTGCTCAAGGATTTCAGAAATACACGCATTATAAGGTACAACTTTTAGTAAATCAGGAACTACGTTTAGATATACCTCTTGCGGTTGCCACCCCGCAGGAAAACATTGATGTTTATCAGCCTGTATCAGAATTAAAGAAAGACTCCGCTTCACTCGGCACAGTGATAGACAACCGGCAAGTGACGAATCTGCCGCTTGATGGGCGCAACTTCCTTGAACTCACTTTGCTTGTTCCCGGCGCGGCTCCGGCGGCTCCCGGTTCTGCCGGTTCGGTGCGCGGCGATTTCGCTTTCAGCATCAACGGCGCACGCGAAGATGCCAATAATTTCCTGCTCGACGGCGCATTCAACGTAGACCCGAAACTTAACACCTTTGGCGTTAAACCGCCGGTTGATGCGATTCGTGAATTTGAAGTTTTGACCAATTCTTACGACGCCGCTTTCGGGCGCAATACCGGCGGGCAGATTAACATCATCACCAAATCCGGCGCTAATGAATTTCACGGTTCGGCTTATGAATTTTACCGCAATGGGGCTCTCGACGCCCGCAACTTCTTTGCGCCGCGCAACGAAGATGCTCCTGAATATAACCGCCATCAATTCGGCGGCTCGCTTGGCGGGCGCATCATCAGAGACCACACTTTCTTTTTTACCGATTACGAAGGCTTACGCAGCCGTGAAGGCATTACGCGAGTGACGAATGTGCCGACGCTGGCGGAACGAAGCGGCAATTTTTCGCAGAGTCTTCTACCAAAACCGATCAATCCGTTTACCCAACAACCTTTCACAGGCAATCAGATTCCAAGTTTCTTCATCAATCCAATCGGGCAGGCGATAGCCAATCTCTACCCGTTGCCGAATCGTAACGCGCCGTTTGCCAATTTCGTCTCGTCGCCCGTGCAACGCGACAAAAATCATCAATTCGATGTGCGCGTAGACCACGCGCTCGCCTCATCTTCTAATCTGGCGGTTCGTTACAGTTTTTCTGACCGCGATTTGCTGGAACCATTCGCCGGACGCACCTTTTCGGCGCTGCCCGGTTTCGGCAACGATGTGACGCGCCGCGCTCAGAATGCGATGGTTTCGGAAACGCATATCTTTTCGCCCGCGCTGGTCAATGAAGTGCGTTTCGCTTTCAGCCGCGTCGCTTCGAGCGTCTTTCAGGAGAACGCCGGAACCAGCATCAATCGTCAGGTGGGATTGCCGGAAGTCTCCACCAAGCCGCGTGATTTCGGCTTGAGCTTTATCACCATCACCGGCTATTCGCCGCTCGGTCACGAATTCAACAACCCGCAGGATAGCGTCACCAATGTTTATCAACTGGCAGACAACGCCACCTGGTCACGCGGCGCACATCTCTTTAAGTTCGGCTTCGACATTCGCAAAACCGAGCAGAACGCCTTTCGTGATGTGCAATCACGCGGCTTTTTGACCTTCTCTTCGCAGGTTCCGATTACCGGCAATGCGCTTGCCGATTTGCTGCTCGGAGCTCCGGCGCTGACGGGCGCGGCGCGTTTGGATAATCACCAGCATTTGCGGACGGAAAGCTATAACGGTTACGTCACCGATAGCTGGCGCGTCAAACCGAATCTCACACTGTCGCTAGGGTTGCGTTACGAATACAACACGCCTGCCGTTGACCCGGATGACCGCGCCGCGCTCTACAATCCGGCAACCGGCTCACTGGCACAAGTTGGGACAAATGGCGTACCACGTTCGGGTTATGACCCCGATAGAAATAACTTCGCGCCGCGTTTCGGTTTCGCTTGGACATTTGCCGAAGATACGGTATTGCGCGGTGGCTACGGCATCTATTACGACCAATCGGCATTAGCGCCAAGCGAAGGGTTGTACTTCAATCGCCCGTATTTCGATTTCAACCTCTATTTTTCGTTGCCGGGGCTGCCGTTGCAACTGAGCAACCCGTTTCCGGCGCAGTTCCCTTTCCCGTTGCCGTTCTCGGCGTTCACCTTCCAGCGCGACCTTCGCACACCGTACACGCAACAATGGAATGTGAACATTGAACGACAACTCGGAGCCAGCCGTCTGTTTGAAATTGCTTATGTCGGCTCGAAGGGTACCAAGCTGATTACCGCCCGCGACATCAATCAACCAAATGCCAGCCCCGTGCGCCCGAATCTGCGCCCCAATCCGATATTCGATGACATCAACATTCTGGAATCCCGCGCCAATTCCAGCTATAACGCTTTGCAGATGCGTTTCCAGCAACGCCTTGATTTCGGCTTGTCGCTGTTGTCGTCTTATACGTGGTCACGTTCCATAGACGATGCTTCCGGCTTCTTTACAAGCGCCGGAGATGCCAATTTCCCGCAGGACAGCAACGACGTGAGATTGGAGCGTGGGCGTTCGAGCTTCGATGTCGCGCACCGCTTCTCGCTCAGTTATGCCTACGATTTACCCTTCGGCAAAGGACATCTTCGGGGAGAAAAAGGCTGGCTGAATTATCTGCTCGGCGGCTGGCAGACGCTCGGCATCGTCACGTTGCAATCCGGCAGACCCTTCACGGTGGCGTTGATTTCCGAGTTCGATAATAGCAATACTGGGCGTTCCAGCTTGGGCTTCGGCGCAAACGACAGACCGAATGTTACGGGCAACCCGGAAGTGAGCAATCGCACACCGGAGCGTTGGTTCAATACGTCGGCATTTACGTTTCCGGCGTTTGGCAGCTTCGGCAATGCGGGACGAAACATTCTCGACGGACCCGATTATAAGAACTTCAATGCGTCGCTGTTGAAGAATACGCACCTGACGGAGCGCGTCAATCTGCAATTTCGCGCCGAGTTCTTCAACCTCTTCAACCGCCCGAATTTCGATCTGCCGGATAACTTCTTAGGTTCACCGACCTTCGGGCAGATTCTGTCGGCGCAAGCGCCGCGTCACATTCAATTCGGCGTGAAGTTACTATTTTGATTGATAGCAACGCTTGTAAAGAAATGACCCGATGAGTCAGCCGGACAAACAAATGGCAATGAATGAACTCCTCCAGATTGTTGAGCAGATGAGCCTCGGCGAACTGGAGGAGTTCCTCAACCAAGTGAAGACCGTCCACAGCCGCCGTCGTAAACAGCAATCCGGTAATGAAGCCGAATTGCTCGCAAAGATCAACAACTGGATAGCGCCCGACTTGCCATCACAAATTGAGGCGTTAATCGCCAAACGCAAAAATGAAGGACTGTCAACTGTGGAGCAAAATGAGCTAACGACGCTCGGCAATCAACAGCAGGTAGCGCACGAAGCGCGTGTAGAAGCATTGTCGGAATTGGCACATTTGCGCGGCATTACGATGACACAACTAATGAATCAATTAGGTATCCGTTTCCCGGACTATCTCTGAAAGTTGTTTCCCGCCAAATGTAATTGCTGGCTGCCCCATTCATCGCGCAGGTGATTGACGTACCGTTGCGCGTCTATGCCTTGCCAAAGCTCTTTGCCTAAGCCATGCAATTCCATAATGCTGCGCGGCGGTTTTGCCGTCTGTGATTCGTCGTCAACCAGATTGCGCGAAATCACCTCCAGCAATTGCTGACGCTCGGCGCGAGACAGATGCTGAATATGTTGGTTATAAATTGCCGTAACTTCTGGTGTTGCCATCGTTCGTTCCTCGGTGTTTATTTTATCACAGCAGGCATCAGAAAGCAGAAGCCGTGTTATCGCGTGACTTGACGGATGCGGCGCTGTGCCAATAGTCTCTTATGACCATTACTCAACCGTTTGTACGCCAGTGGAATCATCGAAATTGTGGAGGCAATCGTGAAACAGAAAATCAATCTTGCTGCTCTAATCTGGCTTTTGCTCGTCGTCAGTTTTGTATCGGCGCAAACGCCGCAGCCTGCAAAAGAAACCTCAGTAAAAGCGCCGCGTCCTATTGAAGTGGCGGACATTGCCAACTGGAAGCGTGTGCCACAACCCGCCGTTTCCGCTAACGGCGAATGGTTTGCCCATCGCATCATTCCGAACGAAGGCGATAGCGAAGTCGTCGTCCGCCGAATGTCGGACGGCAAAGAATGGCGTTTTCCGGCGGGTGAAAGCTCCGCCTTTGCGCCCCTGATGTTTTCGGAAGATGGCAAATGGCTGGCTTTTGCGACCTCGCCAACTGCCAAAGAGACGAAGAAGCTAAAGAAAGACCGCAAGCCGATTGTCACCAAAACGGTACTGCTCACTCTGGCGACGCAGCAGAAAGTCGAGTTTGAAAAGATTCGCCGTTTCGCCTTTTCCGGTGAACAAGCAGGCTGGCTCGCGCTGCATCGCGCTGGCGCAGAAGCCGCCGCGCCGTCAGCTCCTGCACCGACTCCCGGCGCTGGCGCTCCGCCGGCAAGCGACAGACCTAGTGGCACAGATTTGATTCTCTATGAACTGGCAACCGGCAATCAGTTGAACATCGGCAATGTCTCTGATTTTGGCTTCAACAAGAAAGGTGAATGGCTCGCCTTCATCATTGATGCGGCGGAAAAGATTGGCAATGGCGTACAACTCCGCAATATGGCGACTGGCGCAGTCATGCCACTGGAAAGCGACAAAGCGAACTACAAGAGCCTGAACTGGACGGAGAAGGGAGACGCTTTCGCCGTACTGAAAGGCGTTGAAGATAAGAAGTATGAAGATAAGCTCTATTCGGTTATCGGCTTTACGAATCTCGCGGCAACGCCAGTGAAGAAAGTCGTCTTTGATCCGAAAGAAGACAAGAGTTTTCCTGCCGGAATGTCCGTCAGCGCGAATCGTCCGGCTGAGTGGTCAGAGGATGTAAGCGCCATCATCTTCGGCATTGCGGAAGTGAAAAGGAAAGAGAATGCTGACAAGTCGGAAGCGAAAGAAGGCGAAGCCAAACCTGACGACCCGCGAGCCGCTATGATGGCAGCCGCCAAAAAAGAGGATGACCCCGACAAGCCCGATATGGTGGTCTGGCACTGGAAAGACCCGCGCCTGCAATCGCAGCAACAGGTTCAGGAAAGTCAGGACAAGACTTTCAGCTATTATGCCGCTTATCGCGTAGATGAAAAACGCTTCGTGCGCTTGGGACAAACCCGTACCGAAATAGTATCAATCGCCCCGAAGCAGAATTATGCCATCGCGTTGGAAGATAACGATTATGAGTTGATGACCAATCTTGACGGCAGACGTTATCAGGATGTTTATGTCATTGACGTAAAGACTGGCGCGAGAAAACTTGCCGTTAAAAAGACGACAAACTATTTCAACGCCTCGCCCGACGGCACACATTTTCTCTATTACGACAACGGCAATTTCTTTACTTATGATATGACCGCCGGACAGTCCCACAACATCACGGAGAAAGCGCCAACCAATTTCTATAACGACGAAGACGATCACAATGTTGTGAAGCCGCCGCGCTTTCCGATGGGCTGGACGAAAGATGGCGCTTCCGTATTGCTCACCGATGGCTGGGACATCTGGAACTTGCCCGTCCATGGCGGACTGGCAATGAATCTCACCGTCAACGGCAAGAAAGATAAGCTGCGCTACAATCGCCGCTACCGCCTCGATGCTGATGAAAAAGGCATTGATCTATCGAAGCCGGTCTATGTTGGCGTCTACGGCGAATGGACGAAGAAAGCAGGGCTGGCGCGAATTGACAATGGCAAACCGGGCGCGACGGTACTACTATGGGATGATGCGGCTTACGTCTCGCTTATCAAAGCAAAGAATGCCGACCGCTATTTCTACACGCGAGAGACGCACGACGGCTACCCGGATTATTACGCCACCGATGCAACACTGAAAAACGGGCAGCGCGTCACCGAAGCTAACCCGCAGCAAAAAGATTTCGTATGGTCGAAGGGCGTTCGCCTGATTGATTACGTCAGCGCCAAAGGCGACAAGTTGCAGGGCGCTCTTTATCTACCCGCCAACTACGAAGAAGGCAAGAGCTATCCGACGATTGTGTATATCTACGAAAAGCTCTCACAAGGCTTGAACAGCTATGCCGTGCCGAATTATGGCGGCTTCAATAAATCGTTCTTCACCAGCCAAGGCTATGCGGTCTTCACGCCGGACATCGTTTATAAAGTCAATGATCCGGGAATGTCGGCGGTCTGGTGTGTAGTTCCGGCGCTCGACGCGGCAATCAAGACCGGTGTTGTGGATAAAAACAACGTCGCCATTCATGGGCATTCGTGGGGCGGCTATCAAACCGCATTTTTGATTACGCAAACCCCGGCTTTCAAAGCGGCGATTGCCGGAGCGCCGTTGACCAATATGGTCAGTATGTACAGCCTGATCTACTGGAATACCGGCTCGGCAAATCAACCAATTTTCGAGAGCAGCCAAGGCAGATTCACCGGCGGTTACTGGCAAGCGCCGGAGGCTTACGTGCGAAATTCGCCGGTGCAATTCGCCCAGAATGTCAAAACGCCGTTAATGATTTTGCACAATGATAAAGACGGCGCGGTGGACTGGACGCAAGGCATTGAGTATTTCAACACCTTGCGACGGTTGGGCAAGCCGGTGGTGATGTTGCAGTACAAAGGCGAGAATCACGGTTTGGCAAAGCCCGAAAACCGCAAAGACTATTCCGTAAGGATGCGCGAATTTTTCGACCACCATCTGAAAGGCAAACCTGCGCCGCCATGGTTACAGGAAGGCGTGCCGCACTTGAAGATGAAAGAACATCTTGAAGACCGCGTCAAAGACAAAGCGATTTTCGATGAATCATCAAATTGACGTAAAAATATAATAGAGAGAAACATATACCGCTGCGGTATATGTTTCTCTCTTCATTGCACAACCCAAGACTTTCATTCTAAAGTTTTCAGAGAAGGTGACAGAATGAATTCAACTGAAAGCCATATCTCGCCTGACGAATTGCTGAAAGCTGTGGAGCAGATGAGTCTGCCTGAGTTGGAGCAATTTGTTGATAAAGCCATTGCGTTAAAGGCTCACCGCAAAGCGCCGCATCTATCGAAGGATGAAGCCGAACTGCTCGCTAAAATCAATCACTGGTTGCCGCCTCACATCAAACCCCGCCTTGACAGTTTGCTTGGCAAACACGATGCCGAAACTCTTACACCGGAAGAACACGATGAACTCACAGTATTGACGGATGAATTGGAAGTGGCGCACGCGCAGCGTGTCGAAGCTCTGGCAGAATTAGCCAATCTTCGCGGCGTCACGTTGCGAGACATTATGACTCAGCTTGGCATTCATTTTCCCGATTATGCCTAAAGGTTATGTTACAGCGGAACTCAGGCGGTTGGTAACAGAACGCGCCCAAAATTGCTGTGAATACTGTCGCGCTCTTGCAGATTTCTCCCCACAATCATTTTCTGTAGAACACATTTTACCAGTGTATGCTGATGGCGAAACGGTTTCCGAAAACCTTGCCCTCTCCTGTCAAGGTTGCAACAATCACAAAGCGACGAAAACAACAGCTATTGATCCGGCAACGGGTGAACCGGTGTCCCTCTTTCACCCTCGCTTGCAAAAGTGGAGCGAACATTTTGTCTGGAATGAGAGCTACACAGAGATAATCGGTATAACAGCCACTGGAAGAGCAACTGTCATAGAATTACAACTGAACCGGCGCGGACTTGTGAATTTGCGCCGTGTGCTGTACTTGGCAGGCGAGCATCCGCCCGAAGATTTACCGTAATCAGCCTCGAAGATCGTGTGAAAGACAAAGCAATTTTCGATGACAATTCATCAAATTGAAAATTACGGTCTAGTGAAAATAGAAACGCAGAGATAAGAGCCGATATGGTTTCTTGCTCCGCGTTTCCATTTCGTTGAAAACTGACAACAAATCCAGAATATTGCTGATCGCAATTCTTAATTTTATGCGAGCGGCTATTATTCTCGTCAGAAAGTGTCGCTCTCATTGAATAAACGTGCCATTGCGAGGCACTCGATTTTGTGGCGTTGCGGTCGGCGGTGATCCGCCTTCTGCCTCGTAAATTACAAATGTCTCATTTGAATAAAATGATCTGTTTCCGGTCCCAAAAGTACCCGACTGCTCCGGCACGGCTGAAACATCAAACATAGCCGCACTACTCCCTCCACCATTTATCGGGCTGCATTCAAATAGATATCCACCCTTTCTGCCTGTGCCTAATAGACTGTCTATAAGTCCTTCTGCTGCGAGGGTCTTTAGATCGGTAAACTTACCGCGTCCTTTGGTTGCAGAGTATTGCAGTTGAACGGCTGCTATCGTCTTGATTACCCCAATGGCAGAGGTCTCCCGAGCAGTCTGCTGCGATTTTAGTAAATTGGGAATTGCAATGACAGCGATAAGAATCGGAATCGCCACCACCAGAGATAGTATGCTGGTAATGATTCCTGCCAGAGCGATGCCGCTTCCACCGTATTGTTCAGGGGCTGAGTTGGCTTTTGTTCTCGCCTGAATGCCCAATATCAAGCCAACTATACCCCCGATAAAGAGCAGCCCCATCGTTGGAAGACTGATGATGCCAAGGATCAAAGAAGTGATTGCCAGCTTTTTGCTTGGTGCAACGACATCGTATCTATTTATTTGTTTATTCACTCCCTTTTCTCCTTTGCGGCTTTGCCGCACTATTGCCGGCGCATCATACTGCAAAAGAGGTGTATTTTTCTACATATTATCGAGCGGCGATATTGAAACACGCCATTTCATTGCCATTGCGAACCAACAGTTTGCCATTGGCAATTGCCGGATAATTCCACGTCTTGCCCTCTATCGCCTGAAACTTTGCCACCTCTTCATACTTATCCGGCGTTGCCTTCACCAAAGCCAGTTCGCCTTGCTCGGAAATCACAATCAAATGGTCGCTGGCAAAAATCAACTGCCCGAAACCATATCTGCCGCCCTTCCATTTGCGCTCGCCCGTCGCCACATCAACACAGGCGAGGATGCCTTCATCCAAACCGTAAGCATAGCCGTTATGAATCACCGAACTATTGAACTTGTTCTTCATGTTCAGGTTTTCCCAGACTTTTCGCGCCGCCAGTTTGCCGCCTTCGTCTCTCACCTCGACAAGCGCCGCGCCTTTGCCGTAACCTGCCGATGCGAAGAACCGATTTTGGTCAACGACAATCGGTTGGGAACAGTTGATGCCGCCTGATGTATCCCATGGGTAATCCCACAACAACGCCCCATCATCGGGGTTCAAGCCAAGCAGACGATTTGCTGTTGTCGCTAAAACTTGTCGCTTGCCCGCCAGCGTCACCAGCATCGGCGAAACGTAAGCCTGCGTATCGTTAAGCGAACGCCAGATCACTGCCCCGGTGTTCTTGTTATAAGCAACGAAGGATTTGCCCGATGTGCCGCCCGGTTGCAAGATGACTTTATCATCAACGATAAGCGGTGATGCGGACATTCCCCATTGCAGATTGGACGCGCCATTGTCAGTTACAATGTTCTTGCCCCAGATGACCTTGCCGGTCTTGGCATCGAGACAGCGCAATTCTCCGGTCGCGCCGAGGGCGTAGATTTTATTATCGTCCCACGTCGGCGTGGCGCGTGGTCCGTCGCCACCCATAGATTCCTTAAACTCCGCGTCCCACGCTTGCGTCCATAATTCGCGTCCATTATCAATGTTGTATCCCGCGACCACTTCCTGATTGCGACGCTGTTCAATCGTATAGGCGATATTGCCGATGATGACAAAAGAGGCATAGCCCGCGCCGATTGGTTGTTTCCAGAGAGGTTTCAAGCCTTCCCAATTGGTCAGAACTTTCATCTCATCATAACGCCCATCCCGATTCGGACCACGATAATTCGTCCAATACGTTTTCGCTCCGATGTTCGTTGCCGGAGTTGTCGTTGCCGCAGGCGCGTTTGGTGCGGTAGCCGGAGTGGTCGCCATTTCCGTTGGCGCGATAACTTCCGGCGTTGCGCCGCTTGCGCCTGCCTCTTCGCGTTGTTTGGCGCGATGTTGTTCAAGGGCGCTGTAGTGCGCTTCCACATTCGGATCAGGGCGCGTGAAGACCCATGAAAAGACGCCCAGTTTGGCAAAGGCAAAAATGTAGATAGCCCCAAGCGCGACGATGCCGACAGAGCCGAGCAGCTTCTTGTCATTTTCGGTATTGCGCTTCATCCACAGCAGCGCCAGACCGAGAGGCGGAAAGAGAATGCTTGCCAGTAGCACAAGTCGGGAAGTGATATTTGTTGCAGGTGAAGCAGTTTCAGGTATACGAGATGGAGATTGCATAGATCATTTGCCCTTCTAAAAAAATATCCGTGAGGAGAGCGTCGGCTGCGGCGCACTCATCACGGATTTAGACGTTCAAGCAACTCGCTTACTTCCCTGCGCCGTTGCTGATGCAGTAGAGATTTTTTTCACCGCGAATGTAGATTTTGCCATTCGCCAGCGCCGGAGTCGTATAGACCGGCTCGCCCAGTGAATTGGTGCGAATAATCTCATGCTTCGGACCCGCTTTGACAACAAAGGTATCGCCGTCGTCACTGGTGATTAACAGTTTGCCGTCAAACGCTACGGGCGACGACATAAACGACGCCGGTACGGGGACGCGAGCGCCTTCATAAACAACTTTGCCGGTCTTTACCTCAACACAAGTCAGCATACCTTTATCGGAAATCAGATAGATATAGTCGCCGTAAAGAATCGGCGAAGAGCAATATGCCGTACCCTTCTCATACTTCCAGGCGATATTTTCCGTATTGGTCAAATCGCCGTTGCCGCCGAGTTTGATGGCGATGGTGCGTTTTTCCGGGTATCCGGCGCTGACAATAATCATGCCATCGCCAATCAGCGGCGTGTGAATGGCATTGCTTTTGACACCGGGCGCTCGCCATAGTTCCTTGCCGGTTTTCGGGTCATAAGAAAGAGTAAATTCGTTACCATTCGTGATTAACTCGGTGCGTTCTTTGGTCTTGACCAGAGCCGGGGTTGACCAGCTTACCTGCACCGGGCGCTTAACGCGCCAGACTTCGTTGCCGTTCGCTTTATCGAAGGCAACCATAAACGAGTTCTGCCCTTCGTTTTCATCGCACTGCAAAATCACCAGATTCTCGTAGAGTATCGGTGATGTGCCAACGCCCATGCCTAAGGTTTTGATGCCGCCAACCGATTTCTTCCACACCTGTTTGCCTTTATAGTCGTAGGCGTAAAGACCTTCGGAACCGAAGTAGGCATAGACCATTTTGCCGTCCGTAGCCGGGGTCGGCGACGCATAGGTATTGCGGCGATGGCGATAATCAAAGACCGTGCCTTCGTAAGCCGTCTGCTCCCACAATACTTTGCCGTTACCCGCGTCAACGCAGATGACCTTCATCGTGTGTTTGCGGTCTGAGCCTGCCCAGTCCGGGTGTTTGAATTCCTCTTTGCCGAGGATATGGACGGTTGCTTTCGCTCCCGGCACAACCTCGCCTTCGATGTCTGAAGTCAAAAAGATGCGATTGCCCCAGACAATCGGCGACGAATGCCCGCGCCCGGTAATCGGCGTTTTCCATTGGACATTTTTTGTGCCGTCCCATTCAGTCGGTAGATTGGTTTCGGTGGAGATTCCCTGTCCGTCGTTGCCGCGCCATTGCGCCCAATTGGAGCTTCCCGGCTTGGCTTCAACGAGTAGCATTCCAACAATCAAAATGGCCGTCAGCGCAAGGCTGACGCTGGCGAAAATTCGCTTCATAAAACTCTTCTCCTGAAATGAACTTAGCTGGGTATGGTTTCCACTGAAAATTATTCGGAAGGCAATTGTTTGCCGCCCGTGATGAGGCGATTGGTGATGTCAATTAAGATCGTCAATCGCGCTTCTGTCTCTTTGCTTTGTTCGGCTAACTCCGCCATTTTTACATCTACTTCTTTGCCGTGCTGAATCAACGCTTCAATCTGTTCATCATGATGCCTGACCAGCCGTGCCAGACTAAAGACAACGTCGGTCAAGCCATTCATCTTGTTGGTAAGCTCAGCAATCTGCGCCTGAAACCTAGCGTCGAATTCGATAAGGTCAGAACTGAACTTCGCCTGTTGGTCTAAGATAAAATTCATCTGCCGCTCAAAATGCTCCTGGTTCTCGCTCATAGATTCTCCCGTGCTTAACGATACAGGAAAACACCGGACGTTTCTACTGACATTTCCACTGGGAGCGCAGGCAAGATGCCTGCACTCCCGGAAGCCACCTTTACTTCCTTGTTTTTGACTTTGCGGCAGCTTTGTCATCGGCAGCTTTCGCTGCCCCTTTCTCCGCAATACAAAAAAGATTGTGCTGCCCGCGCACAAATAGCATACCATCAGAAATCGCCGGGGTCGCCATCAACACTTCGCCCATTTCGTTCTTCGCCAGCATTTCATACTTCGCGCCTGCTTTAATCACAAAGACTGCGCCATCTTCGCTCGACAGGTAGACCTTGCCATCGGCGGCAACCGGCGAGGCGCTATAGGAGCCGCCTTCACCAATGCGGCTTTCGTAGACCTTTTCGCCGGTCTTGGCGTTCAGACAGCGCAAAATCGCCTGATTCTGACAGATATAGAGATAATCGCCATAGACAATCGGCGTCGGCATATACGAGCCGCCGCGCTGTGTACTCCAGACAATATATTGATTCGAGGTTTCGCCCTGCTTCAAGCTGATGTTGCCCGTGCCACCGGGACGTATGACATAGATAGGCTGATTCGGGCGGTAGTGATTGACGATGTAGATTAAATCGTTAGCGATAACCGGCGTTGTCGCGGTGACTTCCGGGTTGCCGGTCATGTGCCATAGCTCTTTGCCAGTCATCGGGTCGTAACTGCGGATCGCCCGCGTTGCATTGGTTACGAGTTCGGCTCGCTCTTTGCCTTCATAAATCGCCGGAGTTCCCCACGACGGAATCTCTTGGCGGGAGGTGCGCCACAATTCTTTGCCGGTCTTAATATCGTAAGCGGCGATGAAGGAATCTTTCTGCACGTCACATTGCAGAATGACCATGCCTTTATAGATGATGGGCGAACTGGCGGTTCCCCATTCATAGTCAGGGTCGTAGAACCAACCGGCGTTCATCACGCCCAAATCTTTTTTCCAGATTTGCTTGCCGTTGAAGTCGTAACAGTACAAGCCTTCGGAGCCGAAATGAGCGATAAGGTATTTACCATCGGTCACCGGCGACGAACTCGCATGACTCGCTTTGATGTGGCGTTTGGTGCGCGGTACGCCTTCGTGAGCGACGCGCTCCCAAGTGATTTTGCCGGTGCGTTTATCCAGACAGTAAACTTTCCAGATGTGCTTTGTGGTGTCTTTCGCGGTATCCACATCGCCGTAAAGTCCGACGCGAAACTCGGTCTTCGGGTCGCTGCTGATTGCCGTCGTCACAAAGACTTTATCGCCCCAGACCACCGGGCTGGAATGCGCCAATCCCGGTATCGCCACCTTCCACAAGACATTTTCGTTTTTTGTGGCGTCCCACTTAACCGGCGTCGGTTTGCCTTCCGCAATTCCTGAAGCATTGTTGCCGCGAAAAGAAGTCCAGTTCTGCGCTGAGGCAAGGGTGGCGAAACAGAGAAAAATAGCGACAGACAACAGGCGTTTCATAAAAGTCCTCCAAAAATAATATGAAAGTTGGCTGGATACAGAATTGTAAGCCATTCGCTTACCAATACGCGAATCGTTTGTCAGGGGTTCTGTGAAGTTGTGAAATCGTCAATCTCCCGGTTGTTCATTGGCAGCGAACTTCTCTTCAACGCGCTTCAACCGCGACCGCCAGATGAAATAGATGGGAATACCCAACAGTACAATGCCAATGCCAATCGCCATCTTCATCGCATCTTCTTTTGATTGCAGCGAACTCCACACCGTGTTGAGAACCAGCGCCGCCGCCGCCACTATAAAAACAATCGGCGTTACCGGATAACCGGGCGTGCTGTAGGTGCGCGTGGATTTCTCCGGGTAACGCTTGCGATAACCGAAAATGCTTGCCGCCGCCAAAGCATAGAAAATCCAACCGATAAAGACCACATAATCAGTCAAATCCTTAAAAGAGCCGTAAGACGCTAGTATCGCTGACCATACGCCACCGGCAATAACGGCAAGCGCCGGAGTGCCGAAACGCGGATGCACCTCTGCGAGTTTGCTAAAGAAAAGCCCGTCATAAGCCATCGCATAATAGACTCGCGGCGCGGTTAAAAAGGTGGCGTTAGCGGCGCTAAAGGTGGAAATCATCACGGCAATCGCCACCAGTTTCGCGGCGCTCGAACCCAACACATTCTCGATAGAGGTTGCCGCAATAGTAGTCGACTTAGCCGCCGCTTCCGGTCCAAGAGCAATGAAATAACTGATATTCGCCAGCAGGTAGATACCGATGAGCGTCAACATACCGAGCAGAAAAGCGCGGGGAAAATTGCGTTGCGGGCTGACCACTTCTCCGGCGCTGAAAGTCGCATATTGCCAACCTTCATACGCCCACAAGACGCCAATCATTGCCAACCCGAAGCCCGACGCCAGATTGCCGTCAACTTGCTGCGGCATCATCGCCGCCATCGTGTGGTCATAATTCTTGCCGAGATAAAGCAAGATGGCGCTCATCACCAATAGGGCGAATACCTTTATCGCTGTCGTCAGGTTGTTGAGATTGGCGCTGCTCCGTGTGCCGATGACATTGACAATGACCATCACCGCAATACTCGCTACGGCAACGCCTTTCTTTGCTGCCTCACTCATCGGCACAAGCTGGCTGAAATAGTCCGTGAAAGCGACAGCGAGCGCAGCAACTGTGCCACTGGTGATAACGGTAAAGAACGCCCAGCCGAACATAAAAGCCGGAAAGCGTCCGAACGAATCACGGATGTAGATATAGAGTCCGCCCGCCGCCGGATTGGTGGCGCTTAATTCGCCATAGGTGAGCGCCCCAAGCAACGACAACACGCCGCCGACAAGCCAAGCCAGCAACGCCAGAAAGACCGCCCCGCCAACCTGACTCAGCACCCCTCCCGGTTTCAGAAAGATACCGGAGCCAATGACTCCGCCGATAACGATAAACAGCAGATCACGAAAGTTGAGAGTACGAGCAAGTTTTGTCATAGTTTTGATTTGATTGCTTTGACACTACCAAAGCTTTTGCATCCAATCTGTCCGAGAAGCGATTATAGACGACGATGTAGACTTATTCCCTAAGGTATGCGATTCGCTCCCCCGAAGCGTTTTTCAATGATTGGCATAAATGCGCTATTTCCTTACTCAGAAATAACTTTCTTGAATGCTGCGTCCAATCTGTGCTGCCAGCACGGGCGGCACGGCGTTGCCTACTTGCGTGAACTGCCTTGCGGACGATCCGACGACTTCGTATTCGTCGGGAAAAGTTTGTAGACGAGCGCATTCCCGCACACTTAACGTGCGAGGAATCTCCGGGTGTAAATGAGAGCGACCGCCGCCTTTCGTGCCGCCAGCAATGACCGTTTTCGATGGCAGCGTCGGGTCAAGCCTATCTACGCGACCCAGTTGATCGCGTTGCCCGTAATCTAGCCGCATATAGCGAAGAACAGACTCCGCTTTATGCTCGCGGGTTTCATGATTTGCCAATCGCGGCGCAAGGTCATTCAACACGCTGCCAGCGCCGATTGTTTCTAATGAAGGAGCAGGAGGAGTGAATTTTCTTTCATCTCGTGCGCCAATGACAAACAAGCGAAATCGCTGTTGCGGAACCTTGTAATATGCCGCGTTAAGCACAAGAGGCGGCTCAACACGATAGCCGTTTGTACGCAGTTCTTCAATGGCGGCTCGCAGTTGTACGCCACCGTCAATATCTCGCAGTCCCGGCACGTTTTCGATTACAAATGCTTTGGGTCTGAACGCTATAATCAATCGCAAGAAATCGAAAAGTAGATTGCCATTTTTCTCATGGGAGAAGCCAATCCTTTTGAAATTCTCTCCCGATTTAGCAAAACGCTGATTAGCGGCAATGGAAAACGGCTGGCATGGCGGACCGCCGACAAACAGCCCTTCAAAGGGTGCGGGAGCAATCGGCTCAAGAACTTCGACAATTTTATCGAAGTCGGACACATCGCCGGAATGCGTTGGCGGTCCGAAAACATTCCACTCCGGGCGATTTCGGCGCAATGTTTTACAGAATAGTTCGTTGATCTCAAAGGCTGCGATATGACGATAGCCCGCTGCTTCCAAGCCTAAATCCATGCCGCCGCCGCCGGTGAAAAAGCTGACTACTGGAACATCCCGGTTTTGCGGTTGCAACTCATCCAATGAAGGCGGTCGCCGCCCCTCCCAAGACTTGATCCGGGAATTTTCGTAGATGAGGTCGTCATATGACCATCCGATGCTTGTCAGAATTTCGGCAAGCGATTCGCCAGTGCGTTCGGCTTTTTCGAGAAGACGAATCTGTTCTCGCACACGCAAAGTATTTGGCTTGGATGAGAAATCAAACATAAACGGCTCCGGAAAATCTTGCTTTCAACTCTTGATACACGGCGCGAGCCTCATCACTGTTTATGAAGTCTTTGCGCTCATTATTATTAAGCCAGCCTTCATAAAAGCGGTGGATAGCTCGGTGACAATTTGGACATACTGGAACAAGATCGTCAAAAGTAGTGCCGCTTGCTTCAACTCGCGTACCGGAAGAAAGTGGCAAAAGATGATGAAGGTCTATGACTCGCTCTGTCCAAGGGTATGTCTTGGCGGTGTCTAACGCGCAGACATCGCAGGTTGAGGTGGGGCGAGCGGCAAAAAAGTCTTTCCGAAGTCTTGAATTCCGTTCGATTGTAATATGGGTCTTTTTAACCTTGCCACCCTCGCGGAAGCCGCTTTCCATAACTTCATCAACTATTGTGTTCGGGTATTCAAAAGATATGCTCGTACTGCCATCTTTGAAGAGCGTCGCCAGTCTGCGTATCTCCGCCTCGCCATCCGCTGCGCGAGGTCCGCCAATTGGCGCTAAGTCTTCAAAAATTTCTTGAGCGTCTGCCGGATTCAGTGATACGATAATCTGGTTATTACGAATATGAAGATAGGAAATTTGCGCGATGACTTTCAGGCTTTCTCGCGCTTGTCTGCGTAAGTTTTCAGGGGCAGTTCTTCCGGCATTTTCATAACCCGCGTTTCTGCCAACGACAGCTATGAACCGATTAGCATCCTCGCCGCCAGTGAATCCACTAATCCGGTACGCGCCAATGATTTCATTCAAACTTGCAACCGGAGTTTCCGGTGCGATTGCAGATTTTGTTAAAAGGCACTTGAGCGCGAATAATAGCGGATAACGAAACTCAGCATTTGTCTGCCAGTCTGCCAAAGCAGGGACAGGCTCGGTAAACGAGCAAACCAGAAAGTGCAAATACTCATCACAAGTCACGGCTCCCGTCTGCGCCAAAATCTGCGCGACTGGCGTTGCCTGTGCTTGGTTGCCAACTTCACTGACCAGAAGGCAGAGTTTTAGGACACGAGAATAATTGCGCCAAGGACTATACGTTTTGGGTAGAAAAGGCAACCCGGTTGCTGTAAGCAAATCAAGACGACTCGCCTTTTTGAAGTCAGATACAACAACAAAACTTGCGATCCGCCGCATAGCGTCAAATTGAAAGTAAGCTAATCGTCCTTGATCCCAGTGCCACATTTGAAGGGCTAATTTATAACAAACTCATGCTTGAGTCTCAAGATAGCAATTAGAAACCGCCTTGCCTTATTGAAAATTGCGATAGGATGCAACCGGCAAATCAGGAAGATAGGCTTGCACTCTTGTCCGCTCGAACACTGGCAATAAATTGCTCCTTTCGCTTGGCAAAGTCTTTCATACGTTGTAAGGCTTCTTTTTCACTCACTTTGGCGCGAAGCGGACGCTCAATCTTCAATTCTTTAACTTCTTTCAAGCGTTTCATAACCTACTCCTAAATTGTTCTCTACCAAGTCTACCACATTATCCCTTCATCTTCTTCAACACCCAGTTGTCTTCGTCAATGACAACTCTGGTCGGCTGCTTTGTCGTGGTCAGTGTGAAATTCTGCTTGCGTTTGTCGTTAAAGATACTGCGCGTCTCTTTGCTGCCGTCTGCATAATAAATCATCACATCGAGCGGCATGATATAGACCGAGCTTTCACGCCCCGGTATGGCGTGCGATTGTTTCTGCTTTATCGAAAGCGAAATCGTGTAATTGCCTTGTGTGGTGCGATTGCCAATCTCGTTCGAGACTTTGTAGAACGGTCGCCCCGGCGCGTATATCCATTGCTGGAAAAACCAGTCCAACTCTCTGCCGTAATGAGCTTCGCAGACGCGCTGAAAATCCGTCGTCTCGGTGTTGCTGAACGCATACTGCGCGGCGTAATCCCTGAGCGCCGCAAAGAATCTTTCATCCGTCATAATGTGCCGGAGCATATGCAATGTCCAGCCGCCTTTATCATAAACCGCATCGTAATCATCGAATGGATCAGTAGCATCTTCGGCATAAACTGTGCCGCCCATCGTGCCGAATATCTGCCCGTCATCAATCGAAGTCATGTAGTCGTTCGCGGGGCGTTGATAAAACTTTTCATAGTGCAAGGCTTCGGCATAGGTGGCAAAACCTTCGTTCAACCACAAATCATTCCATTTCCGCATCGTCACCAGATCGCCCCACCAGTGATGAGCGATTTCGTGAGCGATGGTAAATCTGCCCATGTTGGTCTGCGAACCGACTAATGCCTGGCTGATGCTGGTGATGGTCTGATGCTCCATCGCGCCGCTTGCCGGCATTTCCGCCATGCCGTACTTCTCGCGCACAAACGGGTATTCGCCAAATAGTGGCGCGTAAAGTTCGAGCGCCTGCCGCGTCGCTACGAATTTCACTTGCGCCTGTGGCAGATGCTCCGGGTAAACATAAAAGAGAATCGGCATTCGTGTCCCATCCATTGCTGTATAGGTATCGTCAAACCTCGCGTAGTTAGTAGCAGCAATCGAAATCAGATAGGTCGAAAGCGGCGACGGTTCGCGCCAGAAGAAGGTCGTTGTCTGATCGTTGTTCTCTACCGTCTTGTCGAGAATGCCGTTGGAAGCGGCGGTGAAGCCACGCGGCACAGTTGCTTCCATCTCTACCGTCGCTTTGTCTGTTGCGTCATCAATACAGGGAAACCACGTCGGCGAGCCGTAAGGTTCCGTCAGCGTCGCCATCACGACGGCGTTATCGCTGCCGTGTCGCGCCGTAAACATCCCGCCACCGAGTCGGTTCATCACCACCGGCGTACCGCGATAATCAATCTCAAGGCTGATCTCATCGCCACTCAGCAAGGCGGGAAGAAAATTGAGCCTCACCTGTTCGGTTTTGCGCTCAAAGTTACGCGGTTGTCCATTGAGGCGCACCGCTTCAATGACGAGGTTAGTCTGCGCGTCAATGTTTAAGGCGTTGAGCAGTGCAGTTGCCGCGCCGGTAATCATCACTGTCCCCGAAAACGCCAGAGCAGTAGGATCAAGGCGTATCTTCAGCCGGTACTGCCTGACATCAAACGCCTGATGGATGATGCCGTTAGCGTTAAAGGCGTTCGTATTGATACTGCCGCGCTGCTGCGAATGCTTTTTGATAAGCAAGCGTTCTTCCCGAATAGCGGCAAAATCGGGCGGCTCATTTTGCGCTTGTAACGAAGCGGGCGTAAGCAACCCGATAGTAAGCGAGAGTAAAATAATAAGGCGGTACTTCATAATTGCCTCCGAACCAATTGCAGAGCAGAATCATCGGCGGGTTCATTACCCATTGTCGTTCAGAATAGACTCGAATATTGCGAATCCAAAATGAACTGTAAACGACAATGAGCAATCAGGGAAAATTCACAATGTCGGCTCGCGTAATTTATACAACTCACATTATGCACACAGATGAACCAGCGACAACCATCAGGAGCGGGCGTTAGAGTTCAACCTTCAGGTTGGTCGTGGATTGATAAGCAGAACTTTCACGAGTACGGCGACAACCAGCAACCTTAAAATGGGCAGCGCGAGGTTTGGAAGACAGCACAACTTTCGCCTGCTCCATCAACGACCAACCTGAAGGTTGAACTCTAACACCGGCTGCCCAAGTTTCGCCCGTTGCCGCTTTTTTACATAACGTGAGCTACATAATTCAACATATCGAAGGGCGATTCAATATGTCGAATTTACAATCTATCCTCTGCGGGTCTTTGGTTTGCCCTGCCAGACCAGAAAACCGTCGCCCTGATTGATGGAACCGTTCACCGGCACACCGTACAGACTCACAGATAAATTAAAGCCTTTTTTGCTGACGATGCCCACGACGAGGCGCAGCGTCAATGTCTCGCCGGGAGCCAGCAGATTATCATTTCCGGCATTGAATGATTGCTGTGCGCCGTTCCCTGGTCTCGATTTGCGGTCACGCGACAACAGGATATTGCCGCGATTGACTTCAGCGACACGCAAAAACGGATTGGCGATGGCGACGTTGCCGCGATTGGTAATCTGTAAGTTTATCGCCAGTTTGGTTGCGCCGCTACTGGTAATCGGCGGGCTATCGCCGGAAATGTCTGTCCACGGCTCATTGATTTTTTCGGATGAGAGAAATGTAACCTCGGCATTCGCGCCGACATTGACGCCGATGGTGAAATCGGCGCGACTATCGCCGAAGATGATATTGCCAAGCGAGCCTTCCGTCGCCAGAATGCGGAAGCGCCCTTGCGTCGTCGGGGTGCGCGGCAAAGTAATCTGCGCTTTTTCGGGATTACCGAGAATATTCTGCACATAGGCAGCGTAATTGAAGCCGCCATCCGGCGAAAAGTAGACATCCTGTTTTACAGGTGTCAGTCCCAATTCACGCGGCACGGTCCACGTCACCGTATAGAGGTCACCAGCGGCAAGGCGTTCGCCGCCACCCGGTGTAGTAACATATAAATTCAGAAAATCACCCGGCGCAGTCGGCGGCAACAGATGGTGAGTGTCGGTTCCGCCATCGTTGCCGGAGCCGTCATTGGCTTCATAACTCTGCCATTTATTTGTACCAACACCGTACCCGGCAAGCGTCGCCGGATTGGCGTCAAGATTGAACGACACGAAATCTTTTGCCGTTATTGCCAGCCGCCAAGGGGTCGTCTGATTCGGGTCTTGGGGAATGATTGCTTCGCCGATCCAGGTGTCGTTTTGATAAACGGTCTTCTGCCAGCCTTCCGTCGCTTCAATCGTTGTAAAGGAGATTTCGTCAAAGGTATCGTTACGCCCCATGGTCACACGCGGCGGGGCGCTGGCATCCATCGGTTTGGAAAATTGCAGGCGAACCTGTATGCGCCCGTAATCGAGCCCCTGTGTCTTGCCATCAACAATGAACTGCCGCCCGTCGTTTGTCCGCGTCCAGCGAGCGCCGTAAACCGTCTTCGTGAACGTGCCGCCCGACGCCACCTGATAAGCGCGAACGTCTTGCAGAATTGGCACATCGGTTGCCCAGTTCAACATGACTTGCGCCCCTGCCCACGTTTCGGCGTTGACCGCATCAATCTCACTTTCCGGCAGATTAAAACTGCAACAATCGGGGCGCACTTCAACCAGAATCGGCACGGCGACGCGATTGACGCCGTAGGAATAATCAATCGAAGAGCCGGTGGTAACATAGAGTCTCTGCGCCTGTTTCGGCGTGTAGGTTTTGCCGTCCACCTTCTTCATCTCGTCCGCCATTTTGCGTGCCAGCGTCGCCAGCGTCGAATCGTCCGGCGCGGGGTCTTGACTGTAGCCGAAAGGATAAAGAATCAGTTGCGAAAAGCTATGATAATCGAGTTGCAGGCGGAAATGGCGCGCCGGGTCATCAATAAGCGATTTAATAGCTTTTATCTCCAACTCGCTTTCCGCTTCGCTGCCACGATAGAGTTCACTCATTGGGTCATCGCTTGCGCCATTATCATCCGATGTATTCGGGCAGGGTTCGTCGCCGCGCAGTCGCCATTGAAAGCCGTAATTGCGATTGAGGTCTACGCCCGTCCCTGAACGGCAACCTTCGGCAGTTACCGGGCGGCGATTTTTGCGCCACAATCGCGTATCGTTCAGTAAATTGTTCGGCTGCGTCTGCGAATAGAGCAAGCCGTCAGGATTGACAATCGGCACAATCCAGATTTGCAGATGGTCTACGATGTAGCGAATGCTCTCATCGGTCGAGTATTTACTGAGCAGTTGTTTGGCAAAATAGATTGGCGCTTCAACGGAAATCCACTCGCGGGCGTGATAACAGCCAGTGATGAGAACATCGGGTTTTCTGGAATCGTCAAGCGCCGGGTCTTTGCCAATCTTTAAGGCGAATATCTGATGATTCTCGTAGGTTGAGCCGAGCGTCACGACGCGGGCGATGTTCGGGTTTGCCTGTGCGAGAATGGTAAATTCCGCGAGGGTTTCGTCGTAGTTGTGAAATTTGCCTTCCGCTCCCTGTGGCTCAACACTTGCCGCCTGATTTTCTGTTTTTTGCGGTTTGCTGAGATTGAAACTTCTCCCATCAAAAAAGCGCGGCGCGACGTTGGCAAACTCTTCCAAGGTATAAAAGCCGACAACGCGAGCGCCATGCCGCGTGTAGTTCTCTTCCAAGTGCGCTTGCCGTGTAACGAGCGTATCGTCGCCTGTCAGGGTATCGAGATAAGCCAGATAGCGGTCGCTCTGCATGACGAAATTTTCATGGTCACCATTCCATGCGGAATATCCCGCTTGCGGTGTTTCCTGTCGTTGCATATCAATCAGGGCAACGCGACTGTGGCGGCGCGGTTCCGGGTTCTGTCGTTGGCGGGCGGCGGCAATCTCTTGCGCCTGTATGTCATTCTGTTTCAATGCCTGTTGATAGTCGGCAATTGAGTCGTAAACGATTTCAAAACTGATACCAACGCGGCGCAACTCATCCAGCAGATACGGCGCGGCAGCGACAACCGTTGTCTCATTGGTCGCCGTCCAGATGCTCGCCTCAAGTCCGGCGAGTCTGGCAACTTCGCTTATCTCGGCAGCCGTCGCACGGCAACGGGCAAGCTGCGGTATCAACTCTTTGCGTTCCAGCTTGAGGCGCACATTCTGGTATGCCGCCCAGACTTCGCGCTTCAGTTGCGGGTCATCAATTTGCAATGCCGCCTGCCAGACTTTCAAAGCCCCCGGCTCATCAAGAGTAGTTAAAGTAGTCAGCGATTGGCGAAAGTTCTGCGGGTCTTCGGCTTGCAAGGCGGCAAGCAGTTCTTCCTGCCGGTCACGGCGCAACTCACGGGCTTGGGCAAGCTGTTGTTTGCCGCTTGTGGTCTTTGCGGAAACCAGCGTCCGCCAGCTTGTCGGCAAGGCTATAGATGTAAGCAGGATGAAGCCGATTGCAATGGCAACCATCCAGCGTCCGGGCAGAAACCTCATCAGTATTCCTTATGATTCATGATCAGTTTGCGGGAGCCACTTAGAATTATAGATTATCCCAAATTTACAGGGATTCTGGCAAAGCCAAGCGGAGATTTACGGGGGAGAAAATCGCTAGTGGCGGAGTGAGAAGAAAAGTTTAGAGTACAGCCTTCAGGCTGAAATCTTGTCGTTTCTGACATCAGCCTGAAGGCTGTACTCTAAACTTCAGTTCTTCATTGGCTTTAGGGCTTCTTGCCGCCGCGCTTAGCCGGTTTTTCGGCTTCAATTTTGTAAGCGTTCTTGACCGCTTCAAGGGCTTCTTTCACCGCCGGTAAACGCGGGTCACTGGCATCCGCTTTTGCCGCAAAATCGCCGAGCGCGTTTGCGCCTTCCTGAATCACCGGCTTTTCGGGCGAAGCAATCAAGGTTAAGCCAAGCCCATACAGGGCGTTCAGCAGTTGCGGCTTGGCGGCGGCATCCGTGGCGGACGTAATCACTCCTTTATAGGATTCGGCGGCTTTATCGGAAATCCCTGCAAAGCGGTACAAATCGCCTTTCTTGACGTCCCATTTTACTTTAGTGGCAGGATCGAGAGCGGCGGCTTTGTCGTACATCTTTGCCGCTTGCTCAATCTTGTCCGCTTGTCCGTAATGCTCAACCAGCAGCGCCATATTCTTGGCATAGATTTCATAATAAATCTTCTGGTCGTTGGCGGCTTCGGGAGCGGTATCGGTTGCTGCCAGTTCGAGAGCTTTGGCAGCCGAGGTTGCCGCCTGTTCAAAATTGGGCTTCGCACCGGGCTTGTCTTTCTTATTGAATTTATCAACGCCGATTTGATAATTGGCTTCGGCATAATTGGCATTCGCTTTGTATGCGAGGCGCAGAAATTCGACGTGCTTGCCAATTTCAACCGATTTTGCGGCTTCAAATTCCGGCAACGCCGCCGCAAAATTGTTCTGCTTCATCAAGTCGATACCGGTGTTGTAACGGGTGCGGGCGGTGTCGAAATTGGCTTGCATCGCCTGACTGTCTTTTACCGCTTTGTCATACTCTTCTTTTTCTTTCAGAGCTTTCGCCCGGTCAGCCGCAGATACAGTTGGCTGTGCATCGGCGGGTGCGCTGCCGCCACCTTTGCCGATTGCCGCCATGACCTGCTCATAGGTCAACGTGCCGCCCTCACCCGGTTCGGCAGTGATGTCAACAACCGATTGCCGTGCCAGCCGCACATTATTGACCCACGAGGGTTGCATTCCCGGTCCCGAAGCGACCACAAGGAAGGTTCCCTGTAAGGGCATACCAAGTCGGACATAGTGACCTTGTTTATCGGTCTTGACTTCAAAGCTGCCTTTTATATCGGTGCGATAGATATTAACGGTCGCGCCGGCAACGGGTTTCGGTCCCTCCGGCGTTTTTACTTTTACGGTTCCTTCAATCGGTCCGGTCTGCGCCAGCGCCGCTGCCGATAAGACCAGCGCCAAAGCGAGAACGAGCGCCCCTCTTTTAATAAGCGAATGGTTCATTGGACTATCCTCCGTGCTATTGATGTTTGCCACATCGAACGATTTTTGCATTTTGCCGACGTATGATGCTTCATGCCGTCGCCAAGTTGGTAATGAAGTAAAGATTTTGTTCGTTAGAAGCGTCCCGAATCTTCAAGTTTATCGGAGTGAAATGGTAGTGTCAACGCGGCAAATTTTTCCCTGACAATTGACAAAATACGCCGCTATGCGCGAAAGTTAAGCAGCATCCTCTGTGATGCTGGCAATACGGAGAGTATAGCTCAGTAGGTTAGAGTGCCAGGTTGTGGCCCTGGAGGTCGAGGGTTCAAATCCCTCTACTCTCCCTGTAAGGATAAAAAGAGCCGTTGAAGAAACGGCTCTTTTGCTTTTACGCTAGCGCAGACTGTCAGTTTGCGTTGCGTCTATTCCACACCAACTTAATGAAACCACGCAAAGCGTCAGTTTGCGCTAGCGTTTTGCTCCACAGAAGCAGCAGGCATAACAACAAAGAAAGCAGCGAAATTATTTTACCAATACGGCGCGGGCGCGTATCGCGGAACTGCAATTCTACCTGATGCTCGCCAGCCGGAACCGTCACCCCGATATTGCCTTTTTCTCCTGCCGTAATTTCAACTGGCTGATTGTCAACCGTCGCTTGCCAGCCGGGAAAGTAGAGCGCGCGAAATTGCAGCACCGTTTCCTGAGTAGCGCGAACCGTGTAACGCTGCGACATACCCTCTTCATCTTCGCTACTGACTTCCGCCTTGCCGCTCATCACAATTACTGCCAGAAGTGGCGTAGCGACGGTCTGGGCGACGGCTTCCTCTTCTTCTTCTGCCTCACGTCTCGGACCCGGTTGCCAGATGGTTCTATATTCGCGCACTTCGCCGGCGTTGACCTCTTTGACAATCTCCTCGCGGTCATGTGCGGCTTCTTTAATTACCAGAATGCTTACCATCCCAAGGCACAAGAAAATCACCGTGAGCAAGGCGACAACTAGCCATTTTGCTTTCCTCAGTTGCGTCATCACTGAGAGCATCGCCGCCAGCAGCGCCACCACAAACAGCGTCACCAAGGTCAGCCAGCGAAACGGAAATTGCAGATACGCCAGCGCTGGCAACGCCTCCCAAATGAAAGCCGTCACTTTTGTCGTCAGCAACAAACACAAAACCGCCATCACCCAAGCGGCAACTAACCACCGTTTTTTCTCATTCGTCAGCTTTATCTGTTGCCGCAGAATGAACCAGACAACGGCGCTCAGTAAAAGCACAAACGGCAATGCCAGCGCCGTCAAATCTACCATCTTCATGACAAAGAAACGACGTTGCTCCGGCAGATGAAAAAACGGTGTTGCAAACAGTTGTTCAAAAACCCAATACTTGGTGTAGCGAATCCCTAACACTCGTTGAATTTTTACAAAGTGACGTTCCAGCAACAGTGGCACGACAAAGACGGCGCTCAAGCCGACACCCATCATCAAGCCGACAGCAATGCGCCATAACGCCTGCCACTGCCGCGTCAACAGCAAAATATAAAGCGGCAGCGCCAACGAAAAAGCAAACGAAATCGGCACATGGGTCAGCAACAGCAAGGCATAACTCGCCGCCAGATAGACCACCATGCGCCAACTCTGCTTGCCGATAATTCGTTGAATGGCATCAAGAATCAATGGCAACCAGACGAACGACCAGAACTCCGACAACGCCGAACGATGATAAAAATCGTAGAGGTGATAGGGCGCAAGCAGATACAGACAAGCAGCAAACAAACTGACCGGCGGCGCAAAGTGCGAGCGGCAGAAAAGGTACATCGCCACGCCCGACAGCAGCAGCGCCAACAGACAGGCAAGCGTCATCGCCCGCACCATATCGCCCGTAAAAAAATTGAAGAAAGCCGTAACCAAGAAGGGCAACGGCGGATAATAAAGCATCACCGGGCTGCCTTGATTATCGTTCGCCGTAGACAGCCAACGTGGATAAAAAAACCCCGGCTCCTTTAATGCATCATTGAATTGCACAGCCCAACGATAATGAACATAGGCATCGTGCCCGCTCGGCAAGCCTTTGATGAAAGCCGGCAGAAAAAGAAGTGCGGAAAAGCCGCAAAGCAATAGACAGGCGAGCAGCAATTCGCGCCCGCTAATCGGTTTGTCTGGCGGATTGAGATTTTCAGAAGCTGATTGCACAAGGGAGTTCAGGGAAAAGCAAAGAGAAAACAAGAAATTCAGCCGAAGTGTACCACATCATGTTTCGGAGAGCATCAGGTGGCACAACCCCGCATAACCCACCCGGCGTATCTTCAGAGGTTGTCATTCTCGAAGTCCCGGCTGATGCCTGAAGCTTGCCTGCGATTATTTCTGCCTCGTTATAATCTTGACCAATCTTTCATACTGAGTTGAGCCACTACCCTCTTTCGTTGCCACCACAAGCAGTCGTTATTTTATATTCAGACAATGTAATAATCGAATTAACTTACCCGCCTTTGATATTTTCTTCTGGTTTGTTGGATTATCTTTTCATCAACTTTTCTTTCATAAATTCTTTTCCGCGGCGTTCTTGTCATTTGAGAAGGCGTGAATTTTTTTCGCGCTTCATTTAGGCTTCTTTTTCTGTCATTCCAAATTTGGTTCACTCTTACCAAGGCAGCGAGATACTTTGTGTCATTCTTTTGGAGGGCTGCGTCAGCCGCTGCGACACACTTACGTTTATCTTTTGGTAAAAATTTGTCGTTACAATTTCCCCTTTTCAGCGTAAAAAATTCATCTGTCGCCAAATAGGTTTCCTTGAGTTTGGCTGTATAATATCTATTCAGTATACCTTCGTCTCCTGAAATTTCTTGATGTTCCGTTTCGTTTTTGGGAATCCTCAAACCCTGACTTTGATACCCTTGCACAAGTTCCTCATACCCCCTCACTGTCAGCAAGGGATTCCCCTGTGCGAAGCCGTCGGACGGCGATGCGAAGAACAAACCGGCAACGATCAAGACGCTGAAACAAACGCAAGCAATTTGTTTTAAGTGGTCGTGCATATTTAGATTAAACCATCTTGAGGTTAAAAACTCTGTAGATGCAAGCGTTTAGCTGTACCAATGGTTTAATGTAATTCAGCACGGGTACTTACCATACATCTTCCTCCAACAGTTTTCCAAACACCAAAAGAACGCCTGCTGACGAGTTTTTTGCATCAAGCCGGGAAATCTTCTCCCCGCCTCTCTCATTTTGGAAATTAGGCAGCCAACAACCGGGGCGTTAGGCGGCGCTGTCGGTGTGCGGTGGACGGACGAGGTACTCGAAGAAGGAGACCTCGACGCCATTCGGATCAACGGTCTTGAAGTTCCGGTGCCCGTAACTGGTGGCGCCGAGTTCCCGGAGGATCGGGGCGCCACGCCGTCGCACGTCTTCGTACCGCCTCTCGACATCAGCCACTTCTAGGTAGAAGCCACCTTGGATAGATGGCGGCCGCTCGCCAGCCTCGATCTCGATGAACCCTACGCCGTTCGGCGAGCGGAAGATGGTGCCGCGGTCCCAGGCATGATAGATATCGAAGCGCAGGACATCGCGATAGAACGCCACTGTCTGCTCGTAGAGCGGCGTGAAGTAGTAGAACCGAAACTCATTATGCCTCATGTCATTTAGTCGCGGGCGATCTCGCGCCGCCTAACGGTTGAGATGACGTGGGGCGAAACCGCCAGAAAGCCCGCCGAAAGTAACCACACAACGCGATAACAAAGTCGCGGTTTCGCCCTCGCGTCCATGGAATTGTTCGACGCGGCATCAGGAAAAAGGCAAAGCAATTTAGTTTGTTATTATAATTCCGAAATGCTCGCGCAACATCGCCTCATATTCTTCCTGGCTGGCTAAAATTTGCTCTTGTCGCTCGTCGTTTTTAGATGTTGTGATAAAACGCATCTCGCTCAATGTTAAGCGCCCTTCCTCTGTTGCCCGCGAGCAAATGCGACGTTGCGTAAAAGGTGACTGCGGGGAAGTTTGATGATACCAGCACATTTCAGCATAGTCTGCATATTCATATGGTTGTAAGGTAAAACGATACTGAGTTTTCCATTCGCCTTCATTTTCACGCTGCATCAGAATCAGATAGTCGCCCTCACGAACGATTTTGTAAGTGCGTCCGCCTTGCCTCTGCACGTCCCGTTCATCAAGCAACAACGGTTCAATAAATGAATCACCAAAGCCAACATCCGCCAGCCAACGCTCGTTTATTGTAACCATCAACGCCATATGGTCAAAATCAGGTCCAAAGCCGCCTTCCGCATTCGCAACTCCGGCAGAAAGCATTTCAACTTTGAAACCTAAAGCACGCAGCAATGCAGCAAACAAACCATTTACCTCATAACAGAAGCCGCCACGTCGGTGTTCAACGATCTTGGTAAAAAGAGCGTTATCGTCAAGCACAATCGGTTGTCGGGCATGAATACTTAAATTTTCAAACGGCACGGCTAACAAATGCGCTACTTGCAAGTCGCACAATGTTTCGGCTGTTGGAGCAAGCGAGCCGCTATATTTAATGCGTTTAAGATAAGCCGTAACGTCCAAGTATTTCTCCCTGTGATAGTTAGAAAAAAGCGCCGAACGCTTGAGATGAGTGGGGCGAAACCGCCACCAAGCCCGTTTGCGTTAAACAGACAACGTGAAAACAAAGTCGCTGTTTCGCTCTCACGTCCAATGACTTGCTCGACGGCGTGTTATTCTCCGGCGAGTTTTAACGCTTCTTCACGCAATGCTTGGCTGATAAAGAAACTGTTTACTTCAAGATTGTCTAAAATTGGTTTGAGTTCGGTAATCACGCCGCTTTGTTTTGCCCGCACGAAAACACCGACGGTCCCGATAACCGTTACTCCAAAACGCTTTGCCGCTGCCCGTGCTTGTTTGTCATCAGAAATCAACAAACAACTTTTCTCGCTCGCCAAAGCGATAGCTTCACCTGCATCCACAACAAGACGCAAAGCTGCAACCAACAAGCCGCTCATCAGGTTTTCAGTATGCAGCCACGAAAACTTGCTGCCAAACTCACGCTCAACTTCCGGCGGCATCATGATCGGGTCAAAAAGCGCGGGCAAAATGGTTAGCTCTCCGATACGTTCCAGCCCAATCAAACAAGTGCTGTCGGAAACCACCGGCTCCTTCACAAGCCAAGCTCCTCGCACAAATCTTCAGGAGAGTAATTAAAAATCGGAACTTGATGTCGCCCTAGAATTTCTATAAAAGCGCGTTTAGAATAGCCCGCCACTTTTGCGGCTTGCCCAAGCGATAGGCGTTCGGTTTCATAGAGTTTAATAGCCAGAAGCGTTTGCACTTCCTCTTTCGACAGGTTTGCCGGCAAATCAAGTTTTAACTCTACGGTCGTTTGCATAATTTCACCCGTACCTATAGTAGTAACACCATCGGGGCAAAAGTGAAGCCGTGAATCAGCGACTCCCTGTATTAAGGATAAAACCTTATTTGCCACTCGGCGCGTTGTGCTCATCCTTAGTCTGGCTAAAAGCAGAGGTGGATTGCTATAGCTCTAGTCGCATTGCGGACGACTTAATCTGATATTAGAAATCGACACGTTATTACTATACGCTTGTCTGATGGAACGAGCTATCTCTATAGCAGCATCTTTTGAAGACAATATATCAATGATTAACCTATATTTCTGCTTTTCCATTATTCCTGCTTTTTCAGTAGTCAAACTGACATCAAAGTTAAGCTCATCATCTTCTAGCTTTGTTAATTCTTGAATTGCATTTTCGGCTTTTATCTTGGCATTTTCCTCATTAAATAAAGAAATTCGCTTATCAATGGTCAGCCTTAGCTCCCGTTCGTTTAATACCATAAGTGAGTTGCGATCTTGAAATAAGAATTTATGTTTGCTAGGCAAGCTATCGATTATTGCCCCATTATTTGTGACTTTATCTGCGATTTCCGATATTTCTAGTTTGATTTTGCTGCATAAATCAGCAATTGCAGACTCCATCCCTTTGATACTCGCTTTGCCTTTTACTGCTAATTCAAAACGGCTCTGATCTACAAAGTTAGAGTGATCTATCAATTGAAAATCCGTGCTTTGTTGAGCAATAAATGTTCGCACATCTTCAAGTCCTGATTGTATATATCCTTGTTTTATCTCTAATTTTCGCACATTGATTTGACGTTCTAATACCAGTCTAGCCTGTCTTGCTTTTTCTGAAATTTCATCAATCGCTGCGAATAATTTTTGTATATCATATGCCTGGTTTATCGCTGACTGTTTTGCTTCTTTCAAAGATTTTTCTGCGGACTTCAATAATTTTACATATCCAATGGCAACCACAAAATCATTATCTGTAAGCAACGCTGTATTGACAGATTGAATCTGTGCAAGGAGATCATTCTTCCATTCATCAAAATTTGAGCTTTGTACTTCTCCCTTTAATTTAATTATTAGATGGTTCATGGTGATTATCCCAGCAATGCTTGGCTACTAGATCAGATGAAGATTGTCTACAAACAGTTTGAGAGAGGAGAAGCTTACGACCTAACCAAAACAGCTTGACAGTGTTCGTATGCCGCAAGCCTCTTATCTCAATCACTTGACCAGAGTTGCTTACACCAACTTTCATCAGCCATCAGATGTCGAGGTTCTTCACATCGAGGGCGTTGTCTTCGATGAATTTGCGGCGCGGCTCAACGGCATCGCCCATCAACACCGTGAACATCTCGTCGGTTTCAACGGCATCGTTAATCTGCACACTGAGCAACGTCCGCTTATCCGGGTTGAGCGTTGTCTCCCACAATTGTTCCGGGTTCATCTCGCCCAAGCCTTTATAGCGTTGAATGGTCAAATCCTTCTTTGCCGCATTCATAACGTGTACCAGAAGTTCGCTGCGTGAATTGACCGTGACGCTATTGCCATTATCGGCAATCAGCAGCGGCGCGGCGTGTAAATCCCGCAAATCGCCGTTCAGTTGCACCGCTTTCTGAAATTCAACATACGTCGCAAGCTCCCAGTTAATCAGGGTGCGTCCGTTGCCGCGTGAATGCGTGACGGCAATTTCAAACCTGCCATGCTCTTCGTCCTGTTCCAGAAGCGTTTCATAACCGGCTTTTTCCAACGCTGAGGCGACCTGTTGCAACAGATACTCTTTCTGGAAAACTTCCGGCAACTTCAAGCCTTCACGGGATAGCAGAATGCCTTGCGGTCCTGAAAAAGCGTCAACCATCGCCTCAACCAAACGACGGTCATGCAGGCGATGGTCAAGTTTATTGAGATAAGCCTCCAACTCGGTCAGCTTTTCCAGCTTCTTCCGCAAATCTGCGCCTTTGAACTGTACGCCGGTCGGCTGCACCGTCACTGCAACATTATCCGTAGCTTTCCGCATCAGGAAATTCGCCAACTCTTTTTCATCGCGCATATACTGTTCGCTTCTGCCCTTCTTGACTTTGAAGAGCGGCGGCTGCGCGATATAGATATGCCCGCGTTCAATCAACTCCGGCATCTGGCGATAGAAGAAGGTCAACAGCAAGGTGCGAATATGTGAGCCGTCAACGTCGGCGTCGCACATCAGCACCAGTTTATGATAACGCAATTTGGAAACATCAAAATCGCTCTTGCCGATGCTAGTGCCAAGCGCAGCAATCATGGCGCTAATCTCCGAATGCGCCAGCATCTTGTCATAGCGCGACTTCTCGACGTTCAAAATCTTACCCTTCAACGGCAAAATCGCTTGCGTCCTGCGGTCTCTGCCCTGTTTTGCGCTCCCCCCTGCACTGTCGCCTTCGACGATGAACAATTCGCATAACGCCGGGTCTTTTTCTGAGCAATCGGCAAGTTTTCCCGGTAGCGAGGTCGAATCCAGTACGCCTTTTCGGCGCACTAAATCGCGGGCTTTTCGTGCCGCTTCACGCGCTCGCGCCGCGTCCAATGCCTTGGAAATCAGTTTTTTTGCGACCGCCGGATTCTCTTCAAAATAGCGCCCCAGATGCTCGTTGACGAAGGATTGCACTTGTCCTTTTACGTCAGAATTGAGTTTGCCTTTGGTCTGCCCTTCAAACTGCGGTTGCGGCAGTTTGACGCTGACCACTGCAACCAAGCCTTCGCGCACATCTTCGGGAGCGAGCTTTTCGTCATCTTTTTTGAACAGCCCCGACGATCTGGCGTAGGCATTGATGGTGCTGGTCAGAGCCGCCCGAAAGCCGGTCAAATGGGTGCCGCCGTCTACGGTGTTGATGTTGTTGGCGAAGGTGTAGACATTCTCATTAAAGGTTTCGTTGTACTGCAGCGCAATATCAATTCCCAACGGGTCCTCATCCGTCCCTTCTCTGCTGAAAGCGATAGGCTGCGGATGCGCCGTCGCCTTGTTCTTATTCAGGTGTTTGACAAATTCGGCAATGCCGCCTTTGTAATAAAACTCATGCCCTTTTTCGGTCTCCGCCCGTTCGTCTTTGATGGTGATGCGGATGCCGGAATTCAAAAAGGCTTTTTCGCGCAGACGTTGTGACAAGGTATCGAAATTGAACTCGGTAACGTCAAAAATTTCCACGTCCGGCTTGAAGGTAATCTTGGTGCCGCGTTTGCGCGTCTTGCCGGTCTGCTTGAGCGGATATTGCGGAATACCGCGGGCGTACTCCTGCTCATAGGTGTTGCCATCGCGCCAGATTTCGACGCGCAGATATTCCGCCAGGAAGTTGACCACAGATACGCCAACGCCGTGCAAGCCGCCTGATACTTTATAAGCGTTCGAGTCGAATTTGCCCCCGGCGTGTAAAATGGTCAGAACGACCTGCGCCGCCGAAACTTTTTCCTGCTTGTGGATGTCAACCGGAATCCCACGCCCGTTGTCAACAATGGTGATGGAATTGTCTATGTGAATCGTTACGTCTACCTGATCGCAATAACCGGCGAGGGCTTCGTCAACCGAATTGTCAACCACTTCATAAACAAGGTGATGCAGACCCAGATCACTGGTTGAGCCGATGTACATTGCCGGACGTTTGCGAACCGCGTCTCTGCCTTCCAGTACGGTAATGGATTCAGCGCCATAAGTTTGCGGATTTGTACTCACAGATTTCCTCTTCTTTTTTTCAGGTTCAATGCTCTGTTTTTGGCGCGTCGCTATTGCCTTCAAATTGCTCTTCGCGGCTGGCTCTTCGACACGCGCCGTTTTGATTTGTGTTCGTGTCTTTGCAGACACCGGTTTCTTCGCTCTGTTACCTTTCACAGCCCTTCTCCCTCTGTTCGTTTTCTTTTTTGACGATGAAGTGAACTTAGAACAATGGCGTCTGTTCTTCATCATCTACGAACTTATCGCGTACGGCTCGCTCGCCTTCTTCCGCAGCAGAGAATTCAGCTTGTTCTGCATCGGAGCGAGAAACGCGAAGGGACGGTTCACTCATCGTCTGACCACCAGCAACAAAGTGAATCGCGGCGCGGTCACGATAGCGATTGGCAATCGTCCGGCGTGACGTGCTGATGAAGGTCTGGGCGCTCTGTTCCAGCGCCCCCAGCACGGCTTCAATGCGTCCGCGATCCAGTTCTGCGTCAAGGTCATCAATGAGTAAAACGGGGCTTTCTTCGTAAGCAGAATTATATATTGTAACTTGCGCTAAATCAAGCAAAAGTAAGGCACTTCGCTGTTGTCCGGCGCTGCCAAAACGCCCGACTTCGCGCCCGTCGGCAAGGATTTCCAAATCGTCCCTGTGCGGTCCGATCAGAGCGTGTCCGGCGGCGATTTCAGCATTGATTCTGAGCGCCAGTCGTTCGGTAAAAAGAGCGCGAAAATCGCTCAAATCGCCCTTACCTTCAAGCTGTGATTTGTAGCGCAAATTGATGCGCTCGGCTCCGAAAATCGCCCGCCCGTAATCGTTCTCTTCCAGTACGTGATTCAATCGTTCAACGTAACGCATTCGCGCTTTATGAATCACCGTGCCGAAATCAATCAACTCCTCATTCCACGCCTCGACCTGCGCTTGAAAGGCTTCCGGCGTGCGGCTCTCGCTGGCATCGGCAAGCAAGCGATTTTTCTGTTTAATGATGTGATTATATTTCGACAGCGTATCAATGTAGGAAGGCATGAGCGCCGCAATACCGCGATCCACAAAGCGGCGGCGTTCGGTCGGGTCGCGGCGGATGACATCCATCTCTTCGAGCGAAAAGACAAAGACATCAAGATTGCCTAAGTAACGCAAGGTCGCTTCCCGTTTGCCATTAACGTAAAGCTCTTTAGAGGCAGGCGTCAGCAGGAGTTGAATTTCTTTCGTGAGATTGCCGCGCCGCACCACGCCGCGCAGGATGGCTTGTTCCGCATGGAAACCGATGCAATCGCGTACCTGACTGGTACGAAACGATTTCGTCGAGCCGAGAACATAGATAGCTTCGAGCCAGTTAGTCTTGCCCTGTGCGTTATCGCCATAAAAGATATTTAAGCCGGGACTGGTTTCTGCAAAACCTGTGAGGTTACGAAACCCCGCCGCCTCAATACGGGTCAAGTGCATTTCCACATGGTAACACAACTCCCTTGACCGATTACAGAGCGCCGGCAAAAGAGCGTATCCTAATCTTGTATGGATAAAGATTCAGATTCAATCCGTTGCTTCTTCGAGCAGCCCTTCTGCGATTCGACCCGTGGTTACGGAGATGAAGGGTGCCTGACCGAATGAGAACTTGTCGGTAGTGGCTGTGGTGTTCCGCTCCGCCCGCTTGTAATCGGCTTTCGAGAGGTAGGCAAGGTACACATCGTATACCTTCCACTGCACCTCGTAGTCAAAGGTGAGCGCGAGATGTAATCCCTGATGATCGTGGTGGCAGTCAACGCGAATCCTTTGACCACGGTTTGACTTTATTTCAATCCCGTCTGGCACTGAGGTTGGGCTTCCCCCTCGGAGCGCCGGTCCTTCTGCCAGCCCGCGCTTCCGCTTCGGTAGTTGGGAATACTCTGCTGTCTGCGAGTATAGGTCCGGGTAGGTACTGCGGTTGTTTTGCGCCAACTCCTGATTCCGTTCGCAAAGAAAGTCAGCGATGAGCTTGGAGATGGTTTCGCCGGTGATGACAGAAAGCAACGCTTGCTCACGCTCCAGAGCATTGTCCATTTTTTCAATCAGGGGTTTATTGTTTACCCGCCCCTTGACTCGATCCCAAATCGCCCGGACAACCAACGGGCTATTGAGTGAGGATTCGATATGTCTCATCAGGTCTGTCGCAGATGCCACGATACGTGGCACGAAGGTTTCTGCCGTGTGTCGCACGCGCTCTGTCCAACCAAGTCGCGGACTGAGTTTCAACAACTCTCCCTCGTTGTGTGCGATCTGTCGTCGAATGTGGCGAAGAACCTGGTCAGTTCTCTCTTTTTCCATAGAGCCGCTTCCAGGGGGGCGCGTCCGCCGCTCTTGAGAATTATTGGAAAACTTCAGTAGTTCATGGGGCGGCACACCAAGCGTGTCGGCGAGACGGCAGATATTGATGAGCGAGATGTTATACTCTCCTCGCTCGATGCCACCGACATAGCTGCGATCAAGACCGGATGCGTGAGCGAGAGCTTCTTGCGAGAAACCGGCTTGCTTTCGCATCTCGCGCAGGCGCTGCCCAAATCGTATTTTGGCGTCCTCTTTCACAAGCGGTAAGGATGCGGACTTGCGGTATATATGTCCACAGGGTATAACTACCATCAACAATTTTCTGGAGAAATAGATTGTCAGAGCGAAAATCATTTTTAGAGTTCTTCGCAGGCGTTGGCTTAGTCCACTTAGGGCTTCGGCGCTCAGGTTGGAGGTGTGTCTACGCCAACGACATTTCTCAGAAAAAGGAAGAGGTGTACCGCGATGAGTTCCCTGACGCTACCTATTTCCACCGCGAGGATATTTGGAAAACAGACGACATCCTGCATCACATTACGGAACGTGCGACGCTCGCCACAGCGTCCTTCCCCTGCATAGACCTTTCGCTCGCCGGTCATATGCGCGGTCTTGATGGAAAGCATTCCGGGACGCTATTCGGCTTCATTCAGGTAATGCAACGTCTCAAAGATAGAGGGCTACTACCACCCGTTGTTATGCTCGAAAACGTCGTCGGTCTTGTCACTGGCAAAGGCGGTGACGAATTTAGAAAGACCTGTCAGGCGGTAGCCAAACTCGGCTATTACCTCGACGTGGTGACAGTAGACGCTAAACATTTTGTTCCCCAAAGCCGTCCTCGATTGTTCATCATTGGGACTTTGCCTGAGAAGACACCCTCCAACGTACAAACCGGAGATGATTGGCTTGTTGAAATGTCCCGCAGGAACGGCGCGGTTGACAAGAAGCTCTACAAAGCGATGAAGTCAACGGAACTTCCTACCGGGTGGGTAGCGCATCACCTTCCCTCACTGCCTCCTGTCAAAACTAACCTTGCTGCATTCATTGACCAGGACAATGACCAGCAATGGTGGGGTAAGGAAGAAGTCGAGAAGCACCTGAACCGCACAAGTGAGGCGCATTACAAAGAAATAGAACGACTGCGGCGCTCTGGTCAGACGTGGGTTGGCGCTGGCTTCCGGCGCATCCGTGAAGGGACGACGCGGGTTGAGGTACGTTTCGATGGCATCGCCGGCTGCTTGCGGACGGCGAACGGCGGGAGCGCCCGCCAGATCGTTGTTCTGGTCCGCGACGGGAAGCTAAAGATGCGCTGGATGACGCCGCGAGAATACGCCCGCCTTCAAGGAGCGCCTGAGTTCAACCTACAACGCGGCATCAATCAATTACTCACGGGCTTCGGGGACGGCGTGTGCGTCCCAGTAATCGAATGGGTTGACACAAACATTCTCTCCCGAATTTGCAACCGTGAGGATGCACTCTGCCAAGAGCCGTTGCACCATACGGCAAAAGCGCAACTAAACCTATTATGATCATCTGCTCAATCCGCTCACAGGGATTGATTTTTGTGTGCGTTTTAGGCAAGCAAACCGGAGCGCAATAATTTTCAAGAGAGGAATATGAGATTGTGTTCACGCTGCTCGCTTAATCCAGGACTGCGCCGCACGACAGGCAGAAAATATCATCTGACGCGATGGTTGCGCCGCATTCACAACAGTAGAGGGGGTGGAGTTGCGGCTTTTCTTCCGCTTCCAGAAATTCGCCGCACGACAGGCAGAAGATGTCCGCCGCCGATGGCTCGTAATTACAGGCAGGACAATGGCGGGTGGTGAATTGCAGAGCAAAGACTTCTTCTGCGTCTTGATGAAACTCGTCGCCTTCTTCAGTATCAAGTTCAACACCTATCGGCAGTATGGCTTTCTCTGCTACCGGCTGCATTGCCAGGCTGGAAGTCGGCTTTACGAAATCACTCATCTCAGGCTCCGCTCTTTCAATCAACTCAACTACACAAACCAAGCGGCGGCGCTTATGCCAAGTCCACTGTGCCGGTGTAGCAAGGGTAGGTAAATGGTAATTCAGGCGCGACGGGGCATTATTGCCTGACCTTTTGCGGAGGCAGAACACCCTGAGTGTACCCGAAAGGCGAAGGCTTTTCTATACTAATTGTGGCGTCTGCTTTCCCGGTGGTAACATCTCGTTACCGTTAGAGGAAGTCGTGGGCGCGAGGTTCGATTTCTTTTTGTTTGGTGCGGTTGAAATAAGCTGCAAACGAATTTTTTATCGGACATCGCTTCTTGCAATCTTTCCATCTAATTGACCCTTTATTGGGGAAATGGAAAACCATGGCAGGCGAATTTGAGATTATTAAAAAGCTCAGAGAGCAGGGGCGAACGGATGATGATGTGCGGGTCGGCATTGGCGACGATGCGGCGGTTCTGCGCCATAACAACGCCACGCACTTGCTCGTCTGCTCTGACCTCAGCATCGCGGGTGTTCACTTTCGCCTCGATTGGATGCCGCCGCGTCTGCTTGGCAATAAAGCCCTCGCCGTGACCCTGAGCGATATTGCCGCAATGGGTGGCGTAGCGCGTTACGCCTTGTTGAGCATCGCCATACCGCCGACAATTTCAACGACCTACATTGATGAAGTGCTACAAGGCATTCTGGAAACTGCCGAACGGTTTGAAGTGGCGCTTATCGGCGGCGATACTTCTGCTTCGCCTGACACACTCTTTATTGATACAACCGTTGTCGGCGAAGTGACCCGCCGCAAAGCCGTGAGGCGCAGTGGCGCAGAAGCCGACGAGGTTATCTTTGTCACCGGCAGTCTGGGCGCGTCGGCGCTCGGTTTGAAACTGCTTGAATTAGGGCATCGGCTCGACGAAGAGACGGACGCCGATGCCATCTTTTCCTTGACCGAAATGCGCCAGCAGGCAATCCGCCGACACCTGACGGTAGAGCCGCGTCTTGAGTTCGGGCAATTGCTTAGTGAGCGCGGCTTGGCAACCGCCATGATTGATATAAGCGACGGACTGAGCAGCGACCTGTCGCATATTCTCGACAAGAGCCAGTGCGGCGCAACGCTCAAACTGGAACGCATCCCGGTTGCCTCGTGCGTCACCGGGCTTTCGATTGCCGGTATGGAAATGGACCCAATCAATCTGGCATTGCACGGCGGCGAAGAATACGAACTGCTGTTTACCGCCGCCTCAGAAAACCGCGACGAACTGTTGGCGATTGCCCAACTGACCGGCGTTCCCGTCACTGCCATCGGACGCATTACCGCCGAACCGGGTTTAAGGATTGAACGTAATGGCACAATAGAGCCGCTTATCCCGGCAGGTTATGAACACAAAATTTGAGGAGTAAGAATGCCAAGCGCAGTACGAAAAATCGCAGGTCGAATCGTGGAGTGGATAAAAGCACATCCGAAAACCAGCGTTATCGTCAGTCTGCTGACGCCGCCGTTTGTAGTCCTCGCCCTCAACTTCTGGGTCGTCGCTTCAACCCAGTCGCGCATCTTCGCTGACATAAATCGTTTGCCTGAAAATGATGTCGGATTGGTACTAGGGACAAGCCGCTTCACCGCCAACGGGCTAACCAATCTGCACTTCAAAGCCCGCACCCAAGCCGCCGCCCGACTCTATCAGGCGGGCAAAGTAAAACATTTGCTGCTCAGTGGCGACAATCGCAGCAAAGGCTATGACGAGCCGACCAGCATGAAAGAGGCATTACTGAAACTCGGCGTGCCGGAGTCTGCCATCACCCTCGATTATGCGGGACTCAGAACCCTAGACTCAATGGTACGCGCCAAAGAGATTTTCAGTCTCCGCAACGTCACCGTCATTACCGACGATTTTCATGTCAATCGCGCCGTCTTTCTCGGCGCACGGTACGGCATTGATACCATCGCCTTCCCGTCGGAGGAAGCGCCGCTTGAAATTGCTTTGTCAACGCGACTGCGCGAAGTCGGCGCACGGGTCAAAGCCGTTATGGATATTTACCTGCTTGACACTCAACCGCGATTTTTAGGCGAAAAGGTCGAAATAAAGATTGCTGGACAGAGCGTTCAGGAAGGGGAGAAGTAAAAAGCAGAGTTAGTATGCAGTATGGCGGCTGTGCCGCTCTGATGTGCGGAATGGCGGCTTTACCCTTTATTTCTTGCGGCTGCGCCGCTTGGAGGTGCGGAATGGCTCCGCCTTTCCGTCTGGCTTGTTTCCCTCTACTTTTTGCGGCTACGCCGCCGCGAGGCTCTGCCTCGACTTGCTTTGCCTGATACCGGATTATCATAGCAACTCGTAACGACTCATTTTCTGTTATCTCATTCAATCGAGGCACAGCCTCGCGGCGGCACAGCCGCTATAAAAAACAGTCGCTAACGGGAAGGCGAAGCCATCCCGCACATCAAAGCGGCATAGCCGCAAAAAGAATCCTCAATCTTATTAACCAGCACAACATTAACCAGCACAGCCGCAAAAAGAATCCCCAACCCTATGCCACATATTCAAACAGCAAAGCCGCGATAAGAAACCTCAACAAAGGGGAACACTCGTGCTTGAATCCTTCTCTACCGAGTGACCGTGACTTTCGTAGCGCCAACATTGGCATTGGTATCGGCACAGCGGAAAGCGATAATGTGTTCGCCCGCTTTCTCCAGCGTTACTTTAACCTTATAGGTTTCACGCGAAGAATCGGTTATGCCGTCCGCCGGAAAGAGCAACTTCCAGTCGCCGCCGTTTACGCTGTATTCGCCCTTCGCCAATCGGCTTGTCGCGTCCGTTACCTCAAAGGTGACTTCAACCATATTGCCGCTTCTTGCCGGGGCGCTCGCCTTGACCACCGGCGGCGTGTTGTCTATCTCAACCGGCGTCGTCACGTACTCTTTCTGCAAAGCGAGGTCTTCGGGATTGGTCGCCGCGTCGCTTGCCAGAACTTTGAACGTATAAGTAGCGTCGGGCAGGCGATTGCCGTCAATGGTGTAGTAATTCTGCGTCAGATTCTCTGCCAACAGATGCCAGTCCGCATCGCCTAAGATTTTATAAAAAATCTTATAAGTCAGCGTGTCATCATTAGCGTCGCTCGCCTGCCAAGTCAACGTGCGTGCGCCTCTCTGGAAGAAGCGGCGCGGCGGAATGTTGATGGATAGTCCGAATACTGCCGGGTCAATCCCCGATGATAGTATCGAAGGGTCTGCGCCGGTCGGTAATTCCTGCAAGGCAACGCCAGTCGGCAGCGCATTGACCGCCGCAATATCCGGCGCTTGATTGCGCGGCAAATAGGCAACGCTCATTGCTTCAAGCCGGGTCACGGGCGAAGCCGCATTGGTCGCGCCGCTCCGGGTAATCGCAGCAATCTGTGACGCGCCCTTGAGCGTCGCTTTCCATTGAATGAAGCGGGCAACCGGGCTGCTCACCTGTTCGCCTTCTATTTTGGTGTAAGGCGCAGACCAATCGCTCCATGTTAAATCAGGCGTTTCGGTGTTGCCAGTGCGCGTCTGAATCTGGATGCCACCCGCGCCGCGCCAGTGGATTCTGCCCCAGCGTCCGGCGAATTTCGTATCGCGCACCGTCGAAATATAGGTCCCTTCAGCTACCGTTTGACTGCCGATGCGATAGAGTCTGCCGAGATTGCTCGATGCCGCAAAGAGATTGTCGCCCACCGCCAGCAATGCCGAAGTCTGGTCTTCGGGCGATTGCACCAACAGAGTCTTTGATTCATCCGGCGCAACGGCATAGATGCGCCCTTTCGTCCCGGTGCCGACGAGCAGATTATTGTTCTTCAAAAGAGTCATCGCAAAGGCGATGCTGTCGTTGGAGTTCCACACCGTTTCGCTTGCGCCGTCCGGCAGAATGCGAAAGACGCTGCTGCTCTTGCTGCCGCCTTTTGCTGCGCCTGATGAAGCATCGCCCGATTGCACCGCTACCGCGCCATCGTCGTCGGTTGAAAGTTTAATCACGCCATCGCCGGAAAGCGTTGTAGTGGTTGACGCGCCGACGCCGGTGGTCTTTTGCGCGGCTCCGGCTTGATTGATGCCCAGCGCGTAAATCGCCCCGTCGGGCGCAACCGTCAAGGCGTGAATCTCCTGCGCCGGAGTGTCCAGCAGGGCGAAGGTTTTGCCATCGGCGGAGACCCGCAAGACCAGTCCTGACGGCTCGGTTCCGGCAAGCAGATTGCCGCTTTTGTCGAGCGCCAGCGCCGTAATGTTCGCCTCTTTGGTGTCGGCAATAATCGTCTCTTTGCCCGCCGCGTCTATCTTGTAGATAACTCCTTTATCGCCCGTTCCGGCATAGAGCGTTGACGTGGCATTATCGTAGAGCAATGACCAGATGTATTTATAAGCCGGTTTGAAGAAGACCGTCGCGTTGCCATCGCCGCCGATTTTGTAAATTTTGCCGTCGGGTGAAGTCGCGGCGTAGAGTGTGCCTTTGGCATCGGTAGCAAGCGCCGTGACATCGAGTTCCGCCGCATCGTAGAGCAAACGACCATTGCCGCTTGCATCTACCTTGAAGATTTTGCCATCGTGTCCCGTACCGAGATAGATATTGCCCGCCGCATCGGTGGTGGCTGACCAGATGTAGGCTTCTTTGGTGTCATAGACCAGCGTATAAGACGGAGCCAGCGACATCGCACCGTTATCGGCAATAGAGATGCCGCGAGCGTCGCCTTTGAGAACATCATCCTGTTTCGAGATTTCCCAAAAGATAGGTCCGTTAGCAAACGCCGAAATAGCAGAGAGGGCAACAGAGCAGAGCGTGATCAGCGTCACACCCAACCGCAAAGATTTGAGCATTAAAAGAGTCCTTTCCAAAGAGTCCGTAGTCCGTAGCGCTTAGTCCGTAGCTTATCGTTGCGGTTCACAACGAACTACGGACTAATTAAAAATTTTGCCCGACAGAAGCGTGGTTGTGCAATGAAGAAAAGCGGAAAGCTGCATCTTGCTGCCAGAGCCGTGATGCCGTCAAACACTCCAAGCCTCTGCCGAATAAATTATTGATGTGATGTTTTGCGGCAAAATGCCATAAACAAATGAATCTCGATAGTGTTAGAAAAGGCTGGCTCGACAACAAAAAATCTCTGCTGGTTCTCGATTGCGAGCTTGCCCTTTTGCTCACTACCCAAAATCCTTATAGGGGACAGGATACATGAAACGAATCTATATTGCCCTGATGCTCTCCTTAATCGCCATCACAGCCCTCATCGTCACCACATCCTCATTTGCCAATGCCGTCACAGGCAACAGGCAAACATTATCGAAGCCTTTGCCGTTGGCGCGAATAAGTGATGAAGTCAGTGTGCAGGCTAAAGGACGCGGCAACCCCTATATCAGTTTGTCCGACGGTCACGATTTGCTGACCGCGTATGTTGGCGATGAGCGTCTGGTAGAAGCTCTCGAACAAAATCAGGTACAGCCTTTATCACTCGCCTCGGCGGATTTCGATGAGGATGGCGTACCGGATTTAATTGCCGGGTATGAAGCCGCCGATGGTCAAGGCGTTATTGCCCTGCATCGCGGCAATGTTGATGCTATCTATCCTCACTCTATAGAAGCGCAAGAGAGACAGGCGAAAGGGATGTATGCCGATGCGCCGTTCTTATCCCCGGCGCGGGTATTCTCTGCGCCAGCCGGTGTGGATTCTATCGGTGCGGGCGATTTCGACGGCGATGGTCACTGGGACATAGTGCCGGCAAAGCGCAATCATAATCGCTTGTACTTATTGAGCGGCGATGGCAGAGGCGGATTGACGATTTCTCGAATTATCACTTTGCAAGGCGACGTAACCGCAATGGTCGTTGGTGAGATGAACCGGCGCGACGGGTTGGATGATATTGTCGTGGGCATCAAAGGAGAAGAAGGCGCCAAGGTGTTAGTGTTTGAGGGACCGGAAGGAGCCTTGAGGGCGCAGCCGGAAGAGTTCATTTTGCCAGCCGAAGCGACCTCACTGGCATTAGGGCAGTTGGATGATAAATATGAATATGATTTGGCAATCGCCGCAGGCAATGAGTTGGTAATCGTCAATGGCAGAGATAGAAAGTTGTCGCTGGACGCGGAACAGCAGGCAACCGTGAAGGCGGCAAAGGTAAACACACAAAGATTCTCAAGTGCGATCACTTCAATCGTAATCGGCGATTTCAAAGAAGGAAGTATGCAAGAGATTGCCTTGCTTTGTGCGGATGGAAAGCTGCGGGTGTTAAGCAGAGAAGAACAATCTGTTATGAAACTTGCTTTAGAGAGAAAGGAAATAAAGATTGCGTTGCCTAAACCTATAGAACCGCCCCCTGTCAATCAATTTGGAATAAGCGAAAGAAGGAAATTTAACGAGCAACATCCGGCAACGCCAGAAAGAGAAGAGACCGAACCGCAAGAGCCGCATTGGCAGGAAGAAGTGTTGAAAGAGGGCTTCTGGTCAGTAGAAGCGCGATTAGTGAATGTGCGAACCTCAAGCGTGCCGTTGGACAATGTATTGGTGATGGATCGAGAGAGGCAACAAATAGACATCGCCGTTGCCAGAATGAGCGAAGAATCTATAGCGCTGGCAAGTAAAGATGGAGTCAGAAAATATCCAAATGAAACAGTGGAAGCACGAATGGAAACAGGAGGGCAAGGCGTAGCAGCCGTATTGCCGATGCGTTTGAATAGCGATGCATTGAGCGATTTGGTAATGATAAAAGCCAGTGGCAGCGTGATAACCGTTGCCGCAACCATTCCTCAGGCAACTTACTCAGTGATCAATACTAACGACAGCGGCGCGGGTTCATTGAGGCAAGCTATCGTTAATGCGAATATCAATCCTGATTTGGATACCATCACATTCAGTATTCCTGGTAGTGGGGTAAAGACAATCACTTTGTTCTCGCCACTGCCGCAGATTACTGCTCCCGTCGTAATAGATGGCTATACCCAACCCGGGTCAACTCAAAATACGCTATCCGACGGTGACAATGCCGTATTGAGGATTGAGTTAGACGGTTCAAGAATCGCCGTGAGTGTAAAAGGCTTGGATATTTTGGCAGGTAATAGTGTGGTTCAAGGATTAGTGGTAAATCGTTTCAGTGATGTTGGAGTATTCTTTCAGGGAAATGGCAATAACCGGCTTGAAGGCTCTTTTATCGGCACAAATGCGGACGGAACTCAAGATTTTGGTAATAAAAATTATGGCGTAGGCATATTCTTCGGTTCCTCTGGCAACACAATAGGCGGTTCTTTGCCGGCTGTAAGGAACATAATATCTGGAAATGACAATTTAGGTATTTGGATTGATAGAGACAATCTACCTCAGAATCCTACAACAAATAATATAGTGCGGGGAAACTATATCGGGTCGAATAAATCCGGGACCGGCGCTCTCAGCAATGGTAGAGGGATGCTAGTTTTAGGAGCAAACAACAATTTTATCGGGGGCACTGGTTCGGCAGATAAAACCTGATTTCAGGAAACTCAGAAAACGGTATTTTTATAGTCAGCAATAGAGGCAATGGCTCTGGAAACCTGATTCAAGGCAACTATATTGGCACGAATCTTTCCGGGATAGCCGCTATAGCCAATAATCTGTATGGCATTGATGTAGATGCTGCCTCAAATAACAGTCTTGGCGGGTTGACCTCTATACCCGGAACCCCACCCGGCAATCTTATTTCAGGGAATAATCGTTCCGGTATAGCTATCGGAGGAACCAGCGCAGATAATCGTCCTGCATCGAATAACCTTATTCAAGGTAACTGCATCGGCACGAATGCTGCTGGCACAGGAGCAATCCCCAACGCCGCGAATCCGTCAGGGTCAGAGCAGATAAGAAATGCACAGGGAGGGGTGAGAATAGTTGGCACGCTTGATAATTTTGTAGGCGGCTTAACTGCCGGGGCGAGGAATATCATTTCCGGCAATAAAGGCTACGGCGTTTCGCTGGATGTTTTTTTCGATAACGGTGAGGGATTTATATTCGCTGGAGATACAGGGGCGATTGTACAGGGTAACTACATTGGCACTCAGATTGACGGCGACTCTCGACTTGGCAACGAAAAATGCGGAATCTTCCTGAATGCGGGAACGGTCTTCAACCGCATTGAAGAAAACCGCATCGCTTTTAATGGCAGTAGCGGCATTTGCCTGCCAAACAGACCTCCTGGGATTCCTAGAGATACAACAGGCAATGCCTTCAGAGGGAATCAGATTTATTCAAACGTAGGACTCGGAATTGACCTGGGTAATGACGGACCGGACACTAACGATGACCTTCAGTTGGATGCTGACACAGGTCCCAACAACAAACAGAATTACCCGGTGCTTGGCGCACCAACCGGTTTTACCTACCTGATAACCGATGATGTCGTGCCACAAGCAGTGGTATCCATACCGGTTAGACTTATCAGCACTCCAAATACCGATTTTATGATTGAGTTTTTCTACGGTACGGCAGTAAGCGCCGACGGGCTTCAATTTATAAATAGCCGACCTACAAAACTGGTACCACCTTTGGCAAATGCGCCAGTCCCAGTGCGAACGGATGCCAATGGAAACGCCTCATTCAACTTTACCTTCACCATCCCCGAAAACCGTGATTCAGGGTGGATAAATGCAACAGCGCTTAATAACTCATCAGGGAGCGGGCGATTTGATACTTCGGAATTTTCAGCGTGTAGATTTGTTCAGGCGACGGCTGCCAACTGTAGTTATGCATTGAGCGTGACGAACAACTCCGTAAACGCAGCAAGCGGCACGGAAAGTTTTACTGTCACCGCTCAAAGCGGTTGTACCTGGACGGCTGTTAGCAGCGCAACCTGGCTGACAACCTCAAGCAGTGGCAGTGGCAATGGTACAGTCACTTATTCATTCACCCGGAATACCAGCCCTCAGGAGCGCATCGCTACGATTGCTGTTGGCAATCAGGTTCATACCGTCCGACAAGCTGGGGCGGCAGCGGGTCCAATGATTACCAATGCCTACCGCGAAGGCAAACATTTAATTGTTTTAGGCTCTGGTTTTCAAGATAGCGCGAAAGTCCTTCGTAATGGGGAACAAATCAAGACAGTGGTGGAACTGAGTACGCGACTTTTCTGTAAGAAGCAAGGCAAGAGTACCGCCGCAGGTGACCAGATTCAGGTACGCAACCCTGACGGGACCTTATCAAATCCATGGACTTATCAGAGATGATTGAGCAAGTGAATTGAAGGTATAAAGCAGCGACGTTTCTGCTGCTCATTATCCCAACTCTCAATCATTCAACCGGCAACAAATCGGCAAAGACGGAGGCAACGCTAAACGAAAAACCATCCAGCAAAGGCGAGGTGAGAGTGTCGGTTTCAAATAAGGTTGCCGCAAGATGAAGTTGGGCGTTTTCCCGGCGATGGACTTCAATCTGTCGCGCCCACCAGTTGACAATCCAATACTCCTGCACACCACGACGCGAATAGAGCTTTACCTTTGCCTCACGGTCGCGGGTTTCATTGGCGCTGCCGGGAGAGAACTTCTATCACCAATTCCGGCGCAGCAAGAAATTTCCTTTCCTTCTTGTCATAGATGAGCGCCAGCCGTTCATTGCTTACCCAAAACGCATCAGGAACAGCATAATCATCATTGGCGAAGAGCAGGGCAGTAAAGGTGAGTATTCGTCCCTTTTTTGATTCCCGATTCCATAATTCAATTTCCATGGAAAGTCTGAAACAGGATGCCTGATGATTCGGTGTTGGGTTGCGCCATGCATGAAGTTCTCCGTCAATAATTTCGTACAGCCTGCCGTCATCCGGCAACGCTTCGAGATCAGCAACTGTCCAGCGCATCGTCGCAACCATATGCTTTACTCCTTATCGTCTAGGCAGCGAATTATAAGATATTTCCGGTTGAAAACCTACCCACAATCTTAGCCCCATTGCCTGAAGTTCTTCGCTGAAATTTTGCCTTAGCGTTGTCATAATTTTAATCGCCGGTAATCGCCGTAGAGATTATAGCCAGCCCAAAATAGCGGATGATCTGTGCCATCAACTTTGCAATCTGGCAATCTGCCTTCCAAGCAATCGAGTTGCGCTTGTTGCAGAGCTTTATCTCGCGGGTATTTATTCAGATAGTGATAAAATTGCCGCATTAAAGCAATTGCCACCGTGTCGCTGACGACCCACAAACAGCCTAAAACACTTTCGGAACCGGCTCGCCACAAGGTTTCCGGCAGGCTGATGACCCAACGCCCCGGCACGACGAAATTATCGGCAGACCAACAGGAAGATAAAGTTGTATGTTTCAATCCCCGCAAATCCAGAAGCGTCAGGTCGCGCAAACTCAAGGTTTCGATTCCGCCCGTTACTGCCGCCAGCGCCATTCCCGACTGGTTGGGCGCATTGACTTGGAAGATGCCATGACTGGCGATGTGAAAAAATTTCGCCTGTTCGAGCAAGTGTAAAACCTTATTTCGTTCAACTGCGATGCTGCCTTCGCTAAAATCGTCAAGTCGCTGCTCGGGCAATCGCTGTTGGGCGAGCCAGTCGGAAACCTCCTGTAGTTCGTCTGTTGTCCCTGTGAGTGGCGGTAAGTCTCCGATGCCTTGAGAGACGCCAACCGTCAACGCATAATCGCGTTTTATCGGCGGCGCAGGCATTGGCGCAACCGCGGTTTCAAACGCCACAGAGAGGGCGAAGCGTTTAATCAGGTAGTCGCCGTCATGGATGATTGCCGCAAAGGGAAACCCATGCAGGCTATCATCCGGCACAATCGTCAGCCCGCGAATTCGTTTTGGCAAACGGCGCAGAAAATCAGGAATCTGTAACGCCTCTGCCACCTCTTCGCCAATCGTTTTGCCGGTTTCCCGCATACCGGCGAGCGTCGCTTCCGCACGTCTGCCCAAGCCGCGCTCTGCCGCTTGCGGCAAACCGGCGGCGCTTTTGTCAGATTGTTCCTCGCGCCTGCCCAAGCCGCGATTCTGCTGTTGTAACTCGTTGACGAAAGCGCGAATCGGTTCGTGCCATTTTCTGATGAGTTCCCGCAGGCGCAGGCGGGTGACGGCGCTGACACCAAAATCGAGACTCATCCAACCACGACGAGCAATAAATACCCGGTCAGGCAAGACCAGAAATGACAGGGTTGCGCGTCTGGGCGAATGCTGCAACAAGCGTTTCCACAGAGAAGATGCCGGGGCTGCTTGCTTTTCGTCTCTCTGTTGTTTGCCTTGCTGATTCATGCGCCGCGCCAGCGCATCCTTGTATCTGTCAATATGCGTCAGCAGGGCATCGAGTTGTTGCCAGAGTTGCAAGCGTAAGCGCGGGCGTTGCCAGATGCTTGCCTGCGCCAGCTCTCGCTTTAATCGGCTCAGACGATTGATTTCTGCTGCTATATATTCTTCATCCGCCGTCCATTTATTCAGCAAAAAGATTGCCTGCTCTTCAGGAGCCAGTGAAGCGGTCATCTCAGTAAGTAACTCCTGCGTCTCTTTGGCTAACGCCTGCTGTTCCGCCTCGCTGTATCCGAGTTTCTTCCGACACCAGCCTAAAATTCGTTGCGCCTGCCACAACTCAGGCTTTAGTCCCAAGTCGCGCAATCCCACACGCTCGTTGTTCAACAGCCGTGCCGCCTCGGTAAAATCATCTTCATAATATGCCTGCATCGCGGCAAGAATTTGCAGCCGTACAGCAATCAGTTTGGAGTCGGTCTGGTGCAGAAAAGCCTGTTGCAGATCGGTGAGGATCGCCGCCGAGGTGGTAAAGTCGCTCAGACCCAAATGCCATTGAAACATCATGGCGCGGTCTTCAAAAAATGCCAAATAGTTTGGCGATTGCGGCATCTCCGGCGCGTCTTCCATAGCTTCCGGCTGTCGCACGGGTAAGGGCTGCGCCTCCCACATTTCCGAAACTGTTGCCAATGGAATTTCATCACTGACCGAACGGCTGCGGGCGGCGGCGAGTTGCATCAGATAGCGCACTCGCATTATGAGCGACTGACTTTCCGGTTGGCGGTCGTCGCTCTTCTCGGATTGCTCTTTACGGCGTTCAGCTTCCAGATGTTCGGCGCTCTGCATTGCCGCTTGCAACAGCCTTTTGGCTAACACCGTTTGATTAACCAGAATCAATACCTCGCAGAGATTCAGTGTCGCCTGAATCGCCGCTTGAGCAAATCCATACCGCGTACAGACAGCAATACTCTCTTTGAAGGTCGTCAACGCTTTGCCGAAAGCGCCGGTCAACAGCGCCAGCTTGCCAACCAGTTCCAGATAGCGTACTCGTTGCGCGAGTTGGGCATTTTGGCTCAGGTAATCCTCTAGCGCCGTAAGCTGTTCTTGAGCCGCCGCCAAATCGCCTTTTTCCAGCAGCGCCGCCGCCCGACTCAATTGCAATTGCGTCCGAACGCCTTGCATCTGCACCGGCAACTTCTTGTTTGCATGAGTTAAGCCGCGACTGTAGAAGGTCAGGGCGTCGGCGTACTGTCCGTTAGCGGCGCAGAGTCGCCCAAGATTCAAATAGAGTCGCGCCAGCGCAAACGCTCGGTCTGCTTTATCGGTGTTGAACCAGTAAATGCGATTCTCCCAGTGCCGTAAACCAAGCTCGGAAACCTCTTCCTCCAGTTCCCCGATTGCCGTCAGACTGTCGAGCAGAACTTCTGCCCGCCGGAGATTGCCGCACTCAATCGCCAGGTGCATCTGTTTGAGCAGAAAGTAATCGCTGTAAAAAAGATTGTCGGTTTGGCGCAGTGCGCCGCGCAAGGCGGCAAACAAATCATCGGCAATCTCCGTCTCGTTATAGAGAATCTCTAAGTCTGCCAGACGTTCAACCAGAAGAATATCGGCGTGGGTCAGTTCGGCGGCGAGGTTCTTTAAGCAGGGCAGACGCTTTTTCAAGGTCTGCCGATAGAGCGCCCGCGCCGCCGCATAGTCGCCTTGCCGCTTGCGCTCTTCGGCGGTTTCGATAACCTGTTTCACTTCGTCAAAAGCGTCCTGCACCGCGTCAGTCTCCGTCTATTTTTTGCGTTTGGCGATGACCATATAAACGGCTTCATCGTCATTGCTACAGTCTTCGTCATTGTCATCATTGCAGTCGTCCGGGATTATTCCTGCAGGGCTGATGCGATAACGGCGCGGAATGCTGATGCCGCCGGATGTATCTTTGACACCCACAGCCTTAAAGACTCGTTCGCCCGCGTCCGTTTCAGAACGAACAACTGTCGGCTTGAGTTTGCCAATCGGTCCGCGTTGCAGTTTGACTACGGTTCCCAAATCCTCTTCAACAATCTGTTTGAGAGCCGATTGCAGCGAAGGGTTTTTATCAAGGTTGGCAAAGTTCGGCGAATCTTCAACGTAAAAGCGGGCTTTGCCACCGGGCAGTGTCCGCGGGTCCATAATCCGTTGCGCTTCGATGCCGTCGCGCCGATAGCCGAGCAGTTGGAGAGCCTTTCTGCCTTCCGCTTCGGGTAGCCCCAGAACCTGCATGGTATCTTCCAGCGTGTTAATATAACCGGTTTCAAGGTCAAGTTCGTAACCTTGTCCTTTGGCTTTCAATACGGCTTTCGGCGGCACAACAAAATCGCCCGTCGCTTCCATACTGTCGGCTATACGGACATTAACTTCATCAAGAAAAGCCGCCGGGTCATTTTTCTGCACCTGACGAAGAATAGCTGAAGCGTCCTCAATATCGCCCTGTCCCATGCGAGCCACTGCTTTACGAATTAACAACTCAGGGGTTTCACCCTGCGTCTTCATCGCTGCCGTAATCTCTTTGAGGGCTTTGCCGTATTGCTCCGTGCCGATGTAGTCGTCAATGCGCGTCAGGCGTTCCCTAAGCGCAGAGGGCGGCTGCACATCTCCCAGAGTCCGCCACACAGTGCCACCTTTTTCCGCTAATACGGCGATTTCATTCATATCGGCGCTACGCAGGGTTTTGCCCAGCGCCACCGGATTATTTCGCAACTCAAGCGGCAGATCGAGCTTGCGGAAATAGGCGGTCGCGGTCTCCACTTCATAGACGCCTTTCATGGTGACGCCGTTTCTGGTGATTTCCAGAGGCACAGTCTTTTTCGTCGGCAGCGTGAGCGACGCGCCGGTAGCCGAAGGGCTGGCTTCGCCGCTAATTGCCTGGACGCGGATAATACCACCTTTCCCCAACTCCGCCTGTGCCGCCGTATTGTCTACAAAAGAGATGCTGACCGAATTTTTACCCGCGCCGGCATCGCCGACGTACAACTGCCCGCCGCTTGGTTTTACTTTCGGGTCTTCAAGGGCAATCTTCAGCCATTTCTGCGAGTCTTTCGGTTTAACGAGAAATTGATTCTCTTTGGTCAGTTTGAAAGCGACTTCAATATCCGGGTTGCGGAAAAGCAGACTGTCCGGGTCGGTAGATTTACTAATCTTCTGTCCTAGAGCTTGCGCCCGGTCAATATCCCGACTCTGCCATTTAATCTTAAACCCGGGCTGACCGGCGGGATTTTTGGCAACCGAAAGATCGCCGATTGGATTGCTGCCAGCACGACTTTGAAAGTTGGTGATTTGCGGCTGCCGGGTAAATTGCCGCTCAAATTTTGTGCTGCCTGTCAGTTCGACGCTGCCGCTGCGTAACTTTGCCTGCGCTTTTGGAATGACTGTCAGCGACGCCGATTGATTGGCGGCAGAGGCTTTCATGGTGAAACTGGTGCTGTCGGCAAGCGTCACCGTCTTGCCGGTTGGCAGGGTGGCGACTCTTTCGACGTTGGGGCGAATCGTCAACGGATCGCGGATGACTCTGGCGGCGCGTCCTTTGAAAAGGTCTTTGCCAGCCAATGAAACGCCGCCGGTAAAGAAGTTGGTGGGAACAACGCCGCCGGTTGGCGAAAATGACTTTGACTGTAAATGCGGAAAGGCTTCCGTCGTTTCACCATTATAGTTACGCTCGTAAAATCCGATAGCGTCCCAGTCTTGAAACTTCAACTGGCGATTTTTCCTTGCCCAGTCCGGGAACCAGTTATTGCGATTGACCGGAACCGTTGCCAGAAAATTCAGGCTGTTGTCCTGTTTTTCATTCAGCCAGCCAATTAGCAAACTCCATTTCATAATCTCATTGAGCCGTTCATATTCCGGTTCATATCGCGCTACCTCTTCGTAATGCTTATCCCACCAGGTAATATAATTGCCACTGATGAAATTGGACTCAACTTCGACTCCCGGCGCAAAGGGATTTGAAGATGCCGAAAAGATTCGCGCCGCTTTGCGCGTGAAACAGAGTTTGCTGCCGTTATCAAAGACCTGAAAGCCTCTATCTTTATCCGGTCCAAACCAGATGCGCGTGGAAGGAATGCGCTTCAATTCATCAAGGTAGATAGGAGCAATCGGATTATTGGTTTTGGCGACAAAATCTTTTATCGTGTGCGGTGAGCTTTCGGCGAAATCGAAGCCCCAGAGCTTCGCCAGAATGTCGGTGTAAAAAAGCGTCATGCCGACTTCCGTGCCTTGCAAATCGCCGTCGTAACGGGCTTTCTGGAAGCCGAACTTCTCTTTCATTGCCGATTCCAGGGCATTGGCTTCTTCCTGCCCAAGGGCTTTGCCGATTTCGCCAAGCAAGCGGTAGAGCGGATCGGCGTCGCGCATCTTCAAGCCGTTTCGAGCAGCCGCAATATCCTTCTGAGTGAGTGTCGCCGTCAGTTTCATTGTTTCTTTGACCGACGGCATAATGTCGGATTCAAAGTAACTGGCAAGACCATAATAGTTAAAACTTGGGTCAAGGGAAAAGCCGCTCTCTTTAACGAGTCCTAAGGTTGCTCGTTCGGCAATTGCCTGCCGGGTTAGCCGGTCAACGCCCTGATTATATTCTGCTTTAATGCGGTCTGCCTCTTTCTGCGTCAGTACGCCCATGAGTTCGAGCTGTTTTAGCATCCTGAATTGTTCAAATTCCTGATCCCATTTGGTATTGAAGGCAGCCAGCTTTTTGCTAATATTATTTTCCGATTGCCAGATGGCGGCAATGTCTTCCATCTGCACACCACGATACGCCCGACTTTGAATCTTCCGTCCGCCAAGAATCAACGTGCCGCCGACGGCAGTTGCCGGTTTGACTGGCGCAGTTCTGCTTGGCGACACGGCGGCGCGTAGTTCTACGCTGGTATAGGTGATGTCATCCACCTTTTGCAAAAAGGCGCTCAGGTCATTGAGACTGGTAATGCGGGCTTCATAATACCCGTTTTGCCGTAAACAGACTGCGGGCGTCAACCGTTGTCGGCAACGCTAACGCCGCCGTCATCTTGCGCGGATTGAGTTGGTACTGAAAAGCGGTGATGGAGGTCGGCGTCTCGCCACTGTTTTTGCGCTGTTCGTCAGCTATGTGGGCGAGATAATCCTGATAACCCTGCTTGCTGCTGTCCGGCAATAGAGCGATGACGCGCCCGTTGCCTAAGTAGCGCGAGCGCGTTTCGCCAAACTCAAAGTTTGCCACCGGCTGCAAATAGCCTTTGCGAACAGCGGGCAGGTCATAAGAAATCTGATTCAACTGATTCGCCGATAGCGCCACTTCGTTCAAGGTGGCGAAAAACAACCAGTCAGCAACTGGTCTTTGCGCTCTCTGGTCGTCAACCCGTCAAGCGCCTCTTCGTCAACCTCTAACTCAATGGGGCGAAAGCTGGTTGCCGAACCGGGTTCACTGGTAACGGTTGCCTCGCCCCGATTCTCCGGTTGATTGGAGTAGACGAAAGGTGAGGTCAGGGATGTGGCAAGGAATCCCAGAATCATCAAGATACTCAGGGCTTTTCTCATTACGGTAATCCTCCTGTAAAAATCTCTATCCCGATTCTTCCTCATCTGAAGCTCAGAAGATTCGGGCGGTCTTGCGTGAAGGTGGCGGTGGAAGAAGAAACTAAGAATCGCTGTGCGTTCTTCTTCCACCTGTTTATGAGAAGAATGGGCAAAACATCACAGAAAAATCTTGCCGGACGGAAAGCGGAGAAGATTGCACAGGAAAATCGCTGATTGATGAGCTATTCCGTGACCACAAAGTAAGTAGAAAGCGCCGTCCACTTGTCCGCGTCGAGACCGCGAAGCAGCGCCAGAAGCTGGTCAATATCGGATGGCTGCAAAATCCGCGCTGGCTCATCCGGCGTCGGCATCCAATTCAAGCCTAACGGTTCGTCTGTGAGGATAGCTAAGAGATGCTCACGCCCTGCGTCGCCCGTGAGAACAAAGGCATCGTACTCGGAATCGCTCTGAGGAAAATAGTTACGTCCGGCTTTGATACGGCTATTGGGCGCAAAATCCGACGGACAAAGGCAATAGATAATGCCATCCGCGCCTTGATTCAAGAGCAGCAGATAGCTGTCACGCTCGACTTCCAATGCCAGCCGCACTCGTCCATCAAGCCGGTACTGACGTTTCATGCCATCCTGTGGCGCACCCATACCGCGAAACTTCGGCGCTGTGGGTTGGGCATAGTCGGCAGCAATGGGCCATAACTGGTCTGTGAATACCGCTAAGGTCAATAACCCGGCTAAGGCTTGCCGGGAATGCTCGTTTTGCGTCTCCTCTTTGGTCGGAGCGAGGTCGCTACGAGGAGATTTCGGCACGGCTCCAAGTCCGCGAAATAGTGGCGGCGGGGCTGCCGCTTTGTGCGGCATCAGGTCTCGCGTCGCCTCAGATGTCACTTGCCGTCCCGGCAATTGTACGCCGCAGCTTTGACAATAAATCCATGACCCCTGATTGCTTGTGCCACAGGCAACACAGATGAACCGTTGCACAGTGACTGGCTCGACGCTGTCGGATTGCAGCGGAGCATCGGCGGCTGGGACGTTTTCATAGTTCAATGCCTGATGAATTTTCGGCAGCCATTTGTCTTTTGGATGGTTTGCGATCTCGACCCACTGCCAGCCTTCCAGCCAATACTCAAGCTGCTCCGGGTAGGTCGTGCGTTCCAGCAGCGCCGGCAGAATCGGCTTCTCGTGTTTCCACGCCAGCAGAATTTCCTGTTTGACATTACGTGAGCGCATAGCGGCATCCGAACACATCAGCATCAGGACGCTGCATTTCTTGATTGCCTGCACCACCCGCAAGCCGTAACTGGCGCTACCTTCTATCTTTTCGCGGTCAAGCCAGACTTTGATGCCCGAGCTTTCCAGCGCTTGCGCTATGGGTAACACTCGGTTGCTATCTTCTTTGGCATAGCTAATGAAAACTGTCTCGTTTTGGATTATTGACGCCGGTGGCGTTTTAACTGGTTGGAGGAGCGTCAGATTGATATTCTCCAGCAATTCACCGATAGACTGCTGACGATCTTCCGGCTTCTTACTCAAGGCACGCATCACAACCTGGCAGAGGGCGCTGCCAGCCTCCGGGCAAAGCTCATAGAGTGGCTTTGGCTCCTCCTGCATATGCTTATGATAGAGAACCTTGAGGTCGCTCGCCATAAACGGCAGACTGCCGGAGAGCATCTCATAGAGCATAACCCCTAAAGCATAGATGTCGGCGCGATGGTCAACTTCTTCCGCTTGCCACTGTTCAGGCGGCATATAAAGCGGTGTGCCGAGCAACTGCCCCGGTCGCGTCAAACTGGTTTCAAAATTCTTTAACTTGGCAAGTCCGAAATCCAGCACCCGGACGCGCTGCTGCTGGTTTACCGATTGCAGCATGACATTTTCAGGCTTCAAATCACGATGCGCGATATCCAGCCGGTGTGCCGCTTCTACAGCCTGACCAATCTCTTTCACAATGGCAATTGCCCGCTCGCTCGACAGCCGCTTTTCGCGCTTCAGCAGCGTCCGCAAGGTTTCGCCCTGCACATATTCCATGACCATAAAAAGCAAATGGTCAGCTGTTTCGCCGTAGTCTGTTACCGCCACGATGTTTGGATGATTCACTTTAGCGGCAGCTTCAGCTTCAATCTTGAAACGTAGCGAAAGTTGTGGGTCGCTGCCCAGTTGAGGCTGAAGAATTTTAACGGCAAACTCTTTGGCGAAAGATGTATGCCGGGCGTGGTAGACAACGCCCATACCGCCGCCACCAAGCCACTTTTCAAGTTTGTAGGTGTCTTTCAAGACGCGCCCGATGAGCGGGTCTAAATGGTCATAAGCGGGCGCAATCGAGGGTTCCGTCTGATCTTCGAGACTTTTACCGTCAAAAGAACAGAATTGGTCATCATCAGGAAAGGTGGCATTGCACTGGGGGCAAACTTTCATGGCTAACCTCGCTGCCGAATCGAAAATCCGGCACTTGTGAGAATCAGGATGCACACCTGACGTAAAGCGCGTCGTGAAACTTGCCGTGCAAACTAACAGCTTTCGGTTATCGTGTCAATTTATTTCCTTGCATCCATCGGCTCATTGCTGAATTGTCGCGGATGATGGTTTCATTGCGTTCGGGTCCGGTTGAAATCACCGCTATCGGCGTTTGGCACAACTCTTCCAATCGCGCAATGTAGAGCTTTGCCGCTTCCGGTAACTCTTCGTAGCGGGTTATGCCGACGGTATTTTGCTGCCAGCCGGTCGCGGTTTCGTAGACTGGTTCACACTCCGCCAGTATCTCGGCGCTGTAGGGCATCTCTTCCATGACTTCGCTGTGATAGCGATACGCGGTGCAGATCTTTATCTCGGCGAAATCGTCCAACACATCAAGTTTTGTCAGCGCGATAGCATCCAGCCCATTGACCATTGCCGAATATCGCGCCACCATCGCATCGAACCAGCCGCAACGGCGCGGTCTGCCGGTTGATGCGCCGTATTCATTACCTTTGGCTCGCAGATAATCGCCCGTGTCATCGAGCAACTCGGTCGGGAACGGACCCGCGCCGACTCTGGTGGTATAGGCTTTGGAGATGCCGAGAGCGCCGTTGATGAACTTCGGCGCAAGTCCGGTTCCCGTAGCTGCGCCGCCCGCTGTGGCGCTTGACGAAGTTACATAAGGATACGTCCCGAAATCTATATCGAGCATCGTTCCTTGTGCGCCTTCCAGCAGCACCGATTTACCTTCGCGCACCGCATGGTTCAACATCGCTGTTGTATCGCGGACAAACGGCGTCAGACGCAGAGATTCGCTCAAACATTCGTCAATCATCTGCTCGGCGTGAATCGCTTCGCCGCCGGAGTAAACGATTTCCCGATTGGCGTTTTCGACATTGGCGCGAAGTTTTTCGCGCAACAAATCGGGATGCAACAGATCACCGGCGCGAACGCCATTACGGGCGGCTTTGCTCTCATAAGCCGGACCGATGCCGCGCAAGGTTGTGCCGACGCCGTTTTTACCGAGTTTCATTTCGCGGGCGCGGTCAAGGGCGGCGTGATACGGCAGAATCAAATGCGCCCGGTCAGAGATGAAGAGTCGCCCTTCGCAGTCAATACCCAAATCGCGCAGTTCATCCACTTCGGCATTGAACGCTTGCGGGCTGACGACGACGCCATTGCCAATCACACAAACGCCGTCATCCTGCAAAATGCCGGAAGGAATCAGGTGTAGAACAAACTTTCTTGCGCCGATGTAAACCGTATGTCCGGCGTTGTGTCCGCCTTGATAGCGAGCGACGATTTGGAAGTGCGGAGCCAACAAGTCAACGATTTTGCCCTTGCCCTCGTCACCCCATTGCGCCCCGATAACCACAATGTTTTTCATGTTTTTTTCTCACACACAATTCTGCTGTTTACAACACATCAGGCAAAAATTCAGCATTATTTGACGCAGAAATGTGCTAATGAGGAATTTTTGTGTAATGGATAGTAAACAAAGATACAGGCGCATAACGATGGAAGGCAAAAGGTAAAAGGCAAACTTATAAACAAAAATACCGGTTCAACGACCGCTTTGGTTGGAGCGCCGGTAGCCTCTGCCTATTTTATTTTTTACTTTTGCCTTTTTACTTTTTACTTCCATCGTTATGCGCCTGTGGCTATGGCTTGTCTTGCTTACGCGCCGAGAGCAGTATCAATCGCACCGAGAGCAGTATCAATCATCCGTGCGATATTGTCTTTCGAGGTCATGCCGACAATGCGATTTGCCTCGCTGCCCTTGTTAAAAAGAATCAAGGTCGGAATGCCGCGAATGCCGTACTTCATCGCCGTTTCGTTGCTGAAATCAACATTCAGTTTAACGACTTTGGCTTTGCCGTTATACGACTTGGCTACGGTTTCGACGGTCGGCGCAAGCGCCAAACACGGACCACACCATTCCGCCCAGAAATCCACCAGCACCGGCTGGTCGGCTTTCAATACTTCTTGCTCAAAATTCTTATCGTCTACTTCATTTACAAATTCACTCATTGCAACCTCCTGAATAATTATATCATATCCCCCCTGGGAGCGCAGGCATCTTGCCTGCTTTTTGCGCGAGCCGGAGAATTATCTTTCCCGGATAGTTTTGCCGCCTAATTCCAGCAGGCAAGATGCCTGCGCTCCCAGGACTTAACTCTGCATCAATCGCTCATAAAGCGCGACGTATTTCTGCGCCGAGACGCGCCACGAATAATCGGCGCTCATGCCGTTTAGCATCAATGTCCGCCACAAATCGCGGTCCGCATAAATCATCAATGCCTCGTAGATTTTCTCCAATAGTTTCATGGCATTGTAATCGCTAAACTTAAAACCATTGCCACTGCGCGACAGGCGCTCGAAATTCTGAATCGTATCATCCAGCCCGCCCACCGCCCGCACAATCGGCACGGTTCCATAACGTAAGGAATACATCTGATTCAAACCGCATGGCTCAAACCGCGACGGCATCAAAAACATATCCGCCCCGGCTTCGACTTTGTGCGCCAGTTCGTTCGACAGTCCGAAATAGACGCCAACCTGATTGGGTCTGGAATCGCGCAACGATTGAAAGATGCGCTCAAAATTTTCATTGCCCGACCCAAGCAATACAAAATTCACCCCTCTGTCCAAAACCCGCCAGATGATGTCAATGATTAAATCAAAGCCTTTTTGATCGGATAGCCGCGAGATGCAACCAATCAGCGGGCGCTGCAACTCTTCCGGCACGCCAAAGGTTTGCAGCAAATCGCGTTTGCATTCGCGTTTGCCGCTGAGGTCGTGCATGGAATACGGCGCGGCGATAAACTCGTCAACTTCGGGACTCCATTCGTCATAATCCACGCCGTTGAGAATGCCGAACAAACGGTCACGCCGCGAGCGCAGAATGTCGTCCATCTTATAAGCATACTCCGGCGTTTGAATCTCCTGACTGTAGCGCGGGCTGACGGTAGTAATGGCGTCGGAAAAGATCAGTCCGGCTTTCAACATACTCGATAGCCCCTGAAATTCGATGCCGCCCTGAGTGCGGTTGACCGACTCCGGCAAGCCATATTTGCCCGTCGAATACGGGCTGAATAAGCCTTGAAACGCCATATTGTGAATCGTAAAGACGCTGCGGGCGCGGGCAATCATCGGGTCATTGCGATAAACGCCTTTAAGGTAAAGCGGTACCAGCCCGGTCATCCAGTCGTTCAGATGAAAGATGTCAAATGGTTCGTTGAGCGCCTTTGCCAGTTCAACAACGGCGCGGCTGAAATAAGCAAAACGGTCGGGGTCGTCCTGTTCGCCGTAGAGTTTGCCGCGAAAATAGTAGTTCGGCGCATCAATAAAATAGACCGGCGCTTCGCCGGAACTGTCGAGGTAAACGGCGGATTGGCGCACCCCGCTATCAAATGGCACATTCAATTCACCGGGCAGACGTTCAGCGCGATGCAGGATTTTCTCAAAGTTATAACGCGGCAGGACTAAACGGACACGATGACCGAGACGGGCAAGAGCTTTCGGGAGTGCGCCAGCAACATCGGCAAGCCCGCCCGATTTCGCATAAGGGACAGCCTCAGATGCGGCAAAAAGAATGTTCAATGCGTCTCCCTCATGGTCAAAGTGTTACGCCCCCAAGAGCCAAAATAGTATTGCCCCAAGCCGCGCCTTGTCAAGAAACTGCCCCGCCGTTCCCTTATCAGCATACCTCCTCTATATAGCCGAAAAATATCAGACAGACCGAGCGCACCTACGCGACTTCTCTCAACGGCTATTGCTATACCAATCTTGATGGACTGGACGGCAATTGTGGCGCATCACTTAATGGGGAACGGGACAAAATTATTCACATAC
>Ga0187894_10000277_pt1 | contig 69329 bp, 76 predicted proteins | sample GBC1701081metaG_FD_136650 | JGI IMG/M metagenome (GOLD analysis project Ga0187894, IMG submission 136650) | White microbial mat communities from a lava cave in the Kipuka Kanohina Cave System on the Island of Hawaii, USA - GBC170108-1 metaG ... | reverse complement strand
CTTTGGATTTCTTCCCTGGTCATCTCGTATCGACCCACATTGAGCGGCAGATCGCAGTACCCGCAGGCTGAGTTACACCGCAGATTGACCTGAAACGTGGCCAACACTGGCCGCCCAGCCAGGAGATTTTTAACCGGCTTGAGCGTGTTGTTCAGGATTGCGAAGGGCGCTGCCATCATTTTTCCTCACGTGGGCAGATACGATCATATTTGGACAGATGTATGCCGTTTTTTTCCCGCTTCCTCGCATCTCAAGACCTTTCCCTCTCCAAGCATTCTAACCACTGAAGTTTCTTGATCGGTCTCTCACCGCACTACGGCACACCCCTTGCTGAAAGATACTGGATTGAAATCAACTCTTAGCCTGCAAGGAGGTTCATGATGCACAAGAAGATTCTCCCGGTGCTGATGAGCACCCTGGCCATTGTGGCGTTGGCGATGACCCCGGCGCTGGCCAAAGATTCACAAAAGAAAAAGTCCAACCACTCGTCCGCAACGGCGGCGGCTGAAGCAACAAGCCCTGTTCCTGAACAACACAATACGCCCAAAGCCGGTCATCACGATGAGAAGCCGGGCCCGGCCTGGATGACGCTCGGCGGCACAGTCAAAAAGATCGAGGGCAACACCTACACGGTGGAAGATTACGAAGGCAACCGCGTCAAACTGTACGTGGGCCAGGGCACGAAACAGCTCAAGCAAAAGAAGGTCGGGGACACCGTCCGCGCTGAAATTACGCGAGGCGGCTTCGCGAATTCCATTCAGTGAAGCTCCCCGCCCAGAGTATCCTAATAGGAATGCGAACTCTCCGTAGCCCGCAGCCTTCCTTCTCTAAAGCTTCGCAGGGCTCTCCTCGCCATTGATCCTCGCTCTTCCAAGCAGGGCTTTCTGGCGAAGAAGAGTAACCCCTATTTAATCGGCGCACCCACTTCACACACGGTGACGTCTACAAACGAGCAGGCTTTGTGAACAGGTTGGCCTGTTCATGATGTACCGCCACATGGCTCAGAGTCATCGAGTCGAGGCCTTCACCCTATACTATGAGATCATACAGTCGAAGCTAGCTTATACTTGCTCTTTTAATAGCATTTGAATCATCTGCTCGGTCTCTCGATATCCTCCTTCGCCAACTCGAACGTACCTGATCACACGATGCTTGTCGATAAGGTATATGGATGGCCAGTAGCGATTCCCCTACGTGTTCCAAGTCGAAAAGTCGTTGTCGATGGTGACAGGAAACCGAATCTCATGCTCTGTGACATAATGCTGAACACGATCGACATTCCGTTCGTGAGAAAACTCAGGCGACTCAACGCCGATGACCACAAACCCTTGATCGGCATAGTGCCGATACCACTGTTTCACGTAGGGGTCAACATTACGACAGTTGTAGCAGCCGAATGTCCAAAACTCCACCAAGACGACCTTCCCTTTGAGATCGGATTCATGAAGCGGAGCGCTGTTCAGCCATGTTTCATTCGCAATCGTCGGAGCCTTGATACCTGCTCCGCAGAGACCGGTAACCATCCAATCAGTGCGCTGAGAGTTATGATGCTCGCGAGAATTCGAGTCAGAACTATCATGCCACGTTCCTTCTACGTCGTATCCTGATCGAATGATGATATGGCCCGTCGACACAACTCATTTTCCGTCACTCACTGATTGGATTGATGACAATTCTGGCGATGGGGCTTCTCCAATCTCGATTGCTCAGGTTGAAGCTCCCGTCCCTATGGATGCCGGAATGGATATGTACAAACCTTTCTCCCTGTCCGACTCAGACCGCGCCGACACCTCCATCACGGAGGAGCGGTTTCACATTCCAAGCGCACCGGATGAATAAGGGGAGCCTCGCGCGGGCGAGGCTCCCCTGCTCATGATGGTGCACGCGGTGGATCTCCCGGCACGGCCGTTACCTGGCCACCAGACCGTTCGCCCCTGCGGGCAGACCAGAAATGCTGGTCAGGTGAGTCAACTCTCCGCTGCTGCGATCGACACGAAACACATCGATCGTACGTGCGGTTGCATTGAGAACATACAGGAACTTACTGTTTTGATTCAATGCCATATCGATTGGGGCAGCTCCGGTAGAAGCAGCCACTGCTACGAGTAAGGTCACAGTTCCTTTTCGCCCGACGCGATAACTGGAAATATTGTTGCTGCCGGTATTACTGGTATAGGCAAATTTGCCATTCTTGGTCACCACAATCCAACAGGCCGCCGACTGAAAATCGGGGATCGATCCGCTGCGAACTGACAACACGCCATTTTTTAACGTATATGAGGATACGGCACTGGCATTCGCTGTTCCACCGAATGCTTCGCTCACGATGAGCACGCCTCGTTTATCGAAAGAAAACCCGAATGGGGTGACGCCGGACGAGGGTTGAGAGACCGGCCCAGCCGCAACACCATCCTCATCCACAGTATAGGTATCGATAATTTGAGTGGCTTTTTCTGTCATCACCAACGTGTCTCCTTCGGGATTAAATTCGACTTGTGCGGGCGCCGTTGCCGGACCGCTGAGCGGACGGGTCGATCCAGGGATGGGCTTCAACGTATCGCGACTCGTTAATGTAAATCCAGTAATATTGCCAGTTCCACCTGCATTCAACACGTAGACCCAGTCCTCATGAACTGCGATGCTGATCGGGCGCACACCGCCCGAGCTCACCTTATCGGCCAGTGTAAGACCATTGGCATGAACACGAAATACCGACACTTCGTCGCTTCCAGCATTGACGGCCAAGAGTGTCTCCCCATCGTCACTTAAGACGATGGCCCCTTGATTACCAAGACCACCCCCTGATCCGACGCCTTGAGTGGGAAAACTCCCAGCCGGAACCAACGTGTCGCCACGTTGCTCAAACGCTAAGACAGCATTCCCGGACGGGGCATTCGACATGGTGCACACCATCTGCCCTTTCTGATCGGCGAAGACGTTGCCGATCAACCCTCCGGATAATGCGCATACAAGCACCACCACACGCACAAACATTGTTCGTATATTCTTACCTCCTGTGTTGACCAAGCGGGCTATCATATGACGACTCATCGTAGTCACGAGTTATCACACAACTTTCACGTGTTGATCGCATCTTGGTCACATTCGAAAAGTGAATTGTCCTCATCTGAATGTGATTTCCATGGCCACTCTGACTCGCTCGCGAGCCCGGTGTAGCCGCACGTAGAGATTTGTTTCGGAGATGTTCAGCCGCTTGCAGACCTCGTTGGTTTGTACCCCATGCGCATCACGAAGAATCAGGACTTCCTTAAGGAGTGTCGGCAAGGCCTCAATCGCCTGCTGCATACAGGCGATGGTCTGCTTCGATGCCAACAGTTTCTCAGGGGTCCTGTCGTCCCGGAGCTGCAGAGGGAACACCGAGTATCCGGCCCACTCCCGGTTCTGTCGGAAAGGGGATGGGTCGATTGCGCCGTTCTGGCCCTCGCCCTTCAACTCGAAGTCTGAGAAGGTCGCCTGTCGTTTCTCTCGTACTCCCCGATCCTTGGCCTTGTGGATGAGAATCGCGCATATCCAGGAATGAAGGGACGACCGACCTTCGAACCGACTTAGACCGTTCATTACCGCCATCCAGGTTTCCTGTACGACTTCTTCTGCGGTTTCTCGATTTGCCACATAGCCCATAGCCATTCGGATGAGCGAACCATGCTGTTGGGTGACCAGTTCATCGAAGGCCCACTCCTCACCGGGCCTGAGTCTCGAGATGAGTGTGTCCTCGGCCTTCGTGGGACGGGGCGACTTGACCACCGTCGATCTCCGGCTGGCCGATGAGGTGGGACTAATGCACTCTGTATAGGTGACGGCGACTGCTTTCATGACGGCCTCCGATCTGCAGTAACTCCGTGACAAAACCGTGAGCGCTCATAGGTGTGACTTGTAATTGAGCGTAGCGCCATCAGTCGCCTGAAGCTGCGGAACTGCCATCACCTTCTCCGTAAAAGGCGATAGCCAGGCGATTGAGGAGTACCTCCGGCACCATGACGTTGCTCCGAAACCGTTCGTCTGGACGAAACCCGCTCAGGACATCCTGGCGAAAGTGCACCGAGCCACGATCGCCATGGATAAGATAAGAAGAGCATGAACCACTACACTAGCGTGAACAATTCATGCCCGACCTCGCCGTCGTCCGCCTGATATCCAGATCGGTTCAACGCAGTACTCCTTCTCTCACCGTGGTGAGTCTCTCGAAAAACGGTTTGGGAATCGGGCTGACCGATACTTCCGACGACGGTACGAATGTACTGTCGGACTTTTTCTGTGACTTTGCATCGGAAGGGGAGTCCATATAAGCATCACGCTAGCTAGAAGCTCTCCTTCAGCAAGGCTTCGATGACCCCTTGGGTCTGGTCGTACCCTCCCTCGCCGACTCGTACATAGCGGATCACCCCTTGTTTATCGACGAGGTACATCGCTGGCCAATAGCGGTTGCCGAAACGGTTCCAATTCACGAAATCGTTATCCACGGCCACGACATAGCGGATGCCATGATCCCTGACGTAGCGTGTCACGGCATCAATGTCCTTTTCGTACGCAAACTCTGGGGAGTGGATGCCGATCACCACGAGTCCGCGATCCGCGTATTGCTGATGCCATTGTTTCACTTGGGGTTCCACATTCCGGCAGTTGTAGCAACCAAAGGTCCAGAACTCGACCAGGACCACTTTGCCGCGGAGACCACTAAACGATTGAGGCTCTGAATTGATCCAGTCCGAGCTCGTGATCTCCGGCACCTGCATTCCGGTCAAGGCATGGACTTCCTGAGGCGAGATCACGCACTGGAGGAGCGTTCCCAACACGGCTCCGACTATTGTGACCACACCTTTCCCCGAAAGACCTCGATGAGCGTTGGTGATCGTTGTGTTCATGATGTCCTCCACCCTGCTATTTTGTCATTCCCTTCTCACCTTCCATCATCGCCTCCTTCTTGTCCATCATCGCATCGCCCGCCTCCATCGTTGCCTTCCCGAAGGAAGCGCGTCCGATCTCCACGTTGAACTTCTTGCACCAGATCACCACGCCGTCATACTCCTCCAGATTAACCGCGCCGGGAATCGGAAAATCGACCGTCCCGGAGAATTGCGTCAGCTTTCCCAACTCGATTCCTGTGCGATACTCACTGTTTTTGGTGAGATAGACCCGGCCGTCAGGTACCTGATCCACGCGAATCCCTGTCAGGCTCAGGGTCTTGTGACCACTCTGATCTTTGGTCACGGAGGCCGTCCCGGCAGCGTGATGGCTACCCGCACCCGCGAGCATGCCAGTGCGGATTGCCATCTTTTCTTCCATCCTTCCGGTCTTCTGCCCCATCATCGAGCCGTCTTTCTGCTCCATCATCGTCTTGTCCGTCTTCGTCATGGAGCCATCTTTGGCCATCGTGTCGCTCTTCTCCATCGTCGTCCCTGTTGAGTCCTTCATCATTCCGGCGCAGGCCGAAAGCGACACAATGAGCAAGCCCATCAGCCCTAACGCAACTACCATCCTCTTTATGCTGGTCATATTATTCATTGTCGATCCTCCTTGTTAGTTACGACTCCGCCGACTTACTCGGATGAACTCGACCTGCTCCGTCATGGGATGAGAGAGAGATCAAGGCCGTTTCTCATATCGCTCGTCCTGGACTGTACGGAGCGATTGCGCACAATGATCATGTCCGTAACCTCTCCGCCAATGACACAACGCCATGCCGGACTAATTTGAATGCTACTGCCTAGAAAATCGAAGAACCCATCTTCCACCATCAAGCCCTTGCAACGTTGACACGTCATCGATGCCTCCTTTCGTTTCGCCATTCAGGACGCATGATGGCATGCCTGAATCACGTTCGTCTCACAAAACAATCACATTTTGATCGCGAAGCACACAGGGTCCGGTCAGACCGGGATCAGGCCGGACATCACGGTGATGCAAGCGTCGTCCGGCTTACGCAGAGATTGACAACCAACAGACCCAGCAGGCGAGGTTACCATCAAGCCACGCCCCCGAAGGGGGACCGTGCTCAACAGCGTGAGTCCGTGCAAGGACCGCTTCCCCAGCAGGCCACGTGTCACCAAACAATCACAGTTGGGCTGAGTATCCCGTCGCTGAAGAACCGAAGGGCGCAATGGAGGATTGAGCATCAGGCAGGTGAAAGGTGAAGGTCGTCCCCTTATTGACCACACTCTGCGCCTCAATGGTGCTTCCATGAAGCTCCAGTATCCGCTTGGTGATAGCAAGACCAAGCCCGGCCCCTGTCGAGCTGCCGTGCCGACCATTGCCGGTCCGATAGTACCGATCAAAGATATATGGGAGATCCTCTGGTGCAATCCCACAGCCGGTATCCGTAACCTGAGTCATGATCTTCTCATTCTCAAGATTGAGGGCCACCGTGACAGCGCCGCCTTTCGGGGTATATCGGATGGCATTTTCAATAAGGTTTTCCAGGACCCGTTCGATGAGTCCGATATCACCTGCCACAAGCGGAAGATCTGTCGGATTATTCGCCCGGAGTTGCACATGCTTCCTCTCCGCAACAAGCTTGAGCTTCTGAACAACATCCTGCACGAGCTCGTGTAGGGCGAACGGTTCAATATGAGGCCGCATCTCCTGAGAGTTCAATTTAGCCAGCTCAAACAGCTCAGCGATCAATTTTCCCAACCGCTCAGTATGCGCGGTGGCGATTCCAAGATATTTCCGATGCTCCTCAGGCGACAGAGTTCCTTCCTTCAGACTCAAGGTCTCAAGGTATCCCTGGAGCGATGTCAACGGCGTGCGAAGGTCGTGAGAGACATCGGCGACCAGCTCGCGCCGCAATTGATCACTCTGTTTGAGCTGCCGTACTTGCTGGTGAATGCGGTCCGCCATTTCTGTAAAAGTTACTCCTAACATATCGAGATCATCTCTTCGCTCGGCGGTCGTATCCCCCATATAAGATTGGTACTGCAAATCGGACTGTTTAGATAAATCGCCGCGCTTAAAGGTCTCCATCGCCACGGCGAGCGTTCTGAGCCGTCGGGTCAACAGCTTGAGTAGAAGGAGGCCGGTCACAAGGGCAAAGAGTAGCGTGGCAACCACAGCCCAGATGCTCATGCGGAGAATGTAACTGCCTTCCAGCATCTGCGATACAGAGTCAAAGTCCTCGCCGCCCAGAATGACGTACAGATAGCATTCGATTTCCCCGCTTAAGGTTTCTACGGGGAACGCTGAGAAGATTTTCTTGCGGTTGAGATCTCGCGGATCGTCACCCAGAATGGGAAAATCTTCGGCTCCCGACAAAAACCGCTCCACTGGATCCAGCGAAATTCGCCGCCGTTTGACCTTTGAAGGAGGGGCTGAATAATTCAAGATGGCACCCTGAGCATCAAGTAAATACACCTCGATGCTGGGGTTAATGACCATCAGTGTGTGAAAAATCTCCTTGAGCGCCGTCTCGTTCACCTGACCTTCCTGCATCAGGATCTTTTCAGACACGATGCGTTCGGCCAACGTCTGGTTGAGCTTCTGATTGACCTCTTGGAAATAGAGCTTGGTCGTATACACAGTCAGTAAGATTGCCCCTGCGCCGACGAGGCAAAACAGCCCAATGAGGACCGTGGCCAGCTTGGCATACAGTGTCGTGAACATTCGGCTACTCGTTGTGATGTTCCTCGGCAAAACTATAGCCGATGCCCCAGACCGTCACAATGTACCGAGGACGGCTCGTATCACGCTCGATTTTGGCCCTCAACCGATTGATATGGGAATTCACCGTGTGCTCGTAGCCGGCGTGCGCATACCCCCACACCAAATCGAGCAGTTGAGGGCGGGTATACACCCGCCCTGGGTGTCGGGCAAACTGAAGCAGAAGATCGAACTCTTTTACTGTCAGATCTATCGCGTTGCCATACAATGTGACTTTTCGTTTCTCGGCATCAACTACGAGATCGCCCGCTTGAATCAGATTCTGCTCGCCCGAAGCGGGATGTGACGCAAGCGCCTCCACGCGGCGGAACAAGGCCTTCACCCTGGCAAGGAATTCCCGGATGCTGAATGGCTTGGTCAGATAATCGTCTGCACCGACCTCGAGACCTAGGACGCGATCCAATTCTGTGGACTTAGCCGTCAGCATGAGGATGGGAGTGTAGTTCGGTTTGGTGCGCACCTTCTTGCACACCTCCAATCCTTCGACTCCTGGAAGCATCAGATCGAGGACGATTAAATCGTAGGGGTTGGAAAGCGCTTGTTTGAGGCCCGACACGCCGTCATGGGCGACGTGTACGTCATATCCCTGGTCATGCAGATGGAGTTCTACGAGACGCGCAATGTCCCGATCATCTTCAATCACAAGGATATGTTGAGGCTTTACACTTTGCCGATGCTGTGGTTTGTCGACCATGATCGCCAGGATAACAGGCGATTGTCACAAAAGCATCACGGACGAATGGGGGATAATCCGAAAAGGAATCGCGATAGGCAGGCGGCTGGACTGGAAGAATCGGACAAGGATGGTTTATTCGGCCACCTTTCTAAAAATGATGTCACCATAGTAGGCGGTGGCCCGCTCTTTGGTGTTGTCCGTATCACTCATGATTGCCACACCGTTGATCATCGGTGGTTCTTCACCGAATGCCTTTTTGTAATCCTCATAGATATTTTGCTCTTCATCAACCCACACACCGAGTTTTTGCGGTCCACTTTCGACGACCACCATTTTGACGAAATCTGTGTAGGCATTATCGATGATCGCGCCGACTGGCGCCTTCCTTTCCCAGACATAGTTGATCGCGGCGATGGGAATGTCCCCGAACAACACCCGGCCTGCCTTATACTTGAGTTTTTTCCCCACACTCACCTTGTCCGGGTCGTATTCAAAGGTGATATAGAGGCGGGCCGGATAATCATCGCCGTCTTTTCGCGTGGCATCGCTGGTCCTGAGCAGGTTTTCGACTTTCCATTGCCACCGCACGACAGGGTATTCTCTAGGATCAATTTTGACTTCTTTGGTCAGTCCGGATGCCGATGCCTCACTACTGGCTTTGATGACACGTCGATCACCGCCTTTGACGACCTCGTAGAGGGTGTGCTTGGGAATCTTCTTGAACGTGAGAGGTTTCCATCCATCCGGCAGCGCCGTTCCCAAAGACGCTGTTGAAAAGGTGCCGACCTCTAATGTCGAAGTGTCTTGAGCCAGCGCGAGGCCACAAACATGAACGACCAGCATCATTGCCGAGACAAGGACGATAGGAGCCAGCGCCATCATTCCCTGTTTTGCCATTATCGTCTCATCCACTCGAACAGTTTGCTCAAAAGATTCTTGGTTCCCTGTGAGAAATGCGCTTTTCGCCAGAGATTGACCACTTTTTTGCTCACCTCGGCCTGGGTAGGATAGGGATGAATCGTCCCGACAATCGTTTTGGCCCCTCTTCTTGTTTTCATCGCGACTGAAAATTCTCCGATCATGTCCCCGGCATGGGCAGCCACGATCGTCGCGCCAAGGATTTTTTTCGTCCCCTTTTTAATGTGAACCCGCGCGAACCCCTCCTCTTCCCCATCTAGAATCGCCCGATCAACTTCATCCAATTTATATGTATAGGTTTCAACCTCGATTCCCTTTTCCTTTGCCTCTTTTTCGTACATGCCGACATGGGCGATTTCCGGTTCGGTAAACGTACACCAGGGCATGGTCAACGATTCGACGCTGGCATAGCCCAGACCCAAGGGATGCGGAAATAAAGCGTTCTGAATGACGATCTGCGCCATGGCATCGGCGGCATGGGTAAACTTGTAGCGCGAGCAAATGTCGCCCGCCGCAAAAATCCTGGGATTCGTCGTCTGCAACCGCGCGTTCACCTTGACCCCATTCTTGTCGTACTCGACACCGACCGCTTCTAACCCGATTCCCTCGACATTCGGAGTACGGCCGACGCCGACAAGAATCTCGTCGACCGTCACATCGTACTGCTGGTCATGCGAATCGACCGTGAGCCGCTTGCCGCTGTCCGTCCTGTTGACTTTGAGATCTTTCCCGCAGCAGAGCAGCTTGATCCCATCACGCAACATCTGCTGCTCGACAATTTTAGCCGCGTCGCGGTCTTCTTTCGACAGGATACCGTGTTCCGTTTCGATCAAATAGATCTGGCTCCCAAAGCGGGCGAACGACTGCGCCAACTCGCAACCGATGGGACCGGCGCCGATCACCCCGATACGTGGCGGCAATTCCGTCAGCGAGAACACCGTTTCATTCGTAAGATAGCCCGCCTCTTTCAACCCGGGAGTAGAAGGCACCGACGCCCTTGCTCCTGTGCAGACAGCTGCCTTTGCGAAGGTGAGGGTGCGATTGCCGGCCGGCCCTTCAACTTGAATGGTGTCGGCGCCGGCAAAATGTCCGCTGCCGATGTAGACATCCACACCTAACTTCGTATAGCGGTGCGCCGAATCGTTGTGGCTGATCCTGGCCCGTAGTTTTCGCATACGGGCCATCGCCGCGCCAAAGTCGTACTTCACCCCAGGAGGAATATGCAGACCAAACTCCTCGGCATTCCGTACATCGGCCCAAGCTCTTGCCGCGCGAATGATGCCTTTCGAAGGCACACAGCCGACATTCAAGCAGTCGCCACCCATCAAGTGTTTTTCGATCAAGGCGACTTTGGCCCCCAGACTCGCGGCAATGACTGACGTGATCAATCCCGCCGTCCCAGCCCCGATGACCACGATATTGTAGCGGCTGGCCGGCTCGGGATTGACCCAATTCGAAGGATGCACGTTGCTGACGAGCGTGCGGTTATGCTCATCATTCGGCAGCACGAAACCTTCTTCACGATGAGGCATGGCCACTGCCCCTTCCGAAGGGTGGATCCTCGTACCGCTGCCTTTGCTTCCGCCTACCTTTCACTTTTCACGTCTCACGGTTCGACAAGCTCACCGTCCCGAGCCAAGCCGAGGGACGTTTTACGGGGCTTGAGGTCATGCTGGTTTCCCAGACCACTTCTTGTACAAGTTTGGCACAAGCGCCAGAAGCCCCAGCAACACAAATGCTCCGATCACTCCGGGGGAAGCAATGTCTTTCAAGGAATTGATCGTGCCGAGTTGCCGGCCTGCGTAGGCATAGACGAAGGAGCCGGGAATAATCCCAAGTGCCGTCGCTGCCACATAGGTGCCGACATTCATGCGCGTCAGACCGGATACCAGATTCACCACAAAGAATGGAAAGAGCGGGATCAGCCTAAGGGTCAGGAGATAACTGAACGCATTTTTCGCAAAGCCCTGCTGAACGGGCCCTAACCACTTTCCAAACTTCCGTTCCACCCAATCGTGCAACAAATAGCGGGATGCGAGAAACGCGAGCGTCGCTCCCGTCGTCGCCCCCAGATTGACGAAGAGTGTGCCCCATACAAACCCGAAAAGGAATCCACCTGCCAGCGTCAGGATCACGGCGCCGGGAAGCGAGAGCCCCGTCACGGCTATATAGATCAGGACGAACAAGGCTGCAGCGACGGCAGAATGTGTTTCGGTGAACGACAGTAGGTAGTCACGATTGTCCTTTAGCACCTGCAAGGAGAGAAACCGGTCCAGGTCAAAGTAGAAAAATGCGGTCACCGCAACTCCGATCGCGAGGACCACCATAATTTTCCCAGCACTCAGCCCGCTCTTTGCTTCAGAAGACGGCATATCGTTCGTCATGGCTTGCTTATCATGGGGACTCCTTTTCCGACTGTCAATGTGGACGACTACTTCTCAGTCGTCCGAAACCTCCTGGTCTTACAATACCCACATCCTGCCGCACGCGCATGTTTGCCTACTTCAGGCCTACGAGATGCGACGGTGTTTGGATGTAAAGAACTGAAGGATACAGCAGAGGTGGCTATCGTGGTCGGCGATCGTAGAGATCTCGATCCATGTCGAGCCGGCCGAACGTCCGCTCAACCGGGTCGATGGTCCCATCCTGATTTCGATCGAGTTCTTGAAAGTGGTCGTGGGTCAATTCAGATGTACGCGGGTCCGGAACGCCGGCACCGAGTTGATTCCGTCGAGGATCATAGCGCTGCGGGCTTTCCAGCATGCCGTGGTACATAAGATCGGTTCTCGGCTGCACGACGGCTTCCGGCGGGATCTTTTTGCTGATTTTTACCTGACGTCGGCCCTTACGGCCTGTCGTCTTGGACTCTGTCGGGGTCTGCTTGGCCTGTCCCTGAATGACTTCAAGCCGCCGCTCTGGAATGGTGGATACAGCGGTTTTTTTTGCGGTCGTTCTCGTAGACTTCTGAGCTCGCTCAGGTGATGGTATTTGAGATATAGCTGGAACGACAGCCGGGGTCTGTTCCTTGGATTTCTTCTGAGCTGCAAGCGCCTGCCCCACTTCGGCCCCAACCAGGGCCACCGTACAGGCACAGGCTAGAATTGTGCGGCCCAAGGACCCCTTCTTCATACTCCCTCTTGATGAACCTCTACAAGTGTAGCAGGCTATCCGGCCAAATGAGCGCGTGAAAGTGCCTAATATTTCAAGAGGTCCGCGTGTCTTCTTGGCATGTAGCATACTGCCCAATGCCTGGAGAGGATATTGACGCTTGTTGTTAAGAAAAGCCTGGTCTACTAGCAGGGTGCTGAAGCAGTCTGCTAAAAAGGAAAGTAGAGTTCGACTCCGCCGTATACCCCATTATGAAATGTTTGCGTGTATTGATAGCCGCCTTTGAGCGTCAGATAAAAGCGCTCGATTGGCACTTGAACCAAGGGGCCGGTTTGGACAGCATAGAAATCCACGTTCCCCATGCCTGCGAGATCCCAACCAAGGTAGGTGGAACAGCAGCCCTGTTCGCTCTTGTGTACCAACCTGGTTGCTCTGAGGCGACTCCAGACGAAACTGTCCAGATCCGTGTATGACACAATGGCATGAATCGTTCCTTTCTCATGCCAGTGAAAGGCCTCTCCCTGGAGGTATACGCCGATATCATTCTCGTTTGTTCTTCCCCCAGTTGGACGGTCCTCTTGTTTCCATCGAAACTGGGGACCGGCGAATCCAATGAAATTCCACGGCCCCTGAATATATTTGATCCCTAAAGAGGGGGTCGCAAACTGAACCTCGGCATCACGAATCGCTCCGTTATCTTTGAACGAGTAGCCGAGCCCGCCTCCCAGCACTTGAATAAAGGGCTGGAGATTTGACTCTCCCGATGTGATCGGCGTCCGAACACCCAAGTATGTGTAGTACTGACCCTGGTGGTCTATTTGATAGCCTGTAAACACATCACCGGCCGCGACGATGACGGGCCACATCAGGACCACGCACAACGCTATGCTGCAAAAGACGTGAGTTCTCGCCATTGGTCTGCTCCTCTGTTCACCTGTTCTATTTCGAATCCTGCCACCACCGTTTCTTCGCACTGCATCGCCCAACGCCGACGGACATGAAAGGCAAAGGACTTCACGTACAGGGTCCCATTCTCGCCGACAAGATCGACCGTTCCCAGCATATTCACTGAGAGACCGGTAGGTGAAATCTGCTCAACTGTGCCTTCCAGGGTACGGTCCGGCAGCACCAGAAGACACTTCTCTTGATAGGGGAAACGAAAGTCAATCCGATGTGACTTTCTCGACTTCTTGACGACTTTTCTAAACACACGCACGAGAGACCACAAGCTCCGGTATATTCCCTGTTCGACTTCGGGTTGATTCCAGGCTCGGGAGTCTGAAAATGCGGCAACGATCAACGAATCGGCAGTCTTCTCGTCCACATCGATAAATTTTAGCCCGATCTCGACCACGCATGCTGAGATTTGCTTATGCCGGCACATTCGACTTCTGACGGTGAGACGTTTACCTCTACGAGTCTTGACGCTGACAGAAATATCTCCGTCTCCATTCAGCAGTTGCTTGTTCACTCGAATAAGCGCCCCGACTTCATTGATGTCGTCTACAATGCCATGGATCCGTTGCTCTCCTCGCACCAATTCACACAGCAATCTGCGCCTGATGCGAAATGTTTTGCGCCACTCCGGCAGTTCGGCGGCAGCCAGAATGACCACGCTCACCAAGACAATATTGATCGCCCCCCAGAAAAGGCTGACCTCCAATCCTGGAAGAGGGATCTGTGCTAGCCACAGACGTATCCCCGTCGCCAATCCCGCGATGAGCAGTCCCATGATGATGAAATGAGGCAGGATGTACGAGTACCTTGAGAGCCCGCGCCGCTCTTGAGCCTCTCCTTTAGGAGTAATGATGAACGCACGTTTCTTCCTGGGACTGATCGCGGTCTTGAGAGTGGCCCAACTCAGAGCCATGCTGCCTGCCGTTTCATAAATGTCGGACCAGAACGCATTCCTCGTGCCCAGGCTGACGGTCCTCAGCATCACGAGCGTCGCCAGATAATAGGATCCGAAAAAGTTGACGAGCGACGAGACATCAGCTGTGACGGGGATAATCCCGAACAGCAGGGCAAAGAGCGGAGCGACGAGGCAGACGACACGAGGAATTCCATGAAGAAAGTAGAAGATAGACGCAAAGTATCCGAACCGTTGGGGCATCGTGAGGCCGCGCATCGTGAACGGATTTGACTGAAAGAAAATCTGCACGTGTCCCATCGCCCATCGTATCCGCTGTTTCATGGAACTCTGGAACGATTCCGGCATGAGTCCGGCTGCCAGCACCTTGTTCAGGTAGCATGACCGATAGCCCTTCGCATGGATCACCATGCTCGTATGAATGTCTTCGGTCACGGTCTCGGTGCGGAACCCGCCGATTTCCATCAGCACACGCCGACGGAACAACCCACAGCTGCCCGCAAAAAAGGCACTGTTGTGGCGATCGCGACCAGCCTGAAGCACACGATAGAACAGCAATTGCTCGTTCTTGAGCGATCCCTCGAGTTGAAGATTCCTCTGAAACACGTCGGGGTTGTAAAAATAATGCGGCGTTTGGACAAACGCAACTTGCTCGTCCTGGAAAAATCCCACCGTGTCCTTCAAGAAACTGCCGGTCGGAACATGATCGACGTCGAAGATCGCAATGATTTCTCCCGAGGTTTCTTGCAAGGCATGGTTCAGATTCCCGGCCTTCGCATGTTGTCGGTCCGCCCGGCGGACGTATCCACAGTTCAACGAAGCGGCTAATGCCTTAATCTCATCTCGCTGGCCATCGTCGAGCACATGCACCTGATAGTAATCATTGGGATAGTCCTGGTTGACACAGCCGATCAGCGTGCGACGAAGAATGCTCAGAGGCTCATCGACAACCGTGACGAAGATATCGACATGCGGATAGCGGAGCAGGGGCACCGGTTGGCGTTCGAGCGGCGACCAAGCATGATAGGCAAATAATAGGATTTGCACAAAGGCGTAGGCTTCCGCCGTATAGACTGTCCAACTCACCAGCAGGCTTTCCCAATCGCCGGTGTTCAGCGTATAGAGGCCTCGCCACAACAGGTACCGTGCATACAGGAACAGAGTCAGCGCCAAGATGACCTGATGGCCTCTTTTCTTCCAACTGAGCACACTGATCACCGCCAGGATACAGAGCGACAGCGGTATGGCCACCGAGGAACTGTAAAAATGATTGAGCCATGTCATAGGCATTTCCATTGTGAGTCTCCCACTTCTGAGTCGTCTCGCTCACTTACCCGCTTCGATCCACGAGGCTTACGCCGCAGCCACTGATCCCCGTGATTGCTGCTCCTGACCGAAGTGCCGCACCATTGATTGGTGATTCTCTGTCTTGCCCGGACCAGGATTTCTGTGGCTGTTTTCCTTCAGCGGTGTGCTCGACGCACTCTAGAATGGAATATCTGTTCTGCCCATACCGATGAGGTGGGAGACCCGTATACTATCGGGGTACTTCTTTCGGAGGGACCGGAATGCCACACGCGATTCTATATGGTTGCTGCTTGCGGCGGACAATCTGGAAGCCGCAAAAACGATACCAACATCCAGAATCCTGATCGCCCATGGCATCCTCGTCCTTATTCCTAGCCTCTTCAGTGCTCTTTGGCCAATCCAAGCACCTGCTTTTCATGCTTGTAAGGTCTCAGCCTCCTGTCTTACTCTGTACGTGGAGGCCAGCATATGGATGAATCTAGTCGGTTAACCAAGACGAAAGAACAGTGGGCCAAGGCCCGCCGTGGCGGTGAAGAGCGGGAAGTGTTTTACGAAGGAGATGCCCGCCTGCCACCGGGACAGCATCTCGTCGAGACCTGGCCTGTGCTCGATCTCGGTCAAAAGCCTGACATTCCGCTCTCGGAATGGAAACTCACCATCGGCGGGTTTGTGGCGAATCCCATCACGTGGACCTGGGAAGAGTTTCTCGCCCAGCCCCAGTTCAAGAACGTCTCAGACTTCCACTGTGTGACGAGCTGGAGCCGGTTCGACAACGAGTGGGAAGGCGTGAGTTTTATACACATTATCTCGGTTGTGAAACCACTGTCGCTCGCCAAATTCGTGCTCTTCAAGTCCTATGACGACTACACCACCAATTTGCCGCGTGAAGCCTGCGACGATCAGGACGTACTCCTGACGTACAAGTGGAACGGCAAACCCCTCACGAAGGAGCACGGAGGCCCAGTCCGCGTGATTGTCCCGAAGCGTTATGCCTGGAAAGGCGCCAAGTGGGTGAAGGAGATTACATTTTTGGATAAGGATGCAAAGGGGTTCTGGGAAGTGCGGGGCTACTCGAACAGCGCGTTCCCCTGGGAGAATGATCGATATGGGTGAGACCGTCTAGCCAATCTGCCCCTTTCTTTCCAATGCACGACATGTCAGGCACCATACGCAAGGTGGAATTCTGGCCGGTGGATGTACCCATCACTGACCCCTTCGTCGTCGCCACCGGCGCACGAACGATGGCAGAGAACGTCTTCCTGCGAATTACGCTGGCCAACGGCATACAGGGTTATGGGGAAGCGGCGCCGTTTCCTGAAGTCGGAGGAGAAACTCGCGAGAGCTGCCTTCTAGCTCTCAACCATCTCGGCAAAGCCGTCCTTGGTCATTCAGCATCAGGCTACAAGGAAATAGGGCGCTTGATATCTGAACAGGCCTTCACTTATCCAGCGGCACGTTGTGGAATCGAAACCGCAGTCATCGATGCCTACTGCCGCACGTCGAACATCCCGATGTGGCAGCTCTGGGGTGGCGCGGATGTGCGAGCGCGGGAGACGGATATCACGATTCCCATCACCGACCTCGGCAAAACCGTCGCCCTGGCACGCAGATGGCACGCGAAGGGGTTTCGCCTCTTCAAAATGAAGGTCGGTAAAGATGTCGAAAACGACATCCGGCGTCTGGAGGCTGTGCATCGCGCAGTCCCAGGCATCTTGTTCATCGGCGATGGCAACCAGGGCTTCTCGCGCCAAGACTGCATGACATTTGCCCAGGAGGTGAAGAGATTTGGCGGGACGATGGTGCTGCTTGAACAGCCGGTGGTGCGAAACGACCTCGACAGCATGGCGGCAATCCGTCGAGAGACCGGCATTCCCGTTGCGGCGGATGAATCAGTCCGCTCGCTCGCGGACGTGCAAGAGGTCGTCGCTCGAGGCGCGGCTGACTACATCAATATCAAGATTATGAAGACCGGCGTGGTTGAAGCGGTGGAGATTGCCTCCTTCACCAAAGCGTCCGGCCTCAAGTTGATGATCGGCGGGATGGTCGAAACACGTATAGCGATGGGCTGCTCTTTCAGCATGGTCCTGGGACTTGGCGGCTTCGACGTGCTCGACCTCGACACCCCATTGCTGCTGGTCAATGACCCGGTCACGGGTGGCTACCGATATCAAGGCTCACGCCTGCAACCCTGGTCAGGCCACGGCCTCGACATGAAAGCACCACCCTCCCCGAACGTCACCTCCATCGAATAATTCACCCGCTCACTTCGTCACACTTCTTGCAATTCAACGTCTCTCCGAAATGCTGTCTCCGGCCTTCCTCTGTCAGAACCCAGGGCCGATTCGTCATCGGTGGCTGGTGCCGCACGTGTTGACCATGGCCACATTGTAGATCGGCCACCCAATCACCATATTCGTCCAAATGAAATCCAACAATGGGTTGATTCACGTATGAATCTCCCTTACATCCTCGTCGTCGATTCCTTAGGGATATGCTACACTCGCTCGCGCGAGCGCATGCTAACACGAACAGAGGAGTACGCGTGATGAAGATCGGCTTCGTAGGAGTCGGACGGATGGGGGCCAACATGGCCCTGCGTTTGAGGGATCAACAGGAAACAATCGTAGCCGTGTACGATAGGGATCGCGCCACAGCCACCGACCTTGCGACCGAGCTAGGCTGTGAAGCGGCTGCGACCCCTGCCCGCGTCGCAGAACTCGCGGGCATCATTTTCACTGTCGTGTCCGATGACGCTGCGATGTGCCAGATCTTTTCCGCGACCGACACAGAGAGTCTTCTCTGCCATGCCAAGGACCGGCTCTTCGTGAACTGCGCCACCCTCTCGCCGGCCGTGCATGTCGACGTCGAAACTCTGGTGACGCAACGTGGAGGCCAGAACCTCGAAGCATGCATGGCTAGCAGCATCACGCAGGCGCGCCAAGGTACCTTATACCTCATGTGCGGCGGGCGCCCGGATGCGTTCGAGTCAGCAAAGCCGCTCTTGGAGAAACTGAGCGCGCACCTCCACTATATCGGATCGGCTGGAGAGGCTGCGAAGGTCAAAGCGCTTGTCAACATGGTGATGAACTGCAATACGGCCGCACTCGCAGAAGGGCTTGGGCTTGGAGCAGCCCTAGGCCTCGATCTGACGATGTTGCGAGACATCTTTGCCCAAACGGGAGCCGCGTCGCGCGTGTTAGAAACCGACGGTGAGGATATGCAGAACCGCGTCCATGACTGTTATTTCTCGGCTGCCCATGCAGCCAAGGACTCGGGCATCGCCCTCGCGTTAGCGAAGACCGCCGGTCTTACCATCCCGTTAGCTCAAGCGACCTCTAATCAATACCAGCGGCTGGTCGCACTCGGCAAAGGCGAGCTGGATAAATCCGCCGTCTCTGAACTCACCTTCAAAGACCGAACCTCACAGTAGAAGCCTGTCCGACATTGTCTTCCCCATCCCTCACCGCTTCTCAAAGGGAAGTTCCGGGCGTTGACTGGCGGGAAAGTAGGTCCAGCGCTTCTGTTCGTTCTCATCGAAGCTGCCAAGAAATGTCACATAGCGATCGAGGGTGCGAAACTCGGCAAGTGTGATCGTACAATGCGGCACATCGATGACGCGGGCATCGAACTGACCCACCACGTAGAGCAAACCCGCTCCCGCTTGATAGAGATTCCGTCGGCTTACATATCCCGTATTGGGGAACAGCTCCGTTGAAGACGAGCAGCCTCCCGCTCCCTCGACCTTCAATGTGAGACTGTGCCGAGAGAGGAAGAGATCGGTCGCCGCTCGAATGATGGTAAGCTGAGCCTGTGCCGAAGGGATATCCACAGATGCCGGTTCGGGGGAACTGCTGTTGCACGCACCGGAGAGCATTGCAACGCTCTCAATGGCAACCAACCAGTGTTTGAGCCTCACTTGGGCGCTGGAACTTTCGGCGCTGCGCCAATCGCATCCAGCCCTGCTTGAGCACAGGCATCGTCGAGGTGCGCACCGGGTGCCCCACCAACTCCAATCCCTCCGACAATCTCACCGCCGAGCTCGATCGGGAGTCCGCCACCGAGCATCAGCACCTGATCGTTCACCTCGCGAAGAGCTTGCAAGGTCGGAACCCTGTTAATCAGTTCAGCCAGCTCGGTCGTAGGGCGGCGGAGACTAGCCGCGGTATAGGCCTTCTTCCTGCTGCTATCGACCGTATGAGTCCCAGCCCCATCGGCTCGGGCCATGGCGCGAAGCACCCCGGCTCGATCCACGACCGACACGCTCACCCGGTACCCATCTTTGTTGCAGGCATCCAACGATGCCTGGATCGCCTTGCCAGCCAGCACCATCGGCAAGACTGCCTCTTTCGGCAAATCATCAGAAGCCGGCACCGTATAAGGCATCAGCATCACGAACGCCGTTGCGATCATGAGCTGATACGCCGTAGTCGTAGAACGCCTATGATTCGGGTGAACGCACGCCATCGATGGGTCTCCTGGTTTAAAGGAAAATTATACGGCAAAGAGCGTACGAAGGCGCGAGAGGACTGTCAAGAGGGTGACTGTGGATCGGGGATTATGAAAGTGGCGAACGCGGCCGTCAGCTCCAGACGACGCGTTCTTGATTGAGGAGGTAATCGATTACTTCGATGCTATTACGCATCTGGATCTGCGCCTTTTCGGACATGGGGAGAACGGCACCGACCAGCTTGCCTGATTCGACCTCGTCGAGTGACGGAATCCCATCAGCTTCACGCTTTTCCAGCTCTTGTCGGTAACTTGCCACCTTTGCCTCCTGTTTCTCTGACAGTTGGATTAGTATTTCCGACGCCAGAGACTCATCATCAATTCTTACTTACGGCGTACAGGTAGCATAGCACATGGAAATACGTGCTCCGGTGAGAGTGAGCTATCTTATTGATTCAATGCTACTTTTCAGCTGATCGATGTGCAGCGGTTGAGGCAGGTGCAAGGGCGCCGAGGTATGGGAAATGACCGATCTTGAGAAGCGGTGTATCGAGGCGCAGGCGAAAATCGTCATGCCCTGGGTCAACAAAGTGCGGATCACCGGTAATATCTGACTGGGCTTTCAGTTCCAGCGCCGGTTGGTTCGGATTACCCGCACGCAGATAATCACCATCCCTGTTATAGAACGCATTGAAAGAGGTGGTGGTCTGGCTGGATGGGGCGATCACAAAACCAACTCGATTCAGCCCGACCACGTTGCCGGAGACGTCACTCCGGGATTGCCCGAGAAACGCCGCACCACCACCATTTTTAACCAAGGTATTACTCACCAGCACGGCTCGGGCACGATCGCTGACAACGACGGCTTCAAATAGACTTCGGGTAATCACGTTTCGCTCCAACTGCACATTCGACGTGCCGGCAATCGAGACGCCATGATCGTTATCATGAATAAAATTCCCGATGAGGACGGCTTCTGAATCGGCAAACTGAGCGCCGGTCGTCTCGCTCCCCCCGATGACACAATCTTCTATCCGCACATCGTGAACTTGCTGGCTGAACAACATGCCATTTATCTTGATCCGACGAAGAACAATTCCTTGCCCATTGAAGAGACCGACGGCATGCCCCCCTTGGTCATTAATGGTCATGTCACTGATTTCAATGTCCGTCGCTCCATAGGGCCACTTGCCTACATGTAGAGCGCCCACCACAATATCACGCCCCAGAATCGTCACCTGATCCACTCCAGCCCCGATGAATTTGATCCTCTCTTTGCTGTGAATGGTGACGTCCTGACGATATTGACCTGCCTTGACGAACACTGTGTCCCCTTTCTTGGTAGCATCGACCGCTTCCTGAAGAGAGACGTAGTCCCCGGTTCCATCCAGTGCAACCACGAGGGTTCGAGGACCTAGTAGTGGCCCCTCATCGGCCCAGACCAGACCCACCCCCCAAGGGGCCAGCATCGCCATAAGACTCAGAACTGTGGCACGTATCATGGTGAAATTCATACAGGGGCGCCCTTCCGGATGTCAATCCGTGGACTCGTCCGGTCGGACGACTTTTTCAGCAGCCCCATGGTATCCTCCGCGCCATGATTTTGGTCGGCCTCACAGGCGGCGTCGCCACCGGCAAAAGCACCGTCGCCAAAATGTTCAAGCAATGCGGCGCAGCGGTGATCAATGCCGACCTGCTGGCGAGACAAGTCGTCGAGCCAGGTAAACCGGCCTGGCAAGCGATTGTCAAACTATTTGGGAAGACAGTCCTTAACCAGGACCGCTCGCTTGACCGCCAAGCTCTCGGAAGCATCGTCTTCCACAATTCGAAGAAACGCCGACAACTAGAACGCATCATCCATCCCCGCGTCGCCCGCGAGCAACAACGACTCGTGCGTCAGATCGCCAAAGGCAAACCCTGTGCTGTGGTCATCTACGAAGTGCCGCTCCTCTTTGAAGTCGGCGTAGACAAACGCGTCGACAAAACCATCGTGGTCACCGCCGACCGCAAGACCCAAATCGCCCGCCTCAAGAAAAGAAACGGACTTTCCAGCGCTGAAGCGATCCGGCGCATCCGCAGCCAAATGCCCTTGGCAAAGAAGATCCAACAAGCTGACCACGTGTTAAATGGGACCCTCTCCAGTCCTTCACTCCGCAGGCAAGTCGGCCAGCTTTTGAAGAGCCTTCGCCTCCTCGACCAACCCTCTGCCGTGCATTCCCGCCACCCTCTGTGTTAAATTTTCGCATATGCGAAACATCGTGATTATCGGCTCGGGACCGGCAGGACTCACCGCCGCGGTCTATGCCGCGCGGGCGAATCTCTCGCCTCTGCTCATAGAAGGCTGGCAATCCGGCGGACAACTGACTACGACGACGGAGGTCGAAAACTATCCTGGCTTTGCCAAGGGCATCATGGGCCCGGAGCTCATGAAGGAAATGCGGGCCCAAGCAGAACGGTTCGGTACGGAATTTCTGACCGGTGAGGTGAGTGCGGTTGATCTCAAGACGAGACCGTTCTCGCTCACGATCGACTGCGAACACACCGTGCACACCAAAACCATTATCATTGCGACCGGGGCATCGGCCATTCAGATCGGGTTGAAAAACGAGGTGCGCCTTACTGGACACGGTGTCTCAACCTGTGCAACCTGCGATGGGTTCTTTTTCAAGGGCAAGGAACTGATTGTGGTCGGTGGGGGCGACAGTGCAATGGAGGAAGCGACCTTCCTGACCAAGTTCGCTACCAAGGTCTCGATCGTCCACCGGCGCGACAAGCTGCGGGCTTCCAAAATCATGCAAGACCGTGCGGCGAAGAACGAGAAGATTACGTTCGTGTGGAACTCCGTTGTCGAAGACATTCTCGGCAGTGATGTGGTCGCCGGCGTCCGCCTCAAGAATCTCGTCACAGGTAAGACGACAGAACTGCCTTGTGCTGGCGTTTTTGTCGCGATTGGACACCGTCCCAACACCAATCTCTTTAGCGGCCAATTAGACATGGATGCCAAGGGGTACATCCGCACAACACAAGGAACCGCTACGAACGTGCCAGGCGTCTTCGCCGCTGGCGACGTCCAGGACTCTGTCTATCGTCAGGCTGTCACAGCCGCTGGATCAGGCTGTATGGCAGCCATCGATGCCGAACGTTTCTTGGAGTCACATGATCACAGCTCATGAAGGCATCTAGGATGCTCAAAATGGTCGTCCAACAAGGCCGCAGGCGAGACAAATACCGGAAGGCGGCCAATTTCCACCCGCCCGACCCTGAGCTGCCAATACAGCTCTTTCCCAAGTGGGATACGTTGAGGATGTTGTCGAGCCGAGAGCGAAGCTCGCGGAAAGGCGCGTCTCGGCGCGCCTGGGCAGGGCGGGTGAGAAGCCTGACATTTTCAGCATCCGGCTAAACCATGAGATGCGCCATCGTCCATTACCACGAACTCGCCCTCAAAGGCCGCAACCGGGAATATTTCGAGGAGCGGCTAGTACGCAATATCCAATGGACACTGAAAGATCTCGGCGTCACACGCGTCGAGAATTTTCGCAGTCGGATTCGCGTGGCCCTGCCTGACAGGGTTCCGGACCAGACCATTAAAGAACGGCTCGCACGAGTCTTTGGGATCGCCAACTTTTCGCTGGCCCATGGGCTGCCGCTTGATCTGGCCCATCCAGACCTGGGCACGCTCAGCAAAGCGGTCATCGACGCGCTTCGGTCGGAATCTTTTTCCACCTTTCGCGTATCGGCGAAACGAGCCGACAAACGGCTGACTCTGACCTCTATGGAGGTCGCACGGGACATCGGCACTGCCATCCGTGAAGGAACTGGTAAAAAAGTCAACCTGAAAGATCCCGACCTCACAGTCTATCTCGAACTGCTCTCCAAAGAGGTCTACTACGCGATCGAAAAAATTCATGGACCTGGTGGAATGCCGGTGGGTGTCAGTGGGAAAGTCGCCTGCCTGATCTCCGGAGGAATCGATTCGCCGGTTGCAGCCTATCGCATGATGAAGCGCGGGTGCCGAGCCCTCTTCGTCCACTTCTCAGGCCGACCGCTTGTCAGTCGCGCCTCGGAAGAGAAGGTCCGCGAACTCGTGCAGCTTCTCACGATCCATCAATACACGTCGAAGCTCTACGTCATTCCATTTGGAGAAATCCAACAGGACATTGTCGCGAACGCGCCGGCCGCCTATCGTGTGGTGCTCTACCGGCGCGTCATGATCCGCATCGCGCAGGAATTAGCCAGACGCGAACAATGTTGGGGACTCGTCACGGGCGATAGCTTAGGGCAGGTGGCCTCACAAACACCGGAGAACTTGACGATCATCGAGGAGGCGGCAGAGTTGCCGCTCCTGCGCCCACTCATCGGCATGGACAAGGTGGAAATCACCGACCAGGCTCAGCGTATCGGCACCTTCGCCATATCGATTGAGCCTGATCAAGACTGCTGCTCACTCTTCACCCCACCGCACCCCAGCACGAAAACCAAACTCGATGACATTCAGAAGGTCGAATGGATGTTCGATATTGGCGCGTTGGTGAAGCAGGGGCTCGATAAGGCTGAGCTATCCCAATTCACGTTTCCCGAGTAGCAGGATGCTGAAAAATGATGGAGAGAGTAGCCTGGATGGTCCCTTTCGCTCGCAGAGTGCGCGCAATCAGAATGTGCCCCCTCGATGCGCGCGGGTTGGGATCAATCCAGGCTATCCTTTTGAAAGCGAGTAATACACTGCTGCGGCCTTGCTTGTGATAAGGCGCGTCCCAGGGCGAAGAGTCTGTCTTGGCAGACTCGGGGCGGGAGGGTGAAATAATTGCCGGGTTGGGCGGGTGAGAAGTCTGGCCTTTTTGAGCATCCTGCGAAAATGTTCACTTATTCTGCCACTCCGGCAGCCCATCGAAGATCTCGCGTATCAAAATAGATTTTCCGCAGCCTGCTAGCAGGAGATACGCCAACCCTCACTGTGGACTAACCGATCGCCCCGACTGCAATTCCTGTTGCGCGAGTGCCTTTTCCCTCACGATTCGAAAATGCGTTTCCAGATCTCGCCGCAACGCCAAGGCAACTATCCAATCCGGCATATTCGAATTAATCTCGAAGAGCAGTTCAAACTCGGCTCTTGTATGAGTCCCACCATCGACGGGGTTGAGTTTCCAGAACCGGCGGTACTGCTTGAAGTCGCCCCCCTTCAATTCCGTCAGTATCCCGCCGGTCGGCAGGGTTCTCGTCTCACTCAAGAGGCGCCGCTCTCCTGGGAACAGGGCATGGTCAATCCGAATATCCGTGAACGCCTTGCCGTCTTGCTCCCGTACCTCCGCCATCCGCATTCGTAGGTCGAAGAGCTCAGGCCAATGTGCATAATCGGTCAGGAGTTGCTGAATGATTGCCGGTTCCACCGGAAAGAGAATCTTGGCCGTCGCCCGCACGCCGCCGGTGGGTTCCGTATGAACATCCAGCACGACCGGCTCAGCCGCACAGCTCCACCCGGACCAGCCAAGTAATAGACAGCCTATGGCGATCATCGCACGCCACAACATGGCGTGATTATATAGACCCATTGAGAACCAGGCGAGTATTAACAGGATGCTGAAAAAGTCCGCCAGCATCGTTCTCACATCGTTCCCAGAAACCGTGAAATGTGAAACAAGGGGTCTGCCGCGGGGGTGCGGCCTTGCCTGCGGACAAAGCGCGTCCCCAGGGCATAGAAGCTGTCTTGGCAGACTCAGGGTGGGCGGGTGAAGTAGCCGCCAGGGTTGGGTGGGTGAGCAGTCTGGCCCTTTTGAGCATCCTGCGAGGGTGTACTCGTGTTATCCCAGGCGTGCAGACTAGTGAAATTTCATCCTGTCCAGAAACCATTCAGCATCCTGCCAACGCGTCGAACCTTGATTGACGGACCCAAATATCTCTGTGCTACGATGCGGCACGATGAAATGCTGGTCCTTCCTGTTATTCATGCTCATCGGCCTGTGGAGCCTTTAAGGAGCAGTTCGCGCGCAACTCATGGACGATCCACACGCCACGACAGAACAGTCTTGTAGTTTCGGTATGGCGAAGGGAAAGGCTTCGCGGAGCTGTTACGTCCCTTTCCCCATAGGCTGGCTCGTGGCTGATATCCCCGGAACCGACAAACCCTGGACGACCATCTCCAAGGGCGGAAAAACATTCTGCCGATTTGACGACAAAGCCATAGACTGGAAAACAAAGATTACCGGCTCCTGCGGCCGCTGCAAATCCGGCCATTGTTCGGTCCAGTTTATTATCCGGTTCGAATGCTCCCAACGATCGCACTAGCAGGATGCTGAAAAAAGATGGAGAGAGCAGCCTGGATGGTCCCTTTCGCTCGCAGAGTGCGCACAATCAGAATGTGCCCCCTCGATGCGCGCGGTTTGGGATCAATCCAGGCTACCCTTTTGAAAGCGAGTAATACACTGCTGCGGCCTTGCTTGTGATAAGGCGCGTCCCAGGGCGAAGAGTCTGTCTTGGCAGACTCGGGGCGGAGGGTGAAATAATTGCCGGGTTGGGCGGGTGAGAAGTCTGGCCCTTTTGAGCACCCTGCGTGGCGCTCTACCGTTGTTACAGACATGCAGACCCTGTGCAGTTCTGGCGTGCCACTTATTTTTTCACACTTTGCTGGCCATGCTGCTTGCTGAGGCAATTAAACGCGAAGCTCTAACCTTGGGGTTCGACGCCGTCGGCGTCAGCCGAGTCGTCAATAGCAGTCAGCAGGACTCCTCCCGTCCCGACCCCGTTACCCCATTATCATCCCATCACTTGTTCAGCCGTCTCGCGGAATGGCTCCAGCGAGGCTACCACGGCACGATGGCTTGGATGACTCGCGACCCCACTCGTCGAAGCAATCCGCAACAGGTATTACCCGGATGCCGATCGATGGTGTCGGTAGGGATGAACTATTACACGAACAATCGTGCAAACGAGCAGCCTGGAATGGGACGCATTGCCCGTTACGCCTGGGGAAAGGATTACCATTCAGTGATGAGCCGGCGACTCGCGCAACTCGAAGAGAAAATTGCAGCCCTGGCGCCAGGCGTGGCCACAAGGGCCTACGTCGATACCGGCCCGATCATGGAAAAGGCCTGGGCGCAACAGGCCGGCCTCGGCTGGATCGGGAAACATTCAAATCTCGTCTCGGCCGACTGCGGCTCCTGGCTCCTGCTCGGGGAGATTCTGACGACCCTAGATCTAGAGCCGGATGATCCGGCTACAGATCTATGCGGAAGCTGTACCCTCTGCATCCAGGCTTGCCCGACCAGCGCCATCGTCGAACCCTATCTCGTCGATGCCCGACTCTGTATCTCCTACCTGACCATCGAACTACGTGGCGGCCGAGAAGCTATCTCCGACGAGCTCGCCGCTCAGATGGGCAATCGTATCTTCGGCTGCGACGATTGCCTGGATATCTGTCCCTTTAATTTTCGATCTGACGCGACGAGCGAACCAGCCTTTGTCCCTACCCCCCTGACCATCGCTCCCAGCCTCCAGGCTCTGGCTCAGATCAGCGAGGAAGGTTTTGCGACCATGTTCAAGGAGAGTCCCCTCAAACGAACCAAACGGAGCGGCCTCCTTCGCAACATAGGGATTGCACAGGAGAATCACCGGCGACAGACAGGAGACCGGGCCTCGTAAACGCCCTCCTATCGCCCCCTTTCTTCCTGGTCGGAAGAGGAGTAGGCTATTTCCAGTAGTTGGCAGGATGCTCAAAAAGGCCAGACTGCTCACCCGCCCAACCCTGGCGAGCCGAGGCGCGCGTTGTCCCAAGCAAGGCCGCAGCGAGGGAAGAGGCGAGTTGTACGCTTCGGTACGTTGAGCCTCTGAGCGAAGCGAGAACGAAGCTGGCGGACTTTTTCAGCATCTTGTTGGCGGTACACAAGAGCTCTGACTCCTATGCATCCTCCCATCTTGTTGCTCATTTCTACCGATCCCCATGCCAGAGCGTTGCTCGAACAAGCCCTCGACGACCGACAAGCCACCATCTTTCTCGTTGAATCGACCGAAGAGGGGCTGCGCATACTGAAAGACCAAGCAGACCTCTCACTCGTCCTCTGTGATGAGAGTCACGGACAGATTGCGAGTCAAGTGATCCTGTCTCAGGCCAGACGCACCGCTCACAACCTCCCCGTGATCATCCTCGGAACAGACGGATCAGCAAAAGCCGCGGTCGAGGCGTTGCACCGTGGCGCCACCGACTATCTCGCACAACCGGTCACACCCAAGGATCTCCAGACTTCCATCTGCAATACCCAGATCTTCGGAGCGCCAGAGTTGCAAGCGCTGGCGGAACGTCTTTTCGCATTCGATCAGATCGTCAGCCGATCGCCTCAGATGAAACTGCTGAAACATCTGGCAGCCGAAGTCGCCCAAACCGATGCGACGACCGTCCTTATCACCGGCGAAAGCGGTACAGGCAAAGAACTCTTTGCCCGTGGGATCCATGCCGCAGGCCTCCGATCTAAGGGCCCCTTCGTAGCACTCAATTGCGCCGGCATTCCCGAGCACCTCCTCGAATCGGAATTATTCGGATATCAGCGCGGCGCCTTTACCGATGCGAAGCAGGCCAAACCTGGACGATTCCAACTCGCAGAGGGCGGTACGCTCTTTCTCGACGAAATCGGTGAGATGAGTCCTTCCGCGCAGGCGAAGCTCTTACGCGTTTTGGAGCATCACCAGGTCGATCCGCTGGGCGACACGCGCAGCATACGCGTCGACATTCGCGTGATCGCGGCCACGAACGAAGATTTGCCGGCTCAGATCAAAGCCGGGCGATTCCGCCTGGACCTCTACTATCGACTGAACGTCTACCAACTGCGCATCCCACCGCTCCGCGAACGGCCTGAAGATATCGAACCGATTCTGACATCGTTCCTGGAGGTCGCCCGTCGGGATCATGGCTGTCGCATCAAAGGCATCACTCCACCCGCGTTGACCATCTTGCAAGCCCACGACTGGCCCGGTAACGTACGGGAGCTGCACAACGTGGTTGAAGGACTCACCATTACCTGCAAGGGCGAGATGATCCAGATGGGCCACCTCCCTGTCTCTCTGCGAGACGTCCAATCAGCGGGATCAAACGGAGAGATCGAGAAGACATCGCTACTAGCCTTCGGCCTCTCGGCTCAGGAGATGGAAAAGAAGCTGTTAAAAGAAGCCCTGCAGCGCACAGGCGGCAACATCTCCGAAGCAAGCCGGCTCCTCAAACTCACCCGCAATACACTCCGGTACCGCATGGCGAAGCACCATCTCTAACAGGCTGTTGAAAAAGTCCGCCAGCAGCGTTCTCGGTTCATCGAAATCCTCAACGTACCCCAGAGGGTACGCCTCCGGTTTCGACTCGCCTGCGGCCTTGCTGAACGGTCTTTTCGAACATCCTGCGGGCTCTGAGGGTCCAAAATTGCTTTCAACACCCAGCCAGTGAGAATGCTGAAACAAGATGGGAAGGGTAGCCTGGTCGTTCTCCTGCTCGCGGAACCCCACACCACCTCTGTCAGGATTCGGTTCAGGTGCCAGTGAAACTTCGACAATCCGGCGCAGGAATCCCGCCTTGGTATGGCTTGACAAGGCCCAGGAGCGTCGATACTATCGGCGTCATTCTGGCCGGTGAATTCAACCGGCCAATTTTTTCTTGAGAGACCACTCATCATGGCCATTCGGATCGGTATTAACGGATTTGGACGGATCGGACGGAACGTCCTGCGGGCATCCCTCGGTGATCCTGAACTACAATTTGTCGCAATTAACGACCTCACAGATGCGAAAACGCTCGCCTACCTCTTGAAATACGACTCGGTACACGGGACGTTACCCGGAAGCGTCGAGGCCAAAGGCGACCAGATCCTCGTCGACGGCAAGCCCATGAAGGTGCTCGCGGTGAAGGACCCAAAAGAACTTCCCTGGAAGGATCTGGAGGTGGACATCGTCATCGAATCGACCGGGCGCTTTACCGACCGCGAAGGCGCAGGGAAGCACCTCTCTGCCGGAGCCAAGCACGTCATTATTTCCGCGCCAGCGAAGGACCCGGATGTCACTATCGTGTTGGGCGTCAACGACGAGGCCTACGATCCGAAACTGCACCACATCATCTCCAACGCCTCCTGCACGACCAATTGTCTGGCTCCTGTGGCAAAAGTTCTGTTGGATAATTTCGGCATCAAGCATGGCGTCATGACCACAATCCATTCCTACACCAACGACCAGCAGTTGCTCGATCTGCCTCACAAAGACTTGCGGCGCGGGCGCGCGGCAGGTATGTCGATGATCCCGACAAGCACCGGTGCGGCAAAGGCGCTGCATTTGGTACTGCCACAGCTCAAGGGCAAGATCGACGGCCTCGCCATCCGCGTCCCCACGCCGAATGTCTCGCTGGTGGATCTGACCGTCGAAACTGAAAAGGACTGTGACGCCTCCTCCGTCAATGCCGCCTTCCGGAAAGCGGCGAACGGCCCGATGAAAGACATTCTGCTCTATTCTGAAGACCCGATCGTCTCGATCGACCAGAAGGGCGATCCTCATTCGGCCACATTCGATGCCCCGCTCACGATGGCCATCGACAAGCGGCTCGTCAAGGTGACGGCCTGGTACGACAACGAATGGGGCTATTCATGCCGGGTTCGAGACCTGATCAAGGTCATCGCGGCGAGAACGACAGGGCACTGAGCACCGCGGTGCGATGCCTGCCTCAGCCCGATTCTGCTTCACGCTGACTCCCATTCCTGGAAGGACCGACCTGACGGAGCCGCCATGAAACTGCGCAAACAAACGATCGACGACGTCGTGCTACGGGACAAGCGCGTCATCATCCGAGCCGACTTCAACGTCCCGCTGGACGATTCTCACCAAATCACCGACGACACCCGTATTCGCTCGACTCTGCCGACCATCAATCGAGCCGTCGACGACGGCGCCAAGGTGATCCTCTGTTCGCATCTAGGCCGACCGAACGGAACGTTCGACCCCAAGTACAGTCTGGCCCCGGTGGCAAAACGCCTGGGACGGCTCATGGGCAAAGACATTCTATTCGCGCCGGATTGCATCGGCCCGGCCGTGGAAGGGCTTGTCGCGAAGATGAAACCTGGCGACGTCCTGCTCCTTGAGAATCTCCGCTTCCATCCGGGTGAAGAGGACAATGACGACACCTTCTCGAAAGCCCTGGCGGCCCTCGGCGATGTCTATATCAACGACGCATTCGGCGCCGCGCATCGGGCCCATGCCTCCACCGTCGGCATCACCAAATTCATTCCCGCCTCGGCCGCCGGCTTCCTCCTCAAGAAAGAAATCGAATACCTTGAGGGAGCTGTCGAAAATCCCGTTCGGCCGTTTGTCGCCATTCTCGGCGGGGCAAAAGTGTCGGGAAAGATCGACGTCATCGAAAATCTTGGCAAGCGCGTCGATAAAGTCATTATCGGCGGCGGCATGGCGTTTACCTTCTTAAAGGCGAAGGGGATGGAAATCGGCAACTCATTAGTCGAAAACGACATGTTGGACTTTGCGAAAGGCATAGAGGACCATGCCCTTTCCCGGGGCGTGAAATTCTATCTGCCGGTCGATTGTGTCGTCGCGGCCAGCCACGAGCCTGGGGCGGAATCGAAAATCGTCCCGGTCCAAGAGATTCCGAAAGGGTGGTACGCACTTGACATTGGCCCGGCTTCCGTAAAACTCTTCAACGAAGCAGTCCAGAACGCGAAGACGATTCTGTGGAATGGACCGATGGGTGTTTTTGAAATCGATGCCTACGCCCGGGGTACCCTCGCGATGGCTCACGCGATTGCCGATGCCTACGCACTGACGATCATCGGCGGCGGCGAAACGGCTATGGCCGTGCATCGAGCCGGCGAATCGGAAAATATGTCATTCATTTCGACCGGCGGCGGCGCCGCGTTGGAATTGCTGGAAGGCAAACAACTCCCGGGCCTGACCGCCCTTCCGGATCGCACCGTGTAATCGCCTCGTCGTTGAGTTCACACCCTCTACTGTTGAGACACCTGTTGCGCAGACCCCTCATCATCGGCAACTGGAAGATGAACAAGACGGCCTCGGAGGCTGCGGCCTTCATCCGCGACCTCCGTGAACGAATGGCTGCATCGCCTAACGCCGACGTGGTCCTTGCGCCGCCCTTTACGGCCCTCGAATCAGCCCGCAACGCCTTGGGTCCCTCTTCCTGGATCAGCCTCGGCGCACAGAATCTACATTGGGAGCAGTATGGGGCCTTCACTGGAGAAGTGTCCGCTCCGATGTTGCGCGATCTTGGCTGCCACTATGTGATCGTCGGCCATTCTGAACGTCGCACGCTCTTCGGAGAACGAGATGAAAATATTCAGAAGAAAGTCCGGGCTGCGCTGAGGCACGGGCTTTCTCCGATCCTGTGCGTGGGAGAATCGCTGGAGGAACGTGAGGCAGGCCGGACGGAATCGGTCGTCACAGCTCAACTCAACGGTAGCCTGGCAGGGTTGACCACGCAGGATCTGGCGACCGTCACGATCGCCTATGAACCGATCTGGGCCATCGGCACGGGACGAGCCGCCACCACGGAGCAGGCCGTGACCGTGCATCGCTCGATCCGCTTGTTCATGGAGACCGGCTGGGATAGCAAAACAGCATCGGCCATCAGAATCCTATACGGCGGAAGCGTCACGCCCCAGAACATCGAGCCGCTCCTCGCCTCGGACGCGATCGACGGAGCCTTGGTGGGTGGGGCTTGTCTCCATCCCGGCTCGTTTGCTACAATTATCAGCGTTGCTCAGACACAGCGTGCTTAACTAATCGGAGTGCCATGTATACTGTTCTAATCGTCATTCATGTGTTGATCTGTTTTCTCATGATTGGCGCGATCCTCTTGCAATCAGGGAAGGGTGCCGAAATCGGCGCGTCATTCGGAGGCTCCAGTCAGACCGTCTTCGGTAGCCGCGGCCCCGCCAACTTTTTGAGCAAATTCACGGTTGCCGTCGCAGCCGTCTTCATGCTGACTGCGCTCAGCCTGGCTATCCTCGCCAAGGAACGGACGTTTTCTTCTACGGTCATCGATCTTAATAAGAAAGAGACTTCTCAGACCACCCCCGAAACCCCACCCGTAACCCCGGCAGCCCCAGCCGCTGAGAGCCATGCTCCTGGTGACTCTTCCTCCAGCGGACATTAGCAGGCTGTTGAAAAAATCCGCCAGCATCGTTCTCGCATCGTTCCCAGAAACCGTGAAATGTGAAACAAGGGGTCAGCCGCGGGGGTGCGGCCTTGCCTGCGGACAAGGCGCGTCTCCAGGGCATAGTGGCTGTCTTAGCAGACTCAGGGTGGGCGGGTGAAGTAGCCGCCAGGGGTAGGCGGGTGAGAAATCTGGCCTTTTTGAACAGCCTGCTGAGACTTTCTTCCACCAGTCAAGATGTCCCCTTCATCGAATTCGAGAAGGCGTAAGATTTTTCAGGAACCTGCTCGTCAAGAAACCAGTCGCACGGACGCACGCCCATGCATGCCTGCCAGCCACTGCCTGATCGTTGAAATTGCGAAGCGCTAAATACGGGTGAGCCACGTCTCGTGGGAAGGGTCCTCCCCACGAACGATTGAAAAGAAGGCCTTCTGCAGAGCTTGCGTAATCGGACCTGGCGTGCCGGTTCCAATGCAGCGGTTGTCGATTTCCCGCACCGGCGTCAGCTCGGCAGCGGTCCCGGTCACGAACACTTCATCCGCGATGTACATGTCATCGCGCGTGAAGCGCTCCTCCACCACAGAGATACGCTGCTCCCGCGCCAAATCGATGACGGAGCTTCTGGTAATGCCATCGAGGATCGAAGTGAGCGGCGTGGTTTTGATCTGCCCCTTACGCACAATGAAGATGTTCTCCCCCGTCCCCTCGGACACATACCCCTCTGTATCGAGCAAAATGGCTTCATCGTACCCGTCCGCTTTCGCTTCCCGCTTTGCGAGAATCGAGTTCACGTAGTAGCCGGAAATCTTCCCTCTCGTCATCGAGACATTGACGTGATGACGTGTGTACGATGACACGCGGGCCCGCATCCCATTCGCAAGCGCATCGTCCCCGAGGTAGGCGCCCCAGGTCCAGGCCGCGATGGCCAGCTTGATCGGATTGTCGCCGGGATAGACCCCCATCGTTCCGTGTCCGATATAGACGAGCGGGCGGATATAGCAGGCCTCCAGCTTATTCACCCTGACTGTCTCAACGATGGCCGCTGCGACCTGCTTCTTGTCGAAGGGCATCTGGATCATACCGATATGGGCGGAATCGAACAGTCGATCGACATGTTCCTGCAACCGAAAAATCGCGGAACCGGACTTCGCCTTGTAACAGCGAATCCCTTCGAACGCAGCCAATCCATAATGGAGCGAATGGGTCATCACGTGGACATGCGCGTCCGCCCAATTGACGAACGACCCGTCCATCCAAATTTTTCCTTGTGGCTCAAGCATGGGCAACGAAGACGAGTACGTGAACCATCGAGCACTGAAATCGAAATATAGCAGCGGGCTGGAAGAAGCGTCAAGCAAACTGGCGTGAGGGGCCCACAAGCAAGACTGAACCAAGAAGCAGTCTTTCAGGCAGGCATCTGATGGACACGAATCTGCCCGTTCAGTAAACTGGCGATGTGCTTCGCGGCTAACGGACTGACGAGGACAAGATCCAACCCAAAATCATACCCATCCACCCACCGAACCGTCGCTCGTTCAATTTCAGTCGGCGGGCCATCGTCCGCAAACGTGACGCGCAGTGCCAAATCGAGGCCTGGCTCGACCGCATGATCACCTTGGATACGCATCCCCGATTGAGACAGATTGGTTACAACACCTTTCCCGACACATTCCCCACTGAGATAATAGAGAACGAGCCAAGTCGGTATGCGACGATAGGGACGGAGCACAAATCGAGTGGCCCTCGGCTTGGAAGGATGAGGCTTAGGTGTTACGGCCATCATTATCTCCGATTCATGAAATGGCTCGACAATAAAAAAACAGCATACGCCCAGGAGTCGGAGCAGGATAGCCCACGAATAGGCTAACCCGAAGGAGGGGGCAAGGTTGCCTACGCCTTTACCTTGACAGGCTTCAAATTCCTATGTTACACAATCAACTTCTGTAATGGAGACAGGGGCTTATGTACGCTATCATTGAGACAGGCGGCAAACAGTATCGGGTCGAAACTGGGTCCTTGGTCCAAGTAGAGTCCCTCCCCGGCAAGGTCGGGGGGACGATCGAACTCGGCCAGGTTCGACTGATCCACGGCGACAAAGGTATAGAGATCGGACAACCGTTGGTCAAAGGGGCCACCGTCAAAGCCGAGATCATCGACCAAGGCCGAACCCGCTCCATCACCATCTTCAAGAAACAACGGCGCAAGAACTATCGGCGGACCAATGGCCATCGCCAGGGCTTTACCAAATTGCGCATTACCGGTATCGAAACGGCCTAACGAGGATCAGTCATGGCAACAAATAAAGGCGGCGGATCAACTAGAAATGGGCGCGATAGCAATCCGCAATATCTAGGGGTCAAGGCCTACGGCGGAGAGACTGTGAAGGCCGGTTCAATCTTGATCCGTCAGCGAGGGACAAAGTTCTTTCCCGGTTTCAACGTGGGCCTCGGCAAAGACCACACCCTCTTCGCCCGCATCACAGGGATCGTGAAGTTCGAACGCGGCCGAGGGCGGCAGAAGGTCAGTGTCTACTCCGCGCCCTCGATTTCATAGTACATTCCTCTTTTCTCGTCACAGTTCCTTACCGCGAGGACTCCCGGCATGAGTAGGGGTATGACGGGATGTTTCTCGCATGTCATGCCCATACAGTCATCACATTGAAACGGTGCACCGATGTTTGTCGATGAAGTCTGTATCCATATCAAAGCCGGACGCGGCGGAGACGGCGCATGCAGTTTTCGACGCGAAAAATTCGTGCCGCGTGGCGGACCGGACGGTGGCGACGGCGGCCACGGCGGCAATATCGTGTTTGAAGCGTCGCCTCGTATGACGACGCTCCTCGACCTCCGCTACCAAAAACACTACGAAGCGGAAGTCGGTCGCCATGGAGGCGCCGCCAATTGCTCCGGAAGAACCGGAGAGGATGCGGTCGTGGCCCTTCCAATCGGCACCGTCATCTTCGATGAGCAGACCGATGAAGTGCTGGCCGACCTGGTCACCCCTGGACAGCGGTTCGTGGGAGCTCACGGAGGCCGGGGTGGACGAGGGAATAACCATTTCGCCACATCGACCAACCGCGTGCCCACGGAATTTGAAACGGGCACGGAAGGCGAAGAACGGTCGCTCAGACTTGAGCTCAAGCTATTGGCCGACGTCGGGCTTGTGGGCCTTCCCAATGCCGGGAAATCGACACTCATCGCCGCAATCTCAGCCGCACGGCCGAAGATTGCCGATTACCCCTTCACCACGCTGACGCCGAATCTGGCGATCGTTCGCTGGGGAGAAACAGAAAGTTTTGCCGTCGCAGACATTCCCGGGATCATCGAAGGCGCCCACGAAGGAAAGGGACTGGGATTCCAATTTCTTCGGCATATCGAACGTACATCGTTTTTGCTGCACATGATCGACGTGTCGAAATGGGCCCCCGAGGAGCCCGTCAAGAACTTCGAGATCCTGCTTCAGGAATTAGCCGCCTACGATGAACTGTTCACCACACGCCCCTTCGCGGTGGTCGCCACGAAAATCGACGTAGCTGGAGACAGGGCTCGCCTGCGAGAGTTGCAGAAATACTGTACCGGCCATCGATATACGTGTCTCCCGATCTCTGCCGCCACGAGAGAAGGACTGACGGAACTCGTCACCTATGTAGGGCAACAGGTGGCGCAGCTTCGAGCCACACCATGCGAGACGAACTCTTAAGACAAGCCACCCGCATCGTCATCAAAATCGGGAGCAGTCTGGTCGCGTCCCGAGACACTGGGCTGCGCCCAGAACAGATCGATCGGCTCGCGGATGAAATCGCGGCACTCTGGTCGAGCGGACGCGAGGTCTTGATCGTCTCCTCCGGCGCGATCGTCTCCGGTATCAAGAAATTAGGCCTGAAGAAATACCCCTATAGCCTCCCCGTGAAGCAGGCGGCCGCGGCGGTCGGCCAAAGCCGTCTCATGTGGGCATACGAAAAATCGTTTGAGCGGCTTGACGTCAAGGTGGCACAAATCCTACTCACTCACCATGACCTCGCCGATCGGCGGCGGTTTCTCAATGCACGCCACACCCTGAGTGCACTGATCAGATTCGGCGTGATCCCCATTATCAACGAAAACGATACGGTCGCCGTGGATGAAATCCGCGTGGGAGACAACGATACCCTGGCTGCCGAGGTAGCCCATCTGGTCGACGCGGAACTGCTGATCATCCTGTCCGATATCGATGGCCTATTTACCGAGGACCCGCGCAAGAACCCCTCAGCCACGCTGATCCCGTTGATTCCTGACATTACCAAAGAGATCGAGGAACGAGCCGGTGTCTCCACCACGTTCGAAGGAACTGGGGGCATGGCCACGAAAATCCGGGCTGCCAAGAAGGTCAGTGAGTATGGCGTGGCCACCTTGATCTTGAACGGGCAAGAAGCTGGTCTCCTTCCACAAGTATTAGCCGGCGGCCCTGGCGGCAGCCTCTTCCTTGCGAAGGAACGTCGCTTCACCAGTCGCAAACATTGGATCGCCTTCACCCTCAGGCCGCGAGGGACCCTGATGCTCGACCCCGGAGCTGTCGAGGCGCTAGCCCGACGGGGTAAGAGCCTGTTGCCTTCAGGCATTCTGGACGTCAGCGGTTCGTTCGACACAGGAGATACAGTCAGTTGCCTCGACCAGGACGGCAAAGAATTCGCCAAAGGACTCGTGAACTTCTCCTCCGACACGTTGGCACGGATCAAAGGGCTCAAAACGATCGAGATTCAGCAGCAGCTAGGCATGCAGGAGTATGAGGAAGTCATCCACCGGGACAACCTGGTGATACTCTAGACGTGAGTGCTGAGTGCTGAGAAATGATGCCACCAGATTCTGAATTCCAGCCCTCAGCCCTCAGCCCTCAGCCTTCTGGCCCCTTTCGTCTCGGCCTCCTCGGAGGCAGTTTCAACCCCGTGCACAATGGTCACCTGGCCATCGCGCGTCAGACACGCGAGGCTCTCGGGCTCGACCGAATCCTCTTCATTCCCACGAGTCACCCACCCCATAAACCGAACGACAACTTGGCGCCGACCCAAGACCGCTATGAGATGGTCCGCCTTGCCATCGCCTCAGATCCCTATTTCGCCATCTCGGATGTGGAAATCCGTCGGCCAGGTAAGTCCTATTCCATCGACACCATTCGCCTGCTGCAGCAAGAATATGGAGCGCAGACCCAGCTCCTTTTCTTAATCGGGCTCGATGCGTTTCTGGATTTCCCCTCCTGGCGTAAGCCCCTGACTCTGCTTGAACTGTGCCCGTTCGTCGTCCTCTCCCGACCAGGCCAGTCGTTTCGATCCCTCTCAACCGTGGCACTGCTTCCACCGATCCCACAGTCCTCGCTGTCGGACCTGGATGCAGGACGAATTTCCCACTTCGAGGCGCCACTCGGAAAGCAACGCCTGATCTGTCTCCAGCTACCGCCCTGCGCGGTCTCCGCGTCGGACATTCGCGCTCGAATCCGCCGAGGACTCTCGGTGGCAAATCTGTTGCCGCCCTTAGTGGAATCCTATATACTTCAACATCATCTCTACCAAGAGGAGCGCGATCGCACGAACAGCTAGGTCTATGGCCCTCGCCATTGCTCGGGTCATGCTCGATAAGAAGGCCACCGATGCTCTCATCCTCAAGGTTGCGCCGATGAGCACGGTTGCCGACTACCTGGTCATAGGCTCTGCAGATTCGGATCGCCAGGCGAGGGCCATCGCCGATCATATCCACGGCATCCTCTCTCGCTCCGGTTCCAAACCGCTGAGCATCGAAGGCAGGCGGTCCTCGCAGTGGGTTCTGATGGACTTCGGCGATGTCATCGTCCATATATTCAGGCAGGATGTCCGGAAGCATTATGCGCTCGAACGGCTGTGGGCCGACGCGAAGCGCATCGCCATTCCAGGCGAACCGCCGGCCACAAAACCGGCTGTCACTCCGCGGCCTGTGAAGCGGAAAAGGGCGCCCGTGAAAACAAAGGCCTAGATCGATGTTCCGACTGCTCACCACCATCTTCCTCGTCAGCGCCGGAATCTTCCTCTACAGCTATGCCCGCGAGTTGAATCCTGGGACGGTTGCAGTCCGGACCAGTCCCTCTATCCAGTTCGAACTGAGCCCGGTCACACTCGTCATCTTTTCCATGGCCGTCGGCGCCGTGCTCGTGGCTTTGGCAGTCGGCATGCGGCAAACCGCCCACGTCATCGGCAACTGGCGCAGCACGCGGCTGTTGCGACGCAAGGAAAAAATCGATGCGCTCCATCGTGAAGGCACACATGCCATCATGTCGAAACGCACCGCCGACGCCATCGGCCTGTTCGAAAGAGCGCTGGCTATGGATCCAAATCGCGTCGATTCGCTGCTATGGCTGGGAAACATTTACCGCGTGGAAAGCAACTTCGCTGAGGCGATCCGCCTCCATCAGCGAGCGAGTCGCGTCGACGAGCGCAACATCGAAATTCTGCTCGAGTTGGCAAACGACTTGGAGGGTGCCAAGCGCTATGAGGACGCCTTGCAGACCCTGCACAAGATGCTCAAGATCGAACCGGATAACCTCACCGCGCTCATCCGCAAGCGCGATCTATTGATCAGGCTCGAAAAATGGAGCGAGGCGCTCGAAATCCAACATCGTCTCCTGAAGGCCAACCTGCCTGAGCCGGAACGCCGGGCCGAGGCCCATCTCCTCACCGGCTGCACGTACGAGGTCGGGCGCCAACTGCTGGAACGAGGCCACCCCGATAAGGCACGGCGCTACTTCCGTGGCGCTATTAAGAAAGACCGGACGTTCTTGCCGGCCTACGTCGGCATTGGTGAAATCTTGATCCGGGAAGGCAAGACCAAGCAGGCAGTAGAAATTCTCAAGAAGGTCTATGCCAAGACCCGCAGCAGCATCATCCTGCACCGCCTCGAAGAACTCTTTCTCGAACAGGGCGAACCCAGCGAAATTATCCGTGTCTATCAGGAGGCCCTCCGGCAAGACCCGAACAACCCAGCACTACAGTTCTATTTGGGCAAGCTCTACTACCGACTCGAAATGGTCGACGAAGCCTTCGACATCCTCTCGACCGTCGAAGGGATACAGGATCAATTGGTCGATTACCATAAGATTATGGCCAATCTCTATCTGCGCAAGCAGCAGATGGAGCAAGCCGTCGTCGAACTCAAGAAAGCCCTGCATTTCAAGAAACGTGTGGTCGTCCCCTATGTCTGTACCGCCTGCCGGCAAGAATCGACCGAATGGTCGGGGCGCTGCCGCCGCTGTGGGACCTGGAATACATTAGTCGCACTGCCCTTACCGAATGTTGGTCAAGCGGTCCCCGGTCAAGACAACGGCCCTCTCCCAGTTTCAGCAGTTCCCTATCAGGGCATTGCTTCTCCCTTCGAAACCGTGTAGGTTTTCGGCCATCGCTGCTGCCTGACGTACGCGCGGCCATCCACATCGCATGCAATGCAGCCACTACAGATGATGGAGTGTCCCATGGTCAACTATCAGGATTTCGCTGCCAAAGCCTTGCGCGACGAGACGCTGACACGAAGTGAAAGCCAGTCTGTGCTCGACACTCCGGATGAGCAGTTGCTGGGACTCCTCCAAGCCGCCTTTACCGTCCGATCTCACTATTTCGGCAAGACCGTTCGCCTCCAGATGTTGCAGAACGCCAAGAGCGGTGCCTGCCAGGAAGACTGTCACTACTGTTCCCAATCTGCGATCTCCACCGCCCCCATCGAGCGTTATGGCCTCGTGCCTCAACAGCAAATGATTGACGGCGCCCGACAAGCGGCGGCCTCGAAGGCCCAACGCTATTGCATCGTCATCAGCGGTAGGAGCCCACTGGATCGGGAAATCGACGAAATCTCCAGGGCCGTGCGTGCCATCAAGCAGGAGATTCCTATTCAGATCTGCTGTTCACTCGGCCTGATGAATGAACAACAAGCCAAGCAACTCAAAGCCGCCGGAGTCGATCGGGTGAACCATAACTTGAATACGAGCGAAGCCTTTCACGCCTCAATCTGCACCACGCATACGTTTCAGGACCGACTCAGCACCATCCGGAGCGCTCGAGCGGCAGGATTGGAAATCTGTTCCGGTGGGATCGTGGGAATGGGAGAGAAGGACGAGGACCTCATCGACCTCGCTATGGCGTTACGCGACGTGAAGCCAGATTCGATACCGTTAAACACGCTGCATCCCGTTGCAGGTACGCCGCTAGAAAACTGTAATCAACTGACTCCGCAACGCTGCTTGAAAGTCCTCTGCCTCTTCCGTTTCCTTCATCCACATACCGAAATCCGCATCGCCGGAGGACGCGAACACAATCTACGCAGTCTCCAGCCGTTGGCGCTCTATCCAGCCGACTCCGTCTTCGTGAACGGCTACCTCACGACACCAGGCCAACCTGCCCCCGAAGTCTGGAGTATGATCGAAGACCTCGGATTCAAGATAGAAGTGGATTACCAGCAGCCGGTTAGCATCTAACTCACACTTCAATCTCTCCTCATTCATTTCGCGGCCCCTCTACTACAACCTGCCTTGTTGCCCAGCGCATCCGTCCAATAGCCGGCCACCAGTGCCGCTGCAAGCGCAAACGCGACTGTCTGAAGCAGCATGTCGATTGGACCTGTCATCTGATTCGTTTTCCCACATGATCGCTCGCTGATGACCATGCTGAAACCTCTGTCTTTTAAGGTGGTTATAAGCGTTTCGCGTTGACACCTGCCCGATTCTTGCTACAGTTTGAACACCATGCTCACCATGAAATGTCTCGATTGTCAGGAGGACCTTGTTGAGATTCCGACAAGCCATGGTCCGGGGCTCGACGTCTGTTTCTCCGGACACGGACTCTGGCTCGATGTGGGAGAGGTGAATTTTTTTGTGGAGGATTACACTGCGCTGAACCAGATGATTGGTGACACTGGAGGCGTCGCGGTCAGAACAGAGACACTGTGCCCTCGATGCGGGAATCACATGGAGTCTGAAACGGTATCTCAAACGTCTTTCCTTAGCTGCGACTCCTGTCGTGGGTGGTGGCTTCCTCACGGAAGCCTCACTCGTCTGAATGAGACGTACCGAGGCGCTCCAGTTCCGATCCAGATCAATGAAGCCGAGCTGTATACACGAGCTGCAGATAGACATCGTATACTCAACGAAACGTTCCACCATCAACCCAGGTTCAACAAGAAACGCTCCAACCCGCAGAGCATTTGGTTCTGGGTCTTGTTCTTCGGATTCGCCTTCGTGCTAGGCGGACTCATCCTGGTCGCGGGGATCGGCAATGCCATGAGAACCACTCAATGGAGCCAGCCACTGGATCAAACTCTGTTGTACTTGACGGCTGGTACCGTAGGTGGTTTCGTGCTCTTCGTCTACGGATGGATGGTTCATCAACGGAAGCGCTTAATTGAAAGCATTCCCACCTCGACTATTCGTTCTCTGGCTCTGGGGTTGGTCGAGATCAGTGGACAAGCACAGCCCGAGGAGGGCCTTCTCTCCTCGCCCTTCGGTGGGCTTCCCTGTGTGTTCTATTCGTACGCCGTTGAAGAGCGGGTCGGCTCCGAGAAGAATGCACGGTGGGAGACCATTGGCAAAGGCACGTCAGAGCAACCCTTCTTTGTGAGCGATACAACTGGACGAGTGCTTATCGTGCCCCTTGGCGCCGAGCTTATCTTGCCTGATGAGCGCACTTTTCGAAGTAATTGGCTCGGAGAATTGCCCCCCACCACAATCGCCGGATTGAATCGACTGGGGATTTCGACCGAACGCTGGATAGGAGACAAGACATTACGGTGCCGAGAATCGTTCATCTTACCGGAAGAGCAGGTCTACGTTCTAGGAACAGCTCATGAACACCAAGGTGCGAGAGAGCGCGTCGAGAACTCCGCTCGTATGTACATCGGTAGCAGCCGAGACCATGAATTTATCATCTCGGATCGAAGCGAAAAGGACTTATTGTCCCGATTGCAATGGCAGGTGTTGGCTTTTGGGGTAGGAGGCCTGACACTTGCTGCAACCTGTTTGATCATCATCTTCAAGTACTACCTGACAACAATGTCGTAACAGTTATACCCAAAAGGAGAACACCCATGAATGGCACCTTACTAATCGGAATCCTGCTAGTAATTGGACTGATTGTGCTTGTCGCCTATGTGGTCGGCGTCTACAACATGCTGGTCCGACTCGCCAACAACATCGACAAGGCCTGGTCGAATATCGACGTCATCCTGAAACAGCGTCATGATGAGCTTCCCAAGCTTGTCCAAGTCTGTAATAGCTACATGACGCACGAGCGGGAGACATTGGAATCCGTTACCAAAGCCCGCAATGCGTATAGCGCTGGCTTGAACATCAACGACAAGGCACAGGCGGAAAATCAGATCGTCGGTGCCTTAGGAAAACTCTTTGCCGTGGCCGAACAGTATCCAGATCTAAAAGCCAATCAAGAATTCTTAGCCATTCAGCAGCGCATATCGGCACTGGAAAGCACCATCGCCGATCGGCGTGAGTTCTATAATGACTCCGTCAACCTTTACAATATCTCCATCGAACAGGTCCCTACACTCTGGGTGGCGCAGGAGGTCGGATACACAGCGAGGCCATTGCTGACAGTTGCACCATCTGATCGCAAGGACATGCCGCTCGCCTTTGCCAATCGTACGCGTATGGCGGCATAGACACACCATCGGCCGATCGCGGTAGTATTGATGGGGCCGTTGCTTGACCTGACACTTCTGCGCCGCGCCCTCCATAAGGACAACGGCCCGGATTGGATCTCAACTGCGCACGTCGAACGACCACCGTTTCATCGTAGGGTTCCGTGAGCACAGATGAACAACCAGGCCGCTACTCTTCTCTCAGCCCTTCCACCACCGGCTGTCGTGCTGCCCAGCGCGCGGGCCAGTAGCCGGCCACCAGGGCAGCCGTGAGTGCGAGTCCTGCGGCTTGCAGAATTACTCCTCCTGGGACCGTCATCTGAATCGTCCAGCCAAAGGATTGTTTATTGATCACGTGGATAAGCACCAGGGCGAGCAGCAGTCCTCCCACAATACCGAGCACGGCCCCGATCAACCCGAGATAGGCCGCTTCCCACAGGACTAATCGCTCCACTTGCCTCGTGCTGGCGCCGATAGCCCGCAACGTGGCAAATTCACGTCGTCTCTCCACCACGGCTGTCACCAAGGTATTCACGATGCCGAGCATGGCCACCAGTACGGCAATGGCTTCAAGAACATAAGTCAACACGAAGGAGCGGTCGAAGATATCGAGAATCTCTTGCCGCAACTCGCGGTTTCGGATCACCAACGGTGGAACCGTCACCCCGTCCAACCCGGCGACCTGCGTCACAATCGCCTGCCGAACGTGCTCTGCATTGGAGCCGGCAGCCAGGTAGATGGAAAACACTGTCACCCGGTCGTCGTGCCATTGTCGCTGATACCATGTTCTATCCATGACCATCTTGCCGCCGTCGGTCGCGTAGTCGTAAAAGATCCCTTCAACGGATACAGCAGTGAGTCCCGCCGGCGTCGTGATCGTGACCTTCTCCCCCTCGCGAAGCCGCAATCGATTCGCCAATACTTCCGACAGGAGGACGCCTCCTGTTTCGGCAGCTCGCTGCAGAGCTGCGCTCGAATCTCCATGAAGCATCAGATACCGGCTGCGCTGTGCATGAAGCCGAAGGTCTCGTGACACCAAAGCTACTGGCTGACCCGCAACGTCTACATTCACTTCACGAAGGGTATCGACCGCGGCAATGCCGTCAATCGCCGACAGGGTCGAACGCCAGGTTCCTGGCAAGGCACGTGACGCCTGCCCGGCCTGCTTCCCTTGGAGCCAGGATTGCGGGGCCACGATAAGATCGGCCATCACGGTCTCATCCACCCAGATCTCGACCGTGTCACGAAAACTGCGAACCATGACGGCGACACCGATCATGATCGACAATCCCACCATCAACGCCGACACCGTCACCGCATTCCGGCCGGTATGGCGTGCCGCCTGGTCCGCCGCGATGAGTCGGAGGCTCCCCCCGAGCAGCATCGTCTTGCTCTCCTGGCGAGGGCGTCTCATGCCCAATGCCTGGATACAGAGTGGCGCAAGACAAGAGAGTGCCCCCAAAAGACATATTGTCGCGAGATAGCCAAAGAGCGGCAGGTCTCCGACCGGGCCCATCAGCGAGCAGAGGCCTGCCAGCACCAACAACACGAGGCTGATCCACCCACACAGGCCTGCTTTCAGTTGATGCGTCGATTCATAGTCTCCCGGCGCCAAGGCACGGACCGTCACAGTCCTGCCGGCTTCCACGCTGGGACCCAAGGCTCCCACCATCGAGACCACTGTCCCGAGCAGCATCCCTTTCGCCACTGCCGTGAACGTCAGCATGTCCATCGACAGGGTCAACTCGCCAGACGCGACCGGCGCATAGAGGTCTGTGACCGTTCGGCTCACGAGCGACACCAAAATCCCTGCCAGCCAGACCCCACCAAGACCTCCCAATAGCCCACCAAGAAGACCGAGCAACCCTGCTTCCACGAGAAACAGGCCGGCGACCCGCCACTCCGTCATGCCGAGGGCGCGATAGATGCCGATCTCTCGCCTCCGTTGCGCCACAGCAAAGGCTATCGTGTTGTAGATCAAGAACGTGCCGACGAGGAGCCCGACCCAGCTCATGACTGACAGATTAAGCTGGAAGGCCCACACCATGTTTTCGACCTGCTTGGTCCGTTGCGCCGGCCGTTGCACGACAAGATGGGGAGGGAGAACCGCACGCACGGAGGCAACGATGTCGTCGAGCGGTCGATCAGGCGTTGTCACCAGCTCGATCCGATCTAACCGCCCGATTGATTGAAACAACAGCTGCGCCGCAGCAATATCCATGATGGCAAGCCGATCCCAGAGGGACGAGCGCGCCGCCTCATTATGAATGAGCCCTACGACTCGCAGCTGTGCGAGATGCCCTCCCGCCGTTACCTCCACGATACTACCGACTCCCAGGTTCCAGTCGGCAGCAACCTTACGACCAAGATACAGAGCGTTTGGAGCCAGGAGCGCCTCCAACGCCACCTCGGTGTCAGCTCGCGGTATCTCAAATCCACGCGTCCCGACCTCCGCGAGAAGATCCAGTCCTAATATCTGAAGCACCTGACCACGCGGCTCCCCTTGGGTAACCACTACCGATTCCTCAATGACCGGAGCGGCGCTCACCACACCCTCGACCGCACGAACGGCCGTGATCGCGGATTCATCCACTCCGAGATCATGGCCTGCAATCTCCAATGTGGCGGGACCGGCTATCGTCGTGACTCCTTGTTCGAAGGATCGCAGCACTTGAATGTTCGCTGTCCCAATGCCCACGGAGGCCAGAACACCCAGTGCCACTCCGGCAATGCTGAGTAGGGCGCGAAATGGCCGCTGGAGCGCATGAGCGCGGATCATGGCCATATTGAGCATGAGTGGTATAGTCATCTAGGGCCTGCACGCGGTATTAACAGAACGGATCACAGCGGATAAGGCAGCGAGGATGAATCGAATCATTCGGGCCAGTAACGGAGCCCTGCACAAATTAGTAGTTTCGTTTACAGCGATACACACCTTTGTTAGACTCGCATGAGTTAATGATGAGAGGTTATTGATGGGCGCACGAACTGCTCTAAACAGAAAAGTCCAGCCGCTGCAAGAATATGTCGACGCCGATCTTCTCACACCTCGGCAACGTGACATCCTTCGCCTGGTGTCGATCGGGCACACGAACCGTGAGATTGCAGAAGTGCTGGAGATCAGCGTCCGCACCGTCGAAGTGCACCGATTCAACTTGATGCGGCGGTTGAATGTGAGAAACGTGGCACAACTACTCCGACGGGCCCTGCAGTTGGGACTCCTCGCCAAGACTTTCGGGGCCAAGTAGGTCTACAGTTCTTTTAGTTTTCCCCGGCAGTTCTCCAACCTTGTATAGCCCTTCTTGTGGAGCTGTGCCACCAGCTCCGTTTCCAATCGTCCGAACGCGTCGACCCCCTCCTCGACCAAAACCGTCCCAATCTGCACGGCCGACGCGCCACAAAGCACATGTTCGAAGGCATCCACGCCGTTGACCACGCCGCCGGTCCCGATAATCGGCATTCGCCCCTCGAAGATCTTCCAAAAAGCCCGCACGTTGGCCAGCGCGATCTGCTTGATGATCGTGCCACCCAAACCGCCGAACCCACCCTTGGGTTTGAGGACGACCACCTCGCGTTCGGGATCGACGACGAGCCCGTTGCCGACCGAGTTAATCAAGTTGAGAAAATCGACTCCGCAACGGCCGATCACCTCTCCCATCACTGTATGATGGGCCGGATCGAAATACGGAGGCAACTTGACCCCCATCGGAACCGTGATCACCTTGCGAACCCTCTTCAGCAGTCGCTCGGAGGCTTCGGCGTCATATCCGATCTGAGGTTTCCCTGGAATGTTGGGACAAGAGAGATTGACTTCAATCAAGTCGGGCTTCGCCGCATTAATCGTGGCCGCAATCGTCGGGAAATCGTCTTCACAGAGGCCCGCCACACTGGCGATGACCGGCTTTCCGAGTGTCTTCAATTCAGGAATGAGCGCGGCGTACGCCTTGTACCCGAGATTCGGCAAACCCATGGAGTTGATGGACCCGCCGTGGAATCCATAGTACCGGGGTGTCGGATTGCCGTTGCGAGGCTCAACCGTCATCGACTTGGTGACGATGGCCCCGGTACGAGATCGGCCGAGGGCCAGCAGTTCTTCACGAGTGACACAGAGTGCCCCCGAGGCATTCATGAAGCAACTGGGAAATCGCACGCCGGCAATGGAGATCGAAAGATCCATCACGCTACTACCGTGACAGGCTCGTGCTGCGTTCTCGTCACGAGCTGCCCATCCTTCATGGCCCAGACATAATCGGCAGCTTCAGCGGCCGCAGTGCTGTGGGTAACCAACAGTACGGTTTTCCCAAAGCGCTGAACAAGCGACCGAAGGAGGGCGATGATCTCGGCCCCATGCTGGGAATCCAAATTGCCGGTCGGCTCGTCGGCAAGAATGATCTGGGGCTGATGCACGATCGCTCGCGCAATCGCCACACGCTGCTGCTCCCCGCCAGAGAGTTCGCTTGGGCGATGGTGTCGTCGTGCGGTCATCGAGACCAACTCGAGTACCTCCTCGACGCGGGCTCGGACCGATGCCCCTCGCTCCCCGCGCAACAACAAGGGAAACGCGACATTTTCCGCTGCCGTCAACCCGGGAACTAAATGGAATGCTTGGAAGACAATCCCGACTGATTCCCGCCTGATCCTCGTCCAGTCGTCGCTCGTGAATCGACTGGTCGACCGCCCTTCGAGGAGGATCTCCCCCGAGGTCGGCACATCCAATCCGCCAACCAGGTTGAGCAGCGTACTCTTCCCGCAGCCGCTGGGACCGATAACCGCACAGAAGTCTCCCTTCGCCACTTCGACCGTGACCCGATCGAGGCCAGTAATGGTATCGCCACCTCGCTCATATATTTTCGACACCTGGTCGAATCTCACCATAGCGATCTGCTTCTCCATCCGTATCCTGACCCGTCGTATCGTCGCGCGAGACACGCGAGACTGGCGGGAAAGGCGAGACAGGCGACGGTTCGAGGTCCGAAGTCCGCGGCATTCAGAACTTCGAACCCTGAACTTCGAACTTTGAATCTCGCCCGTCCTGCTTTTCTCGCGCGTCGCGCCCGTCGCGCATCGCTCGCGCCTCATCCTGCTGCCTTCGTATATCACAACCATTTACAGAGCAACAACCTTGACAGGCGCGGCACATTCCCATAGAAGAAGCGCACACATATGTAGATTGGAGCGTTTCCCCTGCGATGTTACGTGAAGACACACAGGATCGACTCATTGGATGGTACCGTCAGGCCCTCCGGTTTGTGTTGCCGGTCGAATGCCTCACCTGTGGTAATTCACTCACCACTGACCCGGTGCCCTTCTTCTGTACCGCGTGCTGGCAAACTATCCGCCCGCTCCAGCAGCCAGTGTGTGCCCGCTGCGATCACCCGTTTGTCTCACCGGCGGCCACGACCTATACACCGAACCATCAGTGCCAACAGTGTCAGGAACGGCCGCCGGCTTATCAACGAGCCTGGACCCTCTTCCCCTATCTTCCTCCACTACGGGAAGCCATCTGCTCATTCAAATATCGAGGTAAACATACACTGGCACGGCCACTCGCGCGCCTTATGATCAGTGCCCTGCCTAGCGGGATCGATGTCGACGTAATTATCCCTGTGCCCCTACACCCGGCCCGCTTACGAGCGCGTGAATTTAACCAATCGTTGCTGTTGGCCGATCAACTCAGTCGTCATCTGGCCTGCCCGGTCTCAGCCACAAACCTCGTCAGAATTGCTGCCACCGATCCCCAAACCACATTAACGCGACAGGCACGGTTAAGAAATCTGCGGAAAGCATTTGAAATCCGCAGGCCACAGGACCTCGCAGAAAAACGCATCCTCCTCGTGGATGATGTCTTCACCACCGGTACGACACTGAACGAATGCGCGAAGACCTTACTAAAAGCCGACACCGGGCCCGTCTTTGGCCTGACGCTGGCCAGAACTGTTGACACGGGCCTGGTACCGGATCGCTTCGTTGCCGAACAGGCTGCACAGCCCATGACGACCATAGGAATATGATCGATGCCGTTGTACGAGTATCGCTGCTTCGACTGTAAGAAACGCAGCACCGTCCTAATATTGAACCTGGCCAATCAGGCACCGGCAGCCTGCTCCCATTGCGCGAGCACTCGGGTTGAACGAATCCTGTCTCGATTTGCCTCTCCGAAATCCGAAGAGGCTCGCCTTGAAGCCTTGGCAGATCCCAGCAATCTGGCCGGGCTCGATGAAAATGATCCACAGAGCATGGCCCGATTCATGAAAACAATGGGCGAGGGGTTGGGTGAGGACCTCGGTGACGATCTCTCAGAGGCGATGGAGTCAGACGAGACCGGCTCCGTAGAATCAGATAGCACTGACAGGCAGTGACAGGCAATGTCATATATTTTCACTTGACAGGTCGTTCTAATTTCCCTACCATGGCAACAGTATCCCAGCCCGCATTATTCACGGGGGTTCGTGACGAAACCGCCGAGACGCCACGCGAGACGGGCGCGTGGAGCCGTGAGGGAGGGAGGCATACTTGAAACAGTATGTTGACCGATCGAGCGGCGAGCCTGCCCGCCGTCAGGCCTGTCGCAGCGGCGTCTCGGCGGTTGCAGTAGAAGCCTTCGTGAATAATGCGGGCTAGGCCTCGTGAGGCATATGGATCCCTATCGAACCAGGTTCTCCAATGGCCAAAGAGCCCAAGAGCGAGCTGATGACAGCGGAGGAGACCTGCCGCTATCTCAAGATCACCCCGCGTACGCTCTATCGTTACCTACGGAGTCGCCAGATTCCCGCCTTCAAGCTTGGAAAAGAATGGCGCTTCGTACGGTCGGATCTGGAACAGTGGATACGCGATCGCACCAGAGCCACGCTAGCGTCGTAAAGGACAGGCCACATTGATGTTCGCCGGTGAATATCTGTGCAAAGTGGATGAGAAGGGGCGGTTTATCGTTCCCTCGCCGATCCGTGAGCAGGTCGAGTCGGAGGGACAGGCAGTCGTTTTTCTCAAAGGTCCCGAGGAGTCGACGCTCATCTACTCCATGAAAGAGTGGGAAAAAGTCCTCGAACGGACGGAAGCCACGCTCGATGAAGACCAGAGCCGACAGTTCATGCACTTCGTCGTGTCAGAAGCCGGTACATCAGAGATCGACAAAGCCGGACGCATTCTGATTCCGAGTCGGCTCAGAAAAATTATTCCGTTGGATGAGGACCAGGAAATCATTCTGGTCGGCTTGTACCATCGCATGGAGATCTGGAATCCGAGTAAATGGCGTCGTTATATCGCCCAATCTGAAGAGCGATACGAGCAGAATATGTCCAAGATCCTCAATCTCCTGTAAGTTGACGCGCATGCCTACGTTTCGGCGCCCGCCCCGGTTTCCCTCCTCTCCACGGGCCGTTCGCATGATCTCCTACCGGAACCATGACAAGAAGGTCGCGCTGCCACGTATCGCCCCGAGAACGGCTCCGATCTCCCGCATGCCTGCATCTCCATCATCACACCCACCAACCGAGAGTCATGCGGTAGCCTTGATCCTTCCTGTGCCTCCCAGCGTGAACCATCAATATGCCACAGTGAATGGCCGACGATTAATCTCTTCGGTTGGTCGTGCCTATAAAGCCCAAGTGGGACAACTCGTGTGGCTGAAGCTGGCGCAATCCGCTCACCGGGCTGCCCTCCTTGCACGACTCCAGTCGGAGTGGCTCGCCCTGTCGATCCGGTTCTATTTTACCTCGGCCCTACGACGAGACGTCGATGGCGGGCTCAAGATCGCGCAGGATGCCATCTGTGAGGGACTCGGCATCAACGACAACCGCATCGTCGAAACACATCTCTACAAACACATCGATAAAGACAACCCTCGCATTGAAGTGCATTTGACGCCTGCGTCCAGTTCCTAGCCCCTTGAAGACATGCGTCACCGGATTCCCGCTCTATCGGACTATTCGTACCGGAGCGCTTCGATAGGATTGAGGCGAGCGGCCTTGTTGGCAGGGTACAATCCGAAGAACAGGCCGACCACGAGTGAGAAGAAGAACGAGAGCATGATGACGTCGCCGGAGATGATGGTCGGCCAGCCGGCAATCAGCGTTGTCAACTTCGCCCCGGTAATCCCCAGTACGATACCTAACGCGCCTCCCACCAGGCTCAGTGTCATGGCCTCGATCAGGAACTGCATCACGATGTGGTGGCGTTTCGCTCCCACCGCCATGCGCACCCCGATCTCTCTCGTCCGTTCCGTTACGGAGACGAGCAAGATATTCATGATACCGATTCCACCGACTAACAGGGACACGGACGCAATGGCAAACAACATCATTGTCAAGGTCTCACTGGTGCCTTCTTGGACCTTCCCAATATCGACCTGCGTCCGGATCGTGAAATCATCGTCTTGTTCTGCCTGAAGCCGGTGCCGCGCCCGCAACACCTCTCGAATCTGCTCAGCCGCCACCGGCAAATCCTCGACCTGATCGGTCGAGCCGAACATCGCCCCGACGGACCCGATAAATGACGTCCCGAATACCTTCCGTTCCGCAGTGCTGAAGGGGATGAAAATCACATCGTCTTGGTCGGACCCCTGCGCAGACTGGCCTTTAGGCGCGAGGACTCCGATGATACGGAACGGCACGTTCTTGATGCGAATTACCGCCCCAACCGGCTCTTCACCTGGCTCGAACAGATTCCCCACGATCGTTTGGCCGATGAGCGCAACTCGGGCGGCACTATCCAAGTCCGTCTGAGTAAAGGGCCCTCCACTCGTAAAGGACCAGTCCCGAATAGTAAGGTAACTCGGTGAGATGCCGTTAATCGGTCCGTTCCAGTTTCGGCTTCCATAGACGATTTGCATGACATCGCGCCTGACCCATCCGGTATCGGCCAGCAAGGGGATGCGCTTTTTCAGGTCCAGGGCATCGGACACATTCAGCGTCACGGCACTCCCCTGACTTCCTCGTACGCCGCTCGCAGAAGTCACTCCGGGAAAGATGATGATGACGTTTGTGCCCATTGTCGCAATCTGCGCTTGCACGGCCCGCTTGGCCCCCTCGCCGATACTCACCATTGCAATGACCGCCGCCACCCCGATGACAATCCCCAACATCGTGAGACCGGCACGCAGCCGATTTCGCGCCAAGATCCGCAGCGCGGTGAGAACCGTGAGCCACACAAACGCCGACATCTACCCCCCCACTGGGCTGGACGTTGGTTGCGCTTTGGTCACACGGTCGCTTAGGATTTGCCCGTCCTTGATAACGGTCTCGCGCGCGGCATAGGCCGCGATATCTACTTCGTGCGTTACTAAAATAATCGTAATCCCTTCATCGCGGTTAAGCGTTTCCAGGATTCTCATAATTTCCCGGCTCGACTCGGTGTCGATGTTGCCGGTCGGCTCATCGGCAAGGAGCAACGAGGGTGACGTAACCAGCGCCCGCGCAATCGCCACGCGCTGCTGCTGCCCTCCGGACAACTGGGTTGGATAATGGTGCTCTCTGCCCTGCAGCCCTACCCGCCCTAACGCCGCTGCGGCCTGCGCCCGTTGCTCTTTGAGCGAGAGCCCTCGATAGAACAGCGGGAGCTGCGCATTTTCGAGCGCGCTGGTTCTGGGAATGAGATTGAAGTTCTGAAAGACGAACCCAATCTGCTGGTTGCGGATCCCGGCCAACTGATCGGGCTTCAAGTTGCCCACCTCTATCCCGTTCAACCGATAGTGCCCCTTCGTCGGTTGGTCAAGACAGCCCAGAATATTCATCAGGGTGGACTTGCCGGAACCGGAAGACCCCATGATCGCGATGAACTCACCCTGTTCGATCGTGAGGCTCAGGCCGCGCAAGGCTTGGACTTCCATGTCGCCGACCCGATAGACCTTCCACACATCTTCGCATTCGATCAGCGAGCCCATCAGCGTTCCTCGATTCGACTTAGTTTCTTCTTCACCACCTCAAAAGAAACTGGCAGGGTCTGGGTGCTTTCTCCTGCGCGCGTCCAGCGAGAACAGAAAGCGCCCGCACCCTGCCCACTACCCCTACATCCCACGATTGCGCGAAGGGCCCCGCTGTCCGCCGCTCCCGAATCCTGGAGGCAGATCGCTTCTACTCCCATCGCCCTTGGGTCGCTCGACCCCCACGACCACCAGTGTGCCTTCAGACAACTCCTCCGATACGATCTCCGTTGCCAACCCATCAGAAATACCCGTTTGGACATGAAGAGGCTCGAGTTCTCCGGAGGGTCCTTGTTTCCAAATTGTGCGACTTGGCAGAATGGTCCCTCTGCCGCCTCCTGCTGTCTGCTCAGCACCCTTCTCTTTGGTCAGCTTACCACTGGGCGTAGAGCGATCGGCCTGGCCCGCGCTCGGGGGTGTAAATCGCAACGCGGCATTCGGCACTTTGAGCACGGCGTCTCTTTGAGCTACGACCATGGAGACGTTGGCGGTCATCCCCGGCTTCAGTCGAAGATCCTGATTATCGACGTTGACCACGACGTTATAGGTCACCACATTCTGCACATTGATCGGTGCAAGACGGACCTGACGGATCGTGCCGGCAAATTGATACCCCGGGTACGCATCGACCGTGAAGGTTGCCTCTTTCCCTTCGCTGATCCCCCCGATATCTGACTCACTGACGTTGGTGTCGACTTGCATCTTCGTCAGATCGAGCGCGATCAAGAAGAGGTTCGGTGTGGCAAAACTTGCCGCGATCGTTTGACCGACCTCCACATTTCTGGCGACCACAATCCCGTTTACCGGCGAGCGAATGACGGTGTATTTCAAATCCAACTCTGCGGCACTCAGCGCCGCTTCGGCCTGTTTCACTTGCGCCCCTGACACATTCACCTGCGCCTCAGCCGCCTGGAGATTCGTCGCTGCGACGTCGACGTCGTTCTGAGAGACGAACTGTTGCGCCACCAGCGATTTCACCCGATCCAGTTCGCGCTTGCGTTGAGCCAGATCGGTTTTGGCTCGTGCGACATTCGCTTTCGACATTTCAAGATTGCTGGCAGCTTGATCTCGACGGGCTTTGAATGGCTCGGGATCAATCGCGGCCACGATATCGCCGGCTTTGACCACTGAATTGAAATCGGCATGCAGGCTCTTGATCATGCCGGACACTTGCGTCCCGACCTGAACCGAGACGACAGGATTGATCGTTCCCGTCGCTGTCACGAGCGAAATGACGGGACCTCGCTCGACCGTGGCGCTCCGATATCGAACCGGGACTTTGCGCTCTCCATTGAAGAAGACATAGCCTCCGATCGTTAATCCGACGGCCAGGACACCAATGATCATGACGGCACGGCGCATCGACTCGTTCTCCAATTCCCTCGCCGATTTGGAATCCATTGTATCAACAAGGCTGAAGGGAATCACCCTGCTGAAATAGCCTCTATCCGACTCCGTAAAGACAAACAGGCCGTCCACCACTCGGCGGACGGCCTGTCAGGTTTACCGGACTATGGCTCCGATTAGGGACTGACGCTGATGCGTTCCTTGATCATATCAAAGGTTTCCTTGGGCACTACGTTCTTGGCCACCAATTCGCCCTTCACCCGATACGGACGATTCGTCACAATGCGGTCTGCCACGTCTTTGGAGAGACCAAGCACCAACACCATATCACCGGCAGACGCCTTATTGACATTCATGGCGGAAGACATGGCCTCAGGGGCCTTCATCGCCGGTGAAGCAGGTGCCCCTGTGGGAGCGGGACTCAATGGCGGCACGGAGGGCGCCGGGGGCGCTGTCACGGGACGCGATTGATCTTTCAACTCTTTCTGATAGCGAGCAACCAGGGACTTGAGCGTTTCGTTATGCTGCTTCACATCCTCGTATTCATGACGCATAGCACGATTCTGGAAGGTGAGCTGCTTCACACGATCTTCGAGTTCCTTGGTCCGACCCTCGACACTGCCGCGTTCCTTGTCGCGGCCATGTTGAATGCGCTCAAGCTCGTCGTGGGCGACCTGGGCTTCGTTCCCGAATTTCACATTGAGATCCTTGAGCGTCTTTACTTGCTGTTCCAAGGCATTCTTCTGCGTACGTGTCCGCTCTAACTCTAAATTCGCCGACTCGACGTCGAGCACCGCCTCTTCATATTTCTTTTGACTGACACAGCCGACCATTGCGACTGCCCCAATCATCATGACCGCCGCCATCCACCCTGACTTCATGCGCACCTCCCCTTCCACTGAGCGTAGTATCTACAACAGATGTCGGCCACCGCTCTTCATCCAACATGCCTGTCGGTATGAGAGGGTGGTACGACACCTATACGTATAATGTTGTGTGTATGCCATGCCTTTCATTTTGTCAACAGATTTACTGGTCCTCCATCCTCACAGATCATCATGAGGGGCTGCAGTGATTCGTCTGCCTGCTTGACGGACTGCCGCCACTTTGTGAATATGCCCGAGACTCGCCGTATGGACGCATACCTATCTCAGAAAGACCTCGCATGAACGAATGGGGCCCTGGTCTCGCCACGATCTTGGGTATCGTGGAGGGGCTGACAGAGTTTCTACCCGTCTCGTCGACCGGCCACCTTATTCTCGTCGGCCACGTCCTAGGGTTCGAGGGAGACCTCGCCGCCAGCACCGAGATTTCGATCCAACTTGGCGCCATCCTGGCCGTCATTGCCTATGAACGACACAAGCTCGCGTCCATGATCGGACAAGCCGGCCGGGAGCAGCAGGACATCTCCGCCATGATCCGAACACGTGGGACGACCCCCTGGTCGACAGTCCTGCGAAACTCTTGGGCAACTCACCAGAATCTCTGGTTTCTCATCGGACTCGGGCTCGCCTTTTTGCCAGCCGCCGCGATCGGATTCCTTACTCATAGCTGGATCAAAAGCCATCTCTTTACGCCTCAAACCGTGGCTGCCTCCTCCATCGTCGGGGGCCTGATTATTCTCGCCGTCGAAGCGCGTCGCAGCCACGCACAGTTCCACCAGCTCGAACAGGTGCGCTTGATATCGGCGTTCTGGATCGGCGTGGCCCAATGTGCCTCACTACTCCCCGGTATGTCCCGATCCGGCTCCACGATTATCGGAGGGCTCTTGGTAGGATTGGAGCGGAAAGTCGCGACTGAATACTCTTTCTTTCTCGCCCTTCCAACACTCATCGTAGCGACCTGCTATCAAATTTGGAAATCTCGGGACGTCTTCCGGCAAGACGACTATCTTGCACTCGGAATAGGGATGCTGGTATCGTTCGTCGTCGCCTGGATTGTGATCGCGGTCTTTCTCTCGTTTGTGAAGCGGCATACGCTCCGACCGTTTGCCTACTACCGCATCATTATGGGCATTGTCGTCTTCTATATCTTTGGCTTCTAGGAGGATATCTCACGATGGCTCATTCCCAATCCGACACTGTACATGTCTTCGACACGTGGGTGAAGGGCACCAAACGGCTACTGCACTTCGACGTAATGACGACTGATGAGGCGACGGCGCTGACGCTCGCCAAGCAGCATTTGGCAAGCCTTGGGGAAGGCGACATACCGGTTACGGTGAAAGAATGCCAGTTCTGCCACACCGAACCGCTCGTGATGTTTTCCCCCGAGCAGCAGCGCCAATTCCGCGAGCAAGGCGGGTTCATCATCACTCTCTCGACTTAGCCCGCTGCGGAAAGTCAAGGCTGGCCCGCCGAAAATCCGATGGTCCGCATGTCTGGGACAACAGAATACGACCTCGCAGAATGCTCAAAAGTCAGTCCAGCAAGGCCGCAGCGAGCGAAGTGGCGAGGAGGTACATGCCGCACTTCGCGTGGGCCGTTCGCCCTTGCAATGGGTCTTGGCGAACGGAAAAGCCCCTACAGTGCTTCCGACCTCCGAGGAACTCCTTTTTAACGTTGAGCCTCTGAACGATGCAAGAACGCCGCTGGCGGACTTCTTCAGCATCCTGCTATCAAGCAGGCGGGAGCTCTTGCGGCAGGAGCGGCACGTTTTTCTTCTCAAAGGCGAAATGGATGATCAAGAAGACGACCCCCACGCTGATCGCCGAGTCGGCGACATTGAAGGCCGGCCAATGGTAGGAACCCACATAGACATCGAGAAAATCGATCACCTCGCCATACCGTAGTCGATCGATCAGATTCCCGATCGCCCCTCCTAAAATCCCGGCAATACTGAGCTGCCCCCTCCAATCTTTCTCTGGCAACCGGAAGAGAATCGTTCCCAGTAGGGCCAGAGCAAACAGCGCCGTGATCCCGAAGAACACCATGCGAAATGCATTGCTGCTGCCGGCCAGCAACCCAAAGGCCGCGCCGGGATTGCGGATATAGGTCAGGCTGAAGAGATTGGGAATAATCGGAATGGATTCATCCAGTCGCATCGACTGCATGATGAACAGTTTCGTCACCTGATCGATCACCACGATCGTGCCACTGAGCGACGCCAAGAACAGATAGCGAATGGGTCGTCGCATCACTGCACCGCCTCCACACAGCGATCGCAGAGCGTCGGATGGCTTTCATCTTGCCCCACTGCCTTGCGATAGTTCCAGCACCGCTCGCACTTGGCGTGCGTCGACTTGGTTACGGAGATTGCAAAGTCGGTCATCGCATCGGACCGATGTTCCTGCGTCACCTCCGACACAATGAACAGCGTACCTAAGTCCCTGCACGAGTTTATTATCCAGTGACCGGTCTCTACATTCATCGTAAGATGGACACTCGCCTCAAGCGAAGACCCGATGACCTTCTCCCGGCGTCTCTCCTCCAGCACACCCTGCACCTGCGTGCGATAGCCCAAGAGCCTCTCCCACCGTTGGGCCAGCCCGGCATCCTGCCATTGGGGCTGAATATCCGGAAACTTACTCAGATGGACGCTGCTCACTCCGAGACGCCCTCCTGGCTGCGCGGCCAAGGTCCGCCAGATCTCTTCAGCAGTAAAGCTCAATACCGGAGCCATCAGCTTCGTCATGGCGACGACGATCTCAAAGAGCACCATCTGCGATCCCCGACGCAGGGGCGAGTCGGCCCGGAAGGTATAGAGTCGATCCTTCAGAATATCGAGATAGATAGCGCTCATGTACTTCGTGCAGAAATAATCAAGCTCATGAATGATTTGACGAAAATCAAAATCTTCGTAGCTCTTCTTGACCTTCTCAATCAGATTGTAGAGTTTGAGCAAAGCCCAACGATCGAGTTCAGGTAGCTGATCAAAGGGAACACGATGAGCATCAGGGTTAAAATCATAGAGGTTGCTGAGCATGAACCGGCAGGTATTCCGAATCTTTCGATAGGCCTCGATGAGGTGGGTCAGGATTTCAGGAGAAATTCGAAGCTCATCAAGATAATCCTGCGCCGAGGCCCACAGACGCAGGATTTCTGCGCCCGATTGTTTGATCACGTCCTGCGGCGCCACCACGTTGCCTGCCGACTTCGACATCTTCTTGCCGCTCCCATCCAGTACAAAGCCGTGGGTCAGCACAGACTTGTATGGCGCACGACGATCCGTGACGACGCCTGCCAGTAATGCACTGTGGAACCAGCCTCGGTGCTGGTCCGATCCTTCCAAATACAGGTCAGCTTTCCACCCACGTGGCTTTAGAACCGCCGCGTAGCTCACACCGGATTCAAACCAGACATCGAGAATGTCTTTCTCTTTTTCAAACAATGCGCCGCCGCACTTCCTACAAATTGTGCCCGCGGGAAGCAACTTGGCCGCCGACCGCTCGAACCAAATGTCAGCTCCCTTTGATTCCATCAAGCCGGCGATGTGCTCGATCACATTGGGATCTGCCAGGACCGTCCGACAGCTCACACATGTAAATCCTGGGATCGGCACGCCCCACACTCGTTGCCGCGACAAACACCAATCGGGGCGGTTCTCGATCATCCCTTTGATCCGATCACGGCCAGAGGCTGGAATCCAACGGACCCGGTCGATCTCCGCCAACGCCTCTTTCCGAAGATCGTTCGACTCCATCGACACGAACCATTGTTCTGTGGCGCGAAAGATGACAGGATTCTTGCACCGCCAACAGTGCGGATAGGAGTGGTTCAAAGACCCATGACCCAACAAACGTCCATTGGCCTGCAGGAACTCCACGATCTTTGGATTCGCCTTCAACACATGCTGACCGGCAAACTCTTTCACGACGTCAGTAAACCGCCCGCCGTTGTCGACCGGCGCTAGAATCTCCAACTTTTCTCCCGACGATGCCGTGGCATTGTATTCAAGGACGAGGATGTAGTCTTCCATGCCGTGACCCGGCGCAATATGGACACAGCCGGTTCCCTGATCGAGGGTCACGAAGTCGCCGAGCAGAATCGGTGACAGGCCGGTGGTCAGGGGGCGTTGCGTCTCGAGCCCTTCGAATCCTTCCCCCCCCTTCTTCATTCCGACCACTCGAGCCCCTTCAAGCTTGCAGGCCGTTATCACGGCCTCAACAAGCTTCTCCGCAACGATCAACACCTCGTCGCCTACCTGGACAAACGCATAGTCGATATCGCCATGGAGACAGACCGCTTGATTGGCCGGGAGTGTCCATGGGGTGGTCGTCCAGATCACGACGGAGACCAACTTGATACCGGCGGGGAACGAAATGCCAGGAAACGTCTTGCTAAGTACCGTGGGAGACGTGACCAATGGGAACTTCACATAGATCGAGGGAGAGGTGAGGTCTTCGTATTCGACTTCCGCCTCGGCCAGAGCGGTTTGGTCCGCCGTGCACCAAAGCACCGGCTTCAGTCCCTTATAGACACCACTACGCTCCACGAATTTACCGAACTCACGAATGATCGTAGCCTCATAGCCAGGATTCATCGTGAGATAGGGATGCTGCCAATCACCCAAGATGCCGAGGCGCTGAAACTCCTCACGCTGAATCTTGTAAAACCTCTCCGCATACTCCCGGCAGAGTCGACGGATGGCCAGGGTATCGAGCGTTTTTTTCTTGTCGCCGAGTTCTTTGAGGACTTGATGTTCGATTGGAAGGCCATGGCAATCCCACCCTGGTACATAAGGCACGTGGTAACCCGCCATCGTCTTTGATTTGATGATGATATCTTTGAGAATCTTGTTCAGTGCATGACCGATATGAATGCGGCCATTGGCGTAAGGCGGGCCATCGTGCAAGATATATAGCGGTCGGCCTTTTCCCGCCTCCTGAATCTGTTCGTACAACCGTTCCTTCTCCCACAATGCAAGGAGTTCAGGCTCCCGCTGAGGCAGGTTCGCCTTCATCGGAAAATCGGTTTTCGGCAGATTGAGTGTTGCCTTGTAGTCCATGGACTGACAGCAGCCTGTACGCTTTCGACAAATTGACGAGTGAATATACCGGAACGAAGAGGGAAGGACTAGCCCTAACTGACTGCCATCATGCGATCCAGCGCAATCTTCGCCCAATGCTTCTCGTCGTCTGGAACGACGATATGGTTCACGACGTGGCCATCGGCAAGATTTTCCATCGCCCAGCAGAGATGGGCTCCATCAATCCGGAACATCGTCGCGCATTGGCAGACCGTGGAGGAGAGGAAGAAGACCTTCTTATCGGTGAGATCGCGCTTCAATCGATTGACCAGATTCAATTCGGTTCCCACTGCCCAGGCCGTCCCGGCCGGCGCTGCCGTCACTGTGCGGATAATCAACTCCGTGGACCCGGACAGATCTGCTCGATTGACGACATCCTCATGGCATTCGGGATGGACGATCACCTTCCCAGCCGGATACTGCTTGCGGAAATTGTCCACATGCACGGGCTGGAACATCTGATGCACACTGCAGTGGCCTTTCCAGAGAATGAGCTTCGCACGTCGGATCGCCTCACGCGTATTGCCCCCGTTGGGTTGATAGGGGTCCCAGACGATCATCTCTTCTCGCGGCAGCCCCATCTTGTTGGCCGTATTGCGACCCAAGTGCTCGTCCGGAAAAAAGAGGATTTTCTCCCGCCTTGCCCAGGACCATTCCATCACCGCCTTGGCGTTGGAGGACGTACAGGTAATCCCGCCATGTTCGCCGCAAAAGGCTTTGAGCACCGCGGCAGAGTTCACATAGACCGCCGGCATGACTGTCTCTTCCACGGGAATGATTCGTCCCAGGGTCTCCCAACATTGATCGACCTGTTCGATAGCCGCCATGTCCGCCATGGAACAGCCTGCTGCCATGTCCGGAAGAATCACCGTTTGTTTGGAGCGGCTCAGGATGTCGGCGGTCTCCGCCATGAAGTGAACGCCGCAAAAGACGATATAGGGCCGCTCTGATCGCTCGGCTGCCAGTTTCGAGAGCAGGAGAGAATCCCCACGAAAGTCCGCATGTTCGATGACTTCATCCCGTTGATAATTATGGCCTAGAACCATGGCCTGATCACCGAGCACACGTTTGGCCTCAGCCGTCCGGCGGAACAGTTCCTCCCCGGACAGTTGCTGGTAGTCTGTGATCGGTTTCAGAAGTGTCGAGACGGTATGCATAGGCTCCTTGGCGAAATAGCGTACGGCACCATTCTACGTTAGGGTTTCCCGACAATCAATGAAGCAGCCGCTGTGAGGAAGTCCTACATAGGCGATGATCCACTCGGTTCGGTCAGGGTAGGCCTAATACCCCGTTGACAATGCTACAGGCCGGCGATACGATTCCCCGTCGAAGCTAGGGGAGCCACACGGCTGAGAGTCCGCCCGAACGGACGACCCTCAGAACCTGACCTGGGTAATACCAGCGTAGGGAAGCGAGAACAACCGTAACTGTTGGTCTCTCTGCCGCACCCCTAGCATCAGGTGCGGCTTTTTTATTGTTGACGACTGAGCACAGTTCACGTTTTGGAGAAAGGATCTCCTCATGAGCGACCATACAATCGGCAATGGATCTGCAACTGGTAACGGACACACGTCCGCCGGATCAGCCTTGACGACCACGCCGTTCCCCTCCTCGCGCAAAGTTTATGTGCAGGGGACGCAGGCAAGCGTGCGAGTCCCGATGAGAGAGATCGGCCTGACCGCCACCAAGTCGATGAATGGTGGCGCACCCATTGCCAATGAACCAATCACGATCTACGATACTTCCGGTCCTTATACAGACCCGGACGTACAGATCGATGCGCGGTCTGGATTGGCGCCTTATCGACGGAACTGGGTGATCGGCAGGAACGATGTGGTCGAGCTCCCGGATATCTCCTCACATTATGGCCGCTTGCGCGCGGCCGATTCCAGGCTGGACGAACTCCGTTTTCAACACATTCGCAAGCCGCTGCGAGCTAAACCTGGCGTGAACGTGACCCAGCTCCACTATGCCAGACAAGGCCTCGTCACGCCAGAAATGGAGTTCATCGCGATCAGGGAAAACCTATCTCGCGAAGTGGCGCGCGAATTGGCCTCACGGAATGGGCACGGCGGCGGAGTCACCCAGCACCCGGGCCAGTCATGGGGTGCAAGCATCCCCTCTGTGATCACACCGGAATTTGTCCGCGACGAAGTCGCCCGTGGCCGCGCGATTATCCCGGCCAACATCAACCATCCGGAAACCGAGCCGATGATCATCGGCCGCAACTTTCTGGTGAAGATCAACTCCAACATCGGCAACTCCGCAGTCGCCTCCTCCATCGAAGAAGAAGTGGAGAAGATGATCTGGTCGATTCGTTGGGGCGCCGACACAGTGATGGACCTCTCCACCGGCAAGAACATCCACGAGACCCGCGAATGGATCATCCGAAATTCTCCGGTGCCCATCGGCACCGTACCAATCTATCAAGCGCTGGAAAAAGTCGGAGGCAAGGCCGAAGACCTGACCTGGGAACTGTTTCGCGACACACTGATCGAACAGGCCGAGCAAGGAGTCGACTACTTCACCATCCACGCTGGTGTGCGCCTCGCCTATGTGCCGATGACCGCCACACGCATGACCGGCATCGTGTCCCGGGGCGGGGCTATCCATGCGAAGTGGTGCCTGGCTCATCATGAAGAAAACTTCGCCTACAGCCACTTCGAAGAAATCTGCGATATCATGAAGGCCTACGATGTATCGTTCAGTTTGGGCGACGGGTTGCGCCCCGGCTCCATTGCAGACGCCAATGATGAGGCGCAATTCGCCGAGTTGGACACGTTGGGTGAACTCACCAAAATTGCCTGGCGCCACGACGTCCAGGTCATGATTGAAGGGCCGGGGCACGTACCCATGCACATGATCCAGGTCAACATGGAAAAACAGCTGACGGCCTGCCAGGAAGCGCCCTTCTATACGTTGGGACCTCTCACGACCGACATCGCGCCTGGCTACGACCACATCACCTCCGGCATCGGCGCAGCCATGATCGGGTGGTTTGGCTGTGCGATGCTCTGCTATGTGACGCCCAAGGAACACCTGGGCCTCCCTGACCGCGAAGACGTGAAGACCGGCGTCATTACGTATAAGATTGCCGCCCATGCGGCGGACCTCGCCAAGGGGCATCCGGGCGCGCAAATCAGAGACAACGCGCTTTCGAAAGCCCGCTTCGAGTTTCGCTGGGAAGACCAGTTCAATCTTTCGCTCGATCCGGACACGGCAAGGCTCTTCCACGACGAAACCTTGCCGGACAATGCTGCGAAGGTCTCGCACTTCTGTTCGATGTGCGGCCCTCATTTCTGCTCAATGAAGATCACGCAGGATGTCCGGGACTATGCCGCGCAATTGCAGGTGGATGAACACACAGCGATTCAAATCGGCATGAAAGAAAAGGCCGAAGAGTTCAAGAAGACCGGCTCCGAGATATATCGTTAACCGTGATTCGCTCAACGTTAAACGTGGGATTTGGGCATTCCCATTACCTACAGACAACGATTAACTATTCACGTTTAACAATTAACGAGGATACACTATGAGTAAGCCACGACCAGCTCCGCTAAGAGAAAGAGATATCACGCGCCAGATCGCGCGAGAATACTACAAAGAGTTCGACCAGCTCATCGAGAGCGATGTGATCATTGTCGGCGCCGGGCCTTCCGGGTTGATCTGCGCCCATGATCTGGCTGAGATGGGATTTCGGACGGTCATAGTCGAACAAAGCCTTGCCCTTGGCGGCGGCTTTTGGTCGGGTGGCTACCTGATGAACAAGGCCACGATCTGCGAGCCGGCCAATGAGATCCTCGAAGAAATCGGCGTGCCCTGCAAGAAGATCACGGAATGCGAGGGGATGTACATGGTCGCCCCCCCGCACGCCACCGGCGCGCTGATTGCGGCGGCGTACAGAGGCGGCGCCAGGATCATGAACCTCACAAGAGTCGTCGACTTAATTCTTCGTCGAGACGGCAATCTCGAAGGCGTGGTGGTTAATAACACGACGGCTGAAATGGCCGGCCATGACATCATCCACGTGGACCCCATCGCGCTCGAAAGCAAGATCGTCGTGGACGCGACAGGCCACGATGCCGTCGTCGTAGAACTCCTGCACAAACGCAATCTCTACAAAACCGTGCCCGGCAACGGCGCCATGTGGGTTTCTCGTTCCGAAGAAGAGGTGATGGACCGGACCGGCGAGGTCTATCCCAACTGTTTCGTCATCGGGTTAGCCGTGGCGGCAGTATACGGTACCCCGCGCATGGGTCCGGCATTCGGATCAATGTTACTTTCAGGACGCTACGGCGCAGAATTGATAAAAAAGAAGCTGAAGAACGAATAGTGAAACCCATCTCCTGCGGCTTCTCAAAAACGTCTCCAGCAAGGCCGCAGGGAGTGAAATCGACGAGGCGTACTTTTTTTGGTACGTCGAGTTGATTGAACGACCGAGAACGCCGCTGGAGGCGTTTTTCAGAAGCCGTACTATGGATGTTCAAGATTTTTTGATACAAGGCGAAGGCCACGAAGAGGATAAACGCGAGGCGTGGCAACTCTTCCAACAGGCCTATGAACGCCAGATGAAGGGCGAATTGGAAGAGGCCGTGACGCTCTATAAGAAATCGATTGAGACTCATCCGACTGCCGAGGCCTACACCTTCCTCGGCTGGACCTACAGCTTTATGGGTCGTCTCGATGATGCGATAGAGGAATGCCACAAGGCCATCGCGCAAGACCCCGACTTCGGCAACCCCTATAATGACATCGGGGCCTATCTGATCGAAAAGGGCGAACTCGACGAAGCGATTACCTGGTTTCAGAAAGCCTTCCAAGCGAGACGCTATGAGAGCCCGGCCTTCCCCCATCTCAATCTGGGTCGGGTCTACGAGCGCAAGGGCCAATGGACTGAGGCCATCGACTCCTATAAGAAAGCTCTGGCCCTCAATCCCAATTACGCCTTGGCAAAGAAAGCGCTGGGACGATTGATCAGTTCATTGAATTGAACTGGTTTTTTGGTCACCACTAACCAAATGAATCAGACAAACGAGACAGCCCAGAAAACCATGTTGGTTGGTGTGACAGATATTTTCTTTTACACCAAGGTCCGCGACGCCCTCATGTCGAAGGGTTACCGGATCGAACGAGCTCGAACGCAGCAGGATATCGCCGAAAAGGCCTCGGCAACTAGCCCATCCGCAGTAATTTTGAACATGAACGACGAGACACTGAACGCCTTTCAAGCCCTAGAAACCCTCAAAGCCGATACACGATTGAAGGCTATTCCCATCCTCGCCTTTGCCAATCATGAAGAAGTCGACACGTTTAACAGGGCCAGAGCGCTGGGAGTGACCAAGATTGTCTCGCGCAATGAGTTTTCCTCACGGCTAAAAGACCTGGTGGAGGAAATTCTTGCGGCTCCCCTTACGCCTAACGTTTCACGCCTCACGGTTTAGGATGAAACACTCACCCATCCACGATCTCCACACGAAGCTTGGTGCGACCTTTAAAGAGGTCGCCGGGTGGGACATGCCAGATCACTATGGCAAGTGGATTGCGGAATATCAGGCGGTGCGCCAGGCAGTCGGCCTCTCCGACCTCTCGCACCGCGGCAAGATCCGCATCACCGGCGACGATCGCGTGAAATGGCTGCAGGGCCTCATTAGCAACGACATTCTCCCGCTCCAGCCAGGCCAGGGCCGCTATTCAAGCTTTCTCACACACAAGGGCAAGATGCTCGGCTACTTTCGTGTCTATACCCTGTCTGACAGCCTGTGGGTGGAAGACGTCGGCGAGGTCGGCGACGCCACCTTCCAAGCCCTCCGAAAGTTTCTTCTCTATGGCATCAAAGCAAAGATGGAGAACTGTGCGGAGTCCTGGGGGCTATTGCTTGTCAGCGGGCCCAAGGCCTGCGCGACTGTCCGCGCCGCCCTCGGCGTCGAAATGAGCGACCTCAAGCCAGTGAGTGCCATTTCAGCTAAAATCGGCGGCCATGCCTCGCTTGTCCTGTGCACAGAAGAAACCGGAGAGGATGACCTAGAGATATTACTGCCGGCTGACGCCCTCAGCACAGCCTGGGAACGACTCATGGAGGCAGGTGCGATATATGGCATTCAGGCGGTCGGAGGTCACGCTCGTGAGGCCCTCCGCATCGAAGCAGGGCTGCCAAAGGCCGGGCCGGACCTCAATGAAGAGATCGTCCCACCAGAAGCAAACCTGGAAGGGAAAGCGTTCAGCTTGAATAAGGGCTGCTATCCCGGGCAAGAAGTCGTGGCAAGGATGGACACCTACGGCAACGTACGTCGGCACTTAGTCGGGCTCGTCATGAATGGCTCGATTATCCCGCCGAGGGGTACCAAGATATTCAGCGGGGACCGGGAGGTCGGCTGGATCAGCAGCGCCACTCAGTCGCCGAGGCTCAATGCGCCGATCGCCTTCGGCTTCCCGCTGCGGGACTTCAGCACGGTCGACACGACATTGTCTGTCGAAATCGGCGGCACCCGCCACGAGGCTACGGTACACCCCCTGCCGTTCTACACCAGAGGATAAGACAATCCTCTCCTCGGACCCCTCAGAACCCCGCTCGTCACGGCCCGTTTTATTCTGAGATACACCTCTCTGTCTTTTCCGATACAGTGGCGTTTGGCTTTCGTTGGAAATAGCCCTCTGGACTTATCCTTCGCAGCGGCATCGCTCTTGCTGCGCTTACCGAGCCAGAGTCCTCATGAGCCCCACGAAGGGACGCGGGAGGGCGCGAGCATCGAGACAGCAGAGAGGTTTCAGTGGATCGCCCAACACAGAGAGGGTTACAGGATCCGATTCAGATCAAACCAGGTAGTCCCGGACGACTCATCGTACGTGTGCCGTATTCCATCGGACGTCTCGCCAAGATCAAGACCATCGAAGGGCGGCGGTGGCATTAGGGCGAGCAGTGTTGGACAATTCCCCACACCGATTCAGCGCTCTCCCACCTCATGACTCTCTTTGCCGGAGAGCCGGTTGAAGTCGATCCATCGCTTCGTACCACGAACGACACACACCGAGAAGCCTTTGCGGGGATCACGGCGGTCCGTTTCGCTGTTCCGAGGGACCATACGATCCTCGACCGAGTCCGCAAGGCCGCCCGCACCCGACATCTCAGCCACCACACTGAACAAGCCTATTGTCACTGGATTAAGCGCTTTATGAGCTTTCACGAGTTACGGCCTGTCGCCGAAATGGGCGAACCGGAAATTGGTCGATTTTTGTCCAGCTTGGCCACGGCCTCCCATGTAAGCGCCTCGACGCAAAACCAAGCGCTCAACGCGCTCCTGTTTTTGTATCATGAAATTCTGGAGAAGAAGATCGGTCTCATTCAAGGTGTCGTTCGAGCCAAGCGAGCCAAAAGACTGCCTGTCGTGCTGACGAAGGAAGAAGTCAAGCGACTACTAGGCTGCCTCAGCAATAGACCCTGGCTCATGGCAATGCTGTTATACGGAGGCGGGCTGCGCCTGATGGAATGTTGCCGCCTACGCGTAAAGGACCTTGATCTGTCCCGCAACCAAATCCTCGTTCGCGGCGGAAAAGGTGACAAGGATCGTTACACGACGCTGCCGACAGCCGCCGCACAGCCCTTGGTGCAACATCTTCAATCCGTAAAGGTGCAACACGAGGAAGATCTCCGACAAGGGCTTGGCCGGGTGATCCTACCCTACGCGCTGGAGCGGAAGTATTCCAACGCCGGGAAGGAGTGGGGCTGGCAGTGGGTGTTCCCAGCATCAAGCCATTACACCGATCCCCTGGCGAGGGAGCAGCGTCGCCATCACCTTCACGAATCCGTCATGCAGAGGGCGATGAAGGAGGCACGGCACAGGGCGGGGATTGTCAAACTGGCGAGCTGTCATACGCTGCGGCATTCGTTTGCCACGCATCTCCTGGAAGACGGGTACGATATCCGCACGGTGCAGGAACTGTTGGGCCATGCCGATGTGAGGACGACCATGATCTACACGCACGTGTTGAACCGGGGTGGAAAAGGGGTGCGGAGCCCAGCAGATGCGCTGGTCCAAGGGTTGAGCCCTTCGCAGCTATAATGAAACTATGTCGGTCTGTATAGCACGCCGCGGCGGCACTAGGGAGAGCATTGACAAGTAATTGACCATGCGCAAGAATCACGCGCCAGCTTGCAGTCTGGCGGTGTGTACTATGCTGGTCAGCATACTCAATAGTTAGCCATCAGATCACGTGGCCGGGAGAACTCCGACATGACCATGACACAGCCTATTCGCAAGCTCACGCTTACGGCCCATGTCACTGCCTCGATTGGTTGGATCGGCGCGCTAGCAGCGTTCTTTGCTCACGCTCTCGCT
>Ga0187894_10000276_pt1 | contig 69346 bp, 52 predicted proteins | sample GBC1701081metaG_FD_136650 | JGI IMG/M metagenome (GOLD analysis project Ga0187894, IMG submission 136650) | White microbial mat communities from a lava cave in the Kipuka Kanohina Cave System on the Island of Hawaii, USA - GBC170108-1 metaG ... | reverse complement strand
TGTCGCTTTCGCCGAGAGCCTCGAAATCTTCATTCAGGAAGCTGACCGAGAAGTGAATGAGATCGTTCTTGATTGGAGCGCCGGCCCCGCCGGTCAGGAAACTATCGGCTCTGCGATATGTCAGGTTGTCATGGCCCTTGTTTGTAAACAGCGGGCGCGAGCGCTCGCCTTCACGCTCGGGGTCGAGCTTGGACCCGGCAATGTAGCGAGCCGCATTGGAGGCGGTTCGCCCCTGGCTCTGTTTGACCTTGACCACGGCGCGCATGACCCATCTCCTACGACTTCCTCCTGCCGAGCTCTATGGGCTGTTGTTCGGTCAGCCCGAGCAGCGCCATCTCGCGGTACTGCGGCACGGGCGGAAGATTCTTCGCCTCGTCGAGCGAGAGGGGCGCGCCTTTCCAGCGGCGCAGGTTGTCACGCGTAAGCAGCAGAAAGTGAGTCGCGCCCTCGTCTCGTCGCGGGCCCGTGGGAATGATCCAGATTGTCGAGGTATGCGCGTCGACCTGATGATAGATGTAATAGTAGTTGGCGATTGAAAGGCTGCGATTGCCGGCGCCGAAGTCAGGAGCGTTCCTGTGTTTCCAGACGCGGGCCTCCAACTCGCGGAAATCCGAGGGGAACCGCCCGGTTTGCTTGTGATGAGTGCGGAGAGCTTTCACCAGGCTGTCAACGGCGAGGCGCGGCGTCTGCCGGCGCTCGCGCCAGGCGTTGATCAGAGTGTTGGACGCGTAAACGACGACGAGCGCAACTAGCGATGCGCCGAACGTCACAAAAGACACCCTCAGCCGCCGTGTGTTGATGGTTTGATTCATTCTCCCGCCTCCTTTCCGGCGCTCGCCGGTTGTCCTGCGCCGGCGGTCTCTCCGAAGTTACGCAGCGAGAGATTTCCCAGAGTGGAGTTCAGATCATGGCTCGCCTCAAAAGGAGCGATGTGACCGGGCGTCAGGGGGAGCGGGTTCGCCGTCGTCTCTGTTTCGGGGGAGGGCAGGGAATCGAGCAGGGAATCGACCACGGAATCGATGCTTTCTCGGGCGCCGCTCTGATCCGCGTCCGGATCGAAGGCGGGGTAAATCTCCTCGCTTGCGGGGGCGATCGATGAGGTCCGTTCGGTCGGGATCCCGGTCGTCTCTTCATTCGCCTCTACGGACCGGCGCGTCGTAAATGCGGTTTCGGCGTCCTTGAGCGACAAGGGTTGCGCAATGTCGCGCGGCATCGGTTGGGCGAACGCGCCCGTCTTGCCGCAGGGCAGAAACCCGAATTTGACGGGCGGGGCCGAGCCGACGATCGCCACTCCCTGAGTGTATTCGGGCATCTGCCGCAGCTCCGCCGCGTCGAGCAGATCGCGCCCGGTCTCGGATAGACGTTCGTTATCGTAGAAGTCCCCGGTCGCGTCGACGCCCGTGTGCTGGAGGACGGTCGTGCGCCCGATTCTCCTGGCCGCGTACTGCGCGGTCTCGGCGTCCAGCCCGGGCAGATAAATCATCGTACCGATCGATCCCAATATCGCCTGCGCGCCGTCTCTACCGTGCTGTTTATAGAGCTGCCCGATATTCTGATAACCGAGCAGGATTCCGCATCTTCGCCCGCGACCGACGCCGAGGGCCTCGCTCAGATTGTGGAGCGGAATGTTTCCGGCCTCGTCCAGCGCGAGTAACACCGGAGCGCCGCTTTCGTCATCGCTGGTCTTGCGCGTGACGCTGGCGGCCAGACCGAACAGGATCGAGAGCACGATCCGGTAACGCGTCGCGTCGCCTTCGGGGACGACGACGTAAATGCCCGTACCGGGCCTGCGCAGGTCGTGCAGATCGATCTCGCGGACGCCACGCTCGCGTTCTTCCTCGGTGATTGATTGCATCACGGCCATCGCGTGAGGCGAGCGCAATGGGGCGAGTTTGGCGCCCAGGCCGATGTAGACTCCGCCCTGGGTCTTTTCTCTGTCCGCCTTTTTGAAGATTCCCCATTGGACGCGGGCCTCCGGATCGGGCGACTCCAGCATCTCGTGGTTGATCCGGTCAAAACCGCGCGTGGCGATAAACTCGGAGATCATCGCGGGCGTGGGGTTTTCGGCGATCCATGGCAGGTGCAACAGGAGCGCGGTCATCAGCGCGGTTTCCGCCTGCGGCCAGAACGGGTCGGTTCCGACGTTTTTGTTCGCATCGAAGCCAACCACGATACTGGCGACCTCATGCGCCAATTCTCCATCGCCTTTGCATGCGGGGACGAAGTTCCACCGGTCGGAGTATCGCGGATCGGCCAGGTCGAGGCGGTAGACGCGCCTGAAATGGCGCGCCGTATGCTTGAACATCTCACCTTTCGGGTCGAGGAAGATCGCCGATCCGTTCCTCGCCCAATCCTTCGCCATCGACATGATGAAGCTCGATGATTTGCCCGAACCGGGCGGGCCGAAGATGGCGATGTGGCGCAGGACGTTCTCGAACGGCAGCGCCAGATCGTACCTGCGCGTCAGTCTTCCCAGGCGGAGCGCGCCGGCGGGCAAAATCCGGCGGGTATCGTGCGCGAGTCCCAAAGATTTGAGCGTCCCCACGTCCGCCCATCGCGCCGAGCCGTGCGTGAGTCGTTGCGAGATTCGGTAGTAGGGAATCACGAGGGTCGAGGCTTCGGCCAGGCCGATGAGCGCGGCGATCCCCATCCCGCAGATGAAGTAAAGGCGCGTTTCGAAACCGGCCTCGATCAGACCGGCGATCGTCCACAGCACAAAAGCCGTGCCGGCGCCGGCGGCGATGAGAAGCGTTCCTTCGCTCACATCGCGCAATAGACGAAAGCCCGCCTGGTACGCGTCAAGATGCAGGGCGTTCGCCGGGCGTGGAATCCGGTAGCGGGAATCTATGCGTTTGAAAAAATGATCGAGCGACATGGCAATCTCATCCCATACTATTTGAGCGAGCGCAGCGGCTCCGGCGACCAGCCCAGGGCAATCACTTCGGCCGCCGGCGCGAAAGGCGCCGGCACTCTCACTTCCTTCAGGCTGCCGGCGATATATAACCCTGGTTCGCCTTTGTCCGATGATTCATCCAGCACGCGCACGATCAGCGCGGGGCCGTCCTCTATGCTTTTGCCGAGTGAGACGATCTCGATGGCAAGGGGAGTAAGACGATAACGAACCGAGACGGCGCCCGTCTCCGAAACAAGAGTTCCTTCAGCTTCGGTGGGCGCAAGCCCCGGAGGAAGAAGGCCCTTTGACGAGACGCCGGCAAGCAGGTCTTTCACGCCGCGCGGAGTCATTCCCCGGAGTTGCTCGGTTGCGGCGTAGAGACTTGCCGCGAGAGCGAGAGCCGTCGCCTCGCCGATGCGGTCCGCGGTGCGGGAGACCTCGCCATTCATGTTCGTGGCGACACCGTTTTGACCGCCCTGCGCTTGTTTTGCGGCCACGCCCTGGCCCGGCTCGATCGTCACGTGAGGATCGACCACGCGCAGTCTGAAATGGCTTGCCGCCAGCATTGCCATGACGACCGGGACGGCCGTTGCGCCGGCGACAATAAGCAGCGAATGTTTCCATCTGTCTGTCATAGGCTTCCAGTCGGCCCGGCCGTTCCGGGCGTCACGCCGCTCTCTCCAGCGCGCAGGCATCGTTAGCAAAGGCCCAATCCACCCATTCGTCGATCTCACGATCAGCCCGTTGCGCAACGGACTCCAGGCGCGCGATTCCTTTCCGAAGATTGGACAGGTCCTTGTTCCGCTTGCCCAGAAAGCATGCGTATTCGTCGATCACGTCCGCGGTGACGGCCTCGACACCGTCTCTGACAAAGGCATCCAGCAGATCGATCGACTCACGCAATCCGGGCTTGTCCACGACCGAGAGCATGTCGCGTCTTATGTAATTGATCAGCCAGGTCACTCCGCGCACCAGATTGGGGGAGGCCTCCGGTACGCGGGCATGCAGAATCTTCACCTCTTCTTTTGGCGTCGGCGGATCGAGCCAGGTGTAGAGGCATCTCGATCGCAGCGGGGCGCTGAGGTCATGGCGAATGTCGTTCGAGAGTAAAACGACTATCGGCCACGCGGCGGGATCTTGCGCTCCGAGGTTTCCCAGTCGCGGCACGTGGGCCCAGCCGCGCCCGAGAAGTTGCAACAGCATGTCCTCGACCTTCTCCGTCAACTTATCCGCTTCGTCGAGAATGAAGACCGGGACGTCATCGCGCGTGGCCGCATAGTCAAAGGCCGCAAGCGCCTCGCCGAGAATCAGGAATTCGCGCGAGAACTGTTTTGATTGCGCCTCATTGATCGAGGCGCCGGCGGCCAATTCCTGCCTGACCATCTGGGTCTGCGCTTCGCGATCCCACGAATAGAGGACCTCGTCAATCGTCAGATCGTTCATTCCCTGCAGGTAGAAACTGGCCAGATTGCAGCTTACGGCAAGGCTTTCGGCGAGCGCCGTCTTGCCGCCGCCTCTCGGTCCCTCGACGAGCAGCGGCTTGCGGCTCCGCAGCGCGTGCGCCAGGTCGATGAGAGCGCGGCGCTGAATGATGTAGCCGGCTTTGGCGAGCAGCCGGGCAAGCGCGTCAATGCCTCCGCGCTCGATCGCCCGCCGCGGATCGATGCTTTCTCTTGCGGGGTCTTTCGGCTGCATATTACTTTCCCGGTTCCTTCAATACGGCCTCGGCGATCCGCCGCAGCTCGGGACTCATCCGGGGGATCGCGGCGCGAATCTCCTCCGGCGAGTCCGATTCGAGCAGCCGGGCGAGATCCTCATCGGTCAAGGCATTCTCCTCACTCTCCGCGCCGGGCTCGGCGTTCACGCCCTGCGCCTCTCCGGGCAGGCCCGTGATCATCACGAACGCCGGAGTGGCGGCGGGAACCTCGACGAATTCACGGCGGCTGGTCACGTTGAAGCTGGAGGATATCTCCGGCGCGACCCCTCCCGGCATAATGATGGTTGTGCCCCCTCCACGTGAAAGAGCGGCCTGCCCGAGAGAGACAGCGCCGGTCGCCACGCGCCCCAGAACACGCGCCCATCGGCTGTTGACCTGTCTTCGCCTGCCTTGCAACCCGGGAGCGCCGTCCGGGCCCAGGACTTCGCCAGTCGCCTTCACGAATCGTTTTGATTCGGGATCGATGAAGCCCATGAGCGATACATAAGCACGGTCATATTCGCTCCCCTGCTGCCCGCCGACGAGCACCGTGCCTTTCTTCATTTGCCAACCTTCCCCGCGCACATCGCGCAGGAGTTCGAAGCGTACGAGGCTCCGGCGCAACGTGTAGAGCGCTCCCAGCGTTCTCACCGGGAGCATCGCGCCGAACGGCGGCAATACGACGCGGGTCTCGGTACGCCTGAGCAGGGAAGGCTCAACGCGCTCGGGCTGCTTTGTATTCGCGGACGCGTCGAGGGTGGTTTGACGCGCTGAGACGGGCGCGGGGATGGGAGCGCAGCGGATCGAGCGCTCGGGATTGCGCTCGGAAACAATTCCCCTGGGTTTTGCTACTACTTGTACCGAAGATGCGGCGCCTCGTTGCCCTGTGGCCGCCTCCGCCGTGGCTGATGAGACCACGCCGCCGACTCCCTCCAGCGGCACGGTGACAGGCGTCGTGGGCATAACAATTGTTCCCGTCGCCCCTGTCGCTCCTGGCGCCACTGTTACTGTCGTAGCCGGCGGCGGAGTCGCGATCGCGCCCCGCACCTCGTCGATGGCCTGCGCCGTCACGTCATCGTTGTTGCGCGCCGCCGATGGATCGATCCCCCGGGAGTTGTCTCGCACCGCCACGTTGATCTTCGTCCCGGCGCCGCCGGACATCATCCATAAGCCGGCCCCCGCAACGACCAGGACCAGGAGAAGGATCGACGCTCCGGCCAGACGCTTGCGCCGGCGGCGATCTCGGCGCCGTGGCCGGTCCTGGGATTCCGCCCCGCCAACCTCATCCTCGAAGGGCATATACGCGAACGGCCCCTCATTTAGTCGCGCGGTCCCCGGCGCGTCGCCGGCATTACGCTCCGCAACGCCGACCGCGCCGTCGCGCCGGCCGTTATTTCCGTTGGAATTCATCTCGACTTCTCCTTCCACAAGCGCGCGATCGCCGAAGCTAACGATTTGACGAGGTCAGGTTCACTGTCGCGGGTTCGTCGGCTGCAATGGTCTGGCCGACGACGGCGCGCAATCGTTGCCTCGCGCCCAGGACCTGAGCTTCGTAGACGAGCGCGTAGTACCGGGTCTCGCCCCCGGGAATGACCTCTCCCACCGCCGTCGTGTCCGTCGCGATCTTTCTGACCACGTCTATTTGAAGCGGTTTGCCCTTGGCGTCGAAGGTCTCGAGGTATATCTCCGGCTGATCCGGAAGGATGCGCGCCTCCCTGTCCTTCGTGTTGCGGGCCGCGACGACCACGAGCTGCGAACGTTTATTGACTTCCCGGATCGGCGAGACCGAGAGCGAAAGACCATGCGCCGGATCGGACCATTTCTTGAAACTCCAGGGCGATTTTGTCGCTTCGGTCAGGGCGATGCTCGCCGCGCGGGCCGGATCGTCGATCCTCTCCTCACGCTTTCCAGCCCTTTTTTCAGGAGGCTGCGAGGTGTCGAGTTCGGCCGTATCGGCCACCCTCCTGGGCGCGCGCGGCGTTTTTGTGTGTGCGGGCGTCGTTTCGTCCGGGGCCGCGGCGGGCGGCGTGGAGACGCGCATCGATGTGGTGCGCGATCTCTCTTCTTCCGCGCTGTCGAGGTTGACGGCGAGGCCAGCGGCGCGGCGCGCGGCCATCACTTCATTGCGGTCATAGCTGACCACCACGCGATGCGCCTGCTCGGCGAGTTGCTGTACGGGGTAGAAGAGGAAAGTGATCACCAGGCCGGATTGCATTTGCACGATGACCGAAGTGGCGGGCGCGCGGCGGGCGTTCGCCATTGTTGCAGGCGTTGCGAAACCGTCTCCCGGACGCGCGATGATAAAGTGGTCCGTCGCCTTCGTTGGCGATTCCTCGACGGTCACGAGGTTGCTGTTGCCCGGGATGATGTTGAAGAGCCTGTCGGCCGACGGGAACTCGATGATCGTCGCCCCGTTCGGCGACAATCCCAGTTTGATGACCGGATTCTGATTTCCGCTCACCGCGACGTTCGCCTCGCCCGAGAGGTAATCGGCCCTGGGCGGCTCGACGAGAGCGACCGAAGCCGGCGCGGGTTTATGTTCCTTCTCTGTTTTCTTATCGCGCCTCGCCCTCGACTGCCCCTGCGCTCCGGGAGCGGAGAAGACAAGAGCGGAGACAATGAGAGCGAAAGCCGCAATGCGGCGCGCATAACGAATCATATCTTCCTCCACTGCTATCGAATGATGTAAAGACGAATCGGCGGCTATCGTGACGGTGTGATCGCGGTATCGGATGCGGCGGGCTGCCCCAACTCTCGATAGTCGATCGAGGCGATGAGGAAGCCCGAGCGCAGGTTGCGGTCGGCCCGCCTTTGCGGATCGGCCACGAGCTTGAGCGTCAAATGAAGTTGATGCGTCTCTTGCCCGGCGGCGCCTGAGATCACCTTCGTGATCTCCTGCCTGCCGATCACGCGCACCGTATACGGATCCGCCTTGTCTACGGAGATGTCCTGCGGAGTCCAGACCGCTTGCCACGATTCGGTTCGTTGCCGGTCGAGAACGCCTGTCTGCTTGAGGTAGCGGGCGAATTGGAGGGCGCTCGACGGCGCCATCATTCGCAGCGCCCGCTCTATGTCGCGCGGGCGTGTCGCCGGATCGATCCCGTAAATCGCCTTGACGAATTCTCCGGCCAGGTATTGTTTGTCCGCGTCGGTGAGTTTGTCGGGACCGAGCTTCACGGCTTCCGTCTCGCCGTACTCGCGATCGTTGATCATCAATACGCGCCCGCCGGAGCGATCCACGACGATGCGGTCGGGCCTCCGCCGGTAGAGGTAAATATTGAAGGCGAGGCTCACAACCATGAGCAGCGCAAGCAGCATTCCTGTCCATGTCAGGCTCACGATCGTTCGCACGTCGGCGGGGTCGCGGTGCAAGACCTGAAGAGGCGTTGCGGCCACAATCTCTTCGCGCTCGCCGGCGCTGCTTTGGCCGGCTGCGCCTGTCTTATCGACGTCATCGAGATGCGCGAGCGGATCGAGTGTTTTTACGGTTGCGTCCATAGTTCCTCTTATGCGCTTTCAGTTGACGATCGCCCTTTCGTCTTCGTCTTCTTTGTCGTATTCCTGCCTGGCCGCCATCTCCGCCTGCCTGGCGAGGACGGCTTCCATCAGCCGGTAATATCGTCCTCGCGCGATCTGAATGCTTTGCGCCCATTTGAGGACTCCCATCACGAAGAACTCGCCGAGCGTTACCACATCCGCCGGCGTGAATTCGACCGTCAGGTTCTCTTCGCCGGCCTCTCCCTTGCGCGCGAATGGGCTGAAGCCGGTCGGCAAGTCGTCAACCTCGACGTAATATGCGGGCGGCCGCTCGCCGTCAGGTCCCAACGCCCAGGTCATCACTCCCTTCACCAGGGACTCGCCGAGCAGTTCGACTTCCTTCGGCGTGACTTTCAACATCATTCCGCCTTCGTTCATATCCACATGACTGACGACGAAGTCTCCCAGGTAGTCTCTTAGCCGCACTCCGGTCTCGCTCATTTCGCAAGCTTCCCCTTGAATCGAGATTTGACTCATGCTCGATCGAAGGAGTTAACAAGCCGCGTGCCAGCTTGCGAGCCGGCGCCCGGTGAACGCCGGAAGGAGAGCGCGAGGGCGCTCCTTCAATATCCCCGATCGAAGCCCGATCGAAGAAGGACCGTTATCGGCGGCTCGATACATCAATCAAGTTGTCAATCAATGCAGGTGATCGATCCCGGCCGATCTCAGGGCGGAAAACTCCGCCGCGGATTTTGGGAGTCGATGGGCAGGCGGTTCCCCGGGCAAGCTCCGGTTGCGGAAGAGAAACTCGGCGTTTTTGGTTCTAATGATATAAACACAATTAGTTGGGGCCGGTCCGCTTCGTTTTATGCAAGATATTGGGGTGTGCATATGCGTAACACCCCCTGTTGCAATAACCCTTTTGTTTTCACCGCGAGCGAGAGGGTGTTACGTGTATGCACACCGATGTGTTACACCCCGTAACACATCGTGAAGATTTGCACATAGGTATGGGGTTGAAAAAAGCCGTAGGAGTATTGACCAAGAGTCTTTTTATCGCTCTTCAGGGTTATGAGGCGGGAATGGCAGTTGCGGAAAAACTCGATGAACGCCGCATTACGCGCGAATCCGGCGCATCCATAACATCTCATCGATACTGCGGATCACAATTATTCGGCCGGCTTTGGCGAGCGGATATAGATCGAGCGTGTCTGGCGGTTTGCGGATGCGGGTGTCCGATCGGGAGCGGCCGCGGGCTTGTGGTTGAAGCTCCTCGCGGAGCGTGGAGAAACAGGTTGAAATCTGCCGATGGTCAGGGCCGCCAGTGAAAGCTCCCCCTTCGTAATCCTGCGGTCGCTATCGATATCGAGCCATCTGTTCAGTGAATAGATACGCCGCTCTTTGTTTGAATTGTCGAGCGGCGCAATAACAGTTTCATCTTTTCCGTCGATGATGAATCCTCGAAAGACCGCCATATAAACATCGGCCAGGCTATTCAGACGACCGCTGAACGGCGCAAGGTATTTCTCGACCAGGCGCAGTTGCTCGACGGGATTCATTCGCCTGATCGCCTCGGTCGTCGTCCCAAGGCTTTGCGCCGTGCTCTCGATGAATTGCAGCAACCCCGAGGCGGTCTGTCCGGGAAGTCCGTTGCGGGCCGTGGGGACGAACAATGATTCGCTCGCCATGACGTTCAGCAACCACGCGGGCTGCGTTTTGAGCCGCTGCGCAATCGCCTGCAACTCGATCCAGAAGTTCGGCTCCTCGCGCAAAATCTTGATGAGGTTCCGCCGAGCGCGAAGATGCTTTGCCTCGCTGAGAGCGACGAGTCGCGTCATGCGGTCATTCGGCCGATCATTCGGCTTTTGCCTCTGCGCGCTCGCCGCCGGCGCAATCATCATCGACAGAACCACTATCATGCTCGTCTGTCTCAGTCCTTTCATACGGCCTCCGTCAATGCGTCGTTCAAGAGACCGTCTCAGCAACAAAGGCGCCGCTCCGAAAACAACGGCACGTGATTTGATAGCGCAATGTGAGCGAAAGCGCCCGCCATAAGCTTTGAGGCCATCCTGGATTTTCAGGTGTGTGGTTCGGCTTGTGGCGGGGCGGATGAGAAGACATTCAAGCCGAATCAAAAAGGAGCGACCGTATGAAAGCCTTCGGATGGATTCATCTGCAAGAGGACGTGCGCAAAGTTGACGACGACCTGCTCGCAGGCTCGCGCCTGGCAAGGGCAGGCGCCCGGATTATTCAATTGGCGGTGATCGCGCGCGCCGTGGAGCCGGCGCTGGTGTTGATCGTTACCGCATTGCTCGTGACCGTTCCGGCGCTCGCGCAGACGCCCGGCGGCAACATCTTTGGCGGCAACGACCAATAGTTAGGTAACGGCGTGAGGGAGGCGATCAGATGGGGACGGAACCTGTTGTTCCTTCTGGGCGTCGCCGGCGTGGGATGGGGAGCGGCGAACATCATGATGGAAAAAGCATGGGGCAGGCAGATGCTCGGCGGAGGCGTTTGTATGGGAATAGGCGGAATTCTGTCGCTCGTCAACAGCTTCAGCCAGGGAAATGCGGTCAATTTAGATACGGACCTGGGCAATTGAAGGAGTAGGAATTATGCGGCCCAGACCGGTCAGACCGAACATCTATTTGCCGGTGGCGCGATTCGGCGTGCTCATCTCGGATTGGAAGTTCGTCTTTGCGGCCACGCTGACGAGCTACCTGGCCCCATTTCTACTTGAATTGAAGTTGTGGGGAGCGCCGCCGGAGTTGTGGACGGGCCTGGGAGCCGCGGCGCTCTCCATCGCCTTCTTCAACTTTGTGAGGATCGGACGGCGACCTTACTGGTTGCAGCACCGATTGCGCGCGGCGTTTTCCAACCCCACGGAGCGGCGCGCGCTCCCCATCGATAGGACCCGGCGCCCGAGACGGCCGTGGATTATCGCGAAATAGAGAGATCGCTATGGAATACTTACCGGTAATCGGCGGAATCATGGCGGCGGCGGGCGCTGGGCTGGGCATCGGCGCGGGAATGCGTCTGCTCCCTATTGCGCTGCGCGCTCATCGAGACCTGCGAGAGTGGAAGCGGAGCGACGAGGCTGCGGCTCACCGGCGCATCGCGGAGCATGAAGAAGAGCGCTCGAAGCTCGCTCATCCCCCGGGTCGAGAGCGTGACTCTTCCATCGTGGGCATCTCGGACGGCGCGCTGCGCCACGACGACGGATCGTACACCTGCGCCTGGGAGGCGAAGCTCGCGCCAACGATGCTCGCGCACGACACGCAAGTCGAGGCGCGCTGCGACGAGCTGTCGCGGATGCTCGCGGTGGATAAGCCGCCAGGTACGGTCATCCAGTTCCGGTTCTCGTCGGGTCCCGATCCGGGTCGCGCTATCGAGGCGCATCTCGAAGCCTGGAGCGACGCCGGACCGGTTCATCTCGAAGCGGCTCGCCTGCACGCAATGAACGTCGACTTCTACCGCGAGGCAGCCCTGACAGGAGCTTATCGCCATCAGACGCTCTCGGTCTGGACGCGCGTCCCGGTACGCTGGAAAGGCGACGACACGAACAGCGGATTGAGCGCGTTCATTCCCGCCGCCATAAGCGAGGTCGGAAGACATGGTCTTGGGCGTTTGGGCGGAGTGTGGGCCGAGACCGCCGATACGAGCGTGACGCGGCGTCTTCTCAACGACGAACGCGAGGCGCGGGAGAGAGCCGAAAAGGTCTTTCGCCTGGTCGAGCGCGAGTGCCCGCTCGCGCTGCGGCGCTTCGGCCGAGATGAATTATGGGAGGCGGTCTATTTCGGCCACCGGCAAAACGCGCGCTCGGCTCCGATCCTGCCCGATGTCCCGGGATTCGACCTTCGCGATTATCTCTGCGGCGAAACTATCGAGGCTGGTGGCCAGCACATCATGCATGGCGCGCATCCGGCAGGTATTGTCTCGATCTTCACTCCGCCGCAACCGGTGATAACGGCCGACGCGCTGCGGGCGCTGACGCTCAATCCCGGACTCAACTTCCGTCACACGGTCGTCGCTGAGTTCGTCCACCTCGATCAACGCAAGGCGACCAGGCGGCTCGATCGTCGCATCCGTCAGGTGCGGCGCTCGCACATCCGCGCCGACGGGCGAGTGAAACAATCCCCCGAAGCGAGAGCGACGCTTCTGGATCTGGAGGACGTGCGCGACCGCGTCACCGGTTCGCGAGAGGCGCTCATAGACGTTCGCTTCTACGCGATCGTCTATGCGGAGCCGGCGCGCACGCGGGGGGAGATGAAGGAGTCGCTGCGCAATCTCGATCTCCATTGCGAGCGGATGATTACCGCCATGCAATCGATACCGGGCGTCGAGGCGGCGCGCGAGGAGCCTGATTCATTGCGCGCGCTCTATACCCGCGCTCTTGCCGGCGAGGCGGACGCAAAACCGACGGGAAGGGAGATCACCGAGGTCGCGGGGTCGCTTGCGGCCCTCGCTCCCGTCGAATCGAGTTGGGAAGGGGCGAGCAGACCGCACACCCTCTGCTCCACGCCGACGGGCCGCCTGATCGGATTGAACCTTTTTGACAGCGCGCGGATCAACTCCCCGCTCACGCTCGTCCTGGGCGAGCCGGGAAGCGGCAAATCGACCGCGATGGCGCGGATTATCAATGACGTGTTGGCGACGCTGTCCGAAGCGAGAGTGCGAGCGGTCGATTTCGGCGAATCGCTCGCGCCGCACGTGGACGTCACGAGGGGGAGGCATCTTCGCTTCAACATCGAGGACACCCGCACAATCAATATCTGGGACTATCCGGGCCTGGAATCGGGCGAGGCGCCGGACGAGACGCAGATCGCGCTCGTCGTGATGGACGCGATGAAACTGGCGCGAGTCAAACCCGATGACAACGTGGCGGAAGACATCCTGACCAATGTGATCACCGAAGTGTACAGGAACGAAGTCCCTCGAAATGGCCCTGGCAAACCAAGACACGAGCCGACGCACTCGCATCTGCTGGCGCTGCTTGAGAGTTACCCGTTCCAATCAGCGGGAGTGAGGGAGCGCGCCGCCACGCTTGCGCTTGCCCTTGAAAAGTACCGCGATCATCGCTGGCTCGACGCGCCGACCCACCCTGACTTTGCCGCGGATTCGCCTTATGACGTGTATGAACTCGACAGCCTCGACGCTTTCCCGCAGGACGTGCGGGAGACGCTCGCCAACCGCGTCGCGGCGCGCGTCGTGCGCTCGATAGGCAGGCTCAAGCCCGACGGGACACGGACGCCGGCGCTGCTCGTCTTTGACGAGGTGTGGAAGATCGCGGCGCAGTATCCGGAGATTCTGCGGGTGATCAAGAAGGGCGCGCGCATGGGCAGGAAGGAAGCCGTCGTGACGATGCTGGCCACGCATACCTACGAGGATTTCAACGGCATTCACGATGTCACGAAGACCGCCGGCGTGAAGATCGTCGGCAAGCAGATCGGCGACTACTCGAAGCTCATCTCCGATGCGGGCTTATCGGAGAATGCGGCGGCGGCGGTCAGCGCGATCCGCAATATCGCCGGAGAGTACGCGCAATATGTGCTGGCGCTGGGGTCGGGGCGCGACCAGGTGGTCGAGATGATTCAGATGGATCTTTCGCCGGCGGAACTCTGGACGTTTACGACCAACCCGTATGAGCGAAACGCCAGGGCGCGGGTGTCGGCGCTTACCCGTTGGCCGCTGGCGGATGTCATCGCGTGGCTGGCCGCCGTATATCCGCGAGGACTGGCCGCGCACGGACTTGTCGAGGCGGATGAATCGTCGCTTGACGCGCAAACGATTGAACGGGAGGTGTGATGAGCTTCGACATCCGGGCAGTTACATAGCGCTTATCGAGAAGCGCGGCCGGCTTTCCAGGCCGCATCTTTCGGGCGTAGACTGTGTGGGCAGCTCTTTCCAATAGAACTCAATTGACAACCACAATCTACATTCGAAAGGGGACTTGAATCATGAGATCAATTCTTGTGTGCGGATTACTGGTTTTCTTTATCGGCTCAACTTATGTAGCAGCAGAACAGGAGCGTCGGGAGGAGAAGAAAAATGCGACGCAAACCGCCGACTCCAAGTTAACAGGCGATCAAATCGAGGTGAAGACGGATCGCTTTAGCGGAGTGACTACCGTAAAGCTCAAGCCACAGGCGGTTCTCGATAAGCCAGAGCATCAACTCACGATGGAGATTGAGACTAAACTTGGAGAAAAAAAACACTACGACTCAGAAAAAGATGAGGTGAGATCTTTCATTTTGTTCCGATCACAGTCTAAACAGTCTGTGGATTTCGGTGATGAAGAGCTTCATATCATGATTGACGGTAAACCAGTGGAAATTACTCGACCAATTGGTGATGTTGACGCAGGCGCCAGGACTTTCTTATCAACCTGTAGACGCCCTGCCATAGAACAAGTTAGTAAAGCGAAAAGTGTGGAGATACGGCTTGGTACAATAGAAATTGCAATCACTCAACCGCTGGTAGCCAATCTACGTGAATACGCCAACCAAGTACTCACAAATCAAAAGACTATCCGGGAGAAAAAACCATGAGGGAGAAATCTTTACTTAGTCAATTAACGCTTGGGTTACTGATTGGTGTTTTATTTATGCCGCCGTCTGTGGCGCAAGCACAGTGGACAGTTCACGATCCACCACAATATGTTCTTCAAGTCAAAAAGCGGCTTGAAGAGGCGAATCGTTGGGTGCAAACCTATCAAAATGCTGTGCAGCAACTCACAACGCTAGGAGGGATTCTCAAAACAACAGAGGATCTTATGGTGAAACAGCGAAATGCAATTGCAACGATGAGCAGCATCGGACAAACGGTACGCGGAATGTATCAGTTGAAGGATCAGTTTGAGGCAATCGTCATTTCGAGGATGCGAGCATTCAAGTCAATCGAGAGCCGCTTGCGTAATGGAATCTTTGATCCGGAAGCCGACATGCGTGATTTTGATGAATACCTTCGAAATTCTATCGGTCGAAGTAGTCAAGACACTATTGCTACTCGCGAACGGCTAATGCGGATGGACAACGAGCTTAAAAGGATGCAGGACGATTTGGAGAGTGCGGAGCAGAGAAAAGCTTGGGCTGTACGGAAAAAGCAAGCGGCTCTTAAAAAACTTGAAGAAGAAGGTAAAAAGCCTGAAGCAGATAAATGCGCGATATGCATCTCCAGTCTTAACCAAGAACTGGCCGAATGCGAACAACTAATTGCAGCGTCCGAGCGCGTAATCAGTGATCTAAGGTATGGAATCGAGAGCCGCGTGAAGAAATACAATGTTGAAATGGAGGAACGCATCAAGTTCGGTCGGCAAGTACAAACGATGAACGATGCCTGGACCAACCTCAACAAGACGAAAGATGTAATTGGGGAGCAACTCAGGAAAATCAACAACCGCGATTCCGAATAAGGAGAGGAGGCGATCATGCGCGCGGGCAAATTCGGACAATCATTGCCGCTCACTCTACAGATTACTATTGCCATCGTGTGCCTGGGCTTGCCTGCGCTCGCTCAGCAGCCCGCTCCTACGCCGCCTCCCGCGATTGTGAATCCGGCATCCCAACCTAGCGCCGGCGGGAACACTCTATCGGAACTCTTCGCCAGGCTGAGTATCCGCGCCGCCGAACTTATCCCCGCTTTGCAAAACGAGATCGAGAAGCCGATGTTAGGTTGGTTCGAGAATCTGTCATACGCGCTCGCGGCGATCATCATCCTGTTCAGCTTCGCGCGGCTGTGGCGCGAGAATTCAGGCGCGGGAGCGGATGTCTTCTGGTGGTTCGGACGGCTCGCCGTCGTCTTCGCGCTGATGGGCAGCGGCCCTCTGCTGATCGATAAACTCAACGGCATCGGCCAGGAGATCGCCTCGGGCGGCGACGGCGATTCCGTTCTCGCCAGGTTTTACGTTCAGCAGCGGAATAGCTTCGATGTGAGCTACGTCAGGTTCGCCGAAGGAAATTTCACCGTCAAATCCACGGGCGAAAATATCCCGCCTCCTCCCGGCGGAGGAGAGGCCGTTATCGGCGTGCTCTACGACGTGGCGTCTTCTCCAAAAGATGTCGATCGCAAGCTGCAAACGCTATCGCGTGATATGCCGACGCTCTTTATGTTCTTGAGCTTTGCGCGGGGAATAATCGACTTCGGCGATTTCTATCTCTTGCTGCTCGGCAATTTTCTGTTGATCGTCGTGAGGCTGGCCGCGCCGGTCATGATCGCGCTGGCGGTCGATCGCAATCTCGCGCATAAGATCTCTTATCAGTTCCTCTGGGGAGTGGTCGTGTTGACGCTCATCTGGCCGGCAGTCAGCCAACTGATTCGCGCCTTCGCGTATATGGGCGGCAATCTGGCGATGGCCTTGGGAGATTCGAACCCGCTTTACAAATGGGATCCGCAGACGATGCAGGAGATCGGCAATTCCCTCCACCAGCCGTTTTATACGGTCATCCTCGCCGCGGCGATCATGACCGTCGCCGGGCTGTCACTGTGGGCGTCTCCGTTCATCGCCTACAAGGTGAGCACGGGGCAGGTCTATGAAAGCATATCGTCCACCGTATCGGGCTGGATGGGCGCGCTCGTGAGCGCGGGCGTTGAGTTCTACAGCTCCTCGATGGCGTCGGCCATCAACAATCAGGCCGAGAGGACTCAAGCCCAGGGACAATACAATGCGGAAGTGGCGCGCGCGGGGGCCGGGCTCGAAGCGGGCGATCACAACGTCCGCGCCAATCAGATCAGAGGACTCACCTCGGCGCACGGCAGCCGGGTCGCCGCGCTCGCGGGAATCGAAGGCGCACGCGCGCAGCAGGTGATGGGCTTCGGCGTCGAAAAGGATTTCGGTCTGAGATCCATAGAGGCCCAGGCGGCGCTGGCGAAGAACGACATCTGGACGCGCAAAGACCTGGCCGTCGCCGACCAGCAGGCGGCGAGCAAACGAGAGGGCGCAACCATCGAGACCGACCGCGCGGCCGATACGCAGCATTTTATCGGCGGCAAGATCATCAAGGGATCGGAGTGGCTCGGCGGGGCCGCCCGCACAGCGCTCGCGGACAAGGACGGCAGGCAAACGCTTGCTGGGCGCGGGGCCGGCTCTCTGATCGAGATCGGCGGCGGCGCTTACGGCCTCTATCAGCAGTATGACTCGATCCAGAGTCGCGCCGCAGGCAAACAGGGGGCCCTGGCCGAGTACACCGATCAATCGATCCGAAACCAGGGGGCGGCGGGGGGACGCCTCGATGGGAATCAGGATCTTTACCGCGAAAGCATGAAAGGCGCGACCATAGAACGCGCGAGCGGCTATATCGCGGCGGCCGACGCCGGAGCCGCGATTTCCGCGGGCGGCGCCAATCGCAACTATGCGATAACCGCCGGCGGAATCAATCGCGGAGCGGCGCTCGATTTGCAGGCGAACAGAATCAACTATGCCGGATCCATCAGCGCCGCCGGAATAACGCGGGACGCGTCGTTCGAGGCGGCTCGGTTGCGGGCGCTTTCGGCGGTAGTCGGCGCCGTGGGGCACAGCCTGGCGCGAGAGGCGGGGCAAGGAATGACGCTGAGGTATTGAGTGAAGAGCGCCAAGAGCGCATCGAAGAATGCGGAGGCTATTATGAACAGCGACATCTCAGCGCCGGGCGGCGGAGACGGGAAAGTTCATGCCAAGAAAGAGCGGGAACATGTCTCCCCGCCGATTCGAGAGGTATGGAATGCGCTTACACACCCGCTGTTTCTATTGGATCCTCGCGCCGCCCGCGCCTATGATGATTTTATGCTCCGGCTGCGGTCGGTTATCGAGAACGGAGAGGAGGGCATTGTTTGGGCGATAACGGTTTTAGAAACCGCCAAACATGTAATGGACAATACGATGTTGGAGCAGGCGGTCCTGGACAGACATCAACAACATAGAAGCTATATCAGACGAAACGCCGCGAACATCGCCGCTTTTGCCAGGGCTCGGTACGCGCGTCTCGGCCCGGGTATCGTAACTATTGATTGGCCGTCGTCGGAATTTCCTTCCCCTGAAGTTGTTCAGGACGGCATAGAGTATGTGACGGAAGAGACATGGAGGTTTGCAGGGAATCCGGGTCCTGGAGAATATCCGCTGACACAGGAGGAGCCGGAGGTCGTGGACCCGCTCATGCAGGCTCTCGGTCAATACGATCCCTCTCGCCAGGCGGTCGTCATCTTCTATGACCGTGAAAACAATGCCGCTGTTGCCTTCGCGCCGACTTTCATCTTCGAGTCTTCGGATACCGAATCCCCCGACAGGCCGGGCGTTCGCATCCGCTGAATCGAAAAGCCGCTCCGATTCGGAGCGGCTCGCCAGGACACCTGTATTGGCTTGTCATTTCGGTCGAGCACAGTTCCTGATAGTTCCGCAGTCGGTTCTGGTGCAAATAATATTTCGACCCCAATCTATAGTAGTTCAGACGGTTCCTTCCTCACAATATCTTGTATAGTCAGAGAATTTTTGCACCAGAACCCATAAGGAGAAGTTGAAAATAGGCCCAGTCTGCCTTCTCTCGAAAAATTGCACCAGAACCATTCAAATTCGCCCAAGACAGCAGATCATTCAGTGCGCAGGGCGGCTAACGGATCTACGTTGATCGCCCGACGTGCCGGTATCAAACAGGCCAGCAGTGCCACACCTAGCAGGAGCAACAAGACGCCAGCAAAGGTCGGCGCGTCGGTCGCGCTCACGCCGAACAACAGACTCTTCATCATCTGTGTCAGCGCAAAGGCCGCGATCAACCCGAGTGCGGCACCGATCAGCGTCAACAAGATTCCTTGCTTAACAACCAGCCCGAGGACGTCTCTTGGTCGTGCGCCCAGCGCCATGCGAATACCAATCTCATGCGTGCGCTGCGCGACCGAATATGAGATCACACCATAGATACCGACCGTGGCCAGTCCGAGCGCAAGCGCCGCGAACAGGCTGAGTAGCCAGGTCTCAAAACGGCGTTGCGCGCTCAACTCTCTCATTCGGTGTTCGACGGTTGTTACGCCATGAACCGTAGCGGTTTTGTCCACTGATCGGACGATCTCTCGGACCGCCGCGGCAAGTTGCAATGGATCGGATTTAACGCGCACCGCCAGATCCATGCTTTCATTAGCGCCCGGAAAGAAGACTTCCGAGATAGGTGGTTTCTCTAACCCCTTGCGACGCATGTCTCCGACGATCCCCACGATAACGCTCCAGTTCCCGCCCGATTGTAACCTCTTGCCAATTGGATCTTCTCCGGCAAAGAAATGGCGCGCGAGCGTTTCGTTGATGATCACGACGCGTGAAGCCCGGTCCTCTTGTTTGGAGAAGAAACGGCCTCTCAAGAGTGGAACCTTCATCGTTGGCAAGAAGCCGGGGCTGACTCTTTCTATGAGAAGCGGGATTGCATCTCGTCCGGCCGGCGCCAGCGGACGCCCTTCAATATTGATCGATTGGTCCGGTCTTCGTGTCGTGAATAAATCTTGCATAGCTCCCGCAGCCTGAACGCCGCCCAGCCCTTCGAGGCGCTCGATGATCTGCTGGAAAAAGGCTTCTTCCTGAGCCGCACTGCGGTTGGTCGATTGAAGGAGTGAGACACGTGCGAGCAACACGCCTTCGGGGTTGAATCCGGGATCTACCGATTGCAGGCGGATAAAGCTGCGAACCAACAGCCCCGCCCCGGCGAGCAGCGCCACGGCCAGGGCAATCTCCGCTACCACAAGTGACCTGCGGATGTGAGGCGCTACTGCGGACGCGCTCCGACCGCCCTCCTTCAAAGCTTCGTTGGGATCCGTCTGAGCACTCATCCAGGCCGGAACCAGACCAAAGATCAGATTGTTCAAGAGCGACGCGACGAGGGCGAAAGCCAGCACACGCGTATCAATATCGACTTCATCGAACCGCGGGATACCGCTTGGTGTGACTTTGACCAGCAGTTCCACTCCCCACGCTGCGAGCAGCAAGCCCACCCCTCCGCTTGTGAGCGACAGCAGCAAGCCTTCGGTTAATAGTTGTCGAATGAGCCGCGCTCGACCGGCTCCTAACGCTACTCGAATAGCAAACTCTCGCTCGCGCGCTGCGTTCCGAGCCAAAATCAAGCTGGCGACATTGGCGCAAGCGATAAGCAAGACAAGCACCACGGCACCCTGTAAGATCAGCAGCGCCACCTGCAATTTTTTACCAGTGACTTGATTGAGCATGGGTACCACTTTAATGCTCAAGCCCGAATTGCTGAGGTTCGGATATGCTTGCTCCAGGCGGTTACCGATGACATTCATCTCGGTCTGCGCTTGATCGAAAGTCGCCTGCGGCTTGAGCCGCCCGACGACTCGCCACCAGTCGCTATATCGCTTGGCCTTCTCTCTGTCCCAATGCATCCACGAACTGACCGGTTCCCAAAGCTCAGTCTCCTTGGTTGGGTAGAAGAAACTGGGCGGCATTACTCCGATGATCTGCAGATTCCGACCGTTGGCCTCGATACTCCGGCCGATGATATCTGGCGAAGCTCCGAACCGGCGCTGCCATAGCTTGTAGCTCAGCACAACCACGCGCTCATGGCGATCCACGTCATCCGCCGAGAAGGTTCGCCCCAGGATCGGCTTAGCACCCAGAAGACTGAATAGATTCGAAGAGACAAACTCGCTTTCAACTCGTTCTGGCGAGTCCGTCCCCGTCAGAGCAGTCGGCTTGTCGTTCGCGGAGATCGCCATGTCGGCAAAAACCTGGCTCTGATTTTTCCAGTCGACAAAGTTAAGATAGGAGGTTCCCTCATCGAGAATGCCGCGCTCCGGTGCGATCATCCAGAGTATTGCCAGGCGGTCAGGCTCAGCGTACGGTAGGGGCCTTAACAGTACAGCATTAACAACGCTGAAGATCGCAGTGCTGGCGCCGGTGCCTAGCGCCAGCGTCATGACTGCAATCAAAGTGAGGGCCGGTTTTCTCAGCAACATTCTCACGCCGTAGCGTATGTCTTGCCATAGATCGTTCATAGCTCCTCCCAAAGGTGTGATGGCGCATTTAAAGCTCGTGAATCCTATTGCAGATCGCTGCAGTAAAATACAAGTCTCTCCCTAGTGAAAAAAAAAGCAAGCACTGTACCAATATTGCTATCCAGCTAAATGGCTGAATTGCTTAACTTATGCATCAAGGCTACGGATCTCGCCCGTCATGGCGTACGTTTCTGGAATAGCGTCGTCCCGAAAGCGGGAATTTTCAAGCTGCCCCGTAAGTGTTTGTAAAAATTAGTGACACAAGGGTGTTGGCTCGATCTTAAACTGCTCTAACGCTAGTATCGCATTCCAACTTACAGACAACGCGCAAATATCATCTGCCGGGATAGTCAGAAATTAGACGGTTTGTTGCCGGATGTTGTGATCAAATGAGCCTTATACGCTACAGCAAGTTTCTCAAGAATTCGTCAGGATGACCACTGCTCATCAACGATTGCCCGATCAAAAATCCTTTGTGGCCGAGCGTGTGCAAACCGCGGAGGTGTCTCCTTGTGCGCAAGCCGTATTCGCTTACAAGCAAGACACCTTGTGGCGCTGCGCGAGCTACTTCGACCGAAACATCAAGCGAGACCTCGAATGTAGAGAGGTTTCGATTGTTGACTACGATCAGGGTCGCACCCATGGCAGAGGCCCGAAGCATCTCATTTGCGTTCTGAACTTCTACGAACGCATCAAGCCCCAATTCTTCTTCCGTGATTCGTAAGCGGGTTTGATGCGGAGAAACCCGGAGGGTGTAACGAGACAAACAGCTTGATGGTGAAAGGTTGCCGTATGTTGCGGCCTTCGGGAGAGATTGGTGTCGGCTGCGGCCGAGCGGCGGGTTTCCTCAAATGAAGCGAATGGAGGGCTCTCTATTTTCTATTTGGTGCGAAGTCTGCGACGAGAGCCAATCCGGATCCTTCTGTAACCGAGAGCACACTTGGAGCAAATCACATGCAAATGCCTGAAGAAAGATCGACCGGGAGGTATTGATATAAAAATGGCCGCCTGGGAACATTCGTATGTTTGACGGGCCGGTGGTCATCTCGCTCCAGGCGGCAAGCCGATCACTTTCGATTTTGTGATCTTCGGTTCCGCCATAGATTGTCAGTGGACAATTCAGCGGAGCTTCAGAGAGGTACTCGTAGGTTTCGCAGAGTTCGAAATCTGCGCGGATCGCCGGCAACAACAAATCCAACAGTTCGTCATTTCGGAGCACTTCAGGAGGAGTACCATTGAACTGATGAAGTTTTTCGATCAATGCAGTTTTCGGCAATGTCGAGAGCAGTTCATTCCGGTTTCGACGATGGGGGGCATGAGTTGCCGAAATGAAGATATGGGCTGGTTCGGGATGATTCTCCCGGCGTAGGCTGCGGGTTACTTCAAAGCATAGCAGCGCGCCAAGGCTATGGCCGAAAAAAGCAAAGGGCTTGTCGATATATTGTTGTAGAGCCCGCGCTACGATTCGACTAAGTGGTAGGAGGCGTGTCATTAGGGGGGCAGTCAGCCGGCATCCGCGGCCCGGCAATTGAACCATGCCGATTTCCACAGTCGAAGGGAGATCAGCCGACCAAGTATGAAATGTCTGAGCGCTTCCGCCGGCGTAATGAAAACAGAAAAGGCGCAGCGATGCGCCAGGATTCGGTTTTGGGAATAATACCCACTTGTTGGAGGGTGACGAAGGAGCCATTATTTATTCCGTTCAGTGTTGCGACGTTAGGGAATCCAGGCAATGATTTTCGACCCATGGTTCAGGTAAAAATGAGCCGATCATGGTTCCCTTCCCTTGGGCAAGTCCGAGTTTCCTGACGAAGTCGGCAAGCGCGAGGTCGAGTATTCCCAGGCCAAACGGACTGAAAACGACTATACTCTCCGCATCCCTTCGGGGGGCCGCCTTTCCCATCAGAATATCCGCCATCGTGCATCGCACGAACCCGCAGTTGCCGATGAGTTGTTCCGCCAGATGGACCGATGTTTGCGCACGGCACACATGGTCGATATCGTCCACGACGTTATCGCAAGAGATAATGATCTGGGGTGAAAGATCGCGTAATGAGATATGGAGGATGGTGCTGCCTGGTGGAACTCCCGAGAGATCCTCGATGTGCGGTGTGCTCGCAGTGGTCGCGAAGGAGATGAGAGAGGAGCATCCCAGCGCCGCCTTCAACTCTTTGACAACCTCCACTTCGAGTGGACTGAATGTCTCCTGACACTTGCGCTTAAACTGCTCCGCCCGAGCGATGTCCAGATCATAAATGACAAGATCTTTGATCTCTGGAAATATCGCCAGAAGGAATCGGGTAATTTCGAAATTGATCAGCCCACACCCGATTATTCCTACACGATTCAACTTTTTTCCACCATGTAGCCATTGCGCCGCAAGCGCCGCGCTGGCGGCGGTGCGCTTCGCATTTATAAGTGATCCTTCGAGAATGGCTTCAGGTCTTCCGGTCCGCGACGAATTCAACACGACGAGAGCCGATGCCCGGTCCATCCCCAGTGCCAGATTGCCAGGAAAAGAGGCCACCCACTTGATGCCGGCAATTCCCCACTCGCTACCCAGATAGGCAGGCAAGCTGATGATGCGGTCTCTTGAGTTATCGGGAAAGCGCAGAAACGTGGAATGAGGCAGCGCGCTCTCACCCCGGCCGTGGTTTTCATACGCGATCCGTACCGTCTCGATCAGTCTGAGTTCCTGACCGGCGAGCAGCGTCTTCACCTCGGATCCTTTTAAAATCAGGATGTCATCGTTACGCAATATTTTTTCTCCTTCTGATTTCGCGGCTCGTCTTGCCAGAGGGATGACACGTCACCGAAATGCTCTTCAACCCAGCTCTCTGAGTAAATCGTATCCAGGTAACGTTCTCCACGATCATGAAAAATCACGACCACCGTCGTGCCACTAGGGATTCGATGCTGCTGATGGCTCAGCGCCATTAGCACTCCTCCTGATGAGCCTCCGGCTAAAATGGCTTCGGTGCGCACTAACTGGCGGCACCCGACGACACAATCCAAATCGCTTACCAGGATGTATTCGTCAGCCAGGTTCGGTTGATAAAGTTCGGGACGTCTCGCCGCACCGTGTCCCGGGATGAGCCGTCTGGCCGGTTGGTTACTGAAGATCACGCTGCCCGCTGCGTCCACGGCGAATATTTTTGTTTTCAGATTGTAATCCCGCACATACTCGGCGCACCCTCGGAGGGTGCCGCAGCTGCTGGTCGCGCAGAATAGATAGTCGATGTCTCCATCCAGCGCCACAACAATCTCGTGCATGGTCGTTTTGTAATGGGCCGCCGCATTGGCTAGGTTGGCATACTGATTAGGCCAGAAACTGTTCTTAATCGTTCGAAGGAGAGTTTGGACGCGATTAATCCTGGCTTGAAGATACTCCCAGTCTTTCAGATCGGGTTCCGAAACAAGATCAATCTCCGCTCCATAAGCTTTGAGGATGCGAATATTCTGATGAGTCGTTCGCGGGTCAACAACACAGATGAATCGCAGTCCCAAATAGCGACAGGCCTGCGCAAGGCCGATGCCGAGGTTTCCGGAACTGGATTCGACGACTACTGTCTCTGGCGTAATTGCGCCTGCCTTAATCGCCTCTTCGAGAATATTCAACGCCGGTCTGTCTTTTGCGCTGCCGCCCGGGTTGAATCCCTCCAGTTTGGCAAGGAGGCGGAACCGGTTCTCCTTAAACACTCGGGTCAACCCGACTAACGGAGTATGACCTATAGTGGACAAAATACCTTCGTTTATCATAATCTTGGGTTTTGGTGCCGCACGCGCCGGCAGAATTCCTTCACCAAGTCAGTCAGTTGCGTAAGGTGCGAGTGGCGGATGACCGGATTGCTCCCTGGCTATAACTCCTCAATTTGATCACACCGCATAATCCGCTTCGATGGTCTATTTCGTGTCTACCTCAAGCTACATAGCTGACGACCATCTTTTGCCACTCGCTGCCTCTTACGTAACTGAGGAGTGTGCAAATTAAAGTCCTTAGAAATCAATTGTATCTGCTCTCTTCCGCCGCGGAGCGGCGAGGTGAAGATAGCCTGGTGTTTCAACGCCAGGTCAATGGTGGTGAGAGCATTCAGTCATTCAGTCGCGGAGCGACGGTTGAGCTCAAGCGTCACTACGTGACGCGAAGGCTGATGATCAGCAAACCCGGCAGGGCTAACGCATTATAAACTGATGGCAAATAAAGCACTTACAGGGTGTTAGTTTGAGCAGTTAGATCGACTTCGAGAGAAAGTAGCTTGTGTTACTCACGTTTGTAACTCTTCCCAGCAGTGATGCAACATCTAGTAAAATGCTGAAAGCAGATGGGTTATGCCAGAAGATGCCGGAAACGGTGGCAATAGGTGGTCGTGCAAAAAACATCTGTAAGCCCTGTATTTTCAGTAGATATAATGCGTTTACCCTGGCAAACCCGGCGTTCAAACGCCAATGGGATTAAGTTAACGGTAAACCGCTGGAAATAATGCGGTTAACCAGGTACAAGTGATAGCGTGAATAAAAAAACGAACTCCAACTCCTCTCTTCTCTGCGGCGCAAGCTCGTTTCAGAAAAGACTTCTGAGAAATTTCGCACGACGCCTACGGCTTTTACTCGTGACCGTGTCCTGACCTTTCCGCTCGTAGCAATGTTGATTCTGCGTGGCCACAAATTCTCCTTGCAGAACGCGCTCAACAAAGTCTTTGGCGCGTTGGGCAAGTTGCGTCTCGTGCCAACTGCGAGCGCCTACTGTCAGGCGCGGCGGAAACTCGACCCGGCCTTGTTTCAAGAGCTGACCACCATCACGGCGCGGGATTTTTATCGGCTCGCTGGTCAGGAACGCGCCGTCGCTACCTGGCGCGGCCATCGGCTACTCGGCGCGGATGGCTCATTCTTAACGCTGCCCGACACGCCAGAGTTGCGAAAGGCCTACACCGTCCAGCGTGATCCGAGAACCGGCACACAGACCGTGCAAGCTTTGAGCGTTGTCCTTTACGATCTGCGCAACGATCTGGCGCTGGACGCCAAACTTGGGCCGATCGTCGCCGAGAAGAAGTACCTGTTTGATCTCTGGGCGCAGACCAAACGAGGCGACGTTCTGGTGCTAAATCGAACCAAGTAAGATTGGTACAGTCGCTTCACTCAGACGCCGATAAAATCTGCGGTTTCGCAAACGCGGTGTCCCAATCTTTGTTGTTCTGATTTAGATCGGCTCTTCGCCGATTACTGCGTAATTGCATTTGCCGTGCACACCGATCGCGAGGTTGTCATTCGCTGTCCGCAGAAGAGCTTCGGCGTGGTGCGGGACTTCTGGGCTTCCGACCTCAAAGAACAAGTCGTGACCTTGCCGTGTCCGACCACTCCCTCCACGCGCGCCTTTGTCAAAGAGCATCAGTTGCCGATGGAGGTGCAAGTACGCCTGATGAAATTCACGCTGCCAACGGGTGAGACCGAAGTCTTGTTGACCACGCTGTGGGACCAACGACAGTATCCGACAGCAGAGTTCTATCAAGTCTACGGCTGGCGTTGGGGCAACGAGACCTACTACGACCGACTCAAGAACATCTTCGAGGTCGAACGTTTCAGTGGCGCAAGCCAGCACGCAATCGAGCAGGACTTCTATGCGATGGTCTTTCTGACGACGCTTGAGAGTGTCCTGACGAAAAGCGCGCAGACAGCCCTGGATGAACGCGACCAGCAGCGACAGACGCAAACCAAGGCTCGTGTTAATCGAGCGTTGAGTTATGTCAGCCTGTGCGACCGCGTGGTGGCGCTACTGGCCGACCCGCGCCAAGATCTGGAAACAATCCGTGACGAATTGCACCGGCTCTTTCAACAAACGCCAACGCGCCATAAACCGGGACGACAATATCCGCGTAAAAAACGGGCGCATTCGATGAGATTGCGCTACATCAAGTATTTCAAGCGCATCAATGCTTAACTTAATACCATTGGCGTTCAAACGCCGGTCTATGTTCATCTCGCCGCTACGCGGCAGATGATCTCCTGATGCTATGCTTCAAGTTATTGATGGTACTCGGCTTCAATTTGCACACTCCTCACGTAACTACAACCTGGTTGAAGTTGTTGTAATGTTCGGCGGCAAATATCCTTGCATCGCCTCTTCGTGAAATCAGGCGGCGGCTTGAGCCAGGACTTTTTTCAAACACCCCGTCCCTTCCAGCGTTGCAAGGTTAATATCAGCAATGCATCTAACGTTGACGTAGTCCAGCGTCAGACTTCCCTCGACGTGCACCGTGCCGCTGCCGTTGTCGAAATCGGCCCGATTAAAATCGCAGGCTTCACGATCCAATCGGATGCCGAGTTCTGTGCCGCCTCTAGTCTTGGTAAATTTGATGTGAACGTAATTGCGGTCGATCGCTTCTTTGAGTAATTTGACCGTCTTTTCCGGACGCAGACCAGCTTCCACCGGATGAACTCCCTCGCAAAGCCTGTCAACCAGACTCTTTTCCTGGGGACTGTTGGGGTCGGGCGGCGGCAGCGGCGGCGGATTTTTCGCCATCTCTTCCATCTTTTTTCTGAGACTGAGTGGTCTCATATCTGTCCATATTTCCTTAATGAAAGCTAGACAGTCGGCTTTCGGTCCGAATTTCCCGGCATCCCTCCAGCCAAGCGGGATCTCCTTGTGCTCCGGCCAGATTGAATACTGCTCCTCGTGATTGATCACCACTTTGTAGATGATTGTATCTTCTTTATCGGAATCGTACCAGCTCATTTGATAACCTCCTTGCGGTTGGAAATTGAATAGGTAATAAAAGTTACTTGACAGACATGATCGGAAGGCCAATAAATCAGGCTTTTCGCGAGTGTAACCTGACAATAAACTCTTTATTATCTACTTAGTGATTGACGCTCCAGTCGGTTGCCATTCGATTGCATTGGCGTCGTGAATTCGCATTATTCAATATAGCTTGAATAACAAATGGCGGGTTATGAGTAAGGAAGCGTGATCAGGTTTCGCTCGTTTTACCCTAACTATAAAAGTTTGCCCTTGCTAGCTCCGATACTGTGGGCAGTGCCGTCGCTATGAGCCGGCGGATGTCATCGCGGCGACTTATCGCTTGTTCTACAAATTGGAACAGGCGTTCCTTATGACAGGCTTGCGTCGGGCTAAGTGTAAGACCGTCAATGTGGAAATGCTTGAATAAGCCTTCGAACTTGCCTTGATATGTTAAACAGGCAACCGGGGTCTGTTGCCCAAGCGATGCTATAGCGAGATGCATCCTGCCGGCGATTACCAAATCAAGCTCCGCCACCACGCCTTTGACTTGAGCAGCAGTGAAATCAGTCGGCAATAGGAAACAGCGCGGGGCAACTGACGCCGGGAGCATCTGGGTAAGGGTATCCAGCAGAGCAGCATCGCTGAAAGGACCTCTGGAATCGTGAGGAATAAAGACAAAGCTGCAGGAGAGACTATCCGCCAGCCTCACAATCATATCTAAAAAGACATCCAAGAGTGGATTCAGCGCCGTCAACCCAGAGCAACGCAATGAAGGATAGCTCAGGTTCAATCCCAGGATCAGACGACCATCTAACCGCTGCTTCTTCAACCATGGCTTCATTTCGCCACAGCATAAATTAAAATCCTGCGGTTCCAGAAGAAATGCGAGATCGGCCACTAGCCTAGCCCGACGTTGGAGGTCCCAGGGTAAGCGTGACAAACTGTTTGAGTCCCTCACACACAAGACGACTTTGGGGGGAAGTCTGAGAAGAGCATTGAGACAGTTTCTGGATGGTTCCTCACTAAAGCTGCATCCTTGAATGACAACGCGATCCAGAAGCTCAGCTGCACACTCGATTATTTTTAGCGTCAGAAGACTGACAGTCTCCGAATATTGACCATCAAGGACATCAGCCCCCAAACAGTAGAATGCGTCGCATTTTGAACTGACCTCTGCAACAGCATCCAGCCCTTTGTCTATCGCATGTGGGTAATATGAAAGAATGTTGGTTTGCTCGATGGACCTGCTGCCCTGCGACATACGTTCCAGGTACGGATATTTCCCATAAGCTAGAACATGGAAACTTTGGACTCCCTGTCGCTCCAACTCACTAATTGAAGCAAGCATCATGGCTTGATCGCCTAGACTGCCATCTGTGGCTGGTGGAAGTAGTGCGACGCGCTTCATTGTTCGATCCATAGTTGATTAGCGGTTCAGGGTTGCCGAAACCGCTTTATGATTGATGAGTCCTGCGATAGTGAACGTCAATCCCGAATCGGAAAACAAAGAGAGAGAACGAAACAAAGAACTGGTTGCAAGTTTCAGCTCTCACAAAACTCTCTGAGATTGATGAGGCTGAAGGCAATGAGTTTGAATCCGAGATGACGTTTCTGCTTGGTTTCATAACGTAAGACCAGGCGTTTGAACTTGTCTTCCCAGGCGAACACACGTTCGATGGTGAAGCGTACCAGGTAAAGAGCTTCATCGAAGAATCGTTTGCGCCCACGCTTGGTGGTTTTGCGATTGCGTGGGTTCTCCTTGATGTTGGGTTTCATCCCGGCGTTGAAGATGCATTTGCGGTTGACTTTGCTGTCAAAGCCAGCGTCGAGATTGAGGGTTGCGCCTTTGAGATCAAGCTCGGCCTCGGACGCGACGTGCTTGAGGTCTTTGATCCCACCTGGCAACAGGACAATGTCAGACTTGTTGACCGGCGCGATCGTCAATGGCGACAGGACGTACCCGTTATTATCGGAAATGGCGATCACCTTTTCGCCCGTCTGGTGTTTGTGGCCGCTGTAGCCAACCCCTTCACCCCTTTTTTGGCGACGGTGTTGGAACCGTCGCCGTGCAGTAAGCTCAAATCAAGCTTCTTTTCCGCTGACAGATGCTTGACCGAAGCGATGAAGGCTTTTTCCAGCGACCCATCATCTGCCCAGCGCGCGAACAGTTTATAGATGACCGTGTAGTGGATCTCCGATTTGCCGTCCGGTGCTTTGTCAATCGGCAATTCTTTCCACTGCATCCCGGTGTAAAGGACTTTCAGGATGTAGTTGAAAGCTTTGTGATAGCCGATCTTACATTCTGGTCCTCGCTTCGGGAGCGATAAGTGCGGCAAGATAAATTTCTTGAACTCTTTCTCGCCCAACTGCACGGGAATTACCTTGTATTCGGGCTTTCCTTGCTTTTCTGTTGTTTGACCCAAGTTTGATTTGTGTCCTGCGGTGGTCTCTTACTGCGTCGCTCAGACGCCTATCATTACAGGACTCATCTCATTTTTCAAAACTTGCAACCAGTTCAAACGAAATAAACGAACAACCTTCACCGACAGCTCGTTTGTTTCGTTCTCTCTCTTCACTTTTGTATCCAAGAAGTTCTAGGAAGCTTACTACTACAGTTGTAGTTGAGCCTGTTGCGCCGTAGTGCGCTTATAGTGTGCTCGTTTTGCTCGCGCTTGATGTTTCCTTCGCCATCTCGACCCTCACGACCTGTTCTGGAGTAGGCATCTTTCCCCAGACCAACCTCCAGATCAGTCGCCGCACTTCCGGCACTGTCAGCGGGATGAGTTCTTCGGCCTCAGCGACTCTCCTCGCGCTCTCTTTTTTTGAGCTGGCTTCGTTGCACGCGCTCGCAGCGCCGTCAGATAGGCGTGTGCCATCATCGCCAGCGTAATATGCCGATACCACCCATCCCAACTCCGCACCTCATAATGATCCAGTCCGACTTCGCCTTTGGCGCTCTCGAAGCTCTCTTCAATCGCCCACCGCGCGCCGGCTACCTTGACCATGACTTCGAGCGAGGTCTCCTTCGGCGCTGATACGACGTAGTAGGCAAGATCTGTCGGATCGCTGATGCTCCGCCGAAATAACAACCATCGCTGTCGTTCTTCGTCCACTTCCCCCAGTGGCAACAGCGCCCAATCGTAGATGCGCTCCCCCTTTGTTCCAGCTCCGGCGCTCAGTCTCTTCCACTCTTTTTGCGGCAAGAGCGTGGCGATCTCGGACGCCCATCGCCGCGTCCCTTCATAAAACACCCGATACTGGGATGAGACCGCCAGCACAAAGGAGATTTTCCGCTCCTCTAGCCACCTCCGCATTTGACCGTCATTGCCGTAGACCTCATCACCAGTCACCCATTGAAAAGGCACTCCCGCTTGCTGCGCGCGTTCAATCATCCGTCGCCCCAGCGCTGGTTTTGTGGCGAACCTCACTTCCGGCGGAACCCCAGCTTCCGCCCTCCGAACTTGGTCATCAGTCCAGGACTGCGGCAAATACAATTCACGATCCAAAAAGGTCCGCCCTTCTCGAGTCGCATAGGCGAGAAATACTCCGATCTGACAGTTCTCAACACGTCCTGCCGTCCCAGAATATTGCCGCTGAACGCCTGCGCTCTTGGTCCCTTTCTTCAAAAAACCGGTCTCATCGATCACCAACACTCCGCCTTCATCGCCCAAATGCCTCACGACGTAATCACGCAGATCATTGCGAACTTCATCCGCACTCCACACCGCTCGTCCAAGCAGATGTTGCGTGGCATAGGGAGTTTCGTCTCCAGCCTCTTCGGCAAGCTGCCAGCCATTCTTTCGCTCTACCGGGCTCACGAGTCCACGCAAATAAGTGAGGGCCCGCTCTCGTGCTTCAGCGCGCGAGAAACGCTCACTGATCAGTTCTGCAATTTCTTTCAGTTCATCGGCCCATCTTTGCGCCTGTTTGACAGCGACTTCAGTGTCAGTTTGTTTCGCTTTCATCACGATCTCCACTTGGTTGGATCGTGAAATTATCACATGCTCCTATCTACAACTGTAGTAGTAGGTTACAAAGTCGACTTGTTGCGATATTTGGAATCAATGAGTTAGGTGAAAATTCCAGAGACCTGCACAGACCCCTAAAATAACATTGTATAACTCGAGGTCATGAACACGGAGACGATCTGACAAAATTCGATAACGCTTCATTCCACCGATGCAATGTTCAACGGCAATTCTCCCGCTCGCCAGTAACTTATTTTCGCTCTTTGCTCCGGGCTTAACTCTTGCTTCTTCTTTTTCTTGTTCGGTAACAGTAGCTCTTTGCAAACGTAGTCTTTTTCGTAATTGATTAGCGGCTCGGACTTGCCAAAACCGCTGGTTGATTTTAGATTGCACGCCGCAATGGAGATCAATCCCGCACAACTGAACACAGAGCAACTGCTCGAACTGGTTCGGCAACTGATTGCCGAGAATGAGAAGTTACGGACAGAGAATGCGCAGTTGCGTGCGGAGATCGAGGAACTCAAACGAAAGAACGCACGACCGGCGGCGCCCTTCTCGAAAAACAAACGCAAAAAGAATCCCAAACGTCCGGGCCGTCGCCCCGGACAAGGCAAGTTTCGCAATCGCACGGCGCCATCAACAGAAGAATACAGTGGCCCGATTGAAGACGTGCCGGTCAAAGAAACCGCTTGCCCTGAATGCGGCGGCGATTTGATTGGGGATGACGAAGAGATCGTCACCAACACCGAAATCCCAGAGGCGCCTTCGCCCGAAGTCAAAGCCTATCGCATTCACAGCCGCACTTGCTGTGGTTGCAAACGCAAAGTGCGCGGGCGTCACCCGGAGGTCGCTCCTGATCAGTTCGGCGCGACGGCGCATCGTCTGGGCCCTCGCGCGCAAGCCGCCGCGCACACGCTCCACTACGACGATGGCATTCCACAACGCAAAGTGCCGCGCGTGCTGCGAAGCTTGACCGGGCTGGTCGTGACGCAGGGCGCGCTCAGCCAATCGGCGATCCGATTGGGGACGGGCGATGGGCCAGTGGCGCGGCGTTATCAACAATTGCGCGTCGAGATCAGGCTCCAGGAGGCGATCAACACCGACGACACGGGATGGCGGATCAACGGATATCTGGCGCAGTTGATGGCCTTTGACAGCAGAGCCGTGGCGATCTATCAGATTCGGTTGCAGCATCGGAACGAAGAAGTCCGCGAGGTGATCGGCGACGATTACCAAGGCGTACTCGGCACGGATCGCGGCAAGAGCTATGACGCGAAAGAACTGATTGAGGTCAAACAGCAGAAATGCATTGCCCACATCCAGCGTTCGATTGACGAGGCGCTTGAAGCAAAGCGCGGACAGGCGAGCGGCTTCGGCCTGATCCTCAAATCGCAGTTGAAGGAGGCGGTCGAACTCTACCAAGCCTTCCACGATCCGACCCGCAAGCTGCCCGATTACCACAAGCGCGTCCGGGCGCTGGAAGAGGAAATCAGCTACCATTTGCGCCCGCGAGAGCTCACAGACCTCGACAACCAACGCCTCTTGAATGAGCTTGGTCGCCATCACGAACGCGGCAACTTGCTGAGGTTCCTGCACGAACCGACTGTGATTGAACCGACCAACAACGCTGCGGAGCGTGCGCTCAGACCGGCAGTGATCGCCAGAAAAGTTTCGCACTGTTCAAAGAACGAGAAAGGCGCCGAAGCGCTTTCCGCCTTCAAGAGCGTGATCCAAACAATCAAGAAACAAGGCGGCGATGTGCTGGAGACATTAGCTGGCTTGATCTGCCCCTCGCCGCCTCCGGAACCTGATTTTCAAGCTCTCAACTGAAAACAACCGCAGACTGCTCCGCCATTCGGCTTGGCGAGCGGAGTAACTTGCCCGCTAATCAATTACTCTTTTTCGATGCCTAAAAAACCCAGGTCCACTCGCACGCGAAAGTCCTTGAACCAGTCTTGGCTCGGCGGGAATTCCTCAGTCAACATCCGGTAATCGTGCGTTTTCCCGACCCAGCACTTACTGACATAGAGAATCTTCTTTCGCGGGTTACTCAGGATCACGGCTTTGGCCGTGTGGCGCTTTTTTTTCCGGAGTAGTGGTCCTTTTGCGCCTCTTGATCAGCGGGCCTTTGCATTCCTTGCTCGGTCCCGTCAAAGATCAACGTGTCTTCGTTCTTGAGGTATTCGGCAAACTCCGCGGCATTTTTGAATTCGCGTTTCGGCAGGCAATCGGTCGCCTTCAACGCCTGTTCCAAGACTTGCAAGCCGAGTTCTTGATTCCTCTTTGCATTGGCGGCGTCCAGGCCGCAAACGAGCCCCAGCAGGTCGTAGGTTAAACCTGATTTGAGGCTGAATAAGGTGAAGAAAAGTAACTCCTCTTCTGATCGTAAGCTTGGTGTTACTTCCAGTTCATCTTGGCGGGCAGCCACCGAGCGCCCATACAGATTGAGGTAGCTTGTGGTAAACAACCCGAGTAGCTTCTCAAACCGAGCTTGATCAAAACCCGTGGCTGCGCGCCATTGACGCTCCGTTTTCAAGTCTGATAGTTGAAGTTTCATGGCGCCAAATTAGCGGCTCTCCTCGATGATGGCAAGCCGTGGGAGATCAACAGGTTACAGATTTTCCACTCATCGCAACAAGCCTAGTATTCAGCTCAAGCGCCGGTCTAAACAATCGATGCCTCGCCGTTGTACCAACGAATGGCCGCTGTGACCAGTGCATCGATTGAGCTGATAAATAGCAACCCGCTTGACGCCATTATCTGAGGGTCGATCGCCAGCGGCAACTCGGTGCAGCCAAGCACGATTGCAGTCACTCCGCGCGATTGCAGCAATTTTACGCACTCTGCCGCCGGGTGATAGCTTTCAAACAGCCTGTTAGATTTGACCAGTCGGATCGAAGCCATACAGTATCGGTCAATTTCATCATCGGATGGAACGATACACGTATACCCCGCGCTCTCCAGCACCTTCTGATAGAGGTGTGATTTGAGGGTGGCTTTCGTGGCAATCAGTCCGACGCGGCCTTTGAAGATTCCTCTCGCTCTCAGATCCGTCACCACAGCTTCAACAATATGCAGGATCGGCACTTTTGCGGCCTTGGCCATTTCATCATACCAAAGGTGGGCTGTATTGCAGGGTATTACGATCTGCATGGCACCTGCCGCTTCCAGGGTTTCGAGACCATGGAGCAACATCGGTAGCGGCGAGGGGCCGCCGTAAAGTATCGCCTCCGTACGGTCCGGCACGCGCGGGTCGCTCCACAACACAGATGGCACATGCTCCTGATCACGAGCTACGGGGTTAAGCAACGTCAACCTCGTCATAAAGGTAGCGCTGGCAAGCGGTCCCATTCCACCCAATACACCGAGTATCTTCTTGCCCGCTTGCTCATAGTGTGGCAGCAAAGTCATTTTTGCCTTCGACAAATTTCGGGTCTCCGTTGCCTTGTGCATAAATTTCCCCTTCGCCGGGCGCCAGGAAGAGATTCGATTCCAAGCTGTGCTGTTGAGTGTATAACTCGTAGTACCGCCCTCGCGCCGCATAGAGTTGTTCATGCGTGCCAGATTCAACCAGTTCGCCTTTTTCGATGACCAGGATTTGGTCTGCGTTTCGGATAGTACTAAGGCGATGTGCGATGACGAATGAGGTGCGACCGCGCATCAGGTGGAAGAGTCCCTGTTGAATCAGCAGTTCCGATTCCGAGTCGAGGCTGGAGGTCGCCTCATCGAGGATTAGAATTCTGGGTGTGGCCAGGATAGCGCGGGCGATTGAGACCCGTTGCCGCTGGCCTCCGGACAATTTCACACCACGCTCGCCAATGAGAGTATCGTAGCCATCAGGGAAACGTTCCGCAAATTCATCCACCCGAGCCAGTCTACATGCTTCGAGGATCTGTTCTTTGCTCGCTGCCGGATTGGAGAAGGCGATATTTTCCAGAAGAGTCCCAGCGAACAGAAAGGACTCTTGTAAGACGAGACCCAGGTTCTTACGGTATGAGTCCAACTGTACCTGGCTCAGGTCGATGCCATCGATCAATATCCGTCCAGTTACAGGTTTGTAAAAGGCGGCGAGGAGTCCGGCGATGGTCGACTTGCCTGCTCCCGAGGGGCCTACTAAGGCGGTCACCGTTCCCGGTTCGGCGACGAAGCTGAGATCTTTCAGCACCGGTTCGCCAGCATGATACTCAAAGCTCAGATGCTCGAAGCAAATCGAACCTTCGATCTGATCCAGTATGATGGTGCGTTCCGGATCTTCATCTTCTCTGGAGCGGCTCAATATCTCGTGCGTCCGCTCCAACCCAGACAGGGCTTCGGTCACCTGAGTCCCGATACTCACCACCTGGAAGATCGGATTGATGAGATATCCAAGAAAAGCGATGTATGTAAAAAAGCCTCCCAGGCTCAGGCTTCCTTGCACGATTTGATGCGCGCCCAAATAGATAATCGTCACGCCCACTAACCCCATCAAGACTGACGACGAAAGCCCCAGAAAAGCAGTCACTGCGAGCATGCTGAGAATACTATTGAGGAGGTGTCGAATTCCCTGACTAAACACCCGGCGTTCCGATTCTTCAGCTCGGTACCCTTTGATGACGCGCACTCCGGCAAAAGATTCGGTGAGGCGACCGCTAACCTCGGCATTAATCCGATTGCGTTCGTATGAGATCGGACGGACTCGGCGAAAAGCGAGATTGAGGGCGCAGGCGAATAAGGCGATCCAGGAGAAGACGAAGGCCGTCATGAGCCAGTTAATGCGCGCCAGCACGACGAAGGCGATCAATGCCGTCATCAGTCCTCCGGCAAATTCCACCAATCCTATGCCCATCAGATATCTGATGGCCTCGACGTCCTGCATGACGCGCGTTACGAGGGTCCCTGTCCTGGTCGAATCATAGAAAGATATCGGAAGTCGCGCCACATGCGCTTGGAGTTGCTGCCGCAGTTCGGCAATCCAGACATGCCCGGCTTTCGCGATTACATGCAAAAGCAGAAACGCGGTGCCTCCCTGGATCCCCGTCGAAATTAAGATCACTGCCAGCAACGATCCCAGCAAACGCGGTTGATTCTTCAGAATGACGTCGTCGACCAGGTACTTTGTCACAGAAGGCAGGACGAGACTCGCCAGCCGGTTAACAATCACCACCACTAACCCGAAGCAAAACCAGCCCGCCCGCGAGCGGACAAATTTATATAGAATGTAACCGGCGCTCGCGCGTTGCCAGTCGTTCGATGCCACCGTTTTCAACCTCCCTTCATTCGTAAAGTGCGCGTGATGACGGAGACCGCCGATCTCCTGCGAGTTCCAATCTCGTCCGGGCGATCATTGCTTCTCTTTCAGGCTGGCCAACTGTCGGCGCAGGGCTAAATTTCCGATCACGAGTTCTCGAATACCTGAATAGATCATCATTCCGCCGTCGACATAAAGACTAGTTCCATTGATGTAATCGGCATGGTCTGAAGCGAGAAAAACTGCGATCCGCCCGATCTCTTCAGGTTCCCCGATCCGCCGGTAAGGGATGGCCTGCATGGCAGTTTTATAGGTATCGGAATCTTTCCATACGGTCGACGTGATGTCCGTGCGAATCAGACCGGGACAGATGCTGTTCACGCGAATACGATCGGGAGCCACCCTCCGGGCGACGCTCTTCATAAGCTGCATCACAGCCGCCTTCGAAGCAGCGTAGTTCGCTCCTTCCTCATAGGGAAGGACTTCGTGAACCGAGCTGATGCATATGATCTTGCCGGCTGCCACCGAGACTTCTTCGACAACACCGCGTTTCTTGAAAATTGATACCGCTTCTCGGATACAGAGAAACTGTCCGGTGAGGTTGACGCCGATTACATGGTTCCATTGGCCGATCGTCATCTGGTCGATGGGCGCATCATCGTGGAGCCCAACATTGTTAACCAGAATATCAAGTGTGCCGAACTGATCGATGATCTGGCGGAACATTAGCCTCACTTCGTCTTCGCGCGAGATATCAGCCCGAATGGCGAACGAGCGGCGACCCAGGCTCTCGATCGTCTTGATCACCTGGTTGGCTTGATCATCGCCATGCAGGTAGTTCACAGCGACGTCGGCTCCAGCCTGGCCGAGAGCGATAGCCACGGCCCGGCCGATGCCGGTGTTAGCTCCGGTGACCAGGGCCTTCTGCCCTTCGAGTAATAACGGCGCGGAGCGATCAGCACCCAATCGGGCGGGACCGGTTGTGGGATCAGGAGTCGACAAGAGAGGAGCCTTGTTTTCTGAGTCAGTGAGGCTGCGGCCAAAATCAGGCTTGCCAGATGATTTCAGGCTGTAGCCCTTCCGGCCATCTTGTAGATTCGGTATTCGGGTTTGTTCTTCAGAACCTGCAACCCATAGGATTGCGCGAATTTTATCTCCACTTCGGCCACGGCATGCGGATTGACGAAGATGATCAAGACTCGGCGATCCAACCGCTCGACCGACTGCCGGAGGTTCGTTAGCACTCGATGCATTACTGGCCCTTTGAAAGGATCAAACATGAAGATGACACAGGGCTCAGGCGGAAACTCGTAGCAGGCGGCATCTGCGTTGACGGCGCTGATGTCGCGGCACTCTCGGGGCCCCCGGTATCGCTTGAGGTTTTGTTGAGCCACTCTATGAAGCTCAGGTGAAAACTCTACGCCCACGATCCGCTTGAAGGGGGCAGCTGCAGCCAGCAGCAGAATACGCCCCTTCCCTGATCCCAGATCGATAAACGCGAATTCAGCCGGATTGATCTCCAGGTCTTCGAGCGCCATCCGCAGCAAACCTGGTGGTATGGTGGCATATCTGTTCGCGAAAGCAGCATTCGGGGATTGGACCTTGAGGTCATTCACCAGGATCAGGCTTTCAGTCTCGACTCCAAACCGAGCATCAAAATCTTCACACTCGAGGTACTGAACTCCGGCATATTTCATGATCACCTTCCCTCTGTCGTTTTTACGTGTACTTCTCGCGTCCCGGACGAGCGTTTGTTGTCACCATGATAGAGACATCCCCGCTTTTAAAACTTCTTTTCGGCCGAAGAGTCTTTCAGCGATGATTCCATTCGCCTGGCACTCCTCAATCAGCCGATTCGATTCCCTGATGGGAGGGGACTCGGGCGTGTACTTTAAGTTCATGACATAGTCGAGCCATGGTTCCTGACCCATCGCATAAACATAACACTCTTTGCAGTTGAACTTCCGGACCAGATCCACCGCCTGATCGAAGTTGGAACCGGCCAGCCGCCTTGATTCATCCATGCCCCGTTCAATTTTTTGCGTGAGCAGTGGGCCATACAGCCAGGTCAGGGGAGCTCCGTCACACTCCATACCCAGGAACACTGTATCAACATCCCCTATCATGTCGTGGACCTGGCTGTATAAGGCAGGTTCGATATTGCACGAATCCGCCGCGAATAAGAGCTTGTGCCGTCCCAGCCGTATCAGATAGGCGAGTTTCGATCGGACACTAAGATCGGAGTGCTCACCGAAAAAGGGCAAGCCCGTGATCGAGCCGTTTTCGATGGAGATTGCGTCGAATTCGGCCAGCTCCATCACGTTTTTGAATCCGATCGACTGCAGCATGAGTTTCAACGACGGGTCTTGCAGAGTGCCTCCCCCCTGCGGAACGATGACATTGCCGACCTTGTGTCTGATTTGAAGCAGCGTCTCGAAGAGCACGTGATCCTGATGGTCGTGTGTCAAGATGACGTAGTCGATATGGCTTGGCAGGTCCTGATAGGTGTATCTGGACACCTCGCTCTCATAGGTGTAACTCAGGACGGGGTCGAAGAGGAGGCTCACACCGCACGTTTCGACCAGGATGCAGGCGTGTCCGAAATATCGCCAGCGCAAGCCGGGTCCGGAATAAGGTCGAGGAAACGGCGGCGGTTCCGATGTAAACAGCGATCGAAGCTGCCTCTCCGACCCACCGATCGGTTTAAGCAAATCGGCGATTTGTCCCCAGCGCTGCGGCGTGGATTTCAACGCGAAGAACCTGTCGATCGACTCGCTATCAAAGGGCACTCTCCAATGTAGAGTATCGTCAGATTCCAATCGGGGCGTGCTCAGTACGAAGGTTCGGTCGTCACTTGTAGCCAGGGTCAGCATGAGACTTTGCGCCGAGCGATCATAGTAAGGACTTCGATATAACAGTGGTTCGAGAATGCGATATGACGGGTTGTTGTTCAGATCGTAGACCAGTTCGACATACCCCTTGAGGATGTTCGGAACTTCTTGGTAAAGCGGTTGCAACGACCGGCCTTTCGCTTTAGTGCGCAACATCGCATCGAGATCTGCGAGCGCTCGCGACAATTCCAAAAGGTGAGCGCGCTCAGCCTTCGTCCGGTCTCGAAGCTTCCGGATCTCATCAACACGCTTGCCGTCATAATCGATGAACGGCCCACCTGCCATGGCCGGATTCTTCACCGCGTTCGCATGAACGAGCGGCGCGCTGATGTAAGAGTCCATAATTTTGAGATGCCGCTCGGTGAGGTTACGCGCGGCCGTTGCCGGCGGAATCAAATGGGACCAAGCGTACCACTGATCAAACAGCGGTTCGGCTTGAACGTTCGGACGTAGATATAGTGATTGCCGATTCATTGACAAAGCTCCCAGGTTAGCGAGTGTTAGCTCAGGATCGGTGTTCAGCGCGTTAAAGTGGCCCAGTGGCGCGGTTCGGAAACGAGTTTTTGCGGAGTTGTTACCTCGGGCCAAGTGACACAGCCTGACATGGCGACCAGTACTTGTCTCTTGCCGGTGAATGGCATTCGCCCGTGGCAGACCAGCATATTATCAACGATCAAGAAGTCACCGGCTTGCCATTGGCAATCCGTAGTATGCCTCGCCACTGTGGCGCGGATCTGGTTCAGAGTCGCCTCGGGAATTGGACTCCCGTCTCCGAAGGTCACATGCTGAGGGAGCCGCTCCACATCATTTTGATAAAGGAACATCATCATTTCATAAATCTCTGTGGGATGTGTGGAGGGATGAAACTGATCGGCTTGATTGAACCAGATTTCCTTCCCAGTCTGGGGGTGATAGGCGGTGGCCGGGCGAGTGCAAGATAATCTGAGCGCCCCGTCGGCTTTCCACTCTCGTGTTGTGCCCGATTGCGTCAGGTAATCATCCACAATTTTCTGATCCGCTGTCTCAAACGTCTCTTGCCACGACCGACCGAAACCAGTCCCGCCGTGGAGATAGCGAAGGTACCGAATCTGTTTCTCTTTGAACTCGGCGACAATTGAAGGGGGCAGGTCTCTGAGAATTCTGCGGCAATCGGCGAGTGCCGTCCCGCCTCCCTGCTCAGCCGCCGTAATACAACAGAAGTACAACCGCTCGGGCCACCGGCCCGCGTAGGAGAGTTCATTGTGGAGAGAGATGAAATATTCCGGCGGATATTCGGTCGAAGTATATACGTTGGAGCCGATTCTGCTTCTCGGAGAGTTGCCATCAACATAGTCGCACAGATCATCGGACAAGCCTCGCACGAGTTGCTCGAAACTCTCAGCGGTTCGGATGCCGAACCCACGAAATAAGATCGCGCCATGGTTGAGCAGCAATTCGTCCATCAACTCCGTATGCCCGGCGCACCAGGCACGAAGATCGGTCGACTCCAACTTCGGATCCGGCTCCAGAATTAGAGGCAGGTTGTGAACGTTGTCCGGCACGCTGATCTTCATTGCCTCTCCTCTTGACGATTAATGTAACTCGGCCGCTCGACCAGAGGATCGCTTCCTGCCAGAAGCAGGGCTTCCACCTCGGCATCCGAGAGCTTCTGTATTTCGCAAAGGGTGACACAGAAATCCTCGAACTGATCTGAATCGAATACCTCCGCCACAACTCTGGTAAAGCTCTCCAGCGTCGGATTGTCGAAGATGGCTTTAAGAGGCATTTCGATGCGAAAGGTGTCGTTCACTCGCGAGATCAATTGGGTCGCCAGGAGCGAGTGCCCGCCGAGTTGAAAAAAATTGTCCATCACGCCAATTGAGGGCGCATTCAAAACCGCCCGCCAGATTCCCGCCATGAGGTCTTCGCCCGCAGTACGCGGGGCGATTACGCATGATGACGAAGCGAGTCCAGCGTCGAATGGGCTGGGCAGCGCTTTGCGGTCGATCTTCCCGTTCGAAGTCAACGGTAAAGTCTCCATGGGAACAAAGAAGACTGGGACCATATACTCCGGCAGCTTTTGCCTGAGGAAGAGTTGCAGTTCGGCCGGGGCAGGGCTGGTCGTCGAACTTGGCGCAAAATAGGCGGTGAGCGTTTTATCGCCCGGCCGATCTTCTCGGGCTATGACCACCGAGGCTTGGACGTCCGGATGCTGGTTCAAAGCCGCCTCGACCTCTCCCGCCTCGATTCGGTAACCACGCACTTTCAATTGATGGTCGGTGCGTCCCAGATATTCGAGGGTGCCGTCTTCGCGGTAATAGGCTTGATCGCCGGTGCGGTAGATTCGATCGCCGGCCGGGCCGAAGGGATTGGGTAAAAACCGCTCTGCCGTGAGCGAGGGGTGCTGCCAATAGCCACGGGCAACTCCATCGCCGCTGATGTATAGCTCCCCGACCGCACCTATGGGCAACAATTCCATGGCGCGGCTCAGGACATACAATCTGTTGTTTTGGATAGGCCGGCCGATCGGAACTCGGCCATGATCAGGATCTGAGGCCGAGATTTCGTATATGCAGCAACCTACGACGGTCTCCGTCGGCCCATACTCGTTGATCAATCGCACTCTGGCGGGGGGGCGCCAGGGACGAACCATCTCATAATCGAGGGCCTCGCCTCCAATGACCAGCGCTTGGATTCCTTGAGGGATTCGGGCCATTGCCAGCGCTTGGGCATGAGCGGGGGTGAGCTTGATTACTGCGGGGCCGGGGGACCGCTCTATTTCGAAGCGGAGACCCTCGGGTCCTTTGGATTCCGGCACCACTTCGATACATCCGCCGCTGACCAACGGTACCCAGAGACTGGTCACACTAAGGTCAAAACTCGTGGAAGTATGCCAGGGAGCCCGCGCAGCGCTCAGATTGTAATAAGCGGCAGCCCAAGTCAGATAATTGATGAGCCCAGCCTGCGAGACCATCACGCCCTTCGGCCGACCTGTTGAGCCAGAGGTATAGATTAAGTAGGCCAGGTTCTGCGGCAAGATTTCGACCGCCAAGTCGTCTCCCGGTTGGGTGGAAATCTCGGCGCGATCGCCATCAATGGTCACCACGCTCATCCATTCCGCCGGCAACTGTTCCTGCAACGTTGCGCTCGTCAAGAGAACCGCCGGTTGCGCATCTTCCAATAAGTATCCAAGCCTTTCCAATGGATGAGCGGCATCCAACGGCACATATGCGCCGCCGGACTTCAACACGGCCAGTAGCGCGATTACCAGTTCGGCGCTCCGCTCCAAACAGACCGCTACTCGCACCTCCGCTTGTATCCCGATCCCCTTCAGATAATGGGCCAACTGATTGGAGCGCTCGTTAAGCGCTTGATAGGTTAGTTGGTGGTCTCCGTCCACCACCGCGATGGCGTCCGGATTTCGCCGCGCCGTTTGCTGAATGGCTTCATGAATGCAGGTTACGCCCGCGGGCTTGGCTTCCATCGCATTCCAGTCGCTGAGCAATCTCTGCCGCTCCGCCTCAGACAGTAGCGCCAGGTCGTCAATCTTTTGGTCCGGATTGTCCGTGATTGCTTTCAACAGCCTCAACCAGTGATCGGCCATGGCCTCAATTGTGGCCCGATCAAAGGAAGCGGTGTTGTATTCGATCGCTCCGGTGAGAAGGTCGCCGTTGTCGATGAGATTTATGAGCAGATCGAGCTTGGCGGTCTCGGAGTCAATTCGAAGCTCAGTCAAAGCGAGCCCCGGCAATTCCGGCATCGAGGGCGGCGCTTGCTGTAGGATGAATTTGACCTGAAACAAGGGAGCCCGATGCGAATCACGAGCCGGCGCAAGCTCCTCCACGATTCTTTCAAACGGGACATCCTGATTGGCGTATGCATCCAACGTGACTTCGCGGACTTGCGACAGAAACTGCCGAAACGTCGATCCATTCTGCACCTGGCTGCGAATGATCAGTTGATTGACGAAGAATCCGATCAGCTCCTCGATCTCGACGCAAAAGCGATTGGTGATATCGGTGCCGACCAGCAAATCACGCTCGCCGGTGTACCGATAGAGCAGAGCCTGGAAGGCCGCCAGCATCGTCATAAAGATCGTGCAACCTTCACGACGGCTCAGCCTCTTCAATTCATTTGAGATCGGAGCGGGAATCGCAAAGAGATGGGCCGCCCCTCCCATCGGCTGGATCGGAGATCGCGGTCGACCGGGGGATAATTCTAGGACAGGAAGTTCCCTTCCCAGTCTCTGCTTCCAGTATGCTAACTGCTCCTGGAAAGAGTCACTTTGCAGCCAAGCCTGTTCGGACGCCGCGTAGTCTGCGTACCGAGATTGCAATTCCGGCAGGGGAGAATTCTCTTCCCTGCTAAATGCCGTATACAGTGCTGTGAATTCCCGAATGAGAATCCGGACCGACCAGCCGTCGCCGGCAATATGATGCATCGTTACCATCAATACGTGATCTTGATCCGCCAACTTCACTACCCTGGCCCGCAGCAGTTGACCGCTCTTCAAATCGAAGGGCGTCCGGACTTCATCCAAGGCCAGTTCGCGGCTCAGGTTCTCCCGGTCGGCTTCGGGTAGTCCGGAGAAATCTTCGGCAACGAGGTTCATCGCAGGACAAGGAATAATCTCCGGCATGGGATTCCCGTCGATAACGACAAATTTGGTTCGCAGGGTGTCATGTCGGCGAATGATCTCTGCCAGGCTCCGCGATAGAGCCACGAGGTCGAGCGGCCCCCTAACGCGCAAGGCGATATGGATGTTGTAAGCTGGATCTCCCGGATTGAGCTGATCAAGAAACCAGAGCCGTCGTTGCGCCGAAGAGAGCGGGGGATCTTCCCCTGCATCTTGCCGGGTGAACGGCCGCCGCAGATGGCCTTGTTGCTCGCGGACCTGTTTTTCCAAATGGGCCGCGAGCTGGAAGACTGTGGGAAACTCGAACAGAACCTTCAATGGCAAATCTATCTGGATTGAGTGGCGAATGCGTGAAACGACCTGAGTTGCCAGCAAGGAATGCCCGCCGAGATCGAAGAAGTTGTCATCGACGCCGATAGTCTCGAGTTGCAGCACGTCCATCCAGATGCCGGCCAGCAATTCTTCAACCGGCGTACTCGGCAGCGCTTGGCGCTCGGCGTCCGTATTCCAATTAGGTGGCGGCAGCCTTTTTCGATCAACTTTCCCATTTGATGTCCTGGGCAACTCCTCCAAAAAGACGAAGGTGCTTGGCGTCATATAGGCCGGCAGATGGGACTGGATGTAGGCCTGCAACTGCTTCCTGTCGATAGTCTGTTGGTTGGCGACAACATAGGCCGCCAGACGCTTGCCTCCGATGGGATCGTCGACTGCAATGACGGTGCTGTAGAGAATATTCGGATGTTTATGCAGGATCCCTTCGATCTCACCCAACTCCACCCGGTAGCCCCGGATCTTTACCTGGTCGTCGCATCGCCCCAGGTAATCCAGATTGCCATCGTCGAGCCAACGCACGCGATCTCCGGTCCGGTACAACAGGCCGCCCGGATCGGACGCGAAAGGATCGGGAACGAACCTCTCAGCGGTCAGATCCGGCTTATTAAGATAACCTCGGCCAACCGCAATCCCGCCCACGCCGAGCTCGCCAATTACCCCGATCGGTAACTGTCGGCCATTCCGGTCGAGCACGTACAGCTTGAGGTTACGAATTGGCTTGCCTAATGGCGCATTCGGAAGATGCTCATCCAATTCAGCAGCGACTTCATAATGCGTGACATCGTCAGAGCATTCGGTCGGGCCATAAGCGTTGAGTAAAGGAATGCTTGGAAAACAGTGCTTCCAGGCCTCGCAGGTGGCCATGGGCAGGCCCTCCCCGGTGGAAATCATCCATCGGAGGGCTGCCCATCTTGGTCGCGAATATCCCGGTTGCCGGATCTGGTCCGTGAGCATCGCTATCATCCCTGGAACTAGCTCCACTACCGTGACGCCGGTGCGTTCTATCTCGCTGAGCAGAGCCATCGAGTCATGAGCGATGACCTCGCCGAAAATCTCCACCCTGCCACCTCTGATCAGCGCCGCCAGGAACTGCCAGATGGAGATGTCAAAGACCGCTGAAGCCGTTTGAGCCACCAGATCTTCTTCGCCGAGCGCGAGGTCCTCAACCTTCGCCCATAAATGATTGATCAGACCGCGATGTTCGACCATGGCGCCCTTAGGCAAACCGGTTGAGCCCGACGTGTAGATAACATAAGCCAAACTCCTGGGATCTGATCTGTCGTCAAGTAGCGGCGCGGATTGCAACGCGGTCCATTCTCTGTCATCCAGCAACAGGACTCCGGAAAGATGGAGGGGCAGCAGCTTTTGCATCTTTCTGGTGGTAATGATCGATTCCGGCTGCAGGTCTTCCAATAAGTAAGCCAGCCTTTCGGCGGGGAAACCCATATCCAATGGCGCGTAAGTGGCACCGGCCAACCAAATGCCGAGCATGCTGATCAACATCTCCGGTGACCGTTCGAGGCAGACCGCCACGCGACCCTCCGTCCTTAGCGCTCTCTTCCTCAGATAGCAGGCCAATTGGGCGGCTCGATCGGTTAGTTCACGATAAGTTAGTTGATCCTCTTCGTGGACGACTGCCACTGCATCCGGCGTTTTCACCGCTTGTCGCGCAATCAACTCGGCGACAGACAGCTGCTCAGCGCACGCCGCCAGGGGACCATTCCCATTCTCTTCAACCCGTAGCAGCTCGACCGTTGACAATAACTCGATGTCGCCGATGCGCCGGTCGGGATTGGCGGCAACGGCTTCGAGCAAGGCACGGAAATTTTCAAGGGCGCGCACGATTGTGGAACGGTCAAAGAGATCGGTCGCATACTGCAGGATCACCCGCAGTCCGTTCCCTTCTCGATTCATCACCGTCAGATCCCAATCAACGCCGACGGCCGCCGGCCCGCTCCCGAACGACCTCACCTTCGAACCTGCAAGCTGCAGAGGATGCGCCGGGGTCTGATCCAGAGTAAACATCACTTGGAAGATTGGCGCATAGGCGCGGCCCCGGTCGGGATTGACGGCTGCTACGACCTGTTCAAACTGCAGGTCCTGGTTGGAATAGGCTCCGAAAGCCACGCCACGAACTCTCCGCAACAGCTCTCGAAACGAAGGGTTCCCAGATAGATCCGACCGCAAGCTCAGAGTATTGAGAAAGCATCCCATTAGAGAGCGAGTCTCGATGTGTGTGCGTCCCGCGATCGGCGATCCGACTACGATGTCGGTTTGATCGCAATATCGGTGGAGCAGCACCTTGAAGGCGGCCAGCAGGGTCATAAATAGTGAGACACCTTCCTGGCGACTTAACTCGCCCAGCGACTGTTCCAGCGCGGGGGAGTAGACGCATTCTTCGACCGCTCCCGAAAAAGTTTGTTTCAGGGGCCGAGGCCGGTCAGTCGGAATCTCCAACGGCACACAGCCCTTGAGTTGTTCCTTCCAATACGTGAGCTGTCGGTCGATGAACTTGCCCGTCATTCGAGATTGTTGCCATATCGCGAAGTCGGCATACTGAATGAGCGGATCAGGTAGCGGTGAGGCTTGGCCTTGAGAAAAAGCTTGATAGAGGGTCGATATCTCACTGCCGAGCAATCCCATCGACCAGCCATCGTAGGCGATGTGATGCAAGGTCAACAGCAGCGCATGATCTCGGTTGTCTAATCTGAGTAGCGTAGCTCTCAACGGATGCTCAGACGATAAGTCGAAAGGTCGTAGCGCCTCTGTTTCGGCCAGTCGCGTCGCCATTGTCTCACGATCGAGATTTTCAAGCGCGCTCAGATCCGCCACGCAGAGGCTGACCGGACTGGGCGGATCGATCATCTGAACCGGCTCACTTTCGGAGTTTGCATATCTCGTGCGGAGAATTTCATGGCGCCGCACCAGTTCATTCAAAGTCTCGCGTAACGCTTCAATCGAGAGGCTCCCGTCGATCCGAAGAGCAAGAGGGATGTTATAGACAGGATTTCCGGGCTCGAGTTCGTTGAATAACCAGATCCGTCGCTGCGCAGATGAAAGCGAGAAAACGTTCGACGTTCTAGGAGCACGTAAAATCGCGGTCCCTGCCGGCCGCTCTTTCCGATTGGGAATAGTCTGGATTGAATTCATTTCTTTGCTCGCTAAAATCGGGATGCTCGAGAGACATCTAAATAAATCTCGGAAAGTCCGGAGAGGTCTTGAGAAGTCGGGAAACTGAAAAGAGTTCGACCATTCTAGACCTTTCCAGACTGTCGTGAGACTTTTCGAGACTTACCTAGCTGACTCGTGCGCGGCACCTCAACTCGGCGGCTGACACGAGTTCTTCGATCAGCTCGCGGGCGGTCCGGTTTCCTTGCTCGGATTCAATCGTCTTGCTCACCGAGGCGGCAGCGGCGCGGTGACGCGGCGAATTTAGAGTGTTGACAATAGCTTGACCGAGACCGTCAGCAGTGAGCTGAGAGAACGGGATCACGGCACCAGCGCAGCCGAGCGCCTTTGCGAGCGCTCCCCAGATCGGCTGATCGAGAGTATGAGGCACGACAACTGCCGGCACGCCCGCTTTGAACGTCGCTGCGGTCGTGCCTGCGCCGCCGTGATGTATCACGCATGCGGCACTGGGAAAGAGCCAACTGTGCGGAGTGAAGGTGGTCATGAAGATATTGGGCGGCAAAGGGCGTCGACCCAGACCGCTCCATCCTTGCTGAATGATCGCGCGATGTCCGATGCGAGCCACAGTCTCGACAATCAAATCCGTCACTGAGTCCGGTGCCTCGTGAACCATGCTTCCGAAACTGAAGACCAGAGGCTTGGCGCCCGATTCGATGAACTCGCAGAGTTCCGCTGGAGGAGTCCAGCCCGTCTCATCAAGAAAAAAGAAGCCGACGACGCGATGATGCTCGGGCCAGTTCGCCGGCGCGCGAAGAACCAATTGGCTGACTGCGTATAGCGCCAGATCGGGCGATGTGCCGTCGCGGCCTAAGGGATCATCCAGCGGCATCAACCCCTCATCGGCGCGGCAGCGGTTGATAAGCGGGGCGCTGACGTCCCTGACGACTTTTGTTCCCAGTGCGCCAAATTGTGAAAGATGAACCGAAACGAACGGCAATCCCAATTTGTCACTGACCATGCGGCTGACGATTTGAAATGGAGAACTGACCAGCGCGTCAGCGGCCCGGCAAAGAGCCAATAGCTCTCGGAACATCCGGGAAGCCGGCGGTATCACTGCATCGATGAAATGACGTACTTGCTCCGCCGGGTCGTTAACTCTGACCAGTGCAGTGCCGACACCCCGAATCAGAGCCGGGTCGAGTTCAGGCCCAAGCGGCACGCACTCAATGCCGAGTTGGCGGGCACGCGGGACAAAGTTGGGGGAAAGCGCCAGTACCGGTTCATGGCCGTGCCTGAGAAACTCCAGGGCCAGCGCGAGAAACGGCTGAATATCACCAGTCGAGCCAAAGCTCGTCAATACGATTTTCATAAATTCCGTGGTCAGGAGACGCGTCAGACTTTCGACGGCGGTTCCGATGGCTAGACTTCACATAAAAGATCGGCTGTTGCTATCAGATGAGCGGTTCGTTCGACCTCTTCGGGGCTATCTTGACCTTGTAGGATCGCCTCCGCCAATCCGGCGACCGTGGGATTCTGGAAGAACAGCGTGAGTAAAGGCGTTTCCGAGGGGAAGATCTCCTGCAATTGAGAGATCAGTTGAGTGGCCAGTAAAGAATGCCCGCCGAGTTCGAAGAAACTGTCGTTCGCACCGATGTTTTCCACCCCCAACATTTGCTCCCAAATCTCGGCCAGCGCTTGCTCGACGGGTGAGAGGGCTTCAGCCAGACCATCACACTCAGCCAGAACCATTCCTTCTATTTTATTCAAAGCCCTGCGGTCCACTTTCCCATTGAGCGTCAATGGCAGGCTGTCGGTCAGTACAAAGGTCGTGGGAATCATCGACTCCGGCAATCTCTGTTTTAGAAACTGATGCAGCGATTTGGCGTTCGGCGGATTCTGAGGATCAGGGATGATATAAGCGATCAGCCGCTTCCCTCCCGATGGTATATCAACGGCGTTCACCACGACTCGGGTAACCAACGGATGTTGTTTAATGGCCTCCTCAACTTCTCCGATCTCTATCCGAAAGCCTCGGATTTTCACCTGGTCATCGGTTCGGCCAAGAAACTCGATCGTCCCGTCGGGGAGAAACCGCGCCAGATCGCCGACCCGGAACAGCTGGGCGCCGGGCGATTTGCCGAAGGGATTTGGGATGTAACGCTCGGCGGTGGAGGCCGCATCCCCGAGATAGCCTCGGCTCACCGCGTCACCTCCGATCAACAGTTCGGCGGTGACGCCGATCGGCGCTGGCTGCATATTTCGTTCGAGCACATAAATCTGGATGTTGCTAAGCGGACGGCCAATCGAGACTGTCATCGAATAGGGACTGCTTGATCGTCGACTGAGAGCATGTGTGAGGACCCCTACCGTCGTCTCGGTAGGGCCGTAGTGGTTGATTACCGCGCATGTCGGTGCGAGTGATTGAATTCTCTCAATCAACTCCCAATCGCATGCCTCGCCTCCTAAAATCAGCTTGCTCCGGGGAAGAAGTTGGCCTCCCCGAGACCCGCGCAACAGCGCATCGAGATGCGAAGGGACGATCTTCAAACAGTCGATGGAATGTTCAGCGGTATAACTGGCCATATCGAGCGGGGACAAGCTCCGGTCGCGAGAGATCACGTGGAGGCATCCGCCGGTACACAAAGACGGGAAGATCATCGTATTACCTAGGTCCGCCGCAATCGTCGAGACCACCGCAAAATTGGCGGCCGCCGGGAAATCCGCTCTCTTGATGATCGCCCTCACATAATTCAACAACTGGCGCCGTTCCACGCCCACACCTCTGGGAACACCGGTCGACCCGGAAGTAAAAATCACATAAGCCAGGTTGTCGCCCGTCGCTCGCCGACAAACCCGATCCGCTTGATCGCTGTTACGAAGCCGCTGATCATCGACACAGATTTTGTGAAGCGTGTTCGAGGCAAACCGCTCGACTAAACTGGTTTCTGTGAGGAGAACCGGGGGACGAATCTGACCCAGAATTCTCGCCAAGCGCTCATCGGGTTCAGATGGGTCAAGCGGCACATATGCTCCGCCGGCTTTCAAAGCGGCGAGCAGGCCGACGATCATATCAATGCCGCGGGAGATGCAGATCGCCACCGGCGTTTCCGGTCCGACTCCGAGGCCTTGCAGATGTGCGGCCAGTTTCTCGGCCTCGCGATTCAACCGGTCATACGTCTGTTGCTCTTCTTCATAAGCGAGAGCTATGGCATCCGGTCTCAGCCTGACCTGCCGCTCAAACAGGTTAAGGATGCAGTCTTCCTCCCAGTCGTCTGACTCGATCTGATTCCAATTGGCCAATACCTTCGTCTCCGCTTCCGAGCAAAGGCGTAAGTCCGAAATTCGCTGATCAGGATTCGCCAGGACCGCCTCGGCCAGCGTTCGGAGATTGGCGCATAGCCGCTTGATGGTGTCCGAATCGAAGAGATCGGTGTTGTATTTAACCGAGACCCCAATGGCTTTTCCCGCTTCGCCCATCATGCAGGTCAAGTCGAACTGAGCGGCCTCTACCGGCAAGACGAAAGACTCGCAATTCAATCCCTCAAAGGTCAGTTTAACGTCAGGCACACCTAAGGCTAGAGCTGCCACCTGCTGGCCTGCTATTGCCGGCGGCTTTTGAAAGACGAACAGTGTGTCAAAAATGGGAGACCGCCCAGGCGCGCGTGAGGGGTGTAGGCGCTCTACCAAAGTGCTGAACGGTAGATCTTGATGTTCGAGCGCCTCTCGAACCGTCAGGCGGAGCTGATCAAGAAGACCTCTAAACGTGAGGGCGTTGTCGAATCTGGCGCGAATCGGAAGCGAGTTCACCAGATAACCGACCACGCCGGCCAATTCGGGGCGAGTTCTTCCCATCAGAGAAGACCCCACAATCAGATCATCTTTGCCCGTATAGCGTTGTAGTAATACTTGATAAATCCCGAGCAGCGTGACATAGAGTGTGACGCCAATCTCCGAACTCAACTGCTTCAACCCGCGGCTGAGTCGAGCATCAAGCATGAATGACTCAGAAGCACCGCGATAACTGTTAACTGCCGGCCGAGCGCGGTCTATCGGCAAATCGAGTTCGGGTAACTCTCCTCCAAGCTGCTCTCGCCAGTATTCCCAATGCGCCTCCGAGCCTTGGCCGTTCCACGACTCTTTCAGATGATGAACATAGTCGGTGTACTGCACGGGATTGGCCAGCGCAACTCCCTCTCCTCGCTGGCCGGCGCTATATAACTGCACCAACTCCCTGAATATTATCGTCATGGACCAGAAGTCGGCGATGATATGGTGGACGACTATCAAAACGATATGATCGCGTACGCCTCTGCTAAACACATGGACTCTGAACAACGGCCCTCGTCCCAGGTCGAAAGGCTTCTGTGATTCTGCGCTGAGCCGGTCGTTGAGTAACGATTCATTCCAGTCCGAAGCATCTATCCACTCGAACGTCAGTGGCAAGCCTGTGTGGACGCACTGGACCACAGAGCCGCCGTTCTGGCTGAAAGTCGTACGCAGCGCCGAATGGCGGTCAACTATGGTTTGGAGCGAACTTTTGAAAAGAGGAACTTCTAGTGTTGATCGGATTCTGATCGCCGAGGCGATATTATAAGCCGGGCTCAGCGGCATCCGGTTATGCAAGACCCACATCGCTTCCTGGCCCGGAGAAAGCGCGTATTCTCGAACCGGAGGCGGGTCAGGGAGGGGGGCGGTTTCCAACGAGAACGCCCGATCCTCCGGCATCCAAGAGCGAGCTATGATCTGACGAATGCTCAGACCTTCGACCAAAGTTTCGAACGGGATTCTTCGCCCGAATCTACTTTCCACCTCGTGAGCAATCTCAATGGCAGCCAACGAATCGATCCCATACCGCGTCAACGGTTCGTCGATGTCGATTTGGTCAGATTCGCAATGCAGGCGAGCGGCCACTTCCGAGATCAAAAATCTCTCCAGATCATCGCTTGCCGGGATCGATGAATCGGCCGTAACACGGATGGCACAACTTAAATCATTGAGCATATTCGTCTCATTTCCTTGTGAAACCTCTTTAACTCATCTCCAGGAGGTTTGTTTGACTGGTGATCCGGCAGCGCAACCACTGGGAGGTTTTTGCCATCAGCTGCTGCCGAAAGGTCGCCGGCGCTTTTTTTCCTTTTCCCAACTCGAAGGTATAGAGGGGGGTTTTCCTCACTGCTTCTCCAGTGTAAATACGAAACGGATCCACGTGGCCGAAGTAGTAGTCGTCGTACAATGCGGTACTCCGGTCGAGATCGGTTTGCAGAGCTTGATCGGTGATATTGTGAGCGGTCATTAGCCTGCGGCCGTATCCCCAGCCTATAAAATCTACCGGAACCCAGCCCTGCTTGGGCGAATAGAACTCGGCCCAGATATGCGAAAAGGGACTGACGCCGCGTGTGCAAGTCTCGACCACTCGTGGCTCGCGGCTATCAGCTCTGGAGAGAATCGCTCCATATCGCTCTCGGGCAGGAATATTCGTCAGGCGACAGAGATTGACAAAGAGGCCAACCTGATGGGCGCAAGATCCAACCCCTGTCTCCAGGCAAAAGAAATCGGGCAGAGGCGTCTCATAGAATGAAGTGTTATCCAAAATCCACCGGTAGATCGTCTCGGCGACCCTCTCAGGATCAGACTCAAGGTCCGGTTCGATTCTGAGTAGCAAAGCTTTCGCCTTGGCCAGATAATCCGGGTTGAGCGTGGGATGAAGGTAGGGGGAAGAGGAGGCGATCTCATCTGGAGCGGGGCGCGTTCGACCCGTTGCAGACTCGCGCACTTCACATTGAAAGAGATATCCAATCTTTCCATCCGTTCGACGGCAGTACTCCAACGGAAACCCCGAGATCATGCCCCTGGAATAATCAGCATATTGCAGCAAGTCCTCCGGAAAACAATGCACAATTGAGACCTCCGTCTGGTACTCATCCTGCATCGGCAACGCCAAATTCAATGTTCCTTCACAGTGTTGATCGAGCATCGGCGCCGGGAGTTGAATCTCATAGGTTCCGGAGTAGGCGACGCGAGCAAGCTCTTGCTCGTAGCCGGTGATCTGGTAGCGGGTTTTGGTGGTGCGGCCGTAGCTGCTATGGCGAAGGCAGTGCTCTTCATACCGGCTGTGATATCGCAGCCAGTTGCTCGTGTGATAGATGTCGAAATGCGTTTTTCCGTTCCGTTCGGAGGTGAAGACTCCTCGCCTGACCGCGAGGTCCAGGTAATCTTCAATCTCCGCCGGTGAGCTGCCGGAAATTTCAGTGAAGTAGTCGACCAGGAACTCCTTCGGATAACTATGCGAGTCGAGGTTAAACCTGGTCGCCAGGTTCGCGACCCGCCGCGCCAGATCCGGTGGGAGCGATTCTCGACCCAGGCGCGCGAGTTGAACCAGATCGGCCAATTGCGCCGTCTCCTTAATTCCTTCGGTTGCGCTGATCAAACACCAGAGGTGGACGGCCAACACCAGGGTATAGGGGTGACGATAGAAGAAGGCCAAGTTCTCGGTATGCGTCATATGACGATCCGGCTGCCCAGGGTCATAGAGATGATAGGCGCGCGCACCATCGGCAAACCCGAAGCGGCAGCCAGCATCCCAGAGCCGCAATCCCAGGTCGGTATCTTCCGCCCGTCGAAGGAACGAATCGAAGCCTCCGACCTTCCTCAGCTTTTCGCGGCGGATAGCCACGTTAGACGTCACCAGGGAATATCCGCAGATCATGCTTTCCGGATACAAGCGGCAAACGTCCCGGAGTTGTCGTTCGAGCTGATTCGAGAGCCCGGATGGGTACTGACCGAGAGTCGCCTTCGCGGCTAGAGCCCTGAAATCTGCTGGCAAATCGTTTGTCAACAGGGTCTCCGGATCGGCGTTTATCAGTTGCGCCAGGTTGCGCCGGAGATTACCTTCGTGGGAGAGACTGATGCAGTAACGCCCACCCGAGACCACGTCCCAATCCGCGTGATGCGCAATTGCTTCGTCATAATCTCTCAACCAGGCAGGCTCTGGAAGCATATCTCCATCCAGGAAAAGTACCATTTCTCCACGCGCCTGCATCCACCCGATGTTTCTCGCCTGGGCCCGGCCTTTGTTCACACGGTTGAACAGTACTCTCAAATTCAAGGACGAGCTGTGTGACGCGAGGATATCCGTTGTTCCATCGGTCGACCCGTCATCAACGATCAAGCACTCGAACCGATCTTTAGAAAACTCTTGACCCTCCAGGCAGTGCAATAGCGCCTCGATCGAATGGCGGAGGTTCAAAGCTGGGATGACAATCGAGAAACGATAGTCCATGTCGGCCTTCCGGATGTTTAAGCGTCAAGGTCAGCGCAATTCATTTCTTCGGCTTTGAACGAGAGCGTATTCGGCTGCCCGGATTGTCAGCGCCATCATCGTTAGCGTGGGATTCTGTGTACCCTGGCTGGTAAAACAACTGCCGTCGGTCACGAAGACATTCAGCGCATCATGGCACTGATTATATCGATTCAGCATCGCTCTTTTGGGATCTGCGCCCATCCGGCAAGTGCCGGTCTCGTGAATGCACAGGCCCGGTTCCTGAAGAGTCTTCTGAACAGAGACGACCTTCGCGCTGGCGGCTTCGGCCAGCTTCAGACTGTTCGAGATCATGTCTGCGGCCATCCGGCGCTCGTTCTCGCCGTGAGCGCAATGAATTTTCAAAACGGGAATGCCCCACGCGTCGACTTTCCCGCTTGTGTCGATCTCAATGTAATTCTCCGGCCGAGGTAGCATCTCCCCGAACGCCTGAATCCGAAATATGACCTTGCCTTCCAAGAAGGTGGGGCGCTGGACCGCGTTCCCCTCCGAAGGGAGCGCATCACCGCAGCTCGGACCGGCGCTGCTGGCAAACCGGTTGGCTTTGAGCAAGGTTAGTTGATGTCCGTAGCCGCGCAAAAAAACATCGGTTCGATTCTCGGTCAAATTTTGGCTGCGTGGCACATACAGCGATTGGACGGGCGGGCCCGCCTGCTCGCCGCCCGACTGATCCTGGTCTTCAAGCACGGCAGTTACGGCAATACCTGAAATATGATCCATCAGATAACGACCCAACGTCCCGCTTGAATTGCCGAATCCCGCCGGATGAAGTCTGGAAACCGAGTTCAGCATGATGCGCGTTGATTCGAGCGTGGAAGCACAAAGAAAGAACAGCCGCCCGTAAAACTCAGACTCCTGCCGAGTCTGCTTATTGATGGCATAGACGCCTATCGCTTTGCCCGCGTTGTCGGTCACCAAGTACCGGACAAGAGTATTGCTCAATAAGGTTAGTCGCCCGGTCTTGAGCGCGTCCATCAGCGTCGAGGACACGCTGCTGACAGGGATCGAACATCCGGCATCTTTTCTGTTGCAATGTACACAGAAAGAGGCCGCGGCTCCGCTGCTTTGAGCGCTGATTCGCGCAGGGATCAGCGCCTGGCCGCACTTGGCGAAAGCGGAGCGCAGATAACTCGCATTCGCATCCGGAACGCCGGACGGCAACAGGTCTCCATCCGGAAGTTGGGGCAGCTTCTCGCGCGTTCCTCTTACCGCAAGTATTCTTTCTGCTCTGGCATAGTAAGGCGCTAGTTCCTCATAGCTAATAGGCCATTCTTGATCGAAGCCGTCGGATCGTGCCGCTTTGAAATCGAAGTCGCTCATCCGGTATGACTGACCGGCCCAGAGCATCGTTCTGCCGCCGACGACCTGTGATCGAATCCACAAGAACGGCTTGTCGGCCGGGGTCCCATACGGGTTCATCTCGTCATCGATGAAGTACTCCCGAGTGTGCCGGTTATAGGCCACACATCGGCTCTGGACCTCATGCTTGCAATCTCTTGAGAGCTTGACGTGCTTGTTGGGTTGATCGCCCGCTGGCGCCGGATCTCCTCCGGCCTCGATCAGCAATACGTTCAATCCTCCTTCACACAGGACCTTGGCCGCGCATCCTCCAGTTGCGCCTGAACCGACGATGATGGCGTCGAATTGGCGGCTTGATCCTCTATTTGATTCTGCGATGTGCATCGGGAGCATCACTGAAAGTGTTACACGGACTCTGCCACCGTCCTGATTCGTTCAACACGTCTTCTGACTTGATCCACTGCTTCATTGATATCGATCGGAATTCCTACCGTGCGCGAGAGAATGGAGATCGTTCGCGGGCACCGTCTGCGCTCATCTTCGTCATTGAAAACAGACGGTTGATGAGCCCCCGCCGCGGCATAATTGGCCCTTTGTTGCTGCAGAACCGGCTTCCAGTGGGTGTAGACGTGTCCCGTCGAGTCGATCGGGGTTCCGGCCATCAGCCCTTTCATCGCGAGAGCTTTGAGCAAGCGCCGCATTCTCTCTTCGGTATCCACCTGTAACATCATCACCTGCCCGCAATCTCCATCGTCACCGTGAATCGGGGCCAGAGCATAAGCGGTGGAGCCGCCCAGCACTTCTGCCGCAGCGCGTTTTCGTTCGCGCAGCCGGCTCAGTAGTACATCCAACCGCTGTAGCTGAACTCTCAAAATGGCCCCCGTTATTTCAGAAGCCCGGTAGTTGGCCCCCGGAAATATCGGTACGGAAAGGAGGTCGGCGTGTGGTCGGAACATACAACCGCCGTCGTGTTGGATAAGCGCTTTTTCGTACAGCTCTCGGTTATTCGTGATAATCGCGCCGCCTTCGCCGGAAGTAATGATCTTGAACTGATTGAACGAAAATGCGCCGATGTCTCCGATGGCACCGGCCGGCCGGCCTTGGTAGAGGGCACCCATCCCCTGACAGGCATCTTCGATCAGACGAAGGCCGAAGTCGGCGGCCACTGCGCTGAACCTGTCCATCGCGCACGGGAGCCCGTGCATATAAACCGGAATGATCGCCTTCGTCCGAGGGGAGACCTTGCGAGCGCTATCCTCGACATCGAGCGTCAGGGTCTCGTCGATCTCCGCGATCACCGGCACCGCCCCCACGGCCAGAACTGCGGCGGCTGTCGCCATGAACGTATAGGCCGGAACAATTACCTCATCGCCGGGACCGATCCCGCAGGCGACAAGCGAACAAATCAGAGCGCTGGTGCCGCTGTTGACGAGCAGCGCATACTTGCATCCGAATCTCTCACACAGATCGCGTTCGAACTGGAAGCACTCGCCGTTCTCGACGCCGCGATAGCGGGACAGCTGCCCAGACTTAATCACCCTGGCGACCGCTTGAATCTCTTCTTCACCAATTTGATACATGACTTGCTTCTCAACCGGTTATTGCCCAGGGCGATATGCCCGTTCCAGATTGGCGCAGATATCCGGTTCACTGATCCAGAGGCGCTTGTAGCTCTTCTCGGCCATGAGGGACAGCTGATCGTTATAGTGCCTCGATCCGGAGATCGACGACTGAGAATACGCCATGACACTATATGCGGTTGGAACTTTGGTGAATTCGACCGCCAGAATATAGCTATCGCCCGCGACTCCGATCATTTTGTTGTCGGTGTCTCGGCGATAAACGATGGGAACAAGCGATCCCATTCCACTCAGACCGCTGGCTGGCAAATCGAGTTGACCGCGACGCAGGCGGTGCACTTCTCCCCAGGCGACAGCTAGCCTGGCATAAGACTTTTTGACGGTCGCCATTGCTGAGATTAAAGCGGAGATGGCAGCTGACGAGTCCCTGATCCCGCCCGGAGTGTCGAGCGGCCGTTGCGCGCTCCATTGAACCCTGAAAGGAGAGGAGACATGACGCCTGTAATCTTCCCACCACTGCACGAACAAGACCGCCCCGCGACTATCGGCCGCAGCCCGATTGTCCCAGCGTTTCAGAACCTCGACTGCCTCGGCCAGCCCTGTCCGAGCTTTGACCCTCTTCCTGACCAGTGAGATCAGCTCGGGCTTCAAGCGGTCGGCGAGTAGAAGACGGTCGTGATACTTGAATCGTTTCACGTCTTCGAGCGTCAGGCTGCGACCCGCACCAAGCAGCCGAATGCTCAGTTGTCCGCGTAGTCCAAGCTCTTGATCGCCATCGTAGTCGGGATACTGGCGGCGGTCGATCGAAACGGGCATGGTCGAATACCATGGAGCATCATTGCAGTTCTGGAGGTAACCGCTCGGAGGATTGAATAACTGAGGCAGCCGCGCAATTGGATGAATTGTATACCATTCCGCTCGACTATTGTCGCCCGGGACTGCGCGCATCCAATCATAGCCATCCGGCTTAACCGGGATCCGGCCATTATAGAGATAGAAAATGTTTCCCTCCCTATCCGTGTAGGCGAGATTGAACATAGTCAGTTCTTGCATGTCGAGCGCATGGCGAAACTCTCTCCAGGATCTCGCTTTCGCCATCTGATTGTATTGAGTTAGAAAATTGATGCTGTCGAGATTGGTCGACTTGTAGGCATAAGCCCGGTCGCCGGCCACGCGTATGATCGGACCATAATGGGCCCACATCGCGCTCTCGGTCCTCGTTTCAATCTTGGCATCGGTCTTCACGCGAAGGGTGAAGGTCTCTTGCCGCAAGGGGAGTAGACCGCCATCATAAAAATACTCCGAGCGGTTGCTTGGATTAAGCTTCAACTCATATACGGCTTCTGAATGCCGCTGATTGACGGTGTGCGCCCAGCCCAGGCGGTCATTGAAACCGATGGTCACCACCGGAAATCCGATCAGCGCTGCTCCGGCAACGTTCAGTTTTCCAGGAACTGTAAGCTGCACTTCATGAAAAAGATGTGATCCTTCCCATCGCAGATGGGGGTTCGCCAATAGAATGCCGTGAGTAGACCGTGAACGTGGACGCCCGATCGCCCACATGGTCGATCCGAATTCGGGGATGCGGTCGGCGGTAATCCGCCAGGGCTTGAGGTTGAGTGAGAAGTCGAGCAGCAGTACAGCCCTGCAGTGTGCTAGAACATCCACTCCCGTAATCGGCATAGCCCAATCCGGCGCGTTCTTTTGATTACGCTGGGCTGAAAGGTAGAGATTGTAGCCGGCGGCGTACGCGTCCAAAATCATCCGCATGAGAGGAGGAATATCTTTGAATCGATCTCGGGCTGTCTCCCAGATACGCAACCGGTGAACCAGAATGTCTTCGTTGATGGCGCTCGGCCCGAACACCGATGCCCGCTCGCCCCGAGCCCTGAGAAAGAGCCTGGCCATCTCCAAAAAGTGGTCTTCCGCAGTCGCGTATCCGTGCGCGAATGCGGCAGCTTCTTCGGTGTCCGCTAGGATGTGCGGGACGCCATACAGATCTCTGCGGATGAGGCCCTGTTGAGCCAAGTCGCTCGCCTGGCAAAGGTTGCACATCGGGATCAAAATGGAGAGCAGGAAGCCGAGCCTGCTCAGTGAACCCGGAATCCGGCAGCTCAGCCCGGGCCGGTTGACCCATGAGTCAATGCGCAGGGGCGCGCACATCTGATTCAGCATTCTGTTGATCGGATGATGTCGCATGACGAGGTTGACCGCGAAAGAGAGGAGTTAGAGTGTTCTGCCTGTTTCGGCCAGGTGCTGCCCTATATATGCGATAGGGGCCTGTTGCGGACTGTGGAGAACCGGCTTGAGATCTCCCTGGAGAAACAACTTGCGACAAAGGCCCCGTTGAATTTTTCCGCTGGACGTTCGTGGAAGGCATCCGGGCCTGACAAAGACAATCGCGTGAGCCTGCACCTCATGAAGTTCGGATAGCGCCTGACGGATCGAAGCCACAAGGTGGTCGTCCTCATCCGGCGACGCTGATTGCGCTTCAAGCACAAGAACTAGTTTCTCCTCCCCCTCGGCTTCAATCGAGAATGCCGCCGTCGACCCGATCCTCAGGCTGCACTGTTGCGCTGACCATTCGAGGTCTTCAGCGCAGTGGTTCAGCCCCCTGATGATGATCAGATCCTTCAAGCGGCCAATGATGTACAATTCTCCATCGTCGATGAAACCGAGATCCCCGGTGCGCAGAAATCTTCGCGGGTCTTCAACAGCCAGACGCGCGCGGAAAGTGTCCTCGCTCTCCTGGGGGCGATTCCAATAACCCTGAGCTACGCTCGGCCCACTGATCCAGACCTCCCCTATACTCGCGGGGGGACAGGGCATGCAGGTATCCGGGTCGACGATCACTATCTCGGTGTTAATGACCGGCGGACCACAACTGACCACGGTCTGTTTGAGATCATCCGGCGAGGCTACCGTCTGGAGATGACGCTTCTCCACCATTCGCGGATCGAGGCAAATCGACGTCGGCATCTCCAACCTGGGCTTGCACGAAACAATCAAACTGGCTTCCGCCAAGCCGTAGCACGGCGACAGCGTCGCCGGGTTGAAACCATAGTTGCCGAACTCCCACGAAAACTGATCAATCGTCTCCTGACGGACCGGCTCCGCCCCATTAAAGGCGACAGTCCAGCTTGAAAGATCGAGCCCCTCGCGCTCGTGGTGTGGAATCTTGCACACACAGAGATCATAGGCGAAATTGGGGCCGCCGCTTGTATGAGCACGATACTTTGTAATAGCGCGCAGCCATCGAACCGGTTTCTGGACAAAGACCGCAGGCGACATGAGAATACACGGCGCGCCGATAAAGAGCGGCTGAAGCACGTTTCCGACTAGTCCCATATCGTGATACAAAGGCAGCCAACTGACAAAAGTCGAGCGCGAATCGTGTTGGCAAGCTTCCTGAATCATGAGTTGGTTGTGCAACAGATTCTCATGACTGACCATCACGCCTTTCGGCAGTGACGTTGAACCGGACGTGTACTGTATGAACGCCAGGCTCGCCGCGGTTACCAATGGCGCGCTCCATTCTTCAGCCAGCTCGGAAGGGATCGATTCCTCTTCTGCCCATGGGATCCCACAGAATCTGTTCGGAGGATCGTTCGGGTCATGCTTTATTCTGGCGGATGACGAAGTCAAAATCAGCGAAGGCACCGAATCGCGAACGATCGCCTCGATCCGCCCGTCACTTCTGCTGGAACGCCGCTTTGGCGGGTAGGCGGGCACCGCGATCACGCCGGCGAACAGGCATCCGAAGAAAGCCGTCAGGTACTCGAGCCCAGGCGGCAGCAGCAGTAAGACCCTGTCTCCGGCTTGAACTTTTGTTTGCAACCAGGCGGCGACGGCTCGGGATCGATACTCCAGTTCCGAGTAAGTGATGCTTCCCTCTTCTTCTTCGCCGTCGGAAAGGAACGTGTAGGCGCGGTTCGCAGGTCCACACTCCGCTCTGAGCCGGACCAAATCTATAATGGTGTTCGGTTTAATCATGGTAGTGTAGAAGTCTCGGAATTTCAGATATCGACTGGAGACTTACGCTCAGCATAGCGCTGAAGTCAGATTCTCGTACTCTCGTGTGACTCTTCTAAAATCGTAGTGCTCGTTCATTCGGCGAGATGCATCGGAGAATGACGGAAAGTCCAGTCGCTGGAAGATAAGTCGGTGAAGAGGCGAAAGGGCGGGAGATCCCTTATCGCCGTCCGCGGGAAATGAATCAGTTCACCACCGGTCGCTCGCCATTGGGCTCGTCACGAATGACCAGATCGAGGTCCTCCGGGATACTGAATTTCAAATCCTTCGTGCAAAAATCATGCCACCCGGAGTCAAGGCGGTCGAAGATGACATTCTCGTTGTGCCAGATAAATTCTGTGACAGTGAAATCCTGATGGATGAAGACGATCGTATCGTCGGTAAACTGGCCGTCATTACCGGTGCGATCGCCATTTTCACTTCTTTTCTTCGTCGTCCGGTCGATTGGACTCTCGCTCCAACCGGAGTATCGTCTAAGCAGGCCGAGCCGGTACGCCTTACAGTACTTCTTTTCTGGGCGCACAATCTTTTCGCCGGGATAGCCATTTTCGACCTCTCTCAAATAGTTGACGACGGCCTGATGCCCCGCGGCCAACGCGATCAGAGAAGGTGTTCTTCGGTCACGGCCAACCCTGAAGATGTCTGCTCCGCTCTCGACGAGCAGCTTCACCATCGGCAAGTCTCCACTGCCCGCGGCAAAGTTGAGCGGAGTCCAGTCCTGTTCACCCAGTTGATTAATGTCAAGTCCGGTCTTGATCAGTTTGGTCGCCTCGGCCAGGTCGCCGGCCTTGACCACATCAATCAGCCTCAAGTCACTCATATCGATGATCTCCACTGGTAGGAAAATCGTGCCTAAATCAGTCCCAAAAAGATTGGGACACAAGCCCCGACAGGGGCGTCATCAACTAGCCAGGGATGGAGCGCGCAGCGCGCAATCCCTGGTCAATTAAGATCCCTGATGCGTCCTGAAGGGACGCCACCAGAGCCTCAGGTCGCGTCCCTTCAGGACGCGTGATGATTCGGCCACTTCCCAGGGATTGCGCGCTGCGCGCTCCATCCCTGGCTAATCTATTGAGCTCCTTCGGAGCTTAAAGCACTAGTGTCCTAAAGTTGCGTGCTCTGATTTAGCTCATCATTATTGCCCTATCCCAAATCATTAGGCATAAGGTAGAGTCCTTCTACGAATGAGCAATTACTCTCTCATAACTATCAAAGGGTCTACTTTGGTAGCTCGCCAAGCAGGAATCAATGTGGCTGTTGCCGCGACGGCCAGTAATAAGATGGAAGCCCCGGCAAAAGTTACTGGGTCGGTCGGGGTTACACCATACAACAGGCTTTCGATCAAACGATTGAGTAATAAAGAACCAGCCAGCCCGACTGTCAGTCCTAATATCGCCATCTCCATTCCTCGGCGGATAAACATGGCCAGGATTCTCCCTCTTTGTGCGCCGAGAGCCATTCTAATCCCAATTTCATGGGTGCGTTGGGTTACGGCATAGTACATGAGACCGTAGATTCCGACGCTGGCAAGAATAAGCGCGATCACTGAAAATAGACCGATGAGCCAAATCTGGAATAATCGGGGAGCGAGTTGTTTCTCAATCTGAGACTGCACCGTCGTAACTCGCGAGATCACCACCAAGTCGTCCAATTTGCGGATAGCGCCGCGCAGGCTTCCGACCAACTTGAGCGGATCGTCAGTAGTTCGCACAGTCAGATACGGAATGGGGGTATGGATCGACTGTTTGTACCATTCGAAGATATGTGGCACGGCTTGATTCTCCAATCCATGCCGCCGCATATCTCCTACTAGTCCAATGACCGTGATCCACTCATCATTTTGCCCTCGCGGATCTTGCCCTTTAAAGCGTTTGCCGATTGGGTCCTCACCTGGCCAATAACGTCGCGCCATGCTTTCATCAACAATAGCCACCGGAGGCGAATTTTGACCATCCTGAGATGAGAAAAGCCTCCCCTTCAACAGCAGGGCTCCAATCGCCGAGAAGAATTCTCCACCGACAGTGGTCCAGACAAGCGGCGTCCATCGGTTCTCCGGTTCGGGCTCACGACCTTCAACACTGCGTAGGCCAAGCGGGCGCAGGTCGCCATCTTCGAAGAACTGCCTAATGCTTCCAACAGACTGCACCCCTGGAAGGGTGCCAAGGCGCTCGTACAATTGGTCGTAAAATGCTGTTTGTTGTACTGCCGACCTTCTGGAAGGCAGATCAATCCGCATGGTCAGAACCTGATTGGGCCGAAAACCCGGATCGAGGTTTTGAATTGTTATGAAACTACGAAGGAGCAGCGTCGCTCCGATGAGCAAAACCATCGATAGAGAGAATTCTAACGCGATGAGAAGAGCAACCATTCGGCTGCGACCGGCAGATCCAGCCAGACTACGGCCACCCGCTTGCAGGGCTCCGGTCAGGCTCCCTCCTGATATCTTCCATACAGGTAAGAGGCCAGATAAGGTCGCGGCCACGACTGAGATCAATAATGCATATCCAAGCACCCACCAATCTATTCCCACTTGCTCGATTCTCGGAATATCTGGCGGTGCCATCGAACTGAGGGTTTTAGCTCCGATCACGGCTAACAACAGTCCCCCCGCCCCGGCGATTAAGGCCAGGACAAGGTGTTCGGTCAACAATTGTTGTACGATGCGCCGGCGTTGAGCGCCGAGAGCCATTCGGATAGCTATTTCGCAATCACGCACAGATCCTCGCGCGAGGAGCAAGGTCGCAACGTTAATACATGCTATGAGCAGCACGAATGAGACAGCACCCATCAGGATGAAAAGAGCCAGCTTGACCTGTTTACTCAGGTTCACCTGAAGAGGAGAAAGCCCGATGCCGTGGTCAGAGAACAGGTCCGGGTTTCCTGAGCGCCTGGTTAATGCCTCCACTTCCGCTCTAGCGGCTGAGATGCTAACGCCCGGTTTGAGTCGAGCGATAACATTCCACCTCCAATAGAAGTTCTGGTTATGGAGGTTATCTTTGACCAGCCGGTCGAGCCAGTAACGATTGGTTGTGATCGGCGCCCACAGTTGAGTCTCTTTTGCCGGAAACTGAAAAGTGGCTGGCATGACTCCTATAATTGTGAACTTCTCGCGATTGATCTGAATGGTCTTTCCGATCACGTCAGGCGCAGATCCGAACCGTCGTCCCCATAATTCGGAACTCAAAACGACTACGTGTTCTTGATTTGTCTCGTCCTGGCTGGTGAAGGTCCTCCCCAGCAGCGGCGGCACTCCCATGACCGAAAAGAAACTTGCGGACGTATATCCTGCTTGCGCCAACTCAGGTTCGTCAAAAACTGTCAGCGTCACCCGCGACCAGCTAGTATTCCGGTAGTAGACGGCCATCTCTTGGAAAGAACTGCTTGCCGATTTCCAGAGCAGATAATGATCATAAGCGGTCCCCGCCGCGGTGTCCTTCGGATCAGTAGTGATTGTGACGATTTGATCGGCGTCCTTGTAGGGAAGAGGGCGAAACACCACGGCATTGACGACACTGAAAATACTGGTATTGGCTCCGATCCCCAGTGTCAAAGTCAGCAGGATCACGATCGTAAATCCGGGGGAATGGCGCATCGCCCGAAGACTATAACGTAGATCACGCAATAAAGTTGTCATGGTTACCTCTGGATTCAACGCCGATAGCGTAGAAAGACTAACAATAGGTCCATGCCTTTCTGAGCCAGTTATCCATGCTCAGCGAGCTGTCAATAACAATCAGCTTCTCCGGACGCCGGCCTGACCCTCACCAGGCGACGCGACCATAGTTCCATCAACTCGCTCGCCATTTCGTCGATTCGATCGTCGCCGACATGATTCTGTTCAATCAGTGTTTTGAAATCGTCGCCGCCTCTCGCCCCTTGCAAGATCTTGAACATGTCCGAGGATATTTCGAAGGCGGGGGTGCCAAAATGGCTGCTTTTAGTGCTCTCGATTGCGTAAGACAACTCGGTCGTTCGTGATTGTGAGCATGCCTTCGTTCGATTCACCAGTTTTCGAGAATCGGGCAGTTGGGGGATCAGTGTCAGCGCGGCCTTGCGAATATCGGGAAGGGCTCTCTTCGTCACCAAATAATTACCCGCGACAAGATAATCAAGGCCGGTGGTGAGGAAACATCCCACCGCGTCGTCTACCGACTCGACGATCGGCTCAGAATCATTGTTAAATGAAGTATTGAGCAGGATCGGTATTCCGGTTATTTTTTCGAACTCTTTGATCAGGTCCCAATACAGAGGATTCGTCTTTCGAGAAACGGATTGTACCCGCGCCGTACCGTCTACATGAGTTATCGCTCCCAAGAGGCGACGTACCTCTTCATGCACTTGCAAGACAAAGATCATGAATGGAAACTCGGCTTGGCGTGGAGTTACTTTGAAGAAATCAGCGATCTTCTCTTCCAGGACGGATGGGGCAAACGGGCGGTATTGTTCTCGTTTTTTGACCATCTCGTTGATCCGCAGTTTATTTTCCACGGGTCGAGGATCAGCGAGGATGCTGCGGTTTCCCAATGCCCTTGGGCCAAATTCCGAGCGCCCTTGGACCCATCCAACCACCGCTCCATCGGCCAGCAGTCGTGCGGTTTTGGCCGCAATCGACTCTTCCAGCGTCCAAGATAGAAAGGCGGACCAGTTATTAAGCGCTTTCGCGATCGTCAGGTCAGTCCCAACTGACGTCCCCCAGTAGACGTGGGAGAGCTTCTCCGGTTTTGCGCTCGGACCGGCTTCATGCCACGCGCTGATGGCGGCACCCAAGGCTCCGCCGGAATCATCGGCGGCCGGTTGTACGAAGATCTCGTCAAATGACCCCGAATATAGAATCGCTCCATTCATGGTGCAGTTGTGCCCAACGCCACCAGCCAGACACAAATATTTCTCTCTCGTCTGTTTCTGATGGTACCTGAGCACATGCAAGACAATCCGTTCCAACATCTCCTGCAACGCTGCCGCGAAATCTTTATGGATCTGAAGGAAGGGGGATCCTTTCCGCCTGGCTTGTGAAATTAAGCCGGCGTCATCGAGATCGGTCAGCCAGGAGGCCAGAGGGGCAACGTTATAATCACCGTTCGGAAGCAAGGAATAGCATTTCTCGAACATGCTTCTGAATACCTTTGGGTCGCCATAAGGAGCTAGCCCCATAACCTTGTATTCATCGAATCTGCCATACCCCACGAACATAATGAGGTTTTGATAAAGGCGTCCCAATGATTGCGAGATCTTAAACTCCTGGAGCTTTCTCAACCGCCGCCCCTCGCCTAACAAGACCATGCCGGAACTGTTGTCGCCGTCACCGTCCAGCGTCAAGATCAGGCTATGGTCGAAACCGGAGAGCCCGAAAGCGCTCCAGGCGTGTGCAAAATGGTGGTCGCAGAAGTGGATTTTGTCACTAACGTCGATCCCAAAGGCGCGTCGGAATGCTAAGGCGAAGTGAGACTTGGCATCCGGCCGCATAGTGGAAGACGAATCCTCAAGAAACGCCGATTTCGCCTCCAACTCCGCGTAAATTGCCGCTTTATTAGTCGCGATGATATCGATGTCGCTCAAGCTGCAATTGGCTCTTTCCAAGCAATATCGGATCGCATCGATCGGGAAACAGTTCGAATGTTTGATCCGGCTGAGCCGTTCTTCCTCGATGCCGGCCAGTATCTCACCGTCTCGGAGTATGACGGCCGCGCTGTCATGGCAACTGAAGTTATTCGGATCGTCTTCATTTGAAAATTTACCTCCGCCATGAATCCCCAGTATTAACATCGTCATCCTTCCTTCCGAAATGGATTACATTGGGAGTCGTTGATAGATTGCTGAGGCGGCAAACGCATTGACAAAGGATTCTGCAGTCAGTCGTCTCTTAATCTCATGGTGATCACTCAGGTAGATATGCGCCGCCTCTATTTTTTGTTCGTCCTCGATCAGGGAGGAGGCCTCTTCGACTGTTTGGAAATACAATGGATAGTCGGGGCCCAGGTATTCGATGACAGCCGGGTGCCGATTGACGACCAATGGCGTGTTACGCACAATACATTCAATAATCACATTATTCGCGCTACTATCATATAGGTCGATAAACACAATATTGCGGCTTAAGAGGCGATCATAACTCTCGTTATCTTTGCGGTATTCAATTTTGAAAGGCTGCATTGAAGACCTGCATTCCGTTCTCTCGGCGATCGCCCGTTCAGTCATGAACAACTGTTTCAGTTTCTCTCGGAGATGCGGCAATTCTCGCACAGATAACGGCAGAAGCAGCATTTTCTGCAAAGACCGAGATCGAAGAAGGAAAAATGAGTGAACTTTCCTGAGCCACCACCCAATATGCACGACCATTCTGTTTTCGTTATTGTAATAGCTATGCAAAGAAAACTGCTCCGCATCCTGGTCGGTCGGATGAAAGAGGCTATAGACGGGGACGGTCGTTCTCTCTCTCAGCCAGTCTGCCAGATAGTTAGACAAGGTGAACAATCCCTGACAAGAGGGAAGACTATCGCGCCACAAGGGAGTAGCAATAATATCCGTCGCTGCCCCCCGTGGGTCGAACCATTTCGGAACGCACGGCGGGTTATGAAAAAAACCGACCCATGGTTCACGATAAGGAGGCACTCCTTCATTAACGTGCCAGGCGAATTTATTTTCGATGAAATCATCCAGCAAGATGCCATGATCAACATGCAAAGTTTGGAGCGCGTTGATTGCATAGGGCCACCCGCTTCGATGATACCCTTCAGGCCAGGGAGAGTTGATCTTGATTTTGCGCATTTTGTTCTGAGAGGATTTACTGAGAGTTTTATCAATTACAGCGGTTTCGGCTTGCGTGTTCAGGGTCAAAAGCCCTGAAAGGCCTATGAATATTGGGAATCGATATTATCAATCCTGAACACGCAAGCCGAAACCGCTGTAAACTATCCGGCAGTTGTTATCGAACGATAAACACACGAATGACAGCTAACTGAAGCGTGTGCAAATAAAAGCTCTTTGAAATCAGACAGATGATCCGGTCAACGCCGGGATAGCAATCACCGCTTGGTGATTGCACAGTACGGGGTATGGATACCAACCAAACTCTGTAATGGACCCGTAAAACTGGACACACGTTAGCTCTTTTTTCTTGGGGTCGCAGCGGCTTTCTGTTGAGCGCGCCACTGCGCCTCGAATTCCGCTGGCGTCAAGTACCCCAGCGATGAAT
>Ga0187894_10000275_pt1 | contig 69450 bp, 50 predicted proteins | sample GBC1701081metaG_FD_136650 | JGI IMG/M metagenome (GOLD analysis project Ga0187894, IMG submission 136650) | White microbial mat communities from a lava cave in the Kipuka Kanohina Cave System on the Island of Hawaii, USA - GBC170108-1 metaG ... | reverse complement strand
TCATGGCCCATCTGACCGGGCCATTTGTCGCTACGTCCAGCGTCATCGATTACGCGACGTTGAAACCAACGTTCGATGCCTGGTACTGGATGAATCGAGCGGCCACGCTGCTGAAGAAATGGAAAGTCATACTCGAAGAGCTTGAAAGCATCGTCGCGCTTACTACGAACGCACAACTACTCAACCTCCTCAGTCTCCCGATCGACGACGCAGCGGCGATCGCTTCAATCGAACGACTGCTGCGCACGAGTTCTTTACTGCATTTGCGCGACACGCTTCCCGAAACCGAAACCACGCTGCTCGAAGTTCTGGAACGACTCAGCGATCCTGGCGCAACTCAAGCTACCTTCGCCGCCGACGTTCAACTGCTAAACGAAGACTGGCTTGCAACGGACGTCACCGAGCTCACCGCATCGCTCAATCTCACATTCCCCGGCGACTATCTCCTCGCCGAGAACTGGGAGCGACTGCGCCGCGCGTTCTTCTTCATCGACAACCTCAACTCCAACGCTGCGACTGTCGAAACTTTCGCTGCCGCAACCATGAACTTCGATCACGCTTCGACGATCAAAGAACTGCTGCGCTCGAAGTTTGGCGAAGACACGTGGCTCACACTCAGTGCCGAAATCCAGGACGTGCTGCGCGAACGCAAACGCGACGCGCTCGTCGCTTACCTGCTCACGCATCCGCAACCCGATCCACCATCCAGCAAGTGGGAAAACACAAACGACCTCTACGCCTACTACCTGCTCGACGTCGAGATGTCGTCGTGCCAGCTCACCAGCCGTCTGGTACAGGGTTCGGGATCGATCCAGTTGTTTGTCCAACGCTGCTTCATGGGTCTCGAACCGGACGTGGTCGTCAAAGCGGACGGCGACGACGGCGACAGCGCGTGGCGCTGGTGGAAATGGATGTCGAAGTATCGCGTGTGGGAAGCGAACCGCAAGGTATTTCTCTGGCCGGAAAACTGGATCGAGCCGGAGTTGAAGAAAGATCGTTCGCAGTTCTTCAAAGATCTCGAGAACGAGTTAACGCAAAACGACATCAACCAGTTCACCGTCGAGACTGCGTTCACCAACTATCTCGACAAACTCGACGGCGTGGCCCAACTCGAGATCGCCGGCTTCTATCACGAAGACGACGGCGACAACGCGATCATTCACGTGTTTGGCCGCACGCCAGGCGCCGAGCCGCACTTGTATTACTACCGGCGTTACGACTATCGGCAGTGGACGCCGTGGGAGAAGGTGGAGCTCGACATTCAGGGCGACTATCTCGTTCCGGCTGTCGTTGGCAAGCGGTTGTTTCTCTTCTGGCCCATCTTCACGGAGGTGCCTGACGATTCACAAAACAAGCAGGCGACCGTGCCGCGCGTGGATACTGCAAATTCACACTCGACAAATGTTGAGAAGGCGAAGAAGAAGTTGAAGCTACAAATGGCTTGTAGTGATTACCGGCTGGGCCAATGGACACCGAAACGCGTATCGAAGGATTTCGTCTTTAGCAGTTCATACGAAGACGACATCGTCAGGAAGAATTACGAGTTCTATCTCGTCGATCGCAGTAACATCGATGGCCGGTTCGGAATCAATTTTGAAGGCCGCAGTGTCTCCGGTCCGGAATTCGCTCCTGTTTTTGTCGCGTTCCTGAACGGCAGTTTTGAGATCGCGGGCTGCAAGGGTTTGCCCGTGCTCGGGAATCTTCCCGGCAACTTCGTGCATGCCGTTCGTCCGGAAACTGAATCGGTCGGCAATCTCACGGCTTTTCTCAAGTGGGTGGAGCTCAGCAACCGCACCGACGTGCCGCCGGCCGATGACTTCACGCTCCAGAATTTCTCGATGACCGGCAATGGCGCGGCGTTGACTCCGTTACTGCTACAAACGCCAGGCATTTTCAAAGACACACCGCCGTGGCACATGTCTTACATGGACAAGTTCCTGTTCGACGGACAGGAGTTTCTGGCCCAGTTTACCGACCGCAGAACACTTCCAATCGGTAGTTGGTTGCCGTTTTTCTACAACGATAAGAAACGCACGTTCTTTGTGCTGCCGACCATCGCGCCGCCGCGACGGCGTGGCGACAACCTGACGTTGAGCGGTGGTGGCGTGGCGATGGGCAACATCCGTCTCTACTATCCGGAAGTCAAAAAGGTGTTTCGACAGCTCGAGCTCTTCTTTGAAGGTTTCTTCCGCACCTGGGTAGACGCGCAGGACTTCACGACGCTGTCTCAGGCGCAACGTCATGGATTGGACCAGTTTCTGTTCCAACAGTTTCCACTGGAAGCTCCGGCGCCAGATCCAAACGGAGCGCCCGATCCTTACTCAGAAGCGCGCATCGAACAGATCAAAGACTTCATCGTGCGTTTCTTCATGCGCTTCGCTCACCTGTACCTCGGCTTGCTGTCGATGGTCGTATTTCAGTTTCGACAGTTTCACTTCAAGAACTTCTATCACCCGTTTGTGTGCGACTTCGCGAAGCTCGTCTACAACCCGCTCAAGGGAATTCCCGCGATGATGAGCCGCGAAACGCAACTGAAAAACTCCGGTTTCAATTTCAAGCTGACTCATCAACCAACGCCGTGGGTCGTGCAAGATGGCAGCGAGGAGTTTTATCCGGTGGAGGACGTCGACTTCCGGCCTGACGGTGCTTACGCGCCTTACAACTGGGAGCTCTTCTACCACGCTCCTCTATTCATCGGAAACATGCTGAGCAAGAACCAGCGTTTCGAAGAAGCGCGCGACTGGTATCACTTCATCTTCAATCCGATTGGCGTGGAGAGCTCAGTGCCCGGCGGTTCGCCGATGAGCAAGTACTGGATCACCAAGCCGTTCTTTGAAACCACCGAGCCGCAGTACGTTCAGCAACGCATCGAAAACATCCTGCGCATGTTGGCCGGCGACGTGACCGTTCCCGGTTTCTCAGCCGCGGCCAAAGCGGAGCTCGAAGCACAGGTGCTCGATTGGCGCACCTACCCGTTTGAGCCGCATCGCATCGCCAACTATCGCACTGTCGCGTATCAGAAGACCGTCGTGATGAAGTATCTCGACAACCTGATCGCGTGGGGCGACTTCCTGTTCCGCCAGGACAGCATGGAGAGCATTAACGAGGCGACTCAACTCTACATTCTGGCTGCCGAGATTCTTGGACCACGGCCGCGCAAGGTTCCACCACAAGTCAAACCGCCGGTCGAGAGTTTCAACGAGTTGGAGACTGAGTTAGACAAGTTTTCCAACGCGTTGATTGCCGTCGAGAACCTCGTACCGCCGCCAATGGGCGACGAGAACGGCGACGCCGAAGACGCGCCGCCGATCCCGATGCTCTACTTCTGCATTCCACGCAACGACAAGCTGTTGAGCTACTGGGACACGGTCGCAGATCGACTGTTCAAGATTCGCCATTGCATGAACATCGAGGGCGTTGTGCGGCAGTTGGCGTTGTTCGAACCGCCGATCGATCCCGGCGCGCTCGTCAAAGCCGTTGCCGGCGGTGTCGATATCAGCAGCGCACTGGCCGATCTCAACGCGCCGTTGCCGCTCTATCGTTTCGGCACGCTGATGCAACAAGCAAATCAGGTCTGCGACGACGTGAAAGCACTCGGCGGCGCGTTGCTCTCGGCCCTCGAAAAGAAAGACGCGGAAGCGCTGACCCTCTTGCGGCAGGGCCAGGAGATCCGCATGCACGAAGCGGTAAAGGCCATCAAACAGCAGCAGATCGACGAGGCCAAAGAGAACCTGGCGTCGGCGAAGATCAGTAAAGAGCTCGCGCAGATTAAACTCAAGTATTACGAGAGCCGCGAGTTTATTAACAGCGGCGAAAGTACGGCGCTCGATTTGAGTGCGGTGTCGGTCGCCATCACATTCGGCGCCACCATAATGGATACACTCGGCGGCGTGCTGGCGGCTATACCCGACTTCGATATCGGCGCGTCGGGTTTCGGCGGCTCACCAGTAGTTAAAGTGAAGACCGGCGGCGTCAGCTTCAGCAAGGCCGTCGAGCTCGCGGCGCGCGCCGCGTATCAAGCGGCTTCAATCCTCGATAAAGAAGCGTCGCGAGCAAACACGATGGCTTCGTACCGTCGACGCAAAGACGACTGGGACTTCCAGCGCGATCTCGCGGCGAAGGAGATCGAACAGCACGATCGCAACATCGCCGCTGCCGAACTCCGCATCTCGCTCGCTGAAAAGGAACTCGAAAACCAGGTCCAGCAGATCGAAGACTCGAAGGCCGTAGATGCGTTTATGCGCTCGAAGTACACAAACCTCGAGTTGTACCAATGGCAGATCGGACAGATCTCCGGTGTCTACTTCCAGAGTTACCGGCTTGCTTACGACCTCGCGAAACGCGCCGAACGCTGTTTCCGCTTCGAGCTCGGACTGACCGACAGCAGCTACATCAATTTCGGTTACTGGGACAGCTTGAAGAAAGGACTGATGTCCGGCGAGAAGTTGCAATACGACCTGCGCCGTCTCGACAGTGCTTACGTGGAAAAGAATCGCCGCGAGTTTGAGTTGACCAAGCACATCTCGCTGGCGTTGCACGATCCACTGGCACTGATCAGGTTGCGCGAAACGGGCCGTTGCTTCTTCCAACTGCCTGAAGAGATCTTCGATCTCGACTATTCGGGCCATTACTTCCGGCGCATCAAGTCCGTGAGCATGACGTTGCCGTGCGTTGTTGGCCCATACACAACCGCGGCCTGCACGTTGCGCTTGTTGAAGAACAGCCTTCGCATCGTCACAACCAACGGCGACAATGGTTATCCACGCAACACGGACGATCAGGGTTTGCCGGCGGATGACGAGCGCTTCATCGAGAACAACATTCCGGTGAAAGCGATCGCCGCGAGCAATGCGCAGAACGACAGTGGCGTGTTTGAGTTGAACTTCCGCGACGAGCGCTACTTGCCGTTTGAAGGTGCCGGCGTGGTCAGCGATTGGTCGTTGGAGTTGTTTAACGATCCGCGGACGAACAATCCCGATCCGGACGCGCCTGATTTCGGCCGGCCGTTGCGCCAGTTTGACTACAGCACGATCTCCGACGTCGTTTTGCACGTGAAGTACACGGCGCGTGAGGACGCGGGGTTGTTCAAGAACAACGCCGTGTCGCATCTGCGCGACTACTTTGGCCAGGATGATGCGAGCCGGTCGATTCGCATGTTTGATCTGCGGCAGGAGTTTCCGGCGCAATGGCACCGCTTCCTGCACCCGGCCAACCCGGCGGATGGAAACGTGTTTGAGTTTGAAATGTCTTCCGACCTGTTCCCGCTGAAGGATGCAGGCAAGACACTGAAGATCAACACGATCTGGCTCGTTGCGCGGGCGACCGATCCGGGAAGCTACTCGATCACGATGAGTCCGCCGTTGCCTGAGCCGCCGCCACCGAATGTGAACGTGAGAGAGCTGGCGCCGAGCAATGAGTACGGTGGCCTGCACCTCGACATCAACAATGACGTTGCTGGTTTCGGAGTGGAGGTCGTGCCGGGAGATCCGCCGGTCGCGTGGCGCTTGCGCATGCGGCGGCCGGGCGGCGACGACCTCGGTGTCGATCCGGCGACCGGCGAGATGGAAGTTAGCGATCTCGTGATGGTGCTTGGTTACGAATGGGAGTGAGGTCTCACGTCTAAGCTTGGGACTGCGGGCGTTTCAACTGCAGCGGCGAATCGGGCGCTTGCTGTGAGTTGCGGGCAATACGCCTGCGGTCCCGGGGATTTCAATCGGCGTTTTGTGATATATCTTCGAGTTGTGAAAACATCTCGCGCCGCTGTACTGATAAACTACGAAGCGCCACTCGAACTCAAAGAGTTTCCGCTGCCTGAATCGATCGAACCTGGCGGCGCGCTAGTGAAAGTGAAGCTCGCGGGCATTTGTGGTACCGACGTGCATCTCTGGCACGGACAGCTTCCGATTCCCTTACCCGTAATTCTCGGACATGAAACTGTCGGCGTGATCGAAGAGATCGGCGAAGGTCTGCGTACGGACTGGTCCGGGAACCCGTTGTCAGCCGGGGATCGGATCACGTGGAGCTCGTCGATCAATTGCGGCGAGTGTTACTACTGTCGAGTTAAACCTGAACCGACGCGTTGCTTGAAACGCAAAGCTTACGGCATCTCTTACGATTGCAGTGTCGCGCCGCATCTGTTTGGCGGCTACGCGGATTACATCTACCTGCGGCCGGGAACGGCGATTTTCAAAATTCCGGAACAATTACCTACCGAAGCGGTTGTCGGCGCGGGCTGTGCGCTCGTCACTTCGCTACACGGAATCGAGCGAATTCGTGTGAGCATGGGTGACAACGTCTTGATTCAGGGTTCTGGACCAGTGGGGCTCGCGTCGCTGGCGGTGGCGAAAGCGAGTGGCGCGGCGCAGATCATTGTGTTTGGTGGTCCACCGCACCGGTTGGAGATAGCGAAACGGTTTGGCGCCGATGTTTGTATTGATATTCAGGAGAGTTCGGTCGAGGAGCGAAAGGCGCGTGTGCTCGAATTGACGGGTGGCTTTGGTGCTGATGTGGTGTTGGAGTGCGTCGGTATTCCAGCAGTGGTTCCGGAAGGGCTTGAGCTATGTCGCGACGGCGGGCGTTACCTCGTGTTGGGCCATTACGGCAATGCGGGTAGCATACCGATCAATCCGCACGTGATCACGAGAAAACAACTGACTGTAGCGGGTTCGTGGGGGTTCGAGCCGCGTCACACGCGTGCTGCGCTGGCGTTTCTCTCGTGTTCGCGCGAGCAGTTTCCTTTCGAGCGGCTCGTTTCCGAACCGTTTCCGCTGGACCGCGCTTTCGAAGCATTACAGGCAACAGCATCATGGACCACGGCGAAGAGTGCAATCGCACCGTAGGACAGGCATTCCTGCCTGTCGATTTGTGTTAAGTGATAGTTGAGTGTTGTTAAGAGAGACAGGCAAGATGCCTGTCCTCCAGGAGAACCGGGATGAAGGTTTTTAAGAATTACATCAATGGTGAGTGGACAGAGAGCAGATCCGGAAAGACATTTCCAAACATTAATCCGGCTAACACTGACGAGACTGTCGGTCTTTTTCAAGCGTCGAACGCCGATGACGTAAATGACGCCTGCGCGGCTGCCGTCGCCGCACAACAAGCATGGGCCGAATTGCCTGCCACACGCCGTGGCGAATATCTCTTCAAAGCCGCTGAACTGGTCGAAGCGCGTCTCGCGCAACTCGGCGAAGAGATGACACGCGAAGAAGGTAAAACACTTCCCGAAGCGCTCGGCGAAGTGAAGCGCGCCATCAACATCTTCCGTTACTTCGGCGGCGAGGGTTCGCGTCAGTTTACTTACCAGGTTCCGTCAGAGCGCGAAAACGTCGTCTGCTACACGATCCGCAAACCACTCGGTACAGTCGCGCTGATCACGCCGTGGAATTTTCCGAGTGCGATTCCCGCGTGGAAGCTTGCGCCCGCGCTCGTCTCCGGCAACACCGTCGTACTGAAACCCGCATCGCTCGCGCCACTCAGTTCTTATCGTTTGGTGGAGGCCTTGCACGAAGCGGGCATTCCGCGTGGCGTGATCAACTACGTCACGGGCAGCGGCGGTGCCGTCGGCGATCCGCTCACGAGTCACGCAGGCATCAAAGCAGTTTCATTCACTGGTTCAACCTCAGTCGGCAACGCACTCTACGCCAAAGTTTCTGAACGAAAGATCCGCATTCAACTCGAAATGGGCGGCAAGAATCCGACAATCGTTCTCAAAGATGCTGATCTCGATTACGCGGCAGACACGCTAATCAATGGCGCGTTCTTTTCGACCGGACAGAAATGCACTGCGTGCAGTCGCGCTGTGATCGAGCGATCGATCTTCGAGCCGCTGGTGGAAAAACTCATCGAGAAAACCCGTAAACTTAAAGTCGGAAACGGTCTCGCACAGGGCGTGCAGATTGGGCCGGCTGTCGATGCCGACCAACTCAAGACGGATCTCGACTACATCGAGATCGCGAAGAAAGAGGGCGCGGAGTTGTTGTGCGGCGGGAACCGTCTGACCGGCGCGGGCTACGACAAAGGCTATTTCATCGAGCCGGCAATCTTCAGCGGCGTCAGTTCTGCCATGCGCATCGCACAGGAAGAGGTCTTTGGTCCGGTGCTGGCGCTGATGGTGGCGGAAGATCTCGACGATGCGGTGCGGATCGCAAACGACGTGAAGTTTGGTCTTTCGGCGTCAATCATTTCGAAGGATCTAACGCGCGTGCACCAGTTCATCAACCGCATCGAAGCGGGATTGATCACGGTGAACCTCCCAACCGCCGGCGTCGAATACCAACTTCCTTTCGGCGGTACAAAAGAATCGAGCTACGGCATGCGCGAACAAGGCCCGCAAGCCCTCGACTTCTATTCCGAAACGCGCACGGTCTACCTGAAGTACACGCAATGATTGATCATTGCCGATTTGCCAATTTCCGATTGCCGATTTCTTTTGGACACTCGACCAGCGACAAATTGGCAATCGGCAATGCCTTAGTGTTTCAAGTGATACGGTACGCTCGTGACGATCACGCCTTGCCTGAACAGCAGTGCGCCTTTCAACAGCAGCGAGCTTTGGTTGTGCAGAACGTGTTGCCACCATTTCGCCGGAATAAACTCCGGCAGCACTACTGTGATCACATCATCGTGTTCTTGCCGTTCGATGCGTTTGATGTACTTCAACAACGGCCGGGTCAGCTCGCGATAAGGCGACGGCAAAATGACTAACTTCACGCCCGCACCCCACCGCTCCCATTTCTCGCGCAGCTTCGCCGTCGCTTCTTCATCGAAATCCACGTAAACCGCAGTCAGGTTGTTATCGCGCGAGATCGACTTGGCGTATTCGAGCGCGGTGATCACGCCACGATGCAAGCCCGAGATCGGCACGACCACGCTGTGTTTGATCGGATGCAGTTGCTCCAGCCCGTCCATCGAGAGCTGTTTCGCCACGTCGAGATAATGGTTGTGAATCGCGCGGAAGACGAGCACCAACAGAGGAATCACGACCACGACGATCCACGCCCCGTGAATGAACTTCGTGATGATGAAGACGCACAGCACTACAAACGTCGCCACCGCGCCGACTGCGTTGACAACGATCGACTTCTTCCAGCGCGGGCTCTTCGTCGTTTGCCAGCGACGGACCATTCCCAGTTGCGACAGCGTAAACGAGAGAAACACGCCGACCGCGTAGAGCGGAATCAAACGGCTGGTATCGCCACCGAACGCCACGACCAGCACTCCTGAAAACACTGCGAGAATGATGATGCCGTTAGAAAAGACGAGTTTGTCGCCGCGGTTCGCAAACTGCCGCGGCAGAAAACGATCGCGTGCGAGCAGTGACGAAAGACGCGGAAAATCCGCAAACGAAGTGTTTGCCGCGAGCACCAGAATGGCCGCGGTCGCCGCCTGGACCACGTAGTAAAACCAACCGAGCCGCCCGGTGAACATGATGCGGGCAAACTGCGAGATCACCGTTTCATTCTCGTGTGGATGGACGTGATAGAGATACGCCATCACGCTCGTGCCGAGAAACATCGTGGTCAACAGCACGGCCATCCACACGAGTGTCGTCGCCGCATTTTGCGCTTCCGGTTTCTTGAACGCGGGCACACCGTTGGAAATCGCTTCGATGCCGGTGAGGGCGGCGCAGCCGTTTGAAAAAGCGCCGAGCAGAAGAAGAATTGTTAACGGTTGCAGACTATAACCTTCGGCGGTCTTCAGTTCCTCGCTGCTCGGCACCGGCGCGGCGCCGCCATAAGCCCAGTAATGAAACAAGCCGTAGCCGATCATGAAAAGGAAACTGAAAACGAAAAGATATGTCGGAGTTGCGAAGAGCGCGCCCGATTCGCGCACGCCGCGCAGGTTCGCGAGCGCAATGAAGGCGATGAACACCAGACACAGAATCACTTTGTGATCGTCGAGCCAGGCGAAACGGGTGCCCTGTGCCGCGGAAGTGATCGCCGCCACGCCCGCGGCGATCGAAACCGAAACCGTCAACACGTAATCCACCAGCAACGATGCGCCGGCGATGAGTCCGGCGTTGGCGCCGAGATTCTCTTTCGCCACGATGTACGCGCCGCCGCCCGATGGATACGCATGAATCGTCTGGCGATAACTGATCGCTACGATCGCCAACAGCATCGCGATGCCGACAGAGATCGGCAGCACGTGAGCGAACGAGTGGCCGTGTGTTGCCGCGGCGGCCACGGCGAGCACCAGCAGGATCTCTTCAGTCGCGTAGGCCGTGGACGACAGCGCGTCAGAAGAAAAGACCGCCAGTGCAGTCTTTTTAGAGAGACGTTCGTGAGCTGCCTGCTCGGTTTTGAGTGCCCTGCCGATGATGAAACGTTTTAGTTCTGCCGCCAATGTGTTCTCCTGAACTATCTCTGAGTCTCTGTGGTTCAATACTGAAATAACCACAGAGACTCAGAGCTTTATTCTTGCCAATCCGCCGCAACGAGGATCGACTCGCGGTCGAGGTGGTCCAAAACGAGCTTTCGGGTGCGCGGCACCTCGCCTCTGGTCCAGAGGTAATCGGCGAGCACGCGCCGCGCTTCTTCGGTCCAGAACGAGCTTTCAAGTGGCAACTGTCTGCGCGCCAGCCGTGTAACGTAGTCCACTACTTCCTCATCGATCTCGACCAACACTTCATGCGATGCGCCCCCGGGGCTCACTACGACGAATCGTCGTTGTTCCGGCGCGTGCCAATCGTCTCTCTGCGCATCGATGATCGAGAATCCATTCATCGTGATGGTTTCTATCTCGGGTGGCGCAGACGCCGGCTCGATTGCTGCCGCCGGTTTGGCCAATGCCGCAGCCACCGCGTTGCGCAACATTTGTGGCGTCATCGGCTTGCGCACGAAATCCGCGGCGCCGAGTTTCATCGCTTCCACCGCGAGCTCGATGGACGCATAAGCCGTCGCCATCACCGCGCGCGCGGCTGGATGCGCGGCCTTGAGCCTGCGCAACGTCTCGAGGCCATCGACGCCGGGCATTCGCTGGTCCAGCACCACGAGGCCCCAGTTTGAACCGTCGCCATAGAGCTTCACTCCTTCGAGTCCATCCGCTGCTTCACCCACGATGTATCCAGCGGCTTCAAGCGTCAGCCGCATCATGCGGCGAATGTGTTCCTCGTCATCGACGATCAAAACGCGACCAGGCATGAAAACTCCCCGCGCCATTCTGTTCGGCAGCGATCGGCAAAGTGAACGTGAAAGACGCACCCTTTCCGGCTTCAGACTGAGCACTGATCTGACCGCCATGCGCCTCGACGATCAGCCGCGAAATTGCGAGACCCAGACCGGCGCCTCCGGTTGGCGCTCCCGGCACTTGCACAAACTTGTCGAAGACGTGAGGCAAGTACTCCGCGGGAATCCCGGTTCCCGTATCGGAAACTGAAATCGCCACGTAGCGCCCGCGCCGATCCGCCTCGACTCCGATCTCACCTTCCGTCGTGTAGCGAATGGCATTCACGACGAGGTTCGCGATCACCCGCGCAATCTGCGATCGATCGGCAAGCACCATCGGCAGCTCCGGCGGAACGTCGACGCGAAACAGAAGTCCTTTTGCTTCGACTTGCGTCCGCAACTCCTCCGCTTCTTTCCCGATCAGGTCGCGCACATTCACGGCTTGCAGTTCGGGCCGGCTTTCACCGGCTTCAATCCGCGAGAGGTCGAGCAGGTCACGCATCAACTTATCGAGCCGCTCACACTCTTCACGACACGCGCTGAGCACTTCCGTCTGTTTCTCGTTGAGCTCTCCCACCGCGCCTTCCAACAGCAGATGCACGCCCATCTGCACACTCGTCAGCGGCGTGCGCAATTCATGTGAGGCAGTCGCGATGAACTCCGACTTGAGTCGATCGATCTCGCGCAGGTGAGTTATGTCTTCGAGTAACGTGACTGCGCCCAGCAGATGCTTCGCGTTGTCGCGCATCGGCGTAGTGCGCAGACGAAAGGCGCGCTCAGAACCGTCGACCGCCAGAGGTAAAACTTGCGACATCCCTTCGCCGGCAACGGGCCGCTGTGATTCAAGTGCTTCCGCAACAGCGTTCGCGATGCGTTCGTCGCGCGCGATCTCGCCGACGTGCTTGCCCGTATTGTCTGTTTCAACTCCGAAGATCTCTTCCGCGGCCGGATTGAGTTTCGTCACTCGCCCGTCTTCGTCGGTGACTATCACCGGATCGTAGAGCGAGTCGATTGCCGCTTCGGTGGTTTGTTGCGCGACGACCAGTTTTCCCAGGTCCGAATTGCGCAATTGGCGAATGCGCTCGGCCATTCGGTTGTACTCCGCTGCCAGCAGACCGACTTCATCGTGTGAGCTGACGGTCACTTTCGCATCGAGATCGCCGCCGGCGATTCGCGCTGTGGTGGCAGTCAGTTGCCGCAAGGGCTCGACGATGCGATTGGCCAGAACAAAAGCGAGAAACACACCCGCCGCTACCAGTGTTCCGGCTACTAAGAGCGTGCGATAGAACCAGAGTTGGGCCACGCCGGCCGCGGCTTCTGACTTCGCCACCATCGCGCGTTGGTTGAGTTGCAGGAGGTGTTCGCAGTCAGCGCGGAGTTTGTTGAACTGCGGTTCGAGACGGCTGAAGTATTCTCCGCGCTGCGCGAGAACGTCATGCTGGTTTCCGTTCACTTGCGCAAAGAACCGATCAACTGTCTGGTAGTAAACATCGCGTTCGCTACGAATATTCTCGACTGCCTCTCGTTCGCCAATCTCGGTAATGTTGTTAGCGGCTTTCTCAAAGCTGTCGTCGAAACGCGTACGGTGCTCGCGAAGTTGAGCGGTCGCTTTCTCACTCGCCCCGAGCAAGGCAAACAACGCAGCGGAGTCCTGGCGTTCGAGACTCTCCTTCATCTCCTGTGCGGCCACCACCGAGTCGTAGTTATTCGCGATGATGCGTCGCGAGACCCCACCCATCTCTCTCAAACGCCAGGCACTCCACGCCCCCAACACAACCAGCGCAGCGACAAACACCAGGTAACCGAGCAGTAGTTTGGTCCGTAAGTTCATCAACTCTTCTATCCACAGACTGCACCGATTGATTCACAGACTCTGTGTAATCTGTGGATGAAAAACCTCACTCACCGTTATCTCCGTGGTCCAACGGCACGACCTGCACCGTCGCATCGCGAACTTCGTCGATGAAGCGATGAATGACCGATCCGTGGAGCAGAATGTCCCAACGCGAACGCGACGTCTGACCGAAGACCACGTGCGTGATCCCTTCGCGGCGCGCAAAGTCGATCAACGCATCCGCCACTCGCCGTCCTTTCAACTTCACCACGCGCGCGCCGAGATCCTCGGCGAGGCGTATGTTCTCCTGAAGCGCGGCGTAATCTTCCGGCTTGATGCGTCCCATCTCTTCCGCTGGCGTCTGCACGTAGACCGCATACCAATCGCTCGCAAGACGGCCCGCGATGCGCGAGCCCACGCGCAACAACTTCTTCGCGCTTCCATGCGACGCGATCGCCACCATCACCTTCTCCGGAATTACCGCCCGCTCGAGGCCTTCCTGTTGGCGATACTCACTCGACTTCACCTCCTGATCGGTCGCCACCTGGCGCAAAGCAAGCTCGCGCAAAACGGCGAGATTTCCTTTGCGGAAAAAGTTGTTGAGTGCCTGTTCGATCTTGACGATGTCGTAGATCTTTCCCTGCCGCAGACGCGTCCGCAGTGTGTCGATCGACACGTCGACATTCACAACCTCGTCCGCGCGGCGCAGAAAATAGTCCGGCACCGTTTCGCGCACGTGCACGCCAGTCGCGCGGCTGATCACGTTGTTGAGTGATTCGAGATGTTGAATATTGACCGCCGTGATTACCGAAATACCTGCATCCAGCAACTCGAGCACGTCCTGGTAGCGCTTCGCGTTCTTCGAACCGGGCGCGTTCGTATGGGCCAACTCATCGACAATCGCGATTTCCGGATGCCGCGCGATAACCGCATCGACGTCCATCTCTTCCAACGCTACGCCGCGATATTCGATCCGGCGCTTCGGCACTTGTTCGAGATCGCCGATCATCGCCTTGGTATCTTCGCGGCCATGTGTTTCGATAATCGCCACCACAATGTCGACGCCCTGCTTCTTCAACAGGTGTGCGTCTTCGAGCATCTGGTAGGTCTTGCCGACACCCGGCGCGGCTCCGATATAAACGCGCAGTCGTGCCTTCTCGCCGTCTTTGATTTGGGCGAGCAATGATTCCGCCGAATACCGATTACCGTTTAGGTTCACTTCTTCATCGGACGCCTTTCGTCGAGCGCCAGATTGAGCTCCAGCACGTTCACTCGCGGCTCGCCGAGAAAACCAAACTGGCGGCCCTCCGTGTGTTCGTTAACGATTTGGCGCAACTCGTCTTCACTCAGGCTGCGTTCACGTGCGACCCGCGGCACCTGAAACTCAGCCGCAGCGGGAGAGATGTGCGGATCGAGTCCCGACGCAGACATCGTTACCAAGTCAATCGGCACCGGTTTGCCCGGGTTCTCGAGTTGCAATTTCTCGACGTCGGCCTTAACGCGATCGATCAGCTTCTGATTTGTTGGGCCAAGGTTCGATCCACCCGAAGCCGTAGCGTCGTAACCGTTCGCACCAGCCGCCGATGGCCGCGAACGAAAGTAACCGGGTGAAACAAATGGTTGGCCGATCAAGCGCGAACCAATCACCGTTCCATCAGCACCTCTGATTAGCTGCCCGTTTGCGTTGTCGGGAAAGATCACCTGTGCCAACCCCGTCACTACCAGCGGGTACACCAGTCCCAGTAAGACTGTGGTAACGACCGTCATCAAAACTGCTGTTAGTAGATTTCTCATGCCAATCCGATCGCGTGAATAATCACGTCGATCACCTTTATCCCAATGAACGGCGCCACGATTCCGCCGACGCCGTAAATCAACAGGTTGCGCCGCAACAACGAAGCCGCACTCATCGGCCGATACTTCACGCCTTTCAACGCCAGCGGAATCAACGCGACGATGATCAGCGCGTTGAAGATCACCGCCGAAAGAATCGCCGATTGCGGCGTACGCAGACCCATCACATTCAAAGTGTTCAAGACCGGAAATGCACCCGCAAACATGGCGGGAATGATCGCGAAGTACTTAGCGACATCGTTGGCGATCGAAAACGTCGTCAGTGCGCCCCGCGTCATCAACAACTGTTTGCCGATTTCGACAATCTCGATGAGCTTCGTCGGATTGGAATCAAGGTCAACCATGTTCCCGGCTTCCTTCGCGGCCTGCGTGCCGGTATTCATTGCGACACCCACGTCTGCCTGGGCCAACGCCGGAGCATCGTTCGTGCCGTCGCCGGTCATCGCCACAAGCTTGCCGCCTTCCTGCTCGCGTTTTATGAGCGCCATCTTGTCTTCGGGAGTCGCCTGGGCCAGAAAGTCGTCAACGCCGGCTTCGCGCGCGATGGTCGCGGCGGTGAGCGGGTTATCGCCCGTAATCATCACAGTCTTGATGCCCATCTGCCGCATCTGATTGAAGCGCTCAGCCATGCCGCCCTTGATGATGTCCTTGAGTTGAATCACGCCGAGTGCAATTCGATCTTCGGCGACGACTAATGGCGTGCCGCCCGCTTTCGAAATCTCCTCGACGATCGTATTCAATTCACGCGGCACGAACTTGCCGTAACCGTTCAGATATTTCTCGATCGCGTCCACGGCGCCCTTGCGCACTTCGCGGCCGTCGAAATTCACCCCCGACATTCGTGTCTGCGCTGTGAACGGAACAAACTGCGCCTCGTGCTGCGAAAGCTCGCGGCCACGCAGGCCGTACTTCTCCTTCGCGAGCACCACGATCGAACGTCCTTCAGGAGTTTCATCCGCCAACGATGAGAGTTGTGCGGCTTCAGCCAGTTCAGTTTCATCAACTCCCGGCAGCGGAATGAACGCGGTCGCTTGACGATTGCCGAGCGTGATCGTGCCGGTCTTATCGAGCAGCAGCGTGTTGACGTCACCGGCCGCTTCCACCGCGCGTCCCGACATCGCCAGCACATTGTGTTGAATCAGCCGGTCCATTCCGGCAATACCGATGGCAGACAGGAGGCCGCCGATGGTTGTTGGGATCAGACAGACGAGCAACGAGACGAGCACGAAGATTGTTTGCGGCGCGCTCGAATAAACCGCGAACGGCTGGAGAGTCACTACGGCGAGGAGAAAAACAATCGTTAGCCCGGCAAGCAGGATGTTCAGCGCGATTTCGTTGGGAGTCTTTTGCCGGGAAGCGCCTTCAACCAATGCGATCATGCGATCGATAAAGGTCTCACCCGGATTGGACGTAATCCTGATTTTGAGCTGATCGGACAGTACGCGCGTGCCGCCCGTCACCGCCGAGCGATCGCCACCCGCCTCACGAATTACCGGCGCGCTCTCTCCCGTAATTGCCGACTCATCGACTGACGCGACGCCTGCGACGATCTCGCCATCGCCGGGAATGAATTCACCTGCGGAGACGATCACGAGATCGTTCTTACGCAGTTGCGGCGCGGGCACATCTTCCGTCAACGAATCGGAAACGACGCGATGCGCGATTGTTTCGGTTTTCGATCTGCGCAGGTTGTCGGCCTGCGCCTTTCCGCGACCTTCCGCCATCGCCTCGGCGAAGTTCGCAAACAGCACGGTGAACCAGAGCCAGAGCGTGATCTGCACTTCAAACGCGGTAATGTTTCCCCGCAGCATCTGTAGTGTGGTCAACACACTGCCGACCTCGACCACAAACATCACGGGATTCCGCATCATCTTTCGCGGATCGAGTTTGATGAATGCGTCGAGGATGGCGCGCCTGACGATCTGCCAGTTCCAAACCCGTTTACTCGTTCGTTTACCCATACAGCAGCAAATGCTCCACGATTGGTCCAAGACTCAACGCCGGAAAGAACGTCAACGCGCCGACGATCAGGATCACGCTGACCAGCAAAACGCTGAACAGCGGCGTGGTCACCGGAAACGTTCCGAGCGAGGGAGGCACGGTCTTCTTGCCTGCGAGGTTTCCCGCGATCGCCAGCATCGGAATGATCATGAAAAACCGGCCGACGAGCATGGCGAGACCGATTGTCGTGTTGTACCAGTAGGTATTCGCTGAAATGCCCGCGAAAGCTGAGCCGTTGTTTCCAGTTCCGGACGTGAATGCGTAGAGAATCTCGGAAAGACCATGTGGTCCGGGATTGTTGAGTTGCGATGTGCCAAAGCCGGGCGACACGGACGAGATTGCCGCGAGCACGAGAATCGTGAGCGGAAAAACCAGCACCACGAGCATCGCCATCTTCACGTCGTAAGATTCGATCTTCTTGCCCAGATACTCGGGCGTGCGACCGACCATCAGCCCCGCGATGAAGACCGCCAGCACGATGTAGATCAGAACGCCGTACATCCCGGCGCCAGCGCCGCCAAACACAACTTCGCTGAGCATGATGTTGGCGAGCGGCACTAAGCCTCCAAGCGGTGTGAAGCTGTCGTGCATTCCGTTCACTGCGCCGCACGAGGCGTCCGTTGTTACCGTGGCGAAAAGCGCACTGCCCGCGATCCCGAAACGCACTTCCTTGCCTTCCATGTTCCCACCGGCCTGCATCGCGCTCGCCGTCTGGTCCACGCCCGCCAGCAACGGATTACCTCTCGCTTCCGCCCAGTAGGCAACAGAAACTCCCGCGAAGAACAACACCGACATCGCCGCAAACACGGCCCAACCGTGCTTCTGTGAACCGGTCATGCGCCCGAGCGTGTAGGTCAATCCGGCCGCGACGGCGAAGATCGCGATCATTTCGAGAAGGTTTGTGAAGGGCGTCGGGTTTTCGAATGGATGGGCGCTGTTGGCGTTGAAAAAACCGCCGCCGTTTGTACCCCACTCCTTAATAAATTCCTGGGACGCTACCGGGCCTTGCGCAATTGTCTGCTCGCTCACACTCGGGTTGCCTTTGTCGATGAGCTGGGCCTTGTCGTAAGCGCGAAGATTTTGCGGCACCCCACTCGCAACCAGAACCAACGCGCCGACAATACAGAACGGCAAGCAAACCCACAGCGCGGCGCGCGTCAGATCGACCCAGAAATTTCCGATCGACGGCATCTCGCGGCGCGCTATGCCGCGAATGAAGGCGATCGCCAGCGCGATCCCGACGGCAACTGAAACAAAGTTGTGATAAGCAAGCCCGGCCATCTGCGTGAAGTAACTCATGGTGGTCTCGGGCACGTACGACTGCCAGTTCGTGTTGCTGGTAAACGACACGGCGGTGTTGAACGAAGAAGCGGTGAAGGTTGCCGAGTCAACGCCGGACAATTGTTGCGGATTGAACGGCAACAGACCCTGCGTGCGTTGTATCAGATACAAAAGCACCATCGAAACCACACTGAACAACAGCATCGCGACCGCGTATTCGGTCCAACGCATCTCGCGCTGCTCGTCGACGCGCGTGAGTTTGTAAATCAGTCGTTCGACCGGCCGCAGCACGGGATCTAGAAATGTCCGCTCGCGATTGAACACGTGCGCCATGAACAGTCCGAGCGGCTTCGTCAACAACAAGATCACCGCGAAGAACAGCAGAATCTGTAGCCACCCATTTACCGTCACTTCAAAACCTCTCCGGCCGCAGCAGTGCGTAAGCCAGGTACACGAGCAACAAAGCAGACAACGCTAAACTCACGATCGACTCGACACTCATTCGTTCACCTCAGTTTCTCGCACGCGCGCACATACACGATCGCGAGAAGAAAAAACGCGATCGTCACCGCGATATAGATCACATCAAGCATTCCGCGTCTCCTTAACGCTGCGCCTCTCGCCGCAGCTCGCGCCAAACGATGAAGCGCGCGACCCAAAACGAAACCAGCGGCTCGAGGTCTCGCGCAAAAATCTTCATGCTTCGTCTCATCCGCTCTAAAATTCGCGTCATCTCTTCACCAACTTCCTTCCTTGCGGCCAAACCACCACACCAACCCGAGCGTCGCCGTGTTCTGCTCCTTCTTCAAGATTCCGGGTTGTTCAGTGAGGAAGAATGGTTGATTGGAATAGTCGCGACGATATTCGACCCGGCCGAGAAATCCATCCGCAAACTTGTACTCGGCGGTGAGTGTGTGTTCTTTCAGCGCCTGAGTGACGCCGGTGAATAGACCACCCGAAGGCGCCGCTTTCTCTGCGAGATATTCAAAGCGTCCGGCCAGTGCAATCTTCGGTGTCCATTGATAACGCGCATAACCCGCACCGCCCCACACCCGCGCCGGAGCACTGTCGCGAAACACGCGGCCTACTACGTAATCAACCGCGGCAGCCAGCGTTAACTTATCGTTGACGCCCAACGTGTGATACGTGTCGAGGATATGCAGCCTGCCTGAAGGCACCGGACGAATGACGTCGATCGAGAGTCCCGGTTGCGAAGCGACGGGCGCGAACGTCGGATTCAGCGCCGGATTCCGATCGCGTTGCTCCTGGCCCACGTAATAATTGACCTGGCTGGAAATGCGCTTCGTTGGCGCAAAAGCGACCGTGAACTGATGCGATTTGAATCCATTGAAGTCTTCAGACTGCTGTGTGCCGTTTACGAGGTTGTAATAGACCGTCACTTTGTCGTTGAGCGGCAGCTTGCTGCGAAAACCAAAGTGGTAGAACGGCAGGAAGTTGAAGAAATAAGAGCGCGAGTAGTTGAAGTTGTCTTTGGTGTAATTCGTTTCGTAACCGAGATTGCTGGCAAACTTGCCGAAGTCGACTGTCAGTCCCTGGCCGTTCGTGAGTTTCTTACCGACGTCAAAGACGTAAGTGCCGTACGCTTGCCAGAGATTGCGAAAGACCTGCGGGCGCGGTTCGTTTACCGCGTTGCCCTGGACCGTTTCAGTCGCCTGACCGTATTGCAGGTCCAACCGCAGCCCGTAGCGTTTTCCTTTTTCAAGGTTCGGAGCATTCTCGATAACGATCGCGGCCTGGTTCAGACTGAAGCTGTTGCTTGAAACATCATAGGCCCGCAGCAGGTTGACGCCGCCGATGGGACGATTGAAGTTGTAGCTGTAGTAACCGTCGAGTGTGAGGTTGAAAGTCGTGTCGTCGAGGAAGCTGGAACTTTCAAGCTTGGGTGCAGCGACCGATACCTTTATCTCAGGCGGTTGTGACTCGAGCTTTGCAACTTCCGCAGGCGGTGCGTCCGTGCTTGTCCGGGTGGTCCGTGTTTCCAGTTCTGCAAGCCTGCGCTCCAAACGCTCAATGCGGTCCAGCAACAAGCGCTCGCGCTCACTCACCGACTCCTGCGCTTGAGCGACACTGCCCATTGTGCCTAACAGAAGTGCAGCCAGGATCGAGTGGCGTCGTACCGTAAATCTTCGGGGTCTCATCAGACAGCACATCCTTCAGCTTCTCTTTTCAACTTTCTTCCTTACCCGTTTTCGCGATCCTCATTCTTTCTTCCGGTTGTCCAGACTTTCACTTCCGTGTCGATAAGATCGAGACAGTGAGCGCCGAAGATGAGCAGAGGGATAGTCAGGAAAAGAAGGACCGTACCGTCGCGTTGTAGCAGATGGCCGTGCCACTCAGGGCCGGTGAACCAGGCGACGGCGGTAATAATCGAGCCGAGCACAGCCGCACCGATGCCGCCGCACAGACCACAGATGGCGCCTCCGGTTCCTGGCGTCAACCCGTGAACACGCAATCGATCGATTATGGACCGCGCCGTCAGATCATTTGTTCGCAGCCCAAACTCCATTGTCATAGACCACTTGCTACTGGGCCAAAAAGAAAGACGCGAAGCACACGCTCCGCGCCCTTGCTCAAGGCCTATCGTGTCCTTCCCTCAGCCTGCGGGGTTAGCTGACGGGCTCGGACTGACAGGAAGTGTCCTACGTGACGTCACGTTTGCTTTGCTCAGAGCTACTGTTTCCGCGACTTCACGATTCGCCCCATTGTCTCGCTCTCGCGAAACGTTGGGTCCCCCGCGCTACTCCTCTCGATGCTGCGCATCGGTGAGCAGCCTCGGCGACAAGTTGTCAACACGGACAGACTACGCCGGTGGGAATAAAGAGGGTGTAAGGAGTGCGTAAAAAGTTTGTAAAGAGGCTTATCGAACTGTTCAACGTCGCTTCGTTGGTGTTCCTGGCGCCGCTGGAATTGCAGTTTGAAGAGGTCAACAACCGTCTTGAATACGCTTACTGATTCCAGCATCTGCCTCATTCTGTCTCAGATCGCAGGCGTAACTACCAGACTCTTTCCGGATCCCAATTGGGTTCCGTGGGACCCGGTCTTGGATTTCGCAGCTCCCGATTGGGTTCGGCAGATCCGAGACAGTTTGCTGGCTGGACTTAACCAGGATTTCGCTGGACTTGATTATCCGCACAGCGATCTTGATTACTATTTTCCAAGATCAAGAAAGGAAGCCTTGCATGAAGAAAGCATTTCTGACTTTCTGTGCAAGGCGAGATGGCAAGAAGAAAGGGCGCATGACGGAGTTTTACGGTCGGACACTTGGGGCGACGGTCGCAACTCAGGTTGATTTGTCAGGAACAACTAACGCCGAAGGCGTTCGCTAATTGCAGCCCATGGTTGCAGCGTAGCGACAACCATGGGAAACCGGCCATCACCGCTCGCGTACAACCCTGAAAGGGTTCGCCGCGAGAGAAACCCTTTCAGGGTTGGCAGGCCTGATTTCTTACGCTCCCAGGGTTGGAGCAACCCTGGGCTGCAACTAGCGAACGCCTTCGGCGTTAGAGCCTACAGTTTCGCATAGTGCGCTTGTGTCGAGATCAAGGGCGGAAGCAACCCTGGGCTGCAACTAGCGAACGCCTTCGGCGTTAGAGCCTACAGTTTCGCGGAGTGCGCTGGTGTCGAGATCAAGGGTGGAAGCAACCTGGGCTGCAACTAGCGAACGCCTTCGGCGTTAAGTGCGTTCAAATCAAACTGACCAATGATTGTTAGCGCCATTAACGATGGGAGTTGCTTGCCAACGAGAGTATCGCGTAGTGGGCTTGTTTCGAGATCAGGGGTTGCTTGTGTTTCCGGGATTGAAGCGGTAGCCGATCCACGGCTCGGTCACGATGTAGCGAGGGGTTGCTGGGTCGGGTTCGAGTTTTTTGCGGAGGTTGCCGACGAAGACGCGCAGGTATTCGTTCTGTTCGACGTAGTTGCCGCCCCAGATGGCCGCGAGCAGGGTGCGGTGCGTGAGGACCTTGCCGGAGTGTTTGACGAAATAGACCAGGAGATCAAACTCCTTCGGGGTCAGATGGACTTCGCGATCCGCAACCAGGACTGTGCGTGTTTCGAGATCGATGTGAAAGTCGCCGGCGCTCAGGACTGTCGATTCTGGTTCGGAAGTGACGACCGTGGCGGCGCGGCGCAGGGAGGCGCGGACGCGCGCGAGTAGTTCGTCGATGCCGAACGGTTTCGTGATGTAATCATCGGCGCCGATGTCCAGCGCTTCCACCTTCGTTTTCTCTTCACCCTTTGCTGACAAGACGATGATCGGCACCGGAGAGATCGCGCGCACGCGACGGCACAGTTCAAGACCATCCATCACCGGCATCGCGAGATCCGTAATCACGAGATCGGGATGCCAGTCAGTGAACGTTTCAAAACCGGATAGACCATCCGCCGCCGCGCGCACGTCATAACCGCGGGCCTTCAGTCCGGTGCGCAGCACGCGTGTCAGTTGCGGTTCATCGTCGACTACCAAAATGCGCGGTCGCTCGTTCATAAGTTTAAGCCACGGATGACACGGATTTTTCTTCGTCTCCGATGGGTAAAACGAACACGACTCGCGTGCCGTGTTCGTCTGTGGCCGATTCAATCCAGATCTTCCCTTCGTGCGCCTCGACAATCCCTTTTGCTATCGCCAGGCCCATGCCTGTTCCGGATGGCTCGCGTGTACTGACGTCGCCATCACGCGTGGCGCGGAAGAACTTATCAAACACACGCTCACGCAGCGCTGCCGGCACACCTTTCCCCTGGTCCTCCACCGCCATCTTGATCATTCCTTCCGACAACTCTGCGCTGATCTTTATCTTCGTTCCGGGCGGTGAATACTTCGCGGCGTTATCGATCAACGTGTAAACAACTTCGCTGACCGCACGCTCGTCGACACGCACCGCGGGCAGCTCTTCACCGATCTTTACTTCAACTTCATGCCCTTGCGTTAGCGGCTGCGCTCGCGCGAGTGCCGTGGAAATGATCTCTTCGATCACGCCCCACTGCCGCCGCAGTTGCAATTCGCCCGCATCGATACGCGCCAGCTCGATCAACCCACTAATGAAACGGTTCAGCCGGTCGCTCTCTTCGTCAATGACCTGCAACATCTCCAACCGCGACTCCTTGTCGAGCGCAAACTCCGGCGCACGTGTCTCGTCAAGTAGCGTCGTGATCGACGCCTTGATCGATGTCAACGGCGTGCGCAGATCGTGCGTCACCGCATCAAGCAGCGCCGACTTCAACCGTTCGCTCTGTTTCAAAGCTTCCGCCTGGCTCGCACGTTCAAATGCCGCTTGCAACTCTTTGTAAAGACGTTCGATCTCGTGCTCGCCGCGTTCAGCTTCTTCAGCACGGCGCTTCTCACGGGCGGAAAGTTGGCCCACGGCGAGAGCGGTGGTGAAGAAGGCAAACAGCGCGATCCAGTTTTCGGGATGCGCGATACTCAAGGTGTAAAGTGGCGGCAGGAAGAAGAAGTTGAAACAGAGGACACCAATCACGGACGCAACGAGCGCCGGTCCACTGCCCCAAAACAAGGCTACGAAGAGAACTGCGAGAAGATAGGCAAGGGCGGTGGTAGTGGAGTTGATCTGCTCGCGAAACGGAACGAGCAGTGCGGTGACCATCGCCGTACCTAAAAAAGCTGCTATATAACCGAGCCGAGAGAACACGGAATCAACGGATGCCGACCAAACCCTGCACTGACAAAATCAGCTTCTCCGAATCGTAGCCGACACCGTCCTTAAAAACTATCTCGACCTTCTCGATGTCGCTGATGTTTGCCGCCGGGTTTCCTTTCACCACCATCAAGTCTGCCTGCTTGCCCGGGGCGATGGAGCCGATGCGCGCGTCCTCGCCGAGGAACTTCGCGCCGTTCAGACTCGCGATCTGAATCGCTTCAACCGGCGTGAAGCCCGCCTCAACCAGTAACTCCACCTGACGGTGATCGCCAAAACCCGCCACAATGCCACCGTTGCCCGTTGGATCGAGGCCCGCAATCAACAGCCCGCCCGCTTTCACAAACGCGCGCTCAAAATCCATCGCCTTCCGGAACAACACCATAAAATCCGGCGACGACGACACACGCGCACGCGCCTGCAAATAACGCACACGCGCATCGGTCGACATCACATTGAACACTCGCGGATTCAGCAACGCACTCGCCGCACCAATCCCGCTCTGCGCCAACGGCGCGCCACCCGCCTCAAACACCGGCAACGTCGACGTGATCGCCACGTTCTTCTGCACCAGCGTGCGAATCGTTTCCTGCACCGCCGGACTATTCAAATCCAACTGCCGCAAACTCGCATTCACGCCTTGCGGACACTGATCCGACTTCTTATCCGCCACAAACTCCGAGTCCGCAAACAAGCCGTGCTCGAGATTATCAATTCCTATCTCCGCCGCCTCACGAAAACCGATCGAACAGAGATGACCGGTCACTTTCAAGCGACGCGCGTGCGCCTCTTCGACAACGGCGCGCAACTCGTCGCGCGTGATGTTCATGTAGGCCTTGAACGACGTGGCGCCCGCGTCGGCCCAGTAGTTCACCATCCGGCGCGCATCGTCCGCGTCCTTCAATTCGTGCATCACCGGTGTAAACGATCCGCGGCCTTCGAGATAGGGCGCAGTGACGTGCATCTTTGGTCCAAGCACCCGCCCGGCATCGATCAAACGCTTCAACTCAAGGTCGGTGTAAGGGGCGACGCTGCCGGTGGTCCGAATCGTCGTCACACCCAGCGCCAAGTAAAGACGCGGAAAACTGCTGCCCATGTTCGAGTACATCGGCGGCGAACCACCCATGGGAAAGAACATGTGGTTGTGCATGCCGACGAGCCCGGGCAGGACGGTGTACCCCTTGAGATCCAGGGTGCGCGCATCAGCGGGATAGGTCGTGCTCGCGGTTGGACCAATCGTTTGAATCTTGCCAGCGGAGATGAGAATCGTTTGATCTTCGCGCGGCGCCGCGCCAGTACCGTCAATTACGCGCACGTTCGTCAGCGCAATCAACGGTGCTTCGATGCGGATGAATTGTTGGCGATCGGAAGTTTGGGCCAGTGTGGAAACAACAAACAGGAAGAAGCAAAGGGGGAGCAGTTTGGTTTTCATGCCCGCGATTGTACGTCAAAGTGGTTGCTGCGCGCGTTGTCTCGGCATCTTTTGCAGCAAGCTGGCCAGGGCCTCGATCTCGAAAGGCCTGGGTTCGTTGTTAAGCGGGGCGCCGCGGACGAGAAACTCCATGGCAAAAAGAGTCTTGCCTGCGCCGGCGCTGCCGCAGACGAGCGTCGGGCGGCCAGCGGGCACTCCGCCTCCGGTAATTTCATCGAAGCCGGGAATGCCCGTGCGCTCCTTTTGCAGGCCGGCGACATTATTCGATCGGTTACGACGGCTCGTTTTAGTCACACCAAGCGGACTCCTGCTGACACACACTACCCAGGGGTGAATTTTTTGGGGAATTACTTCAAGGTGCGGGTTGACGCCGTTTATAACACATCTTTGGCTTTGGCAGGTAGAGCAAGCTGTATGCTTTGGCGGTCAGAAAGCGTCTGCCACCTTTGACAGGATTTACAAGGTTAACATAATGATCCCTTTCCGAAATGAGAAATAGAACAGCATCTATCCATTCCTGTACCGGAAGACGAGCAAGTCTGCTCTTGTGTTGCGTGTTGTTCGTGTGCGCGAGTGTTGAAGCTCAGGAACGAGTGATCTCGGGTATGGTGTCCGATACAACCGGAGCGAAGATCGCGCAAGCTGAAGTTGAGTTTGAATTCGGCGGACGAAGTGTGCGAACCCGCACCGATGAAAGCGGGAAGTTCACCTTAGTGACTGCGGCTGAAAGCGGAACGCTGACCGTGCAGTCTGCCGGTTTCAATACGGCGACAATCCCGCTCGATGCGCAACCGTGTGACGGCCTGCAAATTTCGCTCATTCCGGCGACGTTGATGGAACGCATCGTGGTCAACACTGCTGACGAGCGCATTCCAGTCACGTCGATGAGTCGTTATGCGATCAACCGGCGAGAGATCGCTCTCTCGGGCGCGCTGACGCTCGACGACGTCTTGCGACAGACACCCGGGTTCTCATTGTTCAGACGTTCGGGAAGTTTGACGGCCAACCCGACGACGCAAGGTGTTTCGTTGCGAGGCGTCGGGGCGAACGGCGCGAGTCGCGCGCTCGTGATGTACGACGGCGTGCCGTTGAATAGTCCGTTTGGTGGTTGGGTCTATTGGAATCGCGTACCGCGCGTCGGTATCGAGAATGTCGACGTGTTCAATGGCGCGGCGTCGGATCTGTACGGCAGCGGCGCACTCGGCGGTGTCGTCAACATTGTAACGCGGACCGAACCGGCGACGTATCTCGATCTCGAAGCTTCGGCCGGAAATGAGTCGACCGGCACGGCGTCCGTGAGCGCTGGAAAAGCGTGGCGCGCGTTCGGAATCGGATTGACGCTGCAAGCGTTACGTACCGATGGCTACGTGCTCGTTCCACCCGATCAACGCGGGTTGATAGATACGCCGGCGGACACGTCCGACATCGGCGGTTCGCTGTTGTTATCAAAAACGTTTGGGCCACGCGCGCATGGATTTCTGCGCTTCGGATCGTTTGGCGAGAGCAGGCAAAACGGAACGCCACTCCAGATTAATGACACACGCATAACTTCGCTCGATCTCGGAACTGATTTGGCCTCAGCGCACGCTGGTGAGTTTTCGGTCCGGCTTTACGGATCGAGTGAAGTCTTCAATCAAAACTTTACTGCCGTTGCCGCAGATCGAAATTCAGAGGTGTTGACTAACAGGCAGCGCAATCCATCGCAACAGCTCGGCTTCGCGTTTCAATGGCGGCGGCCGATTCGCACCTGGCATTTGATCTCGGCGGGTGCTGAAGGGCGGTATGTTCGCGGGCACAGCGCCGAAAGATTTGTCGATGCGGGCGGCCGGCAGCGATCGTTTGGTTTCTTTGGCAACTATTCGTTTCCATTCAGATCGTGGTCTGTGAGTCTTGGTGCGCGCGTCGATCGCTGGCTCAACTACGAGGGGTTTTCGAACTTTAATCACTTTGCCGATCGGTCTCAAACGGCGTTCAGTCCGAGAGTTTCGGTGATTAGACTGTTTCAGAACGGGATTCAGGTCAGTGCATCTGCGTACCGTGCGTTTCGCGCGCCGACGCTCAACGAGCTTTACCGTAATTTCCGTGTCGGCAACGTGGTGACGAATGCTAATTCGGAGTTGAGTGCGGAGCGTCTTACGGGTGGTGAAGCGGGCGTAGGCTTGCAGACGTTTAGCGAAAGGCTCTTTCTCCGCGGCAACTTTTTCTGGAGCGAGATCAGCGATTCAATTGCGAATGTCACACTCTCGACAACGCCGGCGCTCATTACCAGGCAGCGCCAAAACCTCGGTGCGATTCGCGCTCGCGGCGTGGAAATGTCCACCAGCCTGAAACCAAACGGACATTGGGAACTTGCGGGCGAGTATCTGTTATCGGATTCAACGGTGTTGCGTTTTCCCGCGAATCGTACGCTGGAAGGACTTCTAGTGCCGCAAATTCCGCGTCACCAACTTAATTTTCAAGTGACTTACACCGATGGAGGATGGACCGCCGCTACGCAAGGCCGGTTTGTCAGTCGACAGTTTGACGACGACCTGAACACGTTGCCGTTGCGGCGTTACTTCACGCTGGACGCAGAAGTGTCGCGCTCAGTTTCGGAACAACTGCGATTCTTCGCCGCGTTTCAAAACCTGACGGGCGTGCGCTACGAGATCAGCAGCACTCCCGTCTTCACAGTCGGCCCACCAGTTCTCTTTCGCGCGGGCGTTCGGATGTCGCTCCGCTAGCTTCGAGAATTTCCTTTCATTCCCGCTTCGCCGCCACAAAAAGCACCAGAGGCGCAAGGGCATTCACAAAATCTCTTGTGCTTCTTTTGCTTGCTGTGCTTCTTGTGCCTATTTGTGGCTCGCCTTTCATTTCAAGCCTAAAAACCGGCGCATCCGATCCATCTCCTCCTCCAATCCACGCTTAAAGTCCCGTTCGCGAGGCGGCGATCCTGCATAACCAATGTCAGATTCAAGTGTTCCATTCTTTACCGAAGCGTTGGCCCAACCGATAACGCGATGGCGCCAGAGCAAGGGCATCGCGTAGTAACCGAGCTTGCGTTTCGCTACCGGCGTGTAGGCTTCGAAACGGTATTCCCAGTTCCATAGCAACTCGAAACGCGCGCGATCGTGAACGACCGGATCAAACGGCGCCAGCAAACGAACAACTTCAGCAGTTGAATATGAGAGCGGCTCTTCATCGGCCGGAAAATACCAATCGACCCCGGCGTGCACGTGTCGCAGTCTCTTCTTCGCGCGCTTGAGCGCATTCGTCAGCTCCGGTTTCCACTGTGGAGCCGCGTACTGCAATCGCCGCACGTAGTAAGTCAGCGACGACGCCGGCAACGGCGCATAAATCCTGACGACCGTATCCACCAGCGCATCGACGCGCGCCCGCCGCTCGGCCGCGCTGATCGGGACGCGCTCATGTTCCTGCGGCACATAAATCCGAATCCCCTTCTCGCGACGCAACACGCGCAACATCCCACGATAATGCATCGCATCCATCAAATGCGTCGTTGCATTCGACGAGCCACCCCAGTAGTTCGTAACCTTTCCGTGCGCAAAATATTCATCGACTTCGCGTGGATGAACAGAGCCACGTTCACGCACAAAATCCAACAACATTTGCGCGCGCTTTCTGTCGCCCCGCGCGAGCGGCGTATCGACACGCGCGAACGGCCTATTGACCCGAGGGTGCATCAGCGAATAAAGCGTCCGGGAAACGTAACCGTAGTTGATGAAGAAATCTTCTTCGACGTCGAACGTCGCGTAACGGCGCTCGAGCTCCCCGGCGCGGTAGTTGTTCACTCGCTGGCGAAGAATGAGGTCCTGCGCGCGGGCCGGCGCGCGAATGGGATCCGCTTGCACGAATCCCATCCGGTGTAACGCCGTCTTTAGGTTGGTGGGTTTGAAAAAATTCCGCGCTACCGTATAGCGGCGCAGATCGTCGAGCGTTATCGTTTCAGCCACTGATCAATTACGCGACGTCTGCGACTTGGGGCCGATGTACTTGTCAAACCACTCGACGTTTGCGTTCATCGCCGCCAGTTGCATCTTCGGTTCATTCGGACCATGCGGCTGCCGCGGCAACACGAGCATTCGCGTCGGCACGCCTTTCACTTTCAGCGCGTTGTAAAACTCGTACCCTTGCGAGATCGGCACGCGAACGTCCGCGTCTCCGTGCTGAATCATCGTCGGCGTCGTCACGCCTTTCACGTTGAATATCGGCGAATGCTTTTGATAAAGCTCCAGTGCGTCCCAAAACTGTCCGCCGAAGTAATCCGGAATAAACGCCGGAATGTCGGCGGTGCCGTTGAAACTCATCAGGTTTGTTACCGGCGCACCGGCGGAAGCGGCTTTGAAACGATTCGTCTGCGTCACGATCCACGAGGTCATGAAGCCGCCGTAGCTCCAACCCATGACGCCCAAACGATCCGGATCGGCCACGCCCATCTCGATGACTTTATCAACGCCGGTCATCAGGTCCTGGTAATCACCGCCGCCCCAGTCTTTTGAGTTCGCCCGGCGAAACTCCACGCCGTAACCACTCGAGCCGCGCGGGTTCGGACGCAGAATCGCGTAACCGCGCGCGGCAAACGTCGCCAACGGATACGCGCCGCGGCCACCAAGGAACGTTTGTTGAAACACGCCCGCTGGTCCGCCGTGGACGTTCAGGATCAAAGGCACGCGTTGCCCGGTTTGATAACCAACCGGATAAGTCAACAGTCCTTCAATATCTTTTCCGTCTTTTGATTTCCAGCGAATGACTTCGGTGCGGCCGATCGCCGGCAGTTTCAAATCGGCATTCACGCGGCTGATCTGCACCGGCGCGAAGTCCTTCACGGACGACACGAACACGTCGCCTGGAGTGTCAGGAGTTTGGCGCACAAAGCCGAACGTGGTACTGGAGCTATTGAGACTTATTCCACTCAGCACCGCGGGAGTGGTCTTGATTTCGTCGATTCGATTCGCCGCAACGTCTACAACGTAGAGCTGCGTGCGGGTGCCTTTTGCTTCGCTGAAGTAGATGCGCTTGCTGTCGGCGGACCATCCGGCAAAACCTGGCTGACCGTCAAACGAAGCCATCAAACTCTTTGGCTGGCCCCCGCTCGTCGAAAAGATCTGAATCACGCCGCTTTGTGCCCAGCGCGGAGGATTGTCGCTGACCGTGATCGCAATCGACTTTCCGTCCGGCGAGTAGAGTGGCGAATCTTCCGCAGCAGGCGTGTTGGCTAACACGGTCACGTTAGCATTCGTGACCTCGACGATCGACACGTCGGCGGTGGTCCAATCGTTTACCACCGGCGACTTAGTGTGACTAAACGCGATGCGTGAGCTGTCACCTGACCAATCAAACTCGCCCACGTGATAATCGGCAGTCGTCAATTTGCGTGACTCACGTTTACCGTTCGCGTCTCTTTCGACAGCTATCACGTAGAGACGCGCCAGCTTCACGTTTTCATCAACCCAGCGGAAGTCGTTTCGACCTTTGTCGTTCTTCTCCTCCTCTTCCGTTTTTGGATCGCTCATCGTGTAGGCGATGTAGCGTCCGTTGGGCGACCAGTTGAAGTTCGTCACGGCGCTCTTGAGATCGGTCAGCGGTTCAGCTTCGCCGCCGTCCAGACTCAGGCGATAGAGATTGTTTCGGTTGTCCTTCCGGTTTGAGAGAAACGCGATCCACTTGCCGTCCGGCGACCACTTCGGATTGCTCGACGACTTATCGCCAAATGTGAGCTGGACGTTCTGTTTGGTGGCGAGGTTTGCCATCCAGATCTGAGTTACAAACTCGCTCTTGTCCGGCGTGGTGACGGCTTCGTTGACGGTGTAGACGACACGGCTGCCATCGGGTGAAACGCGCGGCGTGCCGACGGCTTTGATTTTCATCTGGAGCTCCGGTTCCCACGTCTGCGCTGACGCGCCGGAGACAAAAAGGACGGCAAGAATGGAGGCCATTAGGGTTTTCATAGTGGCGGATCTTTTATCACAGATGGCACGGAATACACAGATGTTTTGGTGTAATCTGTGTAATCTGTGGTTACCCCTTCTCCGATTCGCACACCACTAGTGCGCTTGAATGTCGATTCCGCACCAGCGGAGATCTATCTCAAACTCGAAAACCTGCAACCGATTGGTTCGTTCAAGATTCGTGGCGCTGCGAATGCGATCGCGCGTTTGTCGCCGGAGAAGTTGGAAAGCGGAGTGGTGACGGCGTCGGCGGGAAACATGGCTCAGGGCGTGGCGTGGTGTGCGCGTTCGCTTGGCATTTCGTGTACGGTGATCGCGCCTGAGACCGCACCGGAGACGAAGATCAAAGCGATCGAGAGGCTCGGCGGGCGCGTGATTAAAGTTTCGTTTGCGGATTGGTGGCGAGCGTTTGAAGAACGATCGTTTCCGGGTGTTACAGGTGCGTTCATTCACGCGTTTGACGACCCTGACGTGATGGCGGGCAACGGCACGATTGCCCTCGAGATCCTCGAAGACTTGCCGGACGTGGACGCGGTCGTGATTCCGTGGGGCGGCGGTGGACTGACGTGCGGGATTGCTTCGGCTGTACGTGAATTGAGACCGGCTTGCAAAATCTTCGCGGCTGAAGTGAAAACCGCCGCACCGCTCGCGGCTTCGTTGGCTGCCGGTACTCCGACCGAAGTCGAATATCAACCCTCCTGGGTCGACGGCATCGGCGCGAAAGCAGTCTTCCCACAGATGTTTGAACGCGCACGGTACCTGATCGACAGCTCCCTCGTTGCTGATCTGAATTCCGTCGCCGAAGCCTTACGCCTTCTCATCACTCACAACCACATCGTCGCCGAAGGCGCCGGCGCCTGTCCTGTTGCTTGTGCTCTTACGGGCAAAGCGGGTAGCGGAAAAATCGTCTGCATTATTTCCGGCGGCAACATTGACGTTGCGAAACTCGCTTGCATACTCAACCGCGAACTCTAACGAGCGCCGTCAATCACGAGCCTTCGCTGTCGCGACAAAAGAATTACGCCCGCGTTTGATGCCGGAATGCAGCGGGTGGTGAGGCAAATTCGCGTTTGAAGGCGCGATTGAAAGCCGCCTCAGAACCGTAACCGACTGCCGCTGCGATTTGGGCGACGCTGTGGTCGCTCGTCTGAAGAATCTCCGCGCCTAAACGCAAACGCCATTGCGCCAGATAGGCCATCGGCGACTCGCCCAAAAAATGTCGAAAGCGTTCGGCGAGACGGCTGCGCGACAAGCCCACCTGGCGCGCCAAGTCTGCGATGGTCCATGCACGCGACGGATCGTTGTGCAACAGCGCGAGCGCGTGGCCGATGATGGAGTCGCGCGCGCCCGCGAGCCAGCCGGTCGCATCAATGGGAAGTTCGTTGAGGTAGCGCCGCAGCGTCTCGACAAACAAAAGCTCGGCAAGCTTGGCGCGCACGAGCTCAGATCCTGCAGACGACGATCCATTCAACGATCCGTTGGAATCCCCGGTTGAAAAACGTATCGAGTGTTCCAACCACTGGTCCGACGCATCCGCAACCACACGCACCTTGAACATTTGCGGCAACCCCGCGAGAAACACCTGGCCCAGGCGCGGCTCGCAGACCATGAAGCCGCAAACAAACCGCGTCACTTCACCGCCGCCGCCAAAGCGCGCGAGCTTGAGCCCTTCGCTCAGGTTCCGGCCAAACGTCTTCATCGAGTCGACAGGTTTAGCCACGCCGTTGCCGAGGAAGTGCGGATCGCCGTGCGGAAACACCACCACATCACCCGCGGACAGTCGTTCACGCCGTCCGTCGCGAAGTTGTGCATAAGCATGTCCACTGGTTACGAAGTGATAGATGATCAGCTGCCCGGTGGACGGCGATACATACGGAGCGATAGAGCCTGGTTGGGTACTGAGACACCAGGGCGCGGAAAACTCACCATTGAAAAACAACGCTCCTTCGAGCCGTATGGCTCGCAAAACCTCAGAAAGAACGTCCATCCCGATGCCTCAAGTAAAGCAGGTGTTTGGGCCAAGAATACGAGACGATGAATCAAGTATCCGAAGAACGCCGCCTGCATCCTAGCGCCTATCTTCATAACGCGAAATCGAAAGGAAAGAAGGAACTATGTATTCACTATCAAATCTCAACAAGCTCGGTCACGTTGGCAAACTCGCACCACAAACGATGGAGGCGTTTCGCGCCTGGGACAAACTGGCGCTCTCCGATGGAGCGATCCCCAAGAAATATAAGGAGCTCATGGCTGTTGCTGTCGCGCTCACGACTCAATGTCCCTACTGCATCGAGGTGCACCGCCGGAATGCCGTCGAAGCTGGCGTAACTGAAAACGAGTTGGCTGAAGCCGTGCACGTTGCGGCTGCGCTTCGCGCCGGCGGCGCCATCACACACGGCACCCACCTGTTCGAGGGTTGAAGCTCTGCCCCAAAAGTCCGGTTCATCACCACGAAGAAGCCCAAGGGGCACAAATGTCTTCACAAAATGCTTTGTGCTTCTTGTGCCTCTTTGTGGCAAGCTAAGCCGAACTAATCTAAAATACCTCTGCTTCGTAAAGCCCAGTTTGACTTCCCCCGAATTTGCACTTTGCCGTTCCCCGCGCGTAAAAAGATCGGCCGTTACGAAATTTGCTCCCAACTCGGCGCGGGTGGCAGGGGTGAGGTCTATCTCGCCAACGACACCAAACTCGATCGTAAAGTCGCGCTAAAAATCCTGCCGTCGAGCGTGGTTGAAACTGACTCAATCACTAGCAGCGATCGCGTGCGGCGATTTCTCCAGGAGGCCAAGGCGGCCTCGGCGCTCAACCATCCAAACATTCTCACGATCTACGAAGTCGACGAGCTCCTTTATTTAAAGGGACGCCGCCACACTGAGAGCGCCATCCAGATGTTTGAAAATGCAGCGGCGATCGACCCCGGCTTTGCGTCTTCCTATGCCGGACCGGCCAAGCCTTCGTGGCGATACGGAGTTTCAACAATTAATCGCGGAGTTACAGTAAAATGAACGGAGAAAGTTCCATGCCTAAATACGTAATTGAAAGAGTCGTGCCGGGTGCCAGCAAACTGACCCCGGCGGAGTTGAAAGCGTTGTCGCAGCGATCATGCAACGTCCTGAATGAGCTTGGACCACAGATTCAATGGATCCAGAGTTACGTTACTGACAACAAGCTTTACTGTATCTACATCGCTCCGAACGAAGAGACGGTCCAGGAGCACGCGCGGATGGGTGGTTTCCCGGCCAATCACGTCGCGAAGGTAAAAACAGTTATCGACCCGACGACTTCTGAAGATTGATGTCGCAGCCGAAGGTTGAATTAACGCTGCCGCCGCTCGCTACAGCCACCGAATGGCTCAACCGGGCGACGGCAGACAATCCGCAAAAGACAGGCCTCGAAACGAAGGGCCACCCGACACTGATTCATTTCTGGTCCATCAGTTCCGAAGAGTCTAAAACAAATCTGGGGCAGGTGGCGCAGTTGCGCGACCAGCGCAGGCGCGATGGACTGCGCGTGATCGCCGTTCACTCACCGCAATCCGAAGCGGAAGAAGATTCGCGCGTTGTGCGCGAGGCGATTGAGCGATTGAATGTCACCGAACCGTGCGCGCTCGATAATAATCAGCGCTTGCGCGACGCCTTCGCCTTTGGCTCGGACGATCTGCCTTCGTACTTTCTGTTTGATACTGATGGAAACCTGCGCGGTTCAGCGAAGGGCGCGAGCGGAGTCGATGCAATCGAAGATCAACTCGACGAGATGGTCGCCGGACTGCGCGCTGAGTTTCCGTTTTGTCCGGCATGTGAGCGGTTCCTGAACAAGGAAGCAATGTTCTGCGCCGAATGTGGTCTGCCTTTGAGCTTGCCCGGCACGGCGCACCCGTATTACGAGAATCAGTACCAGGCTTCCCTGCCCACCGTCCGCTTGTACGATCTCGATCCACTGATCGGTCACGTCATCGACGGTAAGTATGAGCTGGTGGCGAAGTTGGGCGAGGGCGGGATGAGTGTGGTTTATCGTGCGCGCCGCGCGCATATCGGCGATGACGTTGCCGTGAAAATCCTGCTCGGTAAGTTTGTTAAAGACGACGCGGCGCTCCAGCGCTTTCGCCGCGAGGCGCGGGCAGCGGCGATGTTGCGCCACCCGAACGTAATCACGATTCACGACTTCGGCAAGACTGACGACGACAAGGCGCCCGCTTATATCGTGATGGAATTTGTCAGGGGCACGCCGTTGCGCGATCTGCTGAAGAGCGAAAACCATTTTCCGGTTGAACGTGCGCTGCGCTTGATGCGCGGGATCTGCGCGGGTGTGAGCGCCGCACATCGTCAGGGTATTGTACATCGCGACCTCAAGCCGGAGAACATACTCGTCGTCGCTCCGGATGATGATTTTGAGTTTGAGAGTGTGCGGGTCGTGGATTTTGGTTTAGCGAAACTGCTGGCCGATGCGGGCGCTGGTCCGGCCGGGACGGTGGTTGGCACTCCTTATTACATGTCGCCGGAACAAGGTATGGGCGAGCCGCTCGACACGCGTTCGGATGTTTACAGTCTCGGGGCGATGTTCTACGAAATGCTTTCGGGCACGCGGCCGTTCGACGCGGAGACTGTTTCGGGCGTGATCAACCACCATTTGTACGATCTACCGCCACCGCTGGCCGCAGCGCTCGGAATTCCCCGGCGAGTCTCGACGGCGATCATGCAGGCGCTCGCTAAAGATCCCGACGAACGTCCACAGACCGCGGGCGATCTAGCGCGACTAATTTTGTGAGTTTTTCATCCGCAGATTCTGTGGATCAATCTGTGTGATCTGTGGATGAAGAATCGGTGGATTTGATATAGAATCCGCCCCATGAAAACCTCGATAACCTTCCTGCTTGTAATCACGCTCATCTTAAGTTCAATCGGAACGAACTGGTACACGGCAAGCGCCGCGGGTGAAGAATGGCGGCCTCTGGACCCAGAGCATCTCGCCCTCAAAACCGCGGTCGTCGAACCGAACGCTGACGCCGAAGCCATCTTCTGGGACATTCGCGTCGACGACGGCGGAGAGAACGATCTCGTTCTTTCACACTATGTTCGAATCAAGATCTTCACCGAACGCGGCCGCGAGAAACACAGCAAGATCGACATCCCTTACATCAGCGGCGTCAAGATCAAAGACGTCGCCGCGCGCACGATCAAGCCGGATGGTTCGATCGTCGAACTCGCGAAAGACGACATCATCGAAAAGACGGTGGTGAAAGTCAGTGGCCTGAAATTGAGAACGAAGACGTTTGCGTTTCCAGGCATCGAGCCGGGCGCGATTATCGAGTACAAGTGGAAGGAAGTGATCTCAAACGCCTCGGCAAACAATCTGCGGCTTCAGTTTCAGCGCGACATTCCCGTCCAGACGATCACTTATCACATCAAGCCGGCGGGTAAGATGACTGTGGACGTGCGCGCCTTCAACATGGACACGCCTCAGTTTGAGAAGGAGAAGAATGGCTTTCAGGTGACGACGGTTACTAATATGCCGGCGTTTCGCGAAGAGCCGATGATGCCGCCGGAGGACAACGTGCGCTCGTGGGCCATGGTGAAGTACTACAGCATTCTCTCGCTGCTGCTGGGTTATCCGATGCTGGCAAGTCAGGTTTATGTCGGCTTTCAGCCATACATGAAAGTTGATAAGGAAATAAAAGCAAAAGCGGCGGAGATTACCGCGGGCGCAAGCACGGACGACGAAAAAATGCAAAAGATCTTCGATTTCGTCCGCACGAATATCAAAAACACTCAGGATGAAAACTCCGGGTTTACCGAAGATCAGATCGAGAAGCTGAAAGAGAACAAGAAACCGTCTGACACGCTGAAACGCGGTGTTGGCCCAGGTATCGATATCAATCTGCTGTTTGCGGCTCTCGCCAATGCGGCGGGACTCGAAGCTCGCGTCGCGTTGTTACCTGATCGCGGTCAACGGCTGTTCGATCCGGGTGTGCATATTCCGGGTGCACTCCGGCCTTCGAATATCGCAATTCGCTCCGGCACTTCGTGGAAGTTTTTCGATCCCGGGCTACAGTACATCACGCCGGGCATGTTGCGTTGGCAGGAAGAGGGAGTCGACGCGCTGATCGCGGATGAGCGTCCGATCTGGACGAGGACGCCGTTATCGCCACCGGAGAAGTCGAAAGAGAAACGCACCGCAACGCTTAAGTTAGATGAAAACGGCACGCTCGAAGGCGACATCACGGTTGAGTACACAGGTCATCTTGCAGTTGAGCGAAAGCGGCTCAACGACGAAGACTCGGCGACGCAGCGCGAAGAGAATTTAAAGGAGATGGTGAAGAACCGGTTGAGCTCCGCGGAACTGACGAACATCGTTATCGAAAACGCCACGGATCCGGTGAAGCCGTTTGTGTACAAGTATCACGTGCGTATTCCGGAGTATGCGCAACGGACGGGCAAGCGCCTCTTCTTTCAGCCGGCTTATTTTCACAAAGGCGTCGAACCGATGTTCAGTGCCGGGGCGCGTCGTTACCCGATTTACTTTCACTATCCGTGGTCTGAAGAGGACCAGGTAATCATCCAGTTGCCGAAGGGTTACACGCTCGATAACGCGGATCGTCCTGCACCGATTAATGCGGGCATCTCGAAACACGAAGTGCGGATGGGGATCAGCAACGACCAAACCACACTGCACTACAACCGCGCGTTCTTCTTCGGCCAGCGTGAGGTGTTGTTGTTTACGGTAGATAAGTACGAATTGCTCAAGCGCCTCTTCGACGAGGTTAGCAAAGCCGACCATCACATGATCACGCTGAAGCAGGGCGGTTCGACAAATGATTGAACGCCGAAGGCGTTCACGAAGGCCTCATCGGTTTCCCACGGTCGGACACAACCTCTTGTCAAAAGTGTTCTTCGCGCCAAACGCCGAAGGCGTTGGACGCAATTCGCAAAAGACGCTCGGCGTTGGACGCATTTCAGAAGGGTCTTCGGCGTTTGCACTACTTGCGGCCGGAGACAATGAGCATCTGGGCGGGGAAGTTCATCTGGTTGTCGGGGAAGAAGTCGCGTACGGCGTCCTGAACTTCCGACGCCACTTGCTGTGCTTCGTCTGGCGAAAGCGTCGCGAGTTTCTCGCGCAGGGTTCCTGAGGTCGTTGAACGCATCTGCCAAAACTGCTCGATGGAAATCGGCGCCGCGATCCGGAAGTTCAATTCCCTTTCCCGCACGTTTCTCGCTCCGGCTTGCGTCAAGAGCCGCGCGAGCTTTCCGGGTTCAGCAAAACGAAACGCGCCCGGCGCGTCCGCGTCCTGAGCCGGCGCATCCACATAACGCGAGATCACTTTCGTGACGAGCGACGTAAACGGATTGCGTTCGTTGTCTCCCCACACCACAAAACACACCGCACCGGCGGGCTTTGTCACGCGCAACATCTCTCGTACCGCAGCCGCCGGATCCGAAAAGAGCATCACGCCCAGCCGGCTAACCGCTGCGTCAAACGAGTTGTCAGCAAACGGCAGCGATTCAGCAACACTCTGCTGAAAGCGAATGTTAGACAACCCACGCCGCTTCGCTTCCCCCTCTGCGGTCGCCACCATCTCGGCGATCGCGTCCGTGTACGTCACCGAGCCTCTTGGTCCAACTACCTCCGCGAGCGTCAGCGACGGTTCGCCTGGTCCACCCGCAACGTCCAGCACTGATTGACCCGCGGAAATCCGCGCTTCTTCGATCAACGCCGTTGTCAACGGCGCAAACATCGTGCGGATCGTGGCGCTGTGCCGGCGCCACGCCGTCGCGGATTCACTCCATTCTTGTAACAAATCGTTCATATGAGACATTTTCAGTAGAAAATACGCGTTAAGGATATTCGAAGGAGTGTTGTAATGGCTAGTCGTGTAGACCTGTTCGATAGTACTTATACTAATTTCAGCGAACGAGTCCTCCAGGCTATTCGTGAAGAGACATTTGGCCGCGACATCGGACAGAACAGTTGGCTCACAGTCGACGAGTACGATCGCTTCATCTCGTGGTTGAAGTTACTGCCGGGCGATCACGCACTCGAAGTCGCGAGCGGCTCGGGCGGACCGGCGCGGTATCTGGGCTGCAAGACCAATTGTCACGTCACCGGCATCGACGCGAACGAAAGTGGCGTGAGAACGGCGACTGAGAGCTCATCGCAGACGCGTACTCGCGTGGAATTCAGGGTCGCCGATGCAAATACGCAGCTCCCGTTTGACGACAAGATGTTCGACGCACTGCTGTGCATCGACTCGATGAACCACTTTCCCGATCGTCTGAACGTCTTTCGTGAATGGCGCCGGGTGCTGCGTGCCGGCGGGCGCGCGGTGTTTACCGATCCGGTCGTGATCACCGGACCGGTGACAAACGACGAACTGGCGTTGCGCAGTCTGGTCGGTTTGTTCTTGTTCGTACCTCCGGGCGTCAACGAACAGTTGATCAAGAACGCCGGACTCAAGCTGGTGCAGAAGGAAGATGTAAGCGAGAACGCCGCGCTGGTTTCCGGTCGTTGGCACGACGCGCGCGAACGCCACCAGGACGCATTGATTCAGATCGAAGGTGAAGAACGCTTCGCCGGGCTGCAGAAGTTCTTTGCTGCAGTTCATCGTTTGACCAGCGAGCGGCGTTTGTCGCGCATCGTCTATCTCGTCGAGAGACCCAACAAGAACTAATAGCCACAAAGAAGCACAAAAGGCACAAACGCGTTGGCGAAATCTCTTGTGCTTCTTGTGCCTCTTTGTGGCTTGGAATAGCTTTTGCTCTCCCCGCACGGCGACGGCATTCCCCGGCTACTTACCGCCGCGGTGTACCGTTCCGCCGTGGAACTCTGACCACTCGTTCCACTAATCAGCGGCATTCTGTCCTTCCCTTCACGTTTGGCATGAGGAAGAAAACTCGAAACCTGTTCTCACTGGAGACTCCTTCCGGAGTGATCGGCGTGCTCGTGGTCCAACATTACAGCGACGTCAATGCTTACTCCGACGACGATGTTGCGTTTCTGGTCTCGGTCGGAGGACACGTCGCGCTAGCGATTGAACGCCGGCGAGCCGAAGACGCACTGCGCGAGAGCGAAGAACGCTATCGCGATTTGTTTGAAAACGCACAGGACCTCGTTTATACGCACGACCTCAACGGCAACTACACCTCCGCAAACATCGTGTGCGAAAAGATCACTGGTTTCACTCACGAAGAGTGCATCGGCATGAATGTCGCTCAGGTAATCGCGCCGGGGAACCTGGAGAAGGCACGCAAGGCCATGGCGCGAAAGACTATCGAGAAGGATTCGTCGGCGTATGACATCGACATTATTGCCAAGGACGGCCGTAGAGTTACGCTCGAAGTGACTTCGCGGCTCATGCATCGCAACGGCGTACCTTACGCAGTTCACGGCATCGCGCGCGACATCACCGCGCGCAAGCGAGCGGAAAGAGAGTTGGAGGACGCACGCAATGCCGCGCTTGAATCCGCGCGGCTGAAGTCGGAGTTTCTGGCGAACATGAGTCACGAAATCCGCACGCCGATGAACGGCGTGATCGGCATGACCGGATTATTGCTGGATACCGAGCTCACAAAGGAGCAGCGGGAGTTTGCCGAAATGATCCGTTCCAGCGGCGACGCCTTGTTGACAATCATCAATGACATTCTCGACTTCTCGAAGATCGAAGCCGGCAAACTGAATTTTGAAGTGCTGGACTTTATCCTGACGAATGCCATTGAGGACACGATCGAATTGCTGGCGGAGAAGGCGCATCAAAAGAAGATCGAACTCGCTTCACTAATCCACAAAGACGTTCCCGTGTTCCTGCGTGGCGACCCGGGTCGTTTGCGCCAGATCATCACAAACCTGCTGGGCAACGCGATCAAGTTTACGGAGCACGGTGAAGTCTTCATTCGCGCGCTCACGCAGCGCGAAACCAGGACTGACGTGGTCATCCGCTTTGAAGTGAGCGACACCGGAATCGGCATCAGCGAATCTGCGCAACGGTATCTCTTTAAGGCGTTCACGCAGGCTGATGGTTCGACGACACGCAAGTTTGGCGGCACGGGGCTGGGTCTGGCCATTTCGAAACAACTGGTCCAACTCATGGGCGGACAGATCGGCGTGCGCAGCGTGGAAGGCGAAGGTTCGACGTTCTGGTTCACGGCGCGGTTTGAGAAACAGCGTGAAGCTGCGGTGATTGAGCAATCAAATGTCGACTTCGAAAACCTGCGCGTATTGATTGTTGACGATAACGCCACCAACCGGCAGATCCTGAAACATCAAGTCGGGTCGTGGGGAATGAAGCATGAAGAAGCAAGCTCGGGAGAACAGGCACTCGAACTACTGAGAGCGGCGGCGCAACGCAACGAGCAATTCGGTTTGGTAGTGCTCGACATGATAATGCGGGGCATGGACGGTTTTGAGCTCGCCCGCCGGATCAAATCTGATCCGGCGACCGCAGCCGCGCAGCTTGTGATGCTGACCTCGTTTGGCGACCGTGGTGACGCCACGACGGCGCGCGAGAGTGATATCGCAGCGTATCTAACGAAACCGGTGCGCCAGTCGCAACTTTTCGATTGTTTGGCAAAGGTCATCAGCACGAGCAATTCGAAAAAAGAGACTCGTTCTTCAATGGTGCCCGTGGTCACGAAACACTCTCTCGCAGAGGCCAGGATCATGTCGAACAAACGTCTGCTGCTGGCGGAAGACAACGCTGTCAATCAAAAGGTTGCGCTACGGCAGTTGCAGAAGTTGGGTTACCGGGCCGATGCCGTGGCCAACGGGCGCGAGGCTATCGAAGCGCTCGGAAGAATTCCTTACGACCTGGTATTGATGGATTGCCAGATGCCTGAGATGGACGGTTACGAAGCTACCGCCGAGATTCGCCGCCGTGAGGGCGATGCGAAACACACCTGGATCGTTGCGATGACCGCGAATGCGTTGGAAGGCGATCGGGCCAAGTGTCTCGCAGCCGGAATGGATGATTACGTTTCAAAGCCGGTGAACGTTGAAAACCTGGGCGCGGTGCTGAGCAACTTGCTCACGGAACCAGGCGTTGTGATGGACCGATAGCAAGGGTGATAGAGTCTTTCTCGTTAATCTGCGGTGCGTCTATGGTTCCTGGGCGTCAACAGCGCCTATCACGATCTCGATGCCTTTCTTGATTTTCGATTCTCTAATATAGATAGCTGTCACACCCGCGCCACTACGACCTGCGTTCGGGCGTTTGCCGGAACCAAAAATACCGAAGATTGCATCCTGCGCATTGTTCACCGTTCCTTTAGCAGCCACCGACTCAGTGGGGGCCGAGCGTCCCAATCTTACTTCCACCTTTCCCGGAAACCGGTACCCGGCGCCATCAACGAGCAGTATTAGATCAAAATTCAAATACAGCACAGTTCCCTTGATGTCCGATAGATGACCCTTCACCATTGCTCCTTTAAACCTGCCGGGTTCTTTAACTGTGAGCGTGAATTCTTCTCCCTCTTTAGCCGAAGACGCCGAGATATCGTCATCAACTTCCGCCACAATTCTTTCGCCTTTTCTAAGCAGCACCGAATTGGTCGTGTACGGTTTATCAGCCGATTCGATCGGAAAAACATCAAGCAAGGCGAGGTCTGAAACGCGAAGGTAGTTTGTTTCTTTAACAGCCGTTGTTTGGCCAGCACTGGAAAAGACTCGATTCAACTTAAGTGTTCCATCTGGCTGCACGGAGATTACAGCCGTTGCCTGAGCTGTTTCCGTCGTGGCTTTAATAGTTAGTTGTTTGTCGTCGATGGTAGCTACCGCCTTTATGTTTTCACCCTCACCGGTCTTAAACTCGTACTCGCGCCCATCGGCAACGAAGGACAATGAGTTGAACTGTGAGGAGGCCATTGTCACCTTAGATCCCTGCGGGTCGATCGCCAATACTGCCGGGTGTCTCAGCGAAGTCATCCAGGTTGGGAAGGAGGATCCGTATGGGAATAAGTCAAGCGCATCAGCGTCATCTGACCTGAACGTCCCCTTTAACGAGCCAACTCGGGCTGGATAGGACTCCTTCGGCGCTTCATTGGTGGGCACCGGAATGGGATACCAACCATCAGACTCTTTGACGCTGTAGACCTCTCCACGAATTTGCAACTCGAGCGTGCCTGTTCCTACGCATTTCACTTCATCGAGTGGGTATAGCTTTAGTCCTTTGTCCTGTTTGCGATTTAACTTTTTTGCCTCAGTGTTCGGCTTCTTTAGATAGGCTTTACACTTGATCTCGCGGATCTCACCGGCCTCCTGCGGCTGACTGCTCTGCTGCTGTGCTCTATCAGGCAACCAGCAGAGCGTGATGAGAAGTGCCGAGAGTGTCAGCAGTCGGAGAGAAATCATTTGAGCCTCCTACTTCCCTTCGTCCGACACAAGCGGCCGGAATGCGCCAAGAATCGCTTTTGCGAATCTCTTCATCGGCGAAAGAAATAGTTCTATTACCGGGTGAAGCCATAGGCCTGCAATTACGAAAACGAAATCGGACCACAATATCCGCGTTCTGTTGACAAAGACTACTCCCAGAACAACTACGACAATCGTTACCGCGAAAATAAAGACGTAGGTTGTACGCGTTTGCGCAAAACTAAACTGGCTGTTACGGAGATTAATTCCGACTGCGGTCACGCAGGCGAGCACAATGAGCGCCAGTACAGCGTCGAGCATGATCCTTGCGGCGCCCGTCAACTCATAAATTGGGGATTTGATTAACGTGTAGGCCGCAGTGGCATGCAGGTAGATGCCCGGAACTGGCTTCGACTGTCCAGCCAAAGGGACAATAATGCTGTCTCGAGCGGCATAGAGAGTGCCATCGCCGATGAGAACCGCTTTGTCACGCAACGTCCAGCCCTGGTCTTTAATCACGTTTGGATTGATCGTCGCCAGGCGAGTGTCTTCCAATGCGTAAAGAGGACTAAAGTCAACGAGGAATTCGCCTGCCTTTCGATTATCATCCGTCTGTGTTTCAGAGACCTGCCGCACAAACCAGGAAGCAAATCCGCCGGTTCCGCTGGTTTCGGGTGCAAACGCGTTAGCGAGAGCCCGACACATCGTCAGTCCTCTTTGTCCTTTGCCGTCATTGGTCCACGCGAACATCTTTCGATTGTCGTCCGGGTTCTCCACATTGGCAGCCAAAGACGCAAACTCTGGATTGCCAAGCCAATACTCCTGTGGCAAGGTGCGAGAACGGTGGATTCCCAGAAAGAGCGGAACTTTGCGCACCGGCCGCTGCTCGCTCAGTTCCTTCAACTTGCGAAAGCGAAGTGGTTCGCCCAGATCGACAAAACCGATTTTGTGTGGAGAAAAATCAATATCCAAGCCAACCACGCGAGGCTCTTGGGCCATTACCGCTTCAATCACTGCCATGAGTTCTTCGCGAGGTGTGATCGAGTACTTCTCTCCCTGGATCTCCTTCGTCGCGTACTCGAGATTTCGTATGTCCACAATCACTATAGGTAATTCATTTCTGCGGTACGGGGGCGCCAGTAGACCGAGGAGCCAACCGTAGCAGGCTCTTTCAACCTCGTGATAGAGAGAGAAATGTTCGGCAACCCATTTGGCAGGCACGATTAGAATTACAACGAGTACGCCGCTAACAATGCTTTTACGAAGTGAAGTTCCCCCAGAGTTGTTGATCGAGGCGCTCATAGAAGCAGGTAAGTGCTCCCTTCGGTTTCGTTCGCCGGTGTTCAGACGAATGAAGAGTCGCCAAGCTTGCTAAGATCCTGTCCAAGGCTGCTAGAGTATTGGAGAACGAGGAGGCCAAAGACCAGGGACCAAGGTGAAGATTAGCGGCTTTCGGCGGGACGATATTCCTGTCGTGTGGAAATGTCAATATAGGTATAGGTATAGTGAGGTTCTTTGGCTAAGGTTGCACAACAAAGTTGATTAATGTTCGGTAAGAGCCCGCATGACGTTTCAACAGGCGCCCCCAACTCTCGGCAATCAATACGAAGACGATCGGGTACTGCGATCGTATCTGGCGCGCGTTTTTCCGGGCGAAGTGCTGAGCGAGATCGGGCCGTCGTTGATCGAGATGGGCCGGCTCGCGGGAGCGGAACTCTATCAACTACAGCTCGCCGATCGTTTGAACGAACCGAAGCTCACGCAATGGGACGCGTGGGGCAATCGCGTTGATAGGATCGAGTTGACGCCGTTGTGGCAGCTCGCTGAACGCATCGCGGCCGAGCACGGTCTGGTCGCCACGGCTTACGAGCGCAAGCACGGCAGTCTTTCGCGGGTTCATCAGTGCGCGCTTGCTTACCTCTTCACTCCTTCGACGGACATTTATAGCTGTCCGCTCGCGATGACCGACGGCGCTGCGCGCACGTTGCTCGCGTCCGGGAATCAGAAGCTGATCGAGCGCGCGGTGCCGCATTTGATCACGCGCGAGCCGTCAGAGTTTTGGACCGCGGGCCAGTGGATGACAGAACTCACGGGCGGTTCAGATGTGGGCTTGTCGGAGACTACGGCGAAACAGGAACGCGATTCAGAGTTTCGCTTGTATGGCCGGAAATGGTTTACGTCGGCAATTGCGTCGCAAATCGCGCTCACCCTGGCGCGGCCTGAAGGCAATCCACCGGGCGGACGTGGCCTCGCACTCTTCTATATCGAAACGCGCGACGAGCACGGCCGGCCGCGCAACATCGAGATCAATCGTCTCAAAGACAAACTCGGCACGCGCAAAGTTCCCACTGCTGAATTGACTTTGAACGGCACGCCGGCGCAACTGGTGATGGGAACGACGGACGGCGTTCGCAACATCACCCCGTTGCTCAACATCACGCGTCTATGGAACGGCATCAGCGCGGTGGCACTCATGCGTCGCGGACTTGCGCTAGCGTTTGATTACGCCGGCAAGCGAGTGGCGTTTGGATCGACGCTCGCTGAAAAAGCGTTGCACATGGATACGTTGCTGGGCTTGCAGGCTGAAGCGGAAGCGGCGTTTCAGCTAGCGTTTTACGTGGCTGAGTTAACGGGACAAAACGAGGCCGGCGAGATCGGTGAAGACGACGCGTGGTTGTTGCGCTTGCTCACCCCGATCATGAAGTTGACCACGGCCAAGCAGGCAGTTGCGGTCACGAGTGAGGTGCTTGAATCATTCGGTGGTGCTGGTTATGTGGAAGATACAGGCTTGCCGGTGTTGCTGCGCGACAGTCAGGTGCTTCCGATCTGGGAAGGAACGACGAACGTGCTTGCGCTCGACACGCTGCGTGCGATCGGAACGACTGAATCGATCGCGCCACTACTTTCAGCAACAACGCGCCTGTTTGAGTCGCTTCACGATCCAACTCTGTTAGACGTTGCTCGCGTCGTGACGGCTGCCTTGAATCACGCCGAGAGTTGGTTGCGTGAAGCACAGGCGGCGGATCGTTCTGTGCTGGAAGCGGGCGCGCGCCGTTTCGCCTTGACTCTCGGCCGCGCGACCGAGCTGGCGCTGCTCATTCGACAAGCACAATGGTCTGAAGATCACGAACAGGATAAACGTTCTGGCGCGTCTGCCCGTCGCTTTGCTCAAGCTGGCGTTGACCTGATAACGGGATGAAACCCATCCTAACAGTTCCAACGTCGCCCGGCACCGCATCATCGATGACCTGTTGCGTCAGGAGCTCGCGGCGCATCGCGATCTGCGCGTGCTGATCATCGGCCACGTTTAAGTTCACCGCCGACAATCCGGAAGAAATATTCGTCAAGAACGGTTACCAGCGCGTGGCCCAGTTTTCAGTAGTCGTGAAGTCAACGGAGTTTGACGGAAGGAAAGTACCGAAGATTTTGTTCCGGACATTACTACGAACCTTAGCGAATGGTTACGCTATTCATGTATTCGAGGCCGTGTGATAAAGGTAACTCTGATGTCTCTGTGGTTCGATGACGCTTAAAGAAGGCAACCACAGAGGCACGGAGACACAGAGGTTGATCCTGAACTGCGGTCCAAAGATTGAAGCTACTAAGGACGGCAGGTCGCGGTTTACACGACTGCGGCGAATACAGATTACCGGCTCTCTGCTACCAACGCGGTTGCCTTCAAGCATCACGGACAGCCACTTGAAACACAGATCTGCGTGTTCGTCGATCCCACTAAAACGTTTCAGACCTTCTTAGGCATCGGCGGCGCGCTCACCGACGCCGCGGCTGAGACGTTTGCCAAACTCTCGCCGGCGAAGCAGCAGGAGTTTCTGAAGGCTCATTATGATCGCGATAAGAGCATCGGTTACACGCTAGCGAGGACCAACATCCACAGTTGCGACTTGTCGAGCGGCAGCTACACCTACGTCACTGAGGGCGACAAAGAGTTGAAGTCCTTCAGCGTCGAGCACGACCGTCAGTTTCGTATCCCCTTCATCAAGCAGGTGCTCGCGGCCACCGGAGGAAAGCTCAGCCTCTTCGCCAGCCCTGGAGCGGCGGCGAGCCGGTGTTTGATAACGTGAAGCTCGTACGCGAGGCGTTTCCGGAAAAGCATTTGATCTTCACCGAAGGCTGCGCCGACTCGTTCAAACCGGAAAGACTCAGCGATTGGACGCTCGTGTTCTGATCTATTAATTAAAAATACGTCCCGTTCGATTCGAGGGGAAGGCAATCAAGCCTTGGGCCCATCATCATGCTGATACAGCCAAGGAAGAAAAGAACAACCGGAATACTAATAACTATGGTGAGAACAAGTACCCGCACACGATGATGGTCGTCACCCTTTGCCACTTCCCTGAGCAACAATGCGACGCCGACTATGAGCGCGAGAATATTAACCGCGTCAGCAGGAATGGAATCGGAAAGCATGATGCGTCTCTCTCTTCTTCTACAATCGACAGCCTGCAACTTAGACACCGGCGCTTGGTGATTGTTCCGTTTGGCTCAGCTTTGCCTAAAAAATGCGTGCCACAAAGAGGCACAAGAAGCACAAAGGATTTTGCGAACACATTTGTGCCTTTTGTGCTTCTTTGTGGTAGCAGAACGGTATTAATGCTGTTTGGCGTCGCCGGAGCCGAGAAAGTATACCTCCCGCGACGCGGTAATCGCACAACAGTGCAGACAAAAAACACGCGGTCTGCCAAAATCTGGTCCCAAGATGAAAACGTTCATTCTTCTTTTGGCACTGCTCGTGTTTGTTTCGACCGCGCAGGCGCAGCAAATTGGTCTAATCGCAAACACCGACGGCCGCAAAACGATCGCGCTCGACGGCGAGTGGCAAACGATCATCGACCCGTATGAGTCGGGCTTCTACGATTACCGTTATCAGGAAAGCGCGAACGGTTACTTCAAAAACGCGAAGCCCAAGAGCCAAAGCGACCTGATCGAATACGACTTCGACAAGTCGAGCCCGCTGAAGGTGCCGGGAGATTGGAACACGCAGTCAGACAAACTGTTCTTTTATGAAGGCACGATCTGGTACAAAAGATCGTTCGATTACCAGCGGCGGCCAAACACGCGTCTGTTCGTCTACTTCGGCGCCGCTAATTACCGTGCGGACGTGTATCTCAATGGTGAAAAGCTCGGGCATCACGTAGGCGGCTTCACGCCTTTCAATTTCGAAATCACGAAACTCGTTCGCGACGCGGGCAACTTCCTCATCGTTAAAGTCGATAACCGCCGCTGGCGCGACGCGGTTCCCACGATGATGACCGACTGGTGGAACTACGGCGGGCTCACTCGCCAGGTGAAGCTTGTTGAAACTCCCGCTACTTTTGTTCACGACTATTTTATTCAACTGCAAAAAGGCTCGCGCGATCGAATTGGTGGTTGGGTGAAGCTGGCCGGCGAAAAGCTCACGCAAAGAGTAACGATTAGCATTCCTGAGGCTGGGATCAGCAAGTCGTTCACGACGGATGCGAATGGATTTGCCGCGATCGATTTCAACGCGGAGCTTTCGTTGTGGTCGCCTGAAAATCCAAAACTCTACGACGTCGCGATTGAAGCGGAAACAGACCAGGTGCGCGATCAGATTGGGTTTCGGAGTATTGAAACGAGAGGCACGGAGATTCTGCTGAACGGACGGCCGATATTTCTGCGTGGCGTGTGCATACATGAAGAAGCGCCCCTGCGTGGTGGGCGTGCTTACAGCCGTGAGGATGCGCTGACGTTGCTCGGTTGGGCCAAGGAGCTGGGCGCGAATTTCGTGCGGCTGGCCCATTATCCGCACAACGAGTTCATGATTCGCGAGGCTGACCGGATGGGAATCATGGTCTGGTCGGAGATTCCGGTTTACTGGACCATCCTTTGGGATAACCCGGCGACACTCGAGAACGCGCGCAAGCAGTTGAGCGAAATGATCACGCGCGACAAAAACCGTGCTTCGGTGGTGATCTGGTCGGTGGCAAACGAGACGCCGCTCAGCGAAGCGCGCCTTTCGTTTCTCAAAGATCTGGTCTCACATGCACGAAGCCTCGATTCAACGCGGCTGCTTTCGGCGGCGATGGAACGTCACTACATCGACGCGACGACGCAGATGATCGATGATCCGCTCGGAGAGTTCCTCGACGTGCTGGGATGTAATGAATACGTCGGCTGGTACGACGGCTTGCCTGCAAAAGCTGATGGTTTGGAGTGGAAATCCAAGTATCAAAAGCCGCTGATCATGAGTGAATTTGGCGGCGATGCACTGTCTGGACATCATGGTGAGGTTTTGACGCGCTGGACCGAGGAGTACCAGGAAGATCTTTATAAACACCAACTCGCCATGCTCAAACGAATCCCCTTCCTCCGCGGCACTGCCCCCTGGATTCTGATGGACTTCCGCTCCCCTCGCCGTCCGCTCCCCGAAATTCAGGATTACTGGAATCGAAAAGGATTGGTCTCCAACCGCGGTGAGAAAAAGAAAGCGTTCTACGTGATGCAACAGTGGTATCGTGAGCTACAACAGTCACAGAAGTAAGTGAGGTATCAAAATGATGACCAAGCAAATACTTTCCCGCCGTAGTTTTTCCAAACTGATCGGTGCGAGTGCCGCCTATGCTGCCCTGCGGCCAGTGACGACCGGCGCCGCTACACCAGCGCCGGTGTCAACCGCGAGTATCGTGCGCCTGAGTTCAAACGAAAACCCTTATGGTCCATCGCCGGCGGCGCTGAAGGCGATGACGGATGGGTTCGGTCTCGCGTGGCGGTATCCGGATGAGTATGCCGACAAGTTGGCTGAGGAGTTGGCGCGGTTGCACGGCGTGCCGGTGGAGCAGGTGCTTCTTGGCGATGGCTCGGGAGAGATCTTGAAACTTTGCGCGGCTGCGTTTACGGGACGCGATAAGAAGATCGTTATTGCTAACCCGACGTTCGAAGCGATCGCGCGACATGCGGATGTGGCGCATGCTGAAGTCGTGAAGATCGATCTCACGCCGGACTATAGCCACGACTTGAAGAAGATGCTTGCGGCGGCGAACGGCTCAGCTGCAGCGAATAGCGCGGGGCTGGTTTATCTTTGCAATCCGAATAATCCGACCGCCAGTATCACTCACAAAAACGAGATCTGGGATTTCCTCTCGAAGCTCTCGCCCGCAACGATCGTGTTGGTTGATGAGGCGTATCACCATTACGTTGAGAGCAGTGATTACGAAAGCGTGATCCCGCTCGTGAAGCAGTATCCAAACCTGATCGTTGCGCGCACGTTTTCAAAGATCTACGGCATGGCCGGTTTGCGCTGCGGCTACTGCGTTACGCAACGCGCAAACATCAGTCAAATGAGAACGCATCAAATATTTGACAGCGTAAACATCATGGCGCTCGTCGCGGCGCTCGCGAGTGTGAAAGACGCCGAACAGGTCGCACGCGGCCGCAGGCTCAACGCGGAAGTGAAAAAGAGTATCTGCGCGGAACTGGACACACTCGGTTACCGCTACCTCCCTTCGCACGCAAACTTCATGATGATCGATCTGCGCCGCGAGGTCCGACCCATCATCGCATCGATGCGCACTCGCGGCGTCGAGGTCGGGCGTCTCTTCCCGGCCCTGCCAAACTTCATGCGCGTCACGATCGGCACCGCGCCAGAGATGAAACAGTTTCTCTCAGCTTTTCGCGAAGTTATGGTGTAATAGGGTTTTGTCTTCAAAGGAATGCTTGCCACAAAGAGGCACAAGAAGCACAAGGACTTCGCGAACACACTTGTGCCTTTTGTGCTTCTTTGTGGTTGAGCTGCCGAAACAAATCTGTCTTGACTGCCGTACAAAGCGAGAATCGAGCTCGACACGCAATCTAATCCTGATAATCGAGAAGACAATGAATCGACTTTCCCTAAACTCCAAAATAATCGCAGAGCCTACATTTTTTTGGTCCATACCGCGCTGGTTTGCGCGCTGTTGTCAGCACCGCTCACGATTCAGGCGCAGGATCTCGCGTGGCCGCAATTCCGTGGACCGGAATCGAACCCTGTCGGAACCCACGCCCGTCTCGCCGAACGCTGGTCCAAGACCGAGAACGTCGAGTGGTCGCTCGACGTACCCGGACGCGGCTGGTCGTCGCCAATCGTCACCGGCGGCAAAGTCTACCTCACCACTGTCACCACCGAAGGCAAATCGAAACAGCCACAGACCGGCACCGAGTACAGCAACGAGTACGTCGCGGAACTACAAAAGCAAGGACTCTCGATGCAGGAGATCATCAAGCGCCTGAACGAGCGCGACATCGAGATGCCAAACGAAGTGATGCTGCACTATGTGCTCTATCGCCTCGATCTCAAGTCCGGCAAAGTCGAATGGACCAAAGAGTTCTTCGCCGGCCGTCCACCTGGCGGGCGCCATCGCAAGAACAGCTTCACCTCGGAAACTCCCGTCACCGACGGTAAATCCATTTATCTCTACGTAGCGAACCTCGGTTTGTGGGCCTTCGACCTGAAAGGTAACCAGGTTTGGCACACACCAGTCGAGTCGAATCCAATCTATCTCGATCTAGGAACGGGCAGTTCCCCTGCGCTTGCGGGAGATCTGCTGATCGTCCTCTGTGATAATCAGAAACAGCAATACATCGCCGCCTTCGACAAGAAAACCGGCAAAGAAGTCTGGAGAACGAATCGAGATCTCGGCGGCAGAACGCCGCCCGTGCAACGATCGGGCTGGGCGACGCCCTACGTCTGGCGCCACGCACTACGCACGGAGATCGTTGCACTCGGACCAGGCGAGGTGATCAGTTACGACCTCGCAGGCAAAGAGCTGTGGCGCCTGAAAGGCATGTCCGCGACGCCGATTCCCACGCCTTTCGCCTATGAAGGGTTGCTTTATGTCAACGGCGGCCGAGGCCGCGCGTTGTTCGCGATTGCTTCCGGCGCCACCGGCGACATTTCTCTGAAAGAAGGCGAGACGTCGAACAAGTATGTCGTTTGGTCGCAAGAGCGAGGCGGAACATATCTCCCTTCTTCAGTCGCTTATCAAGGCGCGATCTTCACGCTGACCGAGACCGGCATCCTGAATCGGTTCGACGCCAAGACCGGGAAACAGACGTACAAGACCCGTATCGATCCTGCTGCGACCAATTTCACCACCTCGCCCTGGGCCTACAACGGCAATTTGTTCTGCTTGAGCGAAGAGGGCCAAACGTTCGTGGTCTCCACCGGCGAGGAATTCAAGTTGTCGCACATCAACGAGCTCGACGATTTCGTCCAGGCATCACCGGCGCTCGTCGGCGATCGCTTGTTGGTACGCACGGAACACAAGCTCTACTCGATCCGCCGTATGAAATAGCCACCAAGAGGCACAAGAAGCACAAAAAGATTCGGCGAACAGGTTTTGTGCTTCTTGTGCCTCTCTTGGTGGCTCTCTTTGAGGAGCTATCTACAATCGAGCACACTCTGCGCCTGTATCACCTGCGTCAAACCGTTGTTCATGTCGTCCAGCGGAAACGTGACGTGACCGTTACCGTATTGCGGCGTGTAGCCGTAGATCTTTGCCAACTGCAAACCCGGACCATATTCGATCCTTTCCTGAACATTTTTCGCGACCGACGAAACGAGACTCTGCACTTCGTTAATAAAGACTTTGTTGATGTCTTTGTAGTCAGAGATGAAGTGATAGAGCCCTCGTCCGGAGCGCGCCAGCGTGCGCAGCAGATCGTAGTGGTTCAGTTTGAATACGCCGAAGGCGTTGGCTAATTTCAGCCCAGGGTTCGAGCTTGCGAGAACCCTGGGATCAGAAATAAGAGATGGATTAACCCTGCAGGGGTTTGTCCCGGAACTCGGTCCCCAGGGTTGTCGCGCTGCTCCAACCCTGGGCTGAAACTGGCCAACGCCTGCGGCGTATTGCGAGCGGGGAGCCAGGTAGACCGCTTGTTCTTTTGCCGCACAGATTCGGTGAGGAGGGTTTGAGTTGCCTCACGTTGAACGGTAATCTTGGAGCATGCAGTCTCGAACAATAAGACTACTCACTATCGCCTGCGGGCTATCGCTGTTGGCCGGGCTGTGCGTCTCCGTAATTGCCTCAGCGCAAGCGACGCAACAGAAACCGCACGCTGATTTGTCGTCACAGGAACGCCCTTTGACGCCGGCCGAGCGGCGGGGGCGGGCGATCTATTTTCGCGGGGAGACTTCGAGTAAGCGCGAAGTCACGGCGATGATCGGAGACGTGGACGTGCCCGCCAGCACCGTGAATTGCGCAGGTTGTCATGGTCGCCGCGGCGAAGGCAAAACGGAAGGCGGCGTCACCGCGGGAAATCTTACGTGGAACAATCTCATCAAATCCTATGGCCACACGCATCCAAACGGGCGCAAACATGGTCCGTTCACGGAATCATCTTTCGCGATGGCGGTGGTGCGTGGAGTCGATCCGGCCGGCAACAACCTCGTCGTGGCTATGCCGCGTTACCACTTGTCGATCGAGGACATGAACGACCTCATCGCTTACATCAAGCGGCTCGAGTTTGATCGAGATCCGGGTTTGACGGCTGAAAGCATCGACGTCGGCGTGCCACTGCCCACGAGCCCGGCTCTCGCTGAAACGGGCCAGGCCATACAGCAGGTCATCACAGCCTACTTTGACCAGCTAAACGCGCAAGGCGGTATTTATAACCGAAAGATAAAACTCCATTTCACTGATCCAGGCACAGGAGATGCGACCGCGGGCCTGCGAGCTACGATCACGCAGAACCAGATCTTCGCGTTCGTCGGTGGGTTGAGTGCCGGTGCTGACAAACAGATCGCTGCACTCGCACGCGAAGAAGAGGTTCCCTTCATTGGACCGGCGACGTTGTTGCCGCAAGTCGAACATCCACCGAATCGTTACATCTTTTACTTGCTGCCGGGCGTGAGGGAACAAGCGAGCGCGCTGGTGAACTTTGCCGACCAGCAGTTTGGGTTGAAGAAACAACATGCGGCGATAGTTTTTCCGACTACCGAATTGCCTTCAGCGGCGGGTGAAGCCGCATTTGAACGCGCGAAACAAGCAACCGGAAATGAAGTGACGAAGGCGCCCTACGCGAGTGAAAGCTTCGACGTGAACAAGCTCGCACAGCAATTAAAGACTGACGGCACAACGGCAGTTTTCATCTTCGGTACTGCCAATGAAATTGGAAGTTTTCTGCAAGCCGCAAACGGTTTGCAGTGGACTCCATACGTCTTCTCACTCGGCGTTCTTGCGTCGAAAGACTTGGCCAACAGTCTTCCCGCGTCTTTCTCGAGGAAAGTTTTTCTTTCGTTCCCGACGGTGCCGGGAGATGTCAAAACACTCGGTATCGCCGAATATGGCACGCTTATGGAGAAGTACAAGCTTCAGCCGAAACACACGGCCGCACAACTCGCGGCGCTCGCCGCAGCGAAGGTTTTTGTTGAGGCTCTCAAGCGTGCCGGTGCGGACTTGAGTCGCGAACAACTCATCACGGCTTTGGAGAGTCTCTACGACTACGAGACGGAACTGACACCGAAGCTCATCTTTGGTCCTAACCGTCGCGTCGGCGCCGCAGGCGCTTACGTGATCACGATCGATTCTGAGAAGAAAGAGTTTGTATCGGCGAGCGGTTGGGTAGGCGCCAATTAATTATTGCCCAAAGAGCCTCCTTGTGAACTTCTTCTCTGTGTTCTCTCTGCCTTTGTGGTTAACTCTTCGGCGCTACATAACTCTTCCTCGCTTTGACAACCATCTTGCCACGCGACTTCGCCACAGTGTCCGCCACCTCAACCTTCAGCTTTCGCACCTTTCCATCACGTGTCTTATTCGTTGAAACAAAAGAGAGACTATAGCGCGTGCGGAGGTGTGTGATCAGCGTGACGAAAGAGCGGTCGAGTTCCTCGGGCCGGTCGTGCATGATTTCGCCGCCCGTGTCGTCGGCGAGCTTTTGAATGTCGAGATAATTCACGCCGCCAAGCCGTCCGAGGCGAGTGGCCCAACGCATGGCGCCGTTCTCCGCTACCTGTTCCGGCGTTTTCGGAACGATCCCGCAGATCACACTCCCCGACTCGAAAACCGAATGGGTCGCTGCCTTATGCGATGGACCGTTGCGGCAATCCCAGTTTCGGGTCACTCCGGTGATCAAAATGATCACCCGGCGGCCGTTTGGGTTAGCTGCATTCATCATGTAGTTTGCGGCTTCGTCAAGCGCGATGTTGAGACAATGGTTGGCGAGTTCGTCATGCGGCGGCACGAACCGGAGCGCCTGGTCGACCGCACGCCGGTCGCGTGTGAACTCTTGCCGTAGCTCTGCGCGATCGTGGTAAGTCATCACGGCCACCTCATCGCTCGGCTTGAGCCGTAACACCGCATCTCTGGCCGCTGCTCTGACGTCATCGCCAAACGGATCCAAACAACCACCCCGATCGATGAGCAGCAAAACAGACAGTGGCAGACTGTCCTGACTGAAGTGGGTGATCGTTTGGTTGTTACCATCCTCGGAGATTTTGAAGTCTGCCAGCGTCAGGTCGCCGATAGCACGCGCAGTGTTTTTCTGAAGCACGAGAGCATCTACGGTAACGAGGTCGACATCCGTTTTTATTACCTCGGCTACTTTTACGTCGGCTTCAGAACGGCTGGGGCCGACAGTTCGTTCCCGGGTCTGCGGCAGTGCAGGAGAGATCAAGAACGCGGTGACTACCAGTAATACGATCAGGAAAAGGAGAGAAAGCTTTGAGCGCGTCGGGATGAGTTTCATAGCACACCTCCTTAAGTTATAGCCTTCAACTAGCGCAGATCGGCGCGGCTGTACGGGAGAGTACTTTCGACTAACCGGGGAGAGAGTTCAGGATTGGTCCAGATAATAGATCGGTTTTCGTCTTTTGAGTAGGGTTTTGTTACTCTCTTCAACAAACCTTCAGGGCCGCTCTGACGTAATACGACCCGGAGATCGCACCATGTACTGCCAGACCTGCGGAAGTGCTCTTGCTCACAAGACGAATTACTGCAACCGTTGTGGGACTCAACTCGCCCCGACGAAGGAAACGAGCCTCGAGAAGACACCGGCGGAGAAGCGCCTGGATGAGTACCTGGACGGTCTGTTCTGGATCAGTGTCTTCGGTCTTGCCTTCATCATCGGCGGTACGGTGCTACTGCACAAGATGGGGCTACGCGAGCTAATCGTATTTGGGTATCTGATCCTGAGCAGCACGGTTTTCCTCATCAATTTCGGTTTCGGCCTCTGGGGCGCGCTGAGCATCATGCGCACGAGGGACGGCAAACTAACGATGCAACCCGGCCACGATACTCGCGAACTTACACCGCCTCAAATCGAACCTCTGCCGATATCCGTAACCAGCGTCACCGAAAACACGACCCGCTCCTTCGAACCCGTCGAGCAGGAACGCACGCGCTAGGCGCGTCTCACCTGGAAAACACATTTGTGCCTTTTCCCGACTCTTGTTTCCGCTTCCTCAAGCGGAGTTGTTGCAACCGAACCGTGGTCTTCGGACCGGGCTTGAATATCTGTTCACCAGGATTACCGGATGCTGGCACCGCCGGCTCAGCCGGCCGTTCACGCGAGGTAAACAAACCTATCGTGTCTGCCTGCGCTGCGGCATGCGACGCGATTTTGATTTGCGAAGGTGGAAATCAACCGGACGGTTCTATGCGCCCTCAGTCGAGGGGCGGACTGGTTTGTGAATTGGGTCTTAGTGTGCCGGATTCTTCTTGGTAGGCGCGAGCGGACTCGAACCGCTGACCCCCGCCGTGTCAAGGCGATACTCTACCAACTGAGCTACGCGCCTATTTCAAAACCATCAAAAAATGGATTGCCATCTTACGCTAGCCAGGGTTGTCGGCGCAAATATCGTTTCTTTGCAGGATCACGAAAAACTATTCGACTCAGTAGATTCTCGTCGCTAGATTAGCATCCCCCCAACACACAGGCTCGAGCTCCTCGTTTCGACTTTTTTTAGGCGAACGCGTATTTCTTTTCTTTCCAGTTTCGGCGAGAACCTGTAGGATTATGGTCTTCATTCAAGCCCCTCACCAGTATTTCGACTGGAAGAGTTTCGCCCTGTTTGGCTCTTGGAGAAACTTGCCGTAGGCAAGGATCAAAGTGGTGCAGCCCTTACACTGCGCCATCATCGTGCAAAGGGACGCAGCATTAGCTTCACTCTTCGTGACTACCGGTCGAATGCGGATCGTATGCCACGAAGCGACTAAAACTAAAACCAAGGAGCTTTTGATGTCTTTACTTTCCCCTCTCTTTAACAAAAAACCAATACCTCTTGTATTGGTGGCCGCGATCGCACTCTTTTTAGCCGCTTCGCTTTCGCAAACAGTGGAGAGCGCCGGCGACATGATGCGATCTTCCACGCAAATGAAAGGCAAAGGCGTTACGATTAGCCAGGAGGAGCAAACGGCCAAGTCCCGACGCTTCCCAAACCTGGACATCAGGGTCACAGAACCGAAGACCATGTCGGACATTGCTGCCGCCAACGCCAGCAGCATTAACAAACAACTGCAAGCTCGCAAAACTGCGGTTGATCAAGGATTGGCCCGTCTGAGGACACTCTCCCGCGGCGCTCAGGCGAAGTCGTCACCGCTGACAGGAGCAGTGGAAGTTTTAAGAAGCACCACGGGCGCTCTCAGTGGACCAGCCCCTGGACGTAATGGTGCAGACATTGTGCGTAGCTTTATCAGCGCCAACAGCGACATCTACGGTCTTTCGTCGAAAGACATCGCCAGTTTGAGATTCATCGGTGAAAGCTATAGTAGCGGTAATGGCATGCGCATGGTGCGCGTGGAACAAACAGTCAACGGACTGCCGATCTTTGAGAGTGAAACGCGCTTCATTCTCGACGCTCAAGGACGAGTTTTCCGTTCGACCGGTTTGATTATTCCGAGTGTCAAGGCCGATCCGGTGGAATTCGAGGGACTGCTTTCAGCGCCAGCCGCATTGAGCATTGCGATGAGCTCCGTCGACATTCAAACCGACACTGAAAAAGCCAGCCTGGAAAATGCAAATGCCGATGGCACCGAAGTCCAGGTAGTTGCCAACAATCCGAACATCTCCGGGAACGTCACCAGCAAACTGGTCTACTTCCCGCTTGCTCCGGGCATCCTTGTTCCAGCCTGGTCGCAAGTAATCTTCACCAATGGTTCGGCGGATTGGTACACCATCGTCGACGCTAGTTCCGGCAAGCTGCTTTGGAGAAAAAACATCCGCGCGAACGTCTCGACTCACGATGCTCGTTTTCGCGTCTACGTCCAGGCAGACGGCACCACACCTGCCGATAGTCCGGCGCCACTCTCACCTTCAAATGCTACGGTCGGATCGAACACTCAACCTCCCGGTATCTCGCCAACGATCGTCAGCATGTTTACCGCGATGAGCGCGGTGGCCAGCCCGAATGGATGGATTGACGATTGTCCGGGTGGTGGTTGTACCGCTGCACAAACGCAAACCATTGGCAATAACGTTCATGCCTATCTGGATCGCGTCGGTGGCGCAGACAACAACATCCCTGACACCGCGGCAAGCTCAGTGCTCGACGGCAACGGCAAGCCAATGGGTAACCCTGATGTCAATGGTAGGAACCGCGATTTTCTCGGAACTACACCGCGTGACTTTCAGACCAATTACCTGCCACCACCGCAAGGAGGAAATCCTGAGTCAGGTCAAACTCCGACCGGCAACGGCAACAACGGCACACTCGCCGTCGACCAGTTTCGCCGCGGGATGATCACTCAGCTTTTCTACGTCGTCAACTGGTATCACGATAAGTTGTTCCTGCTCGGTTTCGACGAAGCCGCAGGTAACTTCCAATTGACAAACTTCTCCGGCATGGGACTTGGCAATGACCGTGTTCTGGCTGAGGGGCAGGACAACACCGGCACGGACAATGCGAATTTTTCGACACCACCCGACGGGCAATCAGGCCGGGCACAGATGTTCAGATTCATTGGACCAACGGTGGACCGTGACGGATCGCTCGACACAGAGGTTCTAATCCACGAACTAACTCACGGACTCTCCAACCGGCTGGTAGGCAATGCGGCCGGCCTGGTCTGGGATCCAGGTGCAGGTATGGGCGAAGGATGGAGCGATTTCTATGCCCTCTCCCTGCTCAACAACACCAATGCCGATGATCCAAACGGTATGTACGCTTCAGCTGCCTATACCGCTTACAAGATTTTCGGCATAGCTACATTCACCGATAACTATGTTTACGGGTCTCGCCGTTTTCCGTACACAACCAACAACACGATCAATCCGCTTACCTGGGCGGACGTCGACGATTACACCAACAACCTATCGGGCGGCATCGCCCCTGATCCAATTGGCTTCAACATCGGCGGCGCCAGTGAAGTTCACAATATCGGTGAGATTTGGGCGCTAACCCTCTGGGAAGTGCGGAGTCGAATCATTGCAGCCAATGGCGGCAGTGTACCGACAGGCAACCAGATCATGCTGCAACTGGTTACCGACGCACTCAAAATGACGCCGAACAATCCAAGCTTCCTTGATGCCCGCGATGCACTCATCGACGCTGATTGCGCCTCCAACAGCTGCGCCAATGAGCAGTCGATCTGGGATGGTTTCGCGGATCGCGGTTTGGGCTACGGAGCACGTGTTTCCACTGCTTATGGATTCGCTCCAGTCGCTTCGCACCAGGGCATCGTGGAGTCGTTCACGGCTCCGGGACTGGACGTTCAGAACGTCGCCGTTGACGACAGTCTCGGTAACAACAATGGCGCCATCGATCCCGGCGAACCGATCAGAATTACGGTCACGCTTACAAATCCATGGCGCAGTGCTTCAAAGAACGTCGCTTCTGCGACAGCAACTCTGACCACCGCAACAGCAGGCATCACCATCACGGACGGTAATTCCACCTATGGTGCGATTCCTGCGCAAGGCAGCGCGGCTGGTGATGTGTTCCAATTCAACGTTCCGTTGGCAGCGAGCTGCGGACAATCAATCAAGTTCACCATCACTTCCACCAGTTCATTGGGTGTGAAGGCAGTCGACTTCCAATTCCGCGTCGGTGCTCCGAGTGGTACGGCGGCGCCGGTAACTTACACGCGCACGCCGGGTGCTCCGCTGGCAATTCAGGACAACAGGCCGCGCGGCATAATCGACTCGCAAACCATCACGGACGACTTTGAGATCGCCGATCTCAACTTCCGCGTTGATAGCCTTCCCCACACCTTCCCAGGCGACCTTACTGTAGGTTTCAAGGCGCCGAACGGTTACGGTGTGGATCTGATCAGCTTCATCGGCGGCGCAGTTGCAGGCGGCGGCGATGGCGACAACGTTACCAACATGGTGATCGACAATCAGGCTGTTGGCGATATGTTGCTGGCCACTAATGCGCAGGCGCCATACACCGGCAGTTGGCTGCCAATCGCTAACTCACCGAGCTGGCCCGTCCTCGGATTTGGTCCGCAGGAGCCGATAGGTGAACTTAACAAGATGAATGGCGCAAGTACTCAAGGTACGTGGCAGGTGCTTGCTTCGGACCAAGCCGCAATCGATACAGGAACGCTCAATAGCTGGTCGTTAATCGTCACGCCGAGAGCATTCGCCTGTACTCCGTTCGGAGGCGCCTCAGCTACGGCTGGGCAATTGGTCATCAGTGAATTCCGCGTACGTGGCCCAAGTGGCGCGAACGATGAGTTCATCGAGATCTACAACAACAGTGGCGCGGATCACACCGTCAGTGATTCCGGCGCCGGCACAGGTTACGCTGTCGCCGCGTCGGATGGTGTGGCTCGCTGCGTCATTCCGAACGGCACGGTGATTCCGAATCGTGGCCATTACCTCTGTACTAACTCAGTCGCCTACTCGCTGTCAGGTAATGCAACCGGTAATGCGACTTACACCACCGACATTCCCGACAATGCCGGTATTGCGCTCTTCAACACCTCAGTGGCGGCAAACTTCACGCTCGCCAACCGGCTTGATGCGGTCGGATCGACTTCCGAAGCCAACACTCTGTACAAGGAAGGCACCGGTTACCCGGCGCTCACACCTTTCTCGATCGATTATTCGTTCGTTCGTGACGAGTGTGGCAAAGGCGGATCGATTACGACTTTCGGTGTCTGCCCTTCGGGCGGAAACTATGTCGACACCAACAACAACGCCGCGGACTTCTACTTCGTGGATACGAACGGCACGAGCGCAGGCGCAGGACAGCGCCTGGGTGCGCCTGGCCCACAAAACCTGGCGTCGCCAATCCAACGCAACGCGCAGTTCCCGTTCTTGTTCCTGGATAACACGGTAGCCGCAGCAAATCCGCCGAACCGCGTCCGTGATTTCACAAGCGATCCGGCAAATAACTCGACCTTCGGCACCATTGATTTCCGGCGCCGCGTGGTCAATAGCACCGGCGCTCCTGTTACCAGGTTGCGCTACCGGATCATCGACGTCACTACCTTCCCGGCGCCTTCGGGAATCGCCGACCTGCGTTCGCGCACGTCGTCGCTGGTAGTGGTTTCGGGAATCAACGATTCGGCGACCTGTCTGGCCTCCAATGGAGTTGCAACGACGCCTTGCACGGTCAACGTACAAGGAACGACGTTGGAACAGCCACCATCGCAACCCAATGGTGGTGCGTTCAACTCGACCTGGTCGTCGGGCACGGTGACACTGGGAACACCATTAGCAAACGGAGCTTCCATCAACATCAGAATGCTCTTCGGCATTCAACAGACCGGCAGCTTCAAGTTCTATTTGAATATCGAAGCGTTGCCGTAGTGGATTGAGAGCAAGGGACGAAGAAGCCGCCGGAGTTCTCTGGCGGCTTCTTTCATTTTTGATAGATGGCATTTCGATTGCCCCGAGTTGGCGCTCGGGGGCGTCGACGTCGCTGTTGTCGAGCGGCGCGCCAGCCAGCAGCTCATTGGCTCGCGCGCAGGCGGTCTGCATTCACGCACCATCGAAGTGCTCGAGTCCGGCACTCGGCGCGGTCACGGCTCCCGCCGCCGTATTGATTCGGCCCGACGGATATGTGGCGTGGGTGGGAGACTTAACTCAGTTGGGACTCGCTGACGCGCTCACCACTTGGTTCGGACCGCCTGCTGCGGCGTAGCGTCTGCGTTTGCAATCTCTGTGTCTTTGTCTGTGGTTGTTTTGCTAAGTATTTTAAACCACAGAGAAGAGTGACGCGTTTCCGCGACGGCCACATCACCCGTGCAGGCTCACGTGAAGCGCAGGCCATGACCGTCGCAGATCGGCGAAGTTATAAAGTACTGCCTGGTTCACGCTTTCGCCGTTTTGGCCTTGGCGCGTTCCTGCTGCATCCATTCTCGCATCGCCGCAACATGACCCGGCGCGCGTTTCTCGGACCACTCTTCGTAGCGTTTCGCGGCTTGTTCCAGGTTTGATAGCAGTTTCGGGTTGCCAAACTGCTGCCGGAACTGCGGCACCACTGTTTTGACTTGTTCCCAAACTCCAAAAAACTCACCGCTCGTTTCAAAGAATAGATCTTCGTGGAGCAGTCCGTAATTGAGCAAGGAGCAGGCTTGCTCCCAGTAACCGATCACCATGCCGAAGAAAGTACCGTGTTCCGTGCCGGGCGCCGCGATGCTCATGGCCTTCTCGACTGTCTCGGCGTCGTAGTTTTGCTGGAACCAGTCGCGAGCCTGTCGCAATCGGGCCTCGCGTCGCAAATCGTACACTTGCAGATGTAGTTGAGCTTGTTCGTGCGTTGGTTTATTCGCCATAACTTTCCTTTCACTTTCTAAGTCTTAGAATTGCATTTCTCCAACAGTAAGTCGAACGGCAAAGGCGCGGATCGACAGTGGCGGCCGATTTTTTTCTACGAGGCGCGATCAATCGTGCGCATGAAGCCGGTTACACGCGCCGCATCGATTGTATTCGACCAAAGTCCCTCAAATTTAAACGCAGAACCGATGATAAATCCATCCGCGTCGTCGTAAAACTCGGCGATGTTGTTCTCCGTTACTCCCGAGCCGAGAAGCACGGGCAGGCTGCAATGACTTTTGGCTTCCTGCACATCGGCAATGTTTGGCGGCTTGCCCGTGGCGCTGCCGGTGACGATCACGCAACTAGCGCCCATAAACTCCACCGTTTCAGCCGTCTCGCCGAGGCTGACATCCGCCGTAATCGCGTGCGCCGCATGTTTCTTCTTCACGTCAGCCCAGACCTGCACGCGCGTGGCGCCGATCATCTTCCGATAACGCAGTAGCTTTGCGGCCGACGCCTGAATCAAGCCTTCGTCCGCGACATGCGCGTACGCGTAACCTTCGGCGCGGATGAAATCCAGATCCGCAGCGTGGGCCACCGCCAGTGCTTCGATGTTTGCGCCGGCGAGTATTTGCACACCCACCGGTAGACCACAGGTGCCCTTCACCTCCGTGGCAATCGCCGTCATCGCCGCGACAATCTCCGGGCCAACTTCACCGCGCAGGTACGGCACATCGTGCATGTTCTCGATGATCACGCCGTCAATACCGCATTCACGATAGAGCTTGGCTTCATTTCCAGCGCGGGCTACCAGTTCGGAAACAGCTTGCACACCGCGCGGCGTTCCAGGCAAGGCGCCGACGTGAATAACGCCGATGACGGGTTTGGAGTGGGCAAAGAGTGAAGTCATCGCGTCTTTCTGCCGTTTCAGCTCGACGCGCGCGCAGGTTCCTGGCTGACGCGGTCCCATTCTTCGTAGAGATTTTTGAGCAACACTTCCGTTTGTTGGTATTCATCGTTCAACGCGATCAAGCGATCCGCGTCGCGCGCGACTTCCGGTGTTCCCATCTGTTCGGAGATCTCGTTGAGACGTGATTCGGCATGGGCGATTTCGTTCTCTACCAGTTCCGGTGTTCTCGAGTCCTTCTTTTTCTTAACCAGCTTCACACTCGGCTTCTTCGGCGCTGTGGGCTTGGCTTTCACTACTGCGGCTTCTTCCACGGGAGCCTGGACAGCAGGAGTTGCCACGCTCACAAGGTTATCCTGCGGCGTCACGGGCGCGTGCACAGCCGAGTCGCGCAGGCCAAGCTTCCAATCGTGATACTCGGTGTAATCGCCATCGTAGTGTTCGGCGCCGCCGAGACCGTCCAACGCCAGGATCTGCGTCGCAACGCGATCGAGAAAATAACGGTCGTGACTGATCGTGATGATCGTTCCTTCGTAAGCGTCGAGCGCTTCTTCGAGCGCCTCGCGCGACGGAATATCGAGATGGTTCGTCGGCTCGTCGAGCACCAGGACGTTCACGCGCGAATAGATCAGTTTCGCGAGCGCGAGTCTTCCCTTTTCTCCGCCGGAAAGATCCCGCACATGCTTGTAAACATCATCACCAGTAAACAGAAACTTTGCCAGAAACGAACGCAACTCGCCGGCGGTCGCGGCCGCCGGCGCGACGCGACGCAATTCCATAATGATCTCGTTGCGATCGTCGAGATCGTCGAGCTGCTGCGCGTAGTAGCCGATCTGAACTTTCGTGCCCCACCGCATTTCACCAGCCAGCGGCGTCAGTTTGTTCAGAATCGTTCTCAGAAACGTCGTCTTACCCGATCCGTTCGGACCAATGATGCCGAGGCACTCGCCCCGTCGCAAAATGAACGAGATGCCGGCCGCCAGCATCTTTCCCGGATAGCCAATCGTCAGATCGGTAACCGTCAAAACGTGATTGCCGGTGCGCTCGATTGCCTGGAGTCGAAAATCGCCCGACGATTGATCCGGCCGCACCGCGTCGAGGCGCTCGAGCTTCTCCAGCATCTTGCGGCGCGACTTCGCCTGTTTCGTCTTTTGTCCGGCGATGTTGCGGCGAATAAATTCTTCTGTCTTCGCGATCAACTGCTGCTGATTGTCGTAAGCGCGCTGTTGTGCTTCGCGACGTTCTTCACGTTCGACGAGATAATCGGAATAGTTGCCCGTGTAGCTTGAGGCGCGTCCGTTTTCAAGCTCGATGATGCGGCGGCAGCAACGATCGAGAAAATAACGATCGTGACTGATGATTACGTAGGCAGACTCGTACTCTTGCAGAAACTCTTCCAGCCATTCGACTGCGTTTACGTCGAGATGATTGGTGGGCTCGTCGAGCAACAGGACGTCGGGCGCGGCCAACAGTAAACACGCGAGACCGAGACGGTTTTGTTGTCCGCCGGAAAGCTTCTCGGTTTCGAGTGACCACATGTCGCGATCAAAACCGAGGCCCTGAAGGATTGCTTCCGCGCGTGCGGCGTATTCAAAGCCGCCTTCGAGTTCAAACTCGTGTTGCAGATCGCTGTAGCGTTCGAGAACCTTCTCGAGATCCTCGCCTGCTTCCGCCATGCGATGCTCCAGCTCGTGCATCTCATGTTCGATCTGTTGCAGACGGCCAAATGCGGCGAGGGCAGATTCGTGGACCGTCGAGCCGGGCTTGAAGTGCACGTGCTGGTCCAAGAGACCGAGCTTTACGCCGCGCGCACGCACGACATCGCCGCGATCCGCCGTTTCGTCGCTTCTGACGAGACGGAAGATCGTGCTTTTGCCGGCGCCGTTTCGACCTACAAGTCCGACGTGCTCGCCTGGATTGACTTGCAAAGACGTGCCTCGCAACACGTCCTGAGTGCCGTAGGACTTATAAACTTCTGAAAGACGAAACAGCATCCACTAACTGCACTGTTGGGAATCGGACTTCTCTGTGGTCTGCTCTGTGGTTCAATCACGCTTTGAGAAACAACCACAGAGATACAGAGGTCGCATCTATTTTGCGCTAACGGCTATTTGTTCGCGTTCCCGTTCGCCGGCCGCACTGAAACAGGCGAACTGCTGGCTCCGGGAGTATTAGCAGCCGGGCTGTTGCTTGCAGGAGCGGACGCCGCCGGCGATGCAGCGGGCGCCTGTGACGGCTGTTGCTGCTGCGCTGGATTGCCTTGACCAGCCGGACGCAGGCCCAGGTTGCCGGGATTATTCAGCATGTTCGCAGCGAGGTTGTTGACGATTCGCGCTTCGTTGATCGCCACTTGAAGCAGAGCGTCGTTGAGAATCTGCTTGCGTGCATTCGTAAGCGCCTGCGTGATCTGCTGGCGCACACCCGGACTCTCAAGCGTGAGATTCTCGGCTTGCAACCGCTTTTCAGCGAGTTTGAAGATGTACCACTTACCTCCAAAAAAAGTCGGCTGGGTGTAGTCGCCAACCTGCATCGAACCGAACAAATTGGAGATCACTTCAGACGGAAAGTTGTTCTGCCGCAAAGCCTCTTCCGTGGCGAAACCGATGTCGCCGCCGGCGCGCAATGAATTGAAGTCTTCGCTTCTCGCGCGAGCCACAGTCGCGAAGTCGGCCTTGCCTTGCAACTGCTGGTAGATGCTGTCGATCTTCAACTTCGCGTCGGCTTCGCCCTTGGCATCGTCCTTGATGCCGGTTGAAGCGTTGTCTGCAGGATCCACCACGATCATCGCGAGCGCAACGCCACGCTCATTCTTGAACCGATCGCGGTTGCTATTGTAGAAGTCTTCCACTTCGCGGTCGCTGATCGTGATCTTACCGCTGTATTTATCCTGCAACTGGCTGATCGCCAGATCCTTGCGTGCGTCTTCGCGGAGACTCTCGATCGACATGTTCTGGGCCTTCAGGGCCTTCTCGAAGTCTTCCTGCGTCATGCCGGTCTGCTCTTTTTGCTGTGCGATGGCGCCGTCAATTTGAGCTTCGGTAGGAAGCACTTTTTCTCTCTCAGCGCGCTGAAACAGCACTTCGCGGTCGATCAAACTGCTGAGCACGGCGAGCCGCGCTTGAGCCAATTGCAGTTGCGGCAGGGCCGAAGCGTTGCCGCCGGCCTGGCGGTTCACGTTCCGCTCCACTTCCTGCAACATGATGTTGTGCCCGTTGACCGTGGCGGCCACCATGTTGTCGTTGGTTTCCGTGCCCCCGGACGAGCAACCAGCGAGGACGAGACCCGCGACCACCAGACACGTCACAGTTAAGACTTTTCCAATTTTGCGCACTTTAACTCTGCTCCTTTGCATTCTCTCGGCATCGTCGGCTTGACGACTCGGAAATCCGTTTGCTATAAATCTCGGTTTTGTAAATTAGGAGGTTGAAAACAATGGCTAAACGTTGCGAAGTCTGCGGCAAGGGCCCTCAGTTCGGCAACAATGTCTCGCACGCGAATAATCGCACGCCGCGACGCTTCGATCCGAATCTACAGTCGATTCGCGTCCAGATGCCGCAGGGCGGCGCTCGCCGGATGAAGGTCTGCACCACGTGCATCAAGGCTGGCAAAGTCGCCAAAGCCGCTTAACGCGTCCACCTCAAATCTACTTGTCAACCTCCAACCGGCGCACGCTCAAGTCGCCGGTTGTTTCATTCTGAAAGCAACGCTACCGCTTCGATTTCCACGCGCGCGTCGCGCGGCAGTCCCGCTGCGGCAACGGTCGCTCTGGCGGGCGGCGCTTCCGTAAAAAACCTCGCATAAACCTCGTTCATCTGCGCAAACTCTTTCATGTCTGCCAGGAAAACGGTGGTTTTCACGATCTGGTCCAGCCCGCTGCCCGCGGCCTCAAGCACCGCTGACAGGTTCTGCAAAACACGCTCGGTTTGCGCGCCGATTCCGCCCGCGACGAACTCTCCCGTGGCCGGGTCAATCGGAATCTGGCCGGAAACAAACACAAACCCGCCCGCGCGAATCGCCTGTGAATAAGGGCCGATTGCCGCCGGTGCTTTATCTGTCTGAACGGGTTCTCTCACAGTAAACAAAGGCGGGATTCTAGCAGATAGGGTTTGACGAGGGCAAAGTCGGTCCGCTTTGGGTAGTGCCCTAACTTGAAGTTCTTCATCGACAGATTACACAGATTCATAAATTAATCTGTGTAATCTGTGGATAGACGAGTGAAATTAAGCGGCGCCTTGCATACGCTCCACGTCCAAAACACCGGGAACGCCTTTGATCGATCCGATCACTTTGTCGAGGTGCTTTACGTCGAACACTTCCACCGTAACTTCGATGTGGCCGCGTTCGTCCGAAGCGACTGAGGCGCGGGCGTCGCGGATGCCGGTTTTCATGTCGGAGATTGCACCGGTAATGCCGGCGATCATTCCCGTGCGGTTTTCAGTTATGGCCAACAACTTCACCGCGTAAGCAGTCTTCTCGGGCCGTCCCGCCCACTCGACTTCCACAATGCGCTCGCGGTTCACCATCAGTTGCGACACGTTCTTACAGCGCGTCGTGTGCACCGCGACGCCTTTGCCACGCGTCACGTAACCGATGATCTCTTCGCCGTGCAGCGGATTGCAGCAGCGCGCGCGCGTCACCATCAGATCGTCGATGCCCCGCACGAGTATCGAATCGTCGCCCAGCCGGATCAAGCGCTTAACCGCGCGAACACCGCTGCGCAAACGCGACTCTTTCTGCTTGTCGAGTTGTTCAAACTGCTCCGGTCCGAGATACTTCGCGATCACGTTTCGCGGCACCAGCTTGCCGTAACCAATCGCCGCCAGCAGATCGTCGACCCGCCCGTAGCCGTAATCACTCGCCACCCGTTTCATATCCTTGTCGGTATCGCTCAACACCTTCTTCGGCGAGAGTTGGAAACGCGCGGCCTCTTTCTCAAACAGCTTGCGGCCGATCTCGATCGACTCGGTGCGTTGCTGCTCCGCGACCCAGTGACGCACACGATTACGCGCGCGCGAAGTGACGATGAAGTTCAACCAATCACGCGACGGATGTGAATTGGTGGTCGTGATGATCTCGACTACGTCGCCGTTCTGAATCTGCGTGCGTAAAGGAACCATGCGGCCGTTGATACGCGCGCCGGTGCAGGTGTTTCCCACTTCCGAGTGGATCATGTAAGCGAAGTCGACCGGCGTGGCCCCACGCGGCAACTGGATCACTTTGCCCATCGGCGTGAACGCATAAACGTCCTTGGGATAAAGGTCGAGCTTCAGCGAGTCGAGGAAGTCTTTGGAGTCTTTGACCTCCTGCGTCCACTCAACCAGCGAGCGCAGCGCTGCTAAAGCCTGATCGTCCTCACGCTGGCCG
>Ga0187894_10000274_pt1 | contig 69454 bp, 84 predicted proteins | sample GBC1701081metaG_FD_136650 | JGI IMG/M metagenome (GOLD analysis project Ga0187894, IMG submission 136650) | White microbial mat communities from a lava cave in the Kipuka Kanohina Cave System on the Island of Hawaii, USA - GBC170108-1 metaG ... | reverse complement strand
CGGCCTGGCCAGAAGCTCACACTCATGATGAATCTTCCCTGGGACGAGCCGCCTGTGGAAGTGCGTCTCGCTACGGTCAAGTGGGTACACCAAGACACTGTCGGCGTTGAATTTCTCAAAGTCAAAAACGACGATCGTGTCTTGCTCGACGTCTTTCTCGCCTCTCGATCTAAACTACCAGCGAAGGAGAGATAAAGGTGCAAGGAACCATTTCGCGGCGCGGGGCAGGGATCTGGTCCATCTGTTCTCGTTGGTCTGTCTCGTGTGTTTGGTTCGACGACACGAGAAAGAATAGACAGACCCGCGCACCAGCTAGACTGTTCTGGAGTCGCCGTTCGATGCACGACTAAGGAATGGACCAGGTCGACCTAAATAAATGGCATGCCCCTTTCCCACCTTGACTCCTGCTTTATGGCCACATAACTTAGGCTGACCTTTTCACAAAAATGGGACTCATTGGTCTCATGTGAAAAAATACTCGTCACATCTACAAAAGGAGGCAAGTGCAATGCGGTTCATCAAAGTGAAAGATGAAGAACGTGCAGGTGAGGCTGCGATCAATCTCGACCTAGTCCGAGAAGCACACTTTGGAGGGGGATTGCTGCACCTCTATTTCGAGCGCGGCGCCACCACACAAGATGACGTGACGTTTACAGGTGAGAACGCACAGAAAATCTGGACAGCGATGGGATAGCGTGGATTGGCACAGGAATGGGGTGAAGGTCTCTCGCGGGAGAAGAAGAGGACATGGCTTAGTTAGCGAGGTAACGATCTCCAGAGCCTCTACCCATTTTCACTCCGATGGGCATGTGACAATGCCACATCAGCATACGGAGAGAAAGGATGAGAGGCCCGCCGCATGTCTCGTGGTAAGTTGATTTTCACAGATGACGTCATCGCTGATCATGCCGCAGTTAACACACCGCTATCCATGAAAGCCGGATGAAGGACCGAACTGCTGATCGATGCTGTAATCACTGACAGCAAGGCCGTCGCATCGAGGGCAGTTCATCATTCATCTCCCGAAAGGGCCAACCATGAGGTGCGGATGAAGCACCGCTCGGTCCCGATAGCTCTCTTGTATGGAACCAGCATCAAACATGTGTCCTATGGGCGTGGGTTGGCAATTGTTGGCCCATCGCTGTAGTGCGAATCAACGCTTGCCCATCCTGGAGACCCAGCACATACCTCTCGAACACACCGGGTGGACAATGCTGATACTGGTTCGTGTGATTTCTATTGAGGAGAGCGTCGCGGAGCCCCTCCTCTTCCGCTTGCCATCCTTCACGCTCGAGCTCCGCACATGCCTGCGTCTTTTGCCGTAGGCACCATTCAATGCGAGATGCGATGGATTTGGTCTTATATTCCATGGCTCTCCTCCCATTGCTGGATTGTACAAGCGCTGACTGTGTGGCCCGTCTGCCTCGTCACCCGCTGATTTGAATGCCAGAGAGACTGTTCAGTTAAAACGCAAAGAGGATGCCAGGGGATCAAAGCACCGGACGCTCTCTCCTTTTTATTTCTTGCTGAGTGTCAGCTATCCTATATGTTCCAATGAGTTGCAGTAGTTCGATCGCTCGACCCCGAGACTATGATCGGATGCGAGATGGAGACAGGTTGAGGGAATCTGTAGGATAAAGTATCCAGCCCAAGACAAACAGTCCTGCTCGACTGGCTTAGCAATCCAACGCTTCCTGGCGCGTGGCGGTCCTTCCTCCTAGACTGCTTGTAGAGTTCCTCAGTAAAGAGTAGCCTTTTCCTCGTTCGTCGTTCTTCTTTCAAGGTGAAATATGGGAATTCGAATCCTTGTCGCTGATGATGAGCCGGATATTGTCCTGGGCCTATCTGACCGGCTCAAGTGGTTGGGGCATGAAGTGACGTCAGCTTGTGATGGGCAGGTTGCTCTTACCGTATTGGAGTCACAACCGGTCGATCTCGTCTTTCTTGATCTCGAGATGCCAAGGCTGAGCGGGATTGAAGCCCTCAGGCGAATGAGGCAGCGTTGGCCGGACCTGCCGGTGATCATTTTGACCGCACATGGGACGATCCCGCTTGCCGTGGAAGCCATGAAAGACGGTGCGGTCGACTTTCTGACGAAACCGTTTGAACCAGGACAACTGGATTCGGTCGTCGCCAAGGCATTGGAACGGAATGAGTTAAAGGGTGAGATCACACAGCTGCTTGGAGAAATTAGCCACGACGTCAAGAATCTTCTGATGCCTCTTGTCGCTGGAACGGATCTTCTCGCAGATGAAATCGACGACCTGTTTAAGAAACTGCCTGATATGGAAGCTGTCCGGGCGCAGAAGAGTCACGATTTGTGCGACGAAGTCATCGAGATGTTGCGAAGCGTATCCAATCGAATCCATGACCGCATGAAAGGGATTGCAGATTATGTGGCGGTCACCCGCGCGCCACAGAAGTTCGAATCCTGCCAGATCGCAAAGGTCGCTCAAAGCGTAGCGAAGTCTTTGCGAGTGCTCGTGGAGCAGAATCAGATTGTGCTTCGGATCGAAGGGCTCGATACCTTGCCACCCATCATGGCTGATGAAAACAGGCTCTATTCAGCGCTCTACAACCTGGTTCATAATGCGATCCCTGAAATTCCCCCTCGCGGCTCTATCACTATCCATGGTTGCCTTGACGCGGCGAATAAGTCCATCGTGCTCACAATTCAAGACACAGGGAAGGGAATGTCGCCGCAGGTCCTGAACAGTCTTTTCACGGTTCGAGTTATTAGCAGGAAGGCCGGTGGTACGGGATTGGGCACGAAAATCGTTAAGGACGTTGTCGATGTTCATGGAGGTCAGATTGCTGTCGAAAGTCAGGAAGGAAAGGGCACTACGTTTGTGATCCGATTACCTTTCCACCCACCCGCTTCCCCAGGTAGGCCTATGGGATCTGCCTAGCCTGAAGGAGAAAAATGCTAGGACCCAAATCATGGGGCGTGGCGGGGATCTGGTCTAGCTGGTCTCTTTGGTCTGTCTCGTTTATTTGGTTCGATGAACGAGAGAGACAAGATCTGCGCACCAGATAGACTGCCTCTGAATCGCCCCTGACCTCGCACAACGTTCTTTCCCCCTCCAGAGTGATGGATACGCTATCGACTTTGCAGTAGACTCGCGCATCACAGTTTGCTGAGACCGTTTGGCCTATCAACGGGTGACAGAGGCAGCCTCACTGGTGATCTCTACGAAATAGAAGTGCATGGCACATTCCGTCCGACAAGCCACCATTCGCGATCTGGAGCAACTCGTTCCGCTGTTTGACAGCTATCGTCAGTTCTATGGCCGCGCAAGTGATCTTCTCGCGGCAAGAGAGTTCTTGCTGGCTCGCTTTAACAACGAGGAGTCCACCGTGTTCATCGCACATGAGGGCGAGAGGGCTATTGGTTTCACGCAGCTGTATCCAACCTTTTCTTCGATCTCACTCGCTCGCATCTTCATTCTTAATGATCTATTCGTCCATGAGCAGACGCGCAGAAAAGGAGTAGCCTCTGCACTGATGTCTGCTGCCGTGCAGTTTGCAACTGCTTTGGGTGCAAATCGTCTCTCACTGTCAACGGCCATCACGAACGACGCTGCTCAGGCGCTGTATCAATCGGCTGGCTGGAAGCGTGATGACCAGTTCTTGGTCTACGATCTTGCAATCCCGACATGACCTAAAGAAAAACAAGGTGCCACGACCCATTTCGCGGCGCGTGGCAGGCCAATCCTCCTGAATCGTTATTCGTCAACCGTGAATCGTCTGTCTCAATCAACATTCATCACTCAACATTGAACATTCCCCCCACCCTCACCCCTTGCCCTCGTTCGACGCACTCAAGACTTAGACCCGCCAGGCCCAAAGACATAGAATACCCCTGTTTCTGTTTAAAATGTTTTCTCAGGAAAAGGACAACGCTAGCGACGAAGTAGGCCGCCGATCGAGATTCGATACTCACAGGGGCGAACGGGAGTCAGGGAGGCCTTTCCAATCCGGCTGAGTCGGCCCATCGACATGAACACCTGCGCCCAGCCGATCCCCGTGAGTGTGCTGAGGCCTTCCATGGATTGTGCGCTCTTTTCCTTGAACACACCGAGCAATCCTCGATCGACCGTTTGCGGAGTGGTGGGTGGTTGGCTGTGAGTTCTCATGGTCTCCTCCGTGGAAACAGAGAGGTGAGAAGCTAATGTGGGCGATACGTATGTACTTGCATGTAAATATGCGCCCATATTTCCAGCTTGCAACGAATTCGTGAAATTCTGCGGAATGGACTTTGCCGATCCATAGTACGTAGTAAGCACCCGTTTCTTCTGCCCCGTGCCAGCAAGGTAGAGCGATAGGGACCCCCTACTAAAGCTCTAAAGTTCCCCCCTCTACGTATAATTGCGTGCCATCTCTCTCTTTTCATAATCTAACCCGCATGATAAGACCCCGTCAGTTGATCTATTTGCGAGTGATTTTGAAAGGCGTGGCCATTGTCTATTGCGTGACCTTCGTGGCAGGGCTCATGCTTGCCTTTGACAACATCACACCACAGTCGAATCCGATAATGTATCCGCTGATGGCCCTGGTAACAGGAGCAGTTGGGGTTGCGCTCGCCCTTCGCATAGCCCATACCACACGGTTGTCATACGTTTTGGCTATTGGAATTGGTTTCTGGCTTGTCAGTGGGACGAGTATGTTTGTTGGGGCGCAAACCGTTACGGCCTGGTTGGATAGTAGTGTTTTTGTCACTTCCATTGTCATCCTAGGCCGATTGGTGTTATGGACGGGCCACGTGACACCAACGCTCGATCTTTCCCTTAAAGGAATCATTCGCGACCGAAATTCTGGCTTGCTAGGGTATCGAGCAGGAAGGCCCATGTTCTAATTGCTATTCGCCGCCCCTCCACCTCGAAAATCGAGGCATGAGGATCAGGTCGTGCAATCGTACATTTCATCTCATGGATCGAGGGCTATCTGAGGAGAGTCAACTTCATGATAGAAAGTAGTGATCAAGACGGGATTGCGGTTCTTCTAGTTCCGATTGGGAACTGCGTTCTTGGCCGAAGCGAGAAGAGCCCCACGAGAGGTGCCTTCTTTGGGGTACGCGGTCGCCACCCCTACAGCAACGGTAGGGCCAAGATCCAAGTCCTCGATGGTTTTGTGGAGATGGTCCGCCATAAGCTTCGCATCCTCGGCTCCTGTACCGAATAGCAGGACGACAAACTCCGCACCCCGATACCGCGCCACGACCTGACCTGGCTGAGCGAAAGTCTCTTGTGCAATCTGAGCGATTTTCTGTAGGCACTCGTCACCCGTGAGGTACCCATAGGTGTCGTTAAAGGCCTTAAAATTTTCCAGGGTAAAGAAGAGCAGGGAAATAGGAAGGTGCTCTTTTGCCGCGCGCCCCCACTCCTGCTCGAAGAGCTCATCAAAACTCCACCAGTTCATAATACCCGTCAAGATGTCGATAGTTAGAGGGACTTGGATGTTCGTCTTTTGGGGTGTCATCTTCTGTGACTGCGCACGCTGGTTGGTGCCTTCTTGAATTTGGAGTACCATCGCGACTTTGGCTAAGAGCTCAGCCTTGATTATAGGCTTTCGGATATAGTCGGCAGCACCTCGCCGAAATGCCAATTGGATAGTGCCTGAGGTCGTATCAGCCGAGACCATCAGGATCGGGACCGCTTCAAATTGCTTCATAGATTTAATCCGTGTGCAGGCGTCGAGTCCATCATACCCAGGCATCTTGACATCAAGCAAAATCAAGTCGATTGGGGCCAAAGGCCCGCCCTCAGTTAGCCCTTTCAAGTAATGCAACGCCTCTTTCGCCGAGTGAGTGGGGACAACCACGTAGTCGGCGGACCTCAGGTAGGCCCCGATGAGCAGACAATCATCCTGCGAGTCATCGACGAGTAAGATGGCCATGGATCGTTCTCAGGATCAATGAGTTTACCCTATCAGGAAAGGGCCAACCAGCCAAGGCAATGCTGAGAAAGGAGATTGAGAGTTCCGCGCACCAGATAGACTGCTTCTGAATCGCCCTCCCCTCCCCAAGGCTCCACAACACGGCCGTCGTCGTTCGATGCACGACAAAGACATGGCCCAGGCCGCCCCGCCGATAACGTTGAATGTGTTCGCTCAGATGCCCCCGTTGCTTTGTTCAGAAACCACTCAATTTCTAGGTCTATTGACATCTCCTCGCTATACTCATCTCCAGAATGCCGTAGCGCCGTCCAGACATCGAAAGAATGCCTATGGAAACTATAACCAGTATTGTTCTGCCAGATATCCTCCCCTACTTACTGGCCATTTTCGGATTGCTCGCCCTGTGGCAATACTATCAACTGCGCGTGATGAAGGGGCGAATCCTGGCCATCGATATTTTCGACCGCTCAGGCATCCGTATGTATCTCTATGCCGTGGCAGACGACCTACAGGCATGCGAGGTGTGCCGATCGGCTCATGGGACTGTTTTCCCTCCCAGCGAAGTGATGAAGCGCCAGTTCTCACCAATCAAGGGAAAGTGCAAGAGCCCCACTCGTTGCATCGGCTTCCTCGTCGGTTTATACGGCGCATGGCCCGAAGCGAACCAGATCGTCGCGCGATTACGATTGTCCTGCAAGCGCGAACCGATAAAGTTGGACCAGGATGAATTGAGGGAGATGATTCTTGGTCCCTGGGAGCGGAGCATCAGTGCCAACACCGACCGGTTCGGCATCTACGTGCTGGAAGCTGTCTTGGGAGATTGCACGAACCCAAGTCCCGCAATGGAGAAATACCGCGATACGATTGAATATGCTAAGGAGGTTCGACATATGCCTCTGATGGTGCCAGCGTATTTTCGCCTCGTGGATCTCTTGACTAGGCAGGGGCAAACAGCTGAAGCGCTCCATTTCATCGAGCAGTTTGAGAAACGTTACAAGGGGAAAACATCGGGACCCTATGCACCTACCGCGAAGGAATTAGGTCTCATGACGCTCAAAAAGTCCCACGTGAAAAACGCTGCACGAACGACCACGCCCGCTCCAACGACTTGAACTATATCCGCAGCCGGAATGGGGGTCTTGTAATCCAACATTTCGCGGCGCATGGCGGGGATCTTGTCCATCTGGTATCTATTGAACATTCCTACCCCCGCTCTCCCCTCACACAGCGATGGACCAAGTCGACCTGAAAAAGTAGAATGTTCTTGTTTCTTGACCCCACTGACTGTCACGCTCCCGAATGTGCAACGGATAGAAGTACCTGGGGCGGTCGTGTAGTGATCGAGAGGGCAGGAGTTTGCGGTGGAGAATGTACTGTGAGTAACAATCGGCCAATGCCTCTTCGATTCTCCACCGCTTTCGTGCTATCGATGATCTGTCTCGCTGTTCCCGCATGGGCGGATTATCAAGTTGGCATGGATGCCTATAGCCGTGGAGACTACGCAACAGCCTTGCGTGAGTGGCGACCGCTGGCCGAGCAGGGAGACCCAATTGCGCAGCTCCGTCTCGGTTCGCTATATGAGAACGGAGACGGCGTCCCACGGGATTTCGCCAAAGCACGCCAGTGGTACGAGAAGGCTGCCGCTCAGGGGGAAGCGAAAGCGCAGTTTTACCTCGGTATCCTGTCTGCCTACAGTGAGGGCGGACCCCGAGACTTAGTCCAGGCCCACATGTGGTACAGCCTGGCGGCAGGAAACGGAAATGCGCACGCGCCAGGATACCGCGATGATCTTGCCAGACAGATGACGCCAGCCCAGATTGCCGAGGCGCACAAGCGGGCACGAGAGTGGAAGCTGACGGGGAAATGAGTGGCCATGAAGTACCGAAGGATTGAAATGACGCGACTCTTCCTGATAATGCTCCTGTTGCTGAGTAGTGGACCTGCGTATGCGGAGTGGGTACAGGTTAGTGGCGGCGACGAAGAAGGAAAGACTGTGTATGTAGATCCGGCCACCATACGCCGCAATAGCAATCTGGTGAAGATGTGGCAGCTCCAAGACTACAAGACTGTACAAACCGTGGGGGGCATCAGGTTTTTAACTGCCAAGGAAGAATGGGAATTCGACTGCGCAGAAGAGCGCAGTCGGGTGCTTGCGCTCAAGGAATTCTCGGGCAATATGGGAAGTGGAACAGTGGTTTATACCAACTCGCAAGTAGGTAATTGGCTACCAGTCATGCCAGGCAGTACGGGAAAAACTGTGTGGAAGGTTGCGTGCGGTAAGAACTGATCGAGCCGCACGCAATCTTTGACGTAGACAAAAGTGGGCGTTAGAAAGACCTTGGGCATCAGTATTCGTCCAATTCTTCCGTTTCATCGATCAACTCGGCCGTGATCTCGGTACTCTCGGTGTCCCACTGAGTCAATGGGATACCCCCGGCCTTCAGAATCGCTTCCTGTTCCGTGCCTGCGGCTATCACCAGATCATAATGAATGTTTTGTCGCACCTGAAACGTTTTCATACGGTCCCCTCTTGACGTTGATCCTTAATATCTCCACGCCGTTGAAATAATTGGCGGCCAACCGAAATTCGCCTGTTTCACGTTCCCTTACGTCGGTTCAACGCCGCAGGTAACTGCTGGATACTAGCATTTAAGAAGTACTACCGGCTACTGGGAGATCTGGCATTTCCTGATTGACGCATGCTCAATCGAGAGCTGGTTCGGGCGGAATTTTGCTGGTGGTATCGGCCTCCCCTCACCACCGATAGACCAGGCCATCTTGAACACGTAGAATGTCTAGAACAATTCTCGGCGAGGAAGCCCGGGTGCGGCGGACAGCACGTATGCATCTCTCAATTATCATTCCAGCTTTTAATGAAGAGCGTCTGATAGCGCGCTGTCTGCAGTCCATTTCTGCATCACTCGTCGCAAATCTCAAGCACTGTTTTACATCGGAAATTATTGTGGTCGATAATAATTCCACCGACAACACGGCCAATCTGGCAAGACAGGCAGGTGCTCAGGTCGTGTTTGAGCCCATCAATCAAATCGGTCGAGCCCGCAACGTTGGCGCAGCTGCGGCGACAGGAGATTGGTTGCTGTTTGTGGATGCTGACAGCGTGTTAAATCCAGGATTGCTTGCTGATATCCTACGTTTGATTGAAGATGGTAAGTGCGTGGGGTGTGGCAGCACACTACAAATGCAAGGATTGCCATGGTGGGCGAACTGGACATTGCAACTGTGGACGGGCCTGTCGATTCTGTTTCGCTGGGCGGCGGGTGCGTTGGTCGTGTGTCGCAGCGATGCGTTTCGTGATGTCGGTGGTTTTAACCAGGAACTCTACGCTGGTGACGAAATCAGCTTAAGTGAGCAACTAAAGCAATGGGGGCGACAACGGGGCCTTCAATTCATCATCTTGACAAAACATCCGCTGGAGACGTCATCCCGCAAGGTGGCACTCTACTCCGGGCGAGAGATTGCCGGTCAGATCATCCGAGTCATTCTACATCCACGTCGGACATTGCAAGACAAGAAACAGTTATCGATTTGGTATGATGGAAGACGTTGAATCTACGCCTTATCCAGAACCCGCCTGACGGCAACGAAAAGGTGTCGAGAGCCTGAAGGAGGATGCGTGATGAATGACGAATGATACGGAAAGGGCGAGCGTATTCGTTTCCCACCGAGAGGAGGGATCATGGTGATGCTGCCGGTTAAGATCTCATTACGGCATCGAGGGAAAGTCTTGGAGCTGGACCGCGAGGCGGAAACGATGACGCTGCTCGGTCCAACAGGCGAACCGTTGGGGGCCGTACCGTGGGAAGCCGTTATCGATTTCATTCAGGGCTACGTCAAAGAGGGCCAATCCCATCGAGCAGTCCGGAATTATCCCCGCAGTCGTCTCGCGGCGAAGGTGCGCTTCTTGACGCCGGACCACAAACACCTCGACAGTGTTACTTGTGAGATCGGCGGAGGTGGGGTCTTCATCGAGACCCATCTGCCGCCGCAGTTAGGGACAGCCCTCGCACTGGAACTCGTCCTGCCTGACGATCCGACCGCGCCGATCAACGCACAAGGCACAGTGGCCTGGATCCGGCCTCGTGAGGAGCATTATGTGTTCTTTCCGGGGATGGGAGTTCAGTTCACCGAGATTTCCGAGGAAGGACGGGCGCGCCTTTTAACCATGGTCAAGACCCTCGATCATGCGCGCAAGGGAAGATGAGCCACTCCTTCTGACGTTGCGCGATGCCTGAACTGATTCTAATGGAGGAATAGAAAGGAACAATCTGTCAGGCCCTTCTCGCGGTGCATGACGGGGATCTGGTCTGTTTGGTTTCTTTGGTCTGTCTGGTTCAGAGAACGAAATAAACTAGATAAACCAGCTAGACTACCTCTGAATCGTTTTCTCCTCACTTCACACACGCCTCCCACAAGACAGCAGGGTCGATTTGAGGTCAGGCATGAGTGGCCTGCAGCCTCAGCGCGATCAGCGCTTGGATCAGGGTCGCTCGGCTGTCCACGGTGGTGGTCCGATCCAAGATCACCGCTTTGCACAACAAGGGCAGCCGCTTCGTCAATTTTCAACTAATGCTGGCACACTTTCGGGGAGTGCGACAAGATGAACGGCGTACGCGGCTTCTAACCTACCAAGGGAATACAGCGTGCTTGCTCCTTGCCTGGAGAGGCTGAAAGGAGTCCCATGTGGTTGTTGGTCATTGTTCTCCTGAGTAATGTGCCGGGACTTGATAAAATGATACGGCTGGAAACGTATGCCACGTCTGAAGAATGCCAGATTGAACGAAATCGCATCGGCTATGAGATGGCAGCAGCGTATCCAAATGAACGTGATTTTGTTATTGCCTGCCAATTGAGTACAAAGCACGACTCTTAAGAGCAGCTGAAGGGAGTAAGGCTCTTGTCCTTAAAGCCTGGCAGCCCGTCGGATATAGGTAGGAGTCGCAGCTGACTGCCGGCACTCCTCGATAGCATTCGGTAGAACGTCAAGCCTCGCTTCACGGATTCGATGAACTCTCCCGGCTTGAAGGGGGCAATGACCACAGCAGATGAGTCAGCGCTCTTGATTCGCGTTTAGTCAATTCTTGGAACTGCACACCGAACGCGGAGCCCTTTACCCAACGCACGATCGCGCTGGGGATATAAATGGGGGGCGCTTGGCGAGGACGAATCTGAAGGTGAATCGCTGTATCGATAGGCATGGGAATCGGGCTTCCCACCCGACACCCTCCCAGGGAGAGGTCTAGCACAACACCTTCTTCGCCCTGCACTGTATCAGAGGAAAAGACCCCTTGGAAATTGACGGGGTAACGTCGGTGATTTCGTTGTTCGATGATAGGCTCCATATGATCCACTATTCTTCATTATAAGAGAGCAGGGATTGGCGGTCGAGGAAAATATTTCTATGCGTGAAAGATAAAAGTGGAAAAGATAAAAGTGTCAAGATCCATTTTACAGCACGTGGGGAGGGGGATTTGGCTTTTCTGGTTTCTTTGGATTTGCCCAACGCGAGAAATAAGATAAACCGAACAAACTAGATAAACCCGCCTGACCTCACCGGCGCCGGTTCAACTTTCGCCCACCGGCGCTCGCTATAAATTGGGACGCGCCATGTTCGAATAGGGACTTGACACCGACGAGATAGACCTTGCCGGTGGTGCCAAATGACAGTTCGCGCGTCCAGCAGGCTTCCACTAACTTGACTACTCGCTCCTCCTCTGTTGGCAAAGGCGTGTGCACTTCAAACACTTGTCTCCTCTCCGGAGGCTGCGGCATTATGAGCAGGAATCCTCCCGAGCTGGTATTGAGAGACAGCGCGTGCCCACCAGAGAATTCGACGATCTCGTAACCAGCGACTCGTGCAAGCTGGTAAAAACATGGCTGTATCTTCAGCACACGAGTGCTTCCCCTGCGATCCAGATGGGCCGACTCTTCCATTTTTGGTGGGATCCTTGAGAGGGTCACACGTGGCCTTTCTGTGATGCGAAGGCACCCAGCTTGTTCACGTCCGCCTGCATCAGTCACAGAACGATACGCCGAGATGTTCCATCAACAGAGACTCGAGGTAAGATGCAAACCTACTCAGGACGTGCCACAGTGATACAGGAATTATCAATTCGTCGAAAGAATGGCAATCCCTCTAAAGGGTTATATGCTAAATGTTTATGCGTGGTCTTCGATGAGACAATGAGGATCAAGGACAGACAGGACAAATTGCAAAATCATCTGGTCGTGGTTCAACGCCCGCAATATTCATGAATGCTTCTGCTGTAATCGCCGATCCGTTGCTACGACGAGCCTCCGGCCAGCGGGTTCGCCCCTCGGACCTTCACCGTACTGCACGAGTACGCATCGGGTTCTCAGGGCTCCCTGCGCTGATCACGCGACGCGACTCAGAGATTTCGCAACGTATCGTCATGAGTAATGCGGGTTTGCCTTCCAAGATCGATGAGGAACCTGCTATATTATTCTCTCACCTGTTTCGAGGTCACCCATGGACATGTTGATGCTCGTGTTTCGTACGTCACTGAAAGAACGCGTGCATGAGTTATTGCAGACGTGCGGGGTCATAGCTTACACCGAATTTCCCGAGACGGTTGGGATCGGACAATCGGGATCGACTGAAGGGATCTCGTTCTATGCAGGGGGTAACAGTGTCATCCTGGTCTCTCTGGAATCAGCTCAACGTGACAAGGTCGCCAGCGCCGTCATGGCCTGGTGTACAGAGGCGAAGCACTCAGGTTGGGTCAAACCAGCCATTCGGGTATTCTCTTGGCCTTGCACACAGCTCACTTAGCAGAAGGCTGTGTCCTGTTGCCCCAGATACAAAGACCATTGGATTTCCCCCTAGCCGGCATTGTTTTCCACAGACTGCTAAGACTTATTGTAGAATCCTTCAGTAGCAAATCGCCATCCTCTCCGAGGCTCGCATTGCACGGCGCACCCAAGCTCAGCTGCAACAGACCTATCGAGAGCAAGCGCTCAAAATGTTTCCGTGGATCTGTGCGCACTGCGGACGCGAATTTGACGGCAAGAAACTGAACCAGCTTACGGTCCATCACAAGGACCACAATCACGACAACAATCCGCATGACGGGAGCAACTGGGAATTGCTCTGTCTCTACTGCCACGACAATGAGCATCAGCGGAATCAGGTGGCTGACGCGTCTGGTGAGGCTCCGCCGGGCCGGGCGCAAGATCGACCCTCGACTTTCACGCCCTTTACCCATCTCGCTGACTTACTCAAGCGCAAGACCTAACCGTCCTTCACATCGTCGTTCGTGAAGTGCCGTTCGACGCTCGGCTCCGGCCTTCTTTTTCAGAAAACGAGAGACGCTTCACGAGAGACGGCCTCATTCTCTCCGCTATGAGTTACCGACCAGTGGCTCCTCCTTCGTACTTTATGCTATAAGATTGTCCTCTTCGGTCATCAGCCCATGTCCTTTGCCATACGATCATGAGCGTTTCCCATCCTCGCGATCCGTTGCACGGGATTACGCTAGAGGCCATCTTCACGGAACTCGTTGAGCTGTATGGGTGGGTCGAGATGGGGCGCCGCGTCCCGATCCGCTATTTCCTCCACGATCCCAGCGTGAAATCTAGTCTCACGTTTTTCCGCAAAACGTGCTGGGCCAGGGAGCGGGACGAAGGGTGGCACCTTGCATTTAAAGGCATCTGAGCGAGAGCTGAAGCGCATCTCGTTATTCGCGCGGGATTTGCGAGAAAAGCGGGACAGACGACGATTCGACAGGCTCACCATCCCGAGCCATGTCGAGGGACGCGCCGCGGTCTTGGCACTGCATGAGGCGCTTCTGTGGATTGACTTCCTCCCCTGCCCCCGGTACAGGTTGCACCATTATTCGGCCAGAGCGTCCTCACGATTCGTCCATCATTGAGAGGCCAGCATCATGAAGAACGTGGAGATGACCGTCGAAGGTACAACGTTGACGATCAAGGTGGATTTGTCCAAAGAGTTCGGGCCCTCTGCCTCGGGGAAGACGATCATCATTGCCTCGACGGAGGGGAACGTAACCATTCCAAACCGCGAGGAGAAAGTCGGGCTGAACGTGTACCGGAAGAAGTGACAGGGGCATCGCAGGAAAACCAGTCAAGGGGACTCATTGAACAAGAGATTCGGGAAAGGAACACAATCGGTACGTGAGTAATTTAGCCAAGTTCGACGTGATCCGCCTCTACCTGCGCCAGCAGTTTCCCAAGCATCACATCACCGATTTCCAGGAAGGAACCAGTCGCGCACAGGTCTTCCGTGTCGATGGGCCGCACGGTCACCCCCTCCATTATGCTGTCATCGGGTTTGACTTTCTTCTCGATCAGACCGCCGAAGGCCTTCAACAGGTTCTCGTGTCATCCGGCCTGGGAGATAAGCTGAAGGAAGCCGGAGCCTCACCTGTGATGGTCTCAACGACAGGGTTCAGCACTGAAGGCAGTATTGCCATAGCATGATCATAATTGAGACACGCCACTCCCTAGCACTCATGACTTCCAACGCACGTCGATAGGCGCAGAGGGTATTGTTTCGGTCAGAACGGTCAACGCGCGGTCTGCATTATCCCCTTTTCTTAGCAACCTTGGCGGCGCGTTTTTCCTTCATCGTCATGGCAGGTTTCTTCTTGGTTTCTTTCTTCTGTGTCATGCCCTTAGACATTGAATGTCACCTCTGATGTGTGGATGCGTAATATCGCACCGGGACGCAATCGCCGCCTCCACTTCATATCCCAATTACGAAAAAAAAAGGAATGGGGCACGTGAAGTTCTCTCGTCGATTGACTCCGCCTCCTACCCACTGTACAGCTTGCACCGTTCGAGCCATCTGTCCGCCTGACCAGACGCTGTCGATGGAGGTGCGCTGCCCGCAATCTCACTATAGTAGGACTCCAGCATGACCGTGCGGGCTGGTTCAACAAGCACCAACTGGCGTTGATCAAAGGTGTTGGCGCAATACAGATAGACCCCCTCCTCTGCCTTACCGAGTTCGATATGTAGCTGGCGGCCGTCCGGCTCCTGACACGTGGTCTCTTTGAGGAGTCGCTTATCATGCAGCTGTTCCCATGCGCGCTGTGCGGAAGGCCAATGGTTCTCATAGAGTAGCACGTCCTGATCGGTTAAACCGGTTTTCAGCGTGGTTCGATCGAACGGATGGCCGTCATCTGGCTCGGGCGATTCATCCCAGAGAAGCTGACCTGACGCTCCCCTCCCCAGCACATAGAAAGGTCCATCGTCGGCAACTTCTTCAACGAGACGGTATCGAATCAATTCCGGCGGCTCGATCAGGCCAAGATCGCGTGCAGCAAAGGCCCGCTGTAGTGGGACTCGTCTTGCCAATTGGCGGGTTTTCTCAAGCACGATCATGCGCCCCTGTACAGAGAGCAGAACGCGCATGCGATCGAGCCTGGTGTCGATCCCTGTCCGCCGCTCAAAGTCTGCTTGCTGTTGGCCTTCGCCAGTACGCTCGAAGGTGTTCCACTTGCGACTGGGAATGCCCGGGTCCAGCTCAGCTTGCACGAGGGCATGCGTGGTGAGGATCAAATCAAAGGAGCGACTGGGAGTCATATGATCGAGATCGAGGTATGCAAACTGCACGTTGGTCAGACCAAGTGCCTTCGCTTGTTCTTGCGCTCGCGCGATCGAGGCAGGTGAGCGATCGATCCCGATAAAAGCCTTATCGGGATGCTGCCTCGCATAGAATGTTGTAAGGATGCCGACCCCACAGCCCACATCCAGTATGGACTGGGCGCCACTCATGCGATCTGCCACGCGCGATCCGATGGCCAGATAATATTCGTATTGTTGGCTATAGAGGACCGGCAGGATATTCGGATGAGCGGTGGCATCGTAGAACAAGACCTCATCGGCAGAGGATCCGCCGCGCTTCTGCTCTACCTGCCGATGCAGTGCTGTAATCTCGGCCGGTGAGAGGGTATCCCGCTGCCACTGGAAATAGGTCTCATCCGACGTGAATTGCCGAAGGCCCCATCCGGTCAAGTGGGCATGGAGCGATTGCAACAGTGCGTCGTTGGTCATTGATCCTGCCTCGGCACGCCTGATCAAAACGTTTTCCAGCGAGGCCGCAAGGAGTGCGAACCACGAGGCGTACGCGATGAGAGTACGTCGAATGGTTCGAGCGACTGAGAACGTAGCCGGAGAGCGTTTTCAGCAGGCGACTACGGCCTCTTGAGCATAATCGCGTCAAAATACGTCTCCGGCACCGGATGCGGGTAGCGCAGTTGGCCCGACCCAAAGGCGACGTACTTTTCGCAAGTCAGCTGCTCAAGGCCGATCGGACCCTTGGCATGGAGACGCGAACCACTGAGCCCGATATCGGCGCCCATACCATAGCTATCACCGGCATTGAGCCGGGACGACGCATTGACGAACACCGCGCTGGCATCCACTTCCCGCGTGAACCGCAAGGCCGACTCATACCGCGTGGTCGCAATGACGGCGGTGAGACAGGGGCCATGCGCCACGATATGCGCTAAGGCCTCGTCCATGTCCGCAACCATTTTGACGGCCAATACGGGCGACTGAAATTGGGTGTGCCAATCCTCTTCCTTTGCTGGGACGATCGAGGCATGTCCGGTCATGGCCATTTGCCCCATGAGCGCCATGGTCTTCGGACAGGCCCGCACCTCGATCTTAAATTCTTCGAGCATGCGGTTGACCAGCGGAGGCAAGAACTGTCGCCCAATCACCTGTTGTACCAGCAGCGTGTCGAGCGAGTTCGATGCCATGGCCTTCTGCACCTTGGAGTTAATCGCCACGTTTTGAGCCATCGGCATATCGGTGTCAGCATCCACGTACATATGCGTGAGCCCTCCGTCGTAGGAAAGCACCGGCATCTTCGCCTGTTCAATCATTGCTTTGCGAAGGCCGGCCCCGCCACGCGGGATTATGGCATCGAGAATTTTTGCGGACCGAATCAACTCGACCGCCACCTCTTTTTCCGGACGTTCGATGATGATCCATGCGCCATCCGGCACCCCATTCTGTTCCGCCGCTTCGCGCAATCCAGTTCCGATAGCCTGCTGCGTCAAGTTCCATTCCGGCGCGCCACGAAAGACACAGAGGTTACCCGACTTGAAGCAGAGCGCGATCGATTCCACTGTAATGAGCGGGGTCAGTTCTGAAACGACGCCGATCACCCCGATTGGGACGCGGACACGGCTGACTTGCAACCCGTCCGGCTGTTCCCATCGTGAGGTGACTGCACCGACCGGATCGGGGAGTTCCGCAATCATCCGTAGACGATCGACCATCTCCTTGATATCGTCCGCCGTCATGCGCAAGCGAGCCACGGCGGCTTTCATCCGATCTTTCATGATGTCGGCCTCAAAGGGCTTCCCGACCGCATCCACATCCTTCTTGTTCGCCGCCAGAATCTTTTCTTCGTCAACCGCTACTCGATCCGCCATCGCACGCAAGGCTTTCTCTTTGACAGGAGCAGATAAAATCGCGAGCTTCTGTGCGACCTTTCCACAATCTTTCAATAGTTTATTAATGTAGATCTTAACTGGAACTTCAGGCATTGTGAACCTCGTGAAACGTGATGCTACACAATCAACACAGCGCAATGCGCCCATAACTATAGCATGCGATTTTTTTACACGTAAAGCAGAGGAAGGGGGCGACCGGACCATCCTTCTTGCTCGCAGACCGCACACAATCAGACTGTGCACGCCTGGGACAAGAGCGCGTCTCGGCGCGCTCGGGGTTGGGTGGGTGAAAATGTTATGCGCAGTGAAGGACAGTCCGGCTACCCCCTCTGGAGGAAGAGTGAACAGGCGTGGAAGAGAAACGTCGGCACGACTTAGTTGGTTGCTTTCGAAGGTGGCAGGTTCACCCCACGTCATACGAACAGCATCCTGCCGTGACCGACTCTCCCACGTAAGGAGAAAATTTGCTAGAATGCGCATGGCCCACGATCTTGTGGCATGCTCACGGACACTTGATGATCGACCTGCGCAGCGATACGGTCACGAAACCTACTGAAGCCATGCGAAAGGCGATGGCACGCGCAGAAGTAGGAGACGATGTCTACGGCGAAGATCCCACCGTGAATCGGCTGCAAGACATGGCAGCCACGATGTTTGGGAAAAAGGCCGCGCTCTTCGTGCCGTCCGGCACGATGGCCAATCAACTCGCCATTCGCCTCCACACGCAACCGGGCCAAGAAGTCATCGTCGAGAGCACGGCGCATATCGTCCGGTATGAGCAGGGCGCCGCTGGGGCACTCGCAGGCGTACAACTCCATTGGGTTGCAGGAAATCGGGGCCTCATCTCACCCGAGCAGGTTGAGGCGGCAATCCGTCCCAAAGAGCCACATACGATTCAAACGGCGCTGATCTGTCTGGAGAACACCCATAATAGCGGCGGAGGAACGATCTATCCGCTGGCGACGATTGAACGGATTCGCGCGGTGGCTGCTACCCACTGTATCCCGATGCATTTGGACGGTGCACGATTATTCAACGCCGTTGCTGCCACCACTTTGCCACCGGCCTCCTATGCCCAGCATTTTGATACCCTGTCAGTTTGTCTCTCGAAAGGACTGGGCGCACCGGCTGGTTCGCTCCTCATGATGAATGATCTGACCCTCCTCGATAAGGCCAAGCGGCTGCGCCGTATGTATGGTGGTGCGATGCGGCAGGCCGGCATCCTTGCCGCCGCCGGAATCTATGCGCTCGAACATCATATTGGACGATTGAAAGTGGACCATGACCACGCCAAGCGCCTGGCGCGACAGCTGCAACAAGTCCCAACGGTCAGGATCAGTCCTCAGGATGTCGACACGAACATCGTCATCTTTGATGTGATCGGTCACCGCCTGAGTCCACCGGCGATCGTCACCGCCTTGAAGCAGGCGGGGGTCTTGATCAATGCCATCGGCGGCACCAGCTTTCGAGCCGTCACCCACTTGGATGTTTCCAGTGCCATGACCGAAGAAGCCTGCGACGTCTTTGCCCGTTTGTTGGCAGACTGAAGCGTCTGCTCATTGACACGTCTCCCACTGAAATCTAGAATGCCGCGTGATGGAGTACCAATGCCGTTAGAAGTTGTGTCATTCAAACACATCAGCCGGATCCTTGAGGTCACCGACTCGCTCGGTCTGAACCGCGAATGGGTTGAAATCCCGCTGTCTCCAGAAAGCCCGGGTGTCGTCCGGCGGTTGACCAATGGCAAGTTGGAAATTATCGTTGATGCGGAGCAACCGTTCGAGGATTGGCTTGGATCGCTCCCGAAACATATTCAGCACGTACAGGGAGCATAAAAATGGAAAACCCCGCCACTCAACCTATTCCCACGTCAGAAGAATTAAAGGCAGAACTCCTGGCGATGCCGGAGCCGCCGGAACAACCGGACCCGATCGATGAACCGGGATTCGAAGAGCTTGTTGCGGTGGCCTTGCGTCACGTCCGTGGCCGCCGCGGGGGCGATCTCGTCAGTGTGCTGCTGGTGGGGTCCAGCGTGCGGCGCGCCATCACGACTCACAGCGACATCGATCTCATTGCGCTCGTGAAAGGACAGGCTGACGGCCACGAGATTGTCCGTGTCGCCGACCGTCTGGCCGACATCCGCTATCGAGGACATCAAGAAATGGAGGAGGACCTCCCCTACTCGCCGCGCCTCCCGTCACTCTTGCGGAAAGCCCGCATCCTCTTCGATCACGACAGCATCGGCGCCAAGCTCATCGAACGCGCCCACCAACGGTTCCGACAGGGGCCGCCCCCAGTCAGTATCAATGAGCAGATTCGGATGAAGGCGGAGTGTTTCCATTGGCTGGGAAAGGCGCGAGATCTGGCCGACAAGCCGGCGGTCGCGCAGTATCTACTCTCGATATTTTTTGAGGACGTCGTCAGCGCGTTCTTCCGTCTACGGGGCTTCTGGCTGATCGCGCCGGGTGACGTGCCAAAGTTCATCGCCTCCCGCGATGCGGGGCTGGGAGACCTGGCTGGGCGGTTCTTGACTGCGGCCACGTTGCCGGAACGGCTCAACTTTGGCCGCGATCTTGCCGATACTCTCTTTAAGGACGTACCGAATCCTGCCAGAATCGACTGACAGGGCTCTGGGATCGGTCATCAGACTGCTGTCACATGGGGCTCGTCAGCCAATCAACGCGGGTAAGTATGAACAGATGACAGGCTCCTCTTTGAGGAGCGTGATCCGCGGGATGTCGTCCAGCAATGCCGCAACTTCTGATGTAGGCTGAGGCCAAGGTCAAGGTTGAGTGAACATCAGACATTTTTCTCAGCCTTGACCTAAACCTTAACCTTGCAGAAAGCTGGCGGACATTTTCAGCATCCTGCTAAAAGGAGTCAATATGGAAATCGGGTTCATCGGGCTCGGGAAAATGGGGATGAACATGGTCACCCGGTTGCAACGTGACCGGCACCGGGTGGTGGTCTATGATCGATCGGCGGATCTGGTCAAGCAAGCCGGAGGGGTCGGTTGTATCGGCGCCTCGTCGTTAGCTGATCTCGTCGGCCAGCTCAAGGCCCCGCGCGCGATCTGGATCATGGTCCCATCCGGCGTGCCGACAGAGGAAACCGTTCAGGCCGTCGCGGCGCTGCTCCACGCGGGTGACACGGTGATCGATGGCGGCAATACTAGATTCCACGACGATGTTCGACGGGCCGGGGACCTCATGAAGAAGCAGATTCACTATGTCGATGCCGGCACCAGCGGCGGCATTTGGGGCCTGACCATCGGCTACTGTCTGATGGTCGGTGGCGACGAGGCGCCGGTGAAACAGCTCGCGCCGATCTTCACCACGCTGGCGCCGGAGCAGGGCTGGGCTCACGTCGGCGGAGTGGGTGCCGGACATTACGTGAAAATGGTGCATAATGGAATCGAATACAGCATGATGCAGGGGTATGCGGAAGGTTTCGAGCTGATGGCGAAAAGCGACTACAAGCTCAATCTCGCAAAGATCGCAGACCTCTGGTTGCACGGCAGCGTCGTTCGATCCTGGCTCTTGGAATTGGCGGCCGGCGCCTTGAAAGAGGATCCGCGGCTTGAACAGTTGAAAGGCTACGTGCAGGATTCCGGCGAGGGTCGCTGGATGATCGCTGATGCAATCGAGAAGGATGTACCGGTCCCGACGCTCGCGACGGCATTGTTCACTCGATTCCGATCGCGGCAAAGCGAGTCCTTTGCGGAAAAGATGCTAGCCGCGTTGCGGAATGCTTTCGGCGGCCATGCGGTCCGCCGGTAACGCCTATGCCCTATGCCACCGAATAGCCCACGTATCGACATCAGCCCCTCACAGGAAACGATTCCTCCGGTCGAGCCCTGTACCCTCGTCATCTTCGGAGGTTCCGGCGATCTGGCGCGGCGGCGGCTGATTCCTGCCCTTTACAACTTACTCCTCGACGGACTCCTTCCGCAAAACTATGCGGTGATCGGGCTGGGCCGCAAGTCGATGACCGACGAGGGGTTTCGCGCCACGGTTCGTGACGGCGTCGTGACACACTCCCGGCAGGCATTGGAAGAGGACAAGTGGAAGGAATTCGCGCCACACCTCTTTTACGTGTCGGGGGGAAATGAGGACCCGAACACCTATGCCAGACTGAAGTCCCGAGCAGAAGACATTGAGGGGAACCTCCAATTACCCGGCAACAGAATTTTCTATCTGAGCATCCCTCCCAGTTCGTTTGCGTCTGTGTGCGAGGGGCTTGAGCAAGCCGGATTGGCGACGAAGCAGGGGGCTCATATGCCCTACGCCCGCATCATCGTCGAGAAACCGGTCGGCCGCGATTTGGCCTCCGCCCAGGCCATCAACAGCGTGACGGGGCGTGTGTTCGACGAATCGCAGATCTTCCGCATCGATCACTATCTGGGGAAAGAAACCGTTCAGAATTTGATGGTCGTCCGGTTCGCCAACAGCATCTTCGAGCCGATTTGGAACCACAAGTACATCGATCACGTGCAGATCACGGTGAGCGAAGCGGAAGGCGTTGGGACCAGGGCCAGCTACTACGAAGAGGCCGGTGCCTTGCGCGACATGGTGCAGAACCACATGCTTCAGTTGCTCTGCTTGGTTGCGATGGAGCCCCCCTACTCGCTCGATCCGGATGTGGTGCGCAATGCGAAGATGGAAGTCCTCCGCTGCCTCAGGCCCATCACCGATCAGGATGTCGAGCACGTCACCGTCCGTGCCCAATACACAGAAGGCACAGCCCAGGGCGCTCCCTTCCCAGGCTATCGTCGTGAGAAAGGGATTCATCCTGATTCCACGACGGAAACCTATGTCGCACTCAAATGCTTCGTGGAAAATTGGCGCTGGGCCGGCGTGCCCTTTTATTTGCGCACCGGAAAAGCGCTCCCCCATCGCGCCAGCGAGATCGCCGTGCAATTCAAGGACATCCCGCAAATCCTGTTCAACGCCAATGCGCAGCAGCCGCAACCGCCGAACGTGTTGGCGCTGCGCATCCAGCCGGAGGAAGGGCTTTCGCTCCGCATCGTCTCCCGCGTGCCTGGAACCCGCGCACAGACACACCCGGTGGAAATGGACTTTCAATACAGCGAGGTCTTCGGCCGCCCATCGCCCGAAGCCTATGAGCGTTTGCTCTTGGACGTCATGGCCGGCGATGCCTCCCGATTCATGCGGCGCGACGCCGTTGAAGCCTCCTGGGCATGGATCACCAAAATTCTGGAAGGATGGCACCAGCAAGGGTTGCGGTGGTTGCCTGAATATCCGGCGGGAACCTGTGGGCCGGTCGAGGCCGATCGCCTCATTGAAAAGGATGGGCGGACCTGGCGAACCTTGTAGCGACTCATTTCATGTCAGCCGCAACTGCTTAAGAATCTCCTCTCTGGTCCCCAGCCCGCCGATAAACCGCTCGAACTTTCCCTGGCGATAGAGGGCCAGCACTGGCAATGCGCGAAGCTCCAGTTCCGCTGGAATCTGGAAGTTTTCTTCGACGTTCATTTTCAGGATCAGCACCTTGCCGTCCACATCGAGCTTCAGTTTCTCGAGTTCACGATTCAGCGCTCGGCAACTCCCGCATCCTGGTTTCCAGAACTCCACCAACACCGGCAACCCTGCCTGTTCCACGACGTGGTCGAAGTCCCGATCGGTCACGTCACGTATCATGGTCTCCTCACGTCACGACCCACTCTCCGGCGCTACAGCAAAAATCTCCTGGTACAACCGCTCAGCAACCAGCCGATATCCGGCTGTGGTCAGATGCAGCCCGTCATTGGAGTACCGGGCCGCAAGTTGTTGAGTCTCGGGCTCCGCCGTGGCGGCGAAGAGGTCGAAGGCTGCCAGCCGTTTCGATTCGGCGTAGCGGAGAATCAACCCGTTAAGCTGGCGTCGCCGATTAAGATGCTCCGCGAACCACCGACTCCCCTCCTCACTATGAAGATCGTCACCCACTCTGATCGATGGAACGGTCACCGGCACCGGCTTGATCCCGACCGCTGCGGCCAGCTCATACATCTTGAGGAGGTTGCGCATAATGTCTGCCGGCGCTGCGTTCCATCCGAGATCGTTCGTTCCGCCGAGAATCACCACATACGTCGGTTGGTATATCAGAACAGCCGACCGAAACCGCATCGCCATTTCACCGGTCAGTTCACCGCAGATGCCGCTCACAGACACGCGCACGGCAGGCCCTGTCAATTCTTGCAGGAACTGCCCATATGGTGTTTCAGCGCCTTGAGGATTGTCGGCAGTGGGCGATTGAAACCCTGCCGTGAGGCTGTCTCCAAAACACACAATGTGGCTCGCGGCAGTAGTCAATATGAGACGGATTCTACCGGCCTAGCCTCGGGGTTCACAATGCCCTCGTGTCCGTGGCTAAAGGAAGGAGAAATTCCTCGGTAATTCCTCGGTGAGAGGCTCGTTAAGAGCCGCTATTTTCTTGACGATTTAGCACCTCCAGGGTACGACTAATCATCATGGACGAGCCGAAGACAGACGGCGGCGCACTGCCAATTGCGCCCGCAAAAGAACTGGCCGATCCGGAGTTGGTCTCCGTCAAGCGACTCCTCACACTCTTGGACAAGACAGCAAAGTCCAGCCGGACGTACGGGTCAGCGAACCCTGTGGCGCAGAAGTTCTTCCAAGAGTTGTTCGAGGGACTCACGGCTCATCTCGCTACTTACTCTAAATTGGCGTTTCTTATTCAACGCTCCGAGCTGTACTTCAACGGGGAAGTCGTATACCGATCCGAGCAGGATTCGAGTAATGAAAGCGTCGCGTTCAAGCTCTATGCGGATGGCATTCGGGAACTCACATTTCTCGAAGGTCTTGCTGCTGAAGACCTTTCCTTCTTGCTTGATTCGCTTTGGGGCAGCCTTGATTCCGAGGAAGATGATGACGACATTGTGACTCGTTTATGGTCCAAGGACCTCTCCACCATCACCATCGTCACCGCCGAAGAAGTCGCCAAAGCCTCGACCGGTGGGGATGTCTTTGCGCTGCCTACTGCCGGGATGATGGAGGCAGGGGAATCGAACTTGCGGGACCTCCTGGATCGGGAACAGGCCAAAGCCAGGAAGGAGTCGGGCCCTGGAGTCTATGGCAGCAGTCCCTCGGGCGATAAGCCAACCGGAAAGGCTGGCCGATTCCAGTCCGGTCACGTGGGCTACGAGGTCTCTGAGAAGGAGTTAGCCGAACTGGCAAAGGAGATCGAAGCTGAGAGCGCCAGAGATAATATGATTTACCTATTGGATATGCTCACCGCAATCCTGGCGTCTGAAAAATCTCCCGTGATTCTGACCAAGTTGTTCGACCTCTGGGGAAACGTCCTCGATTCATTGACGGCCCAAGGCAGATGGACCGTGTTAGACAGCGTACTTGGACTGTTACATGCCGCCGCTGAGGTCAGACCGGATCTCGGCGACGATCACAAGAAACAACTGGCGGCCATGCTCGACAACCTTGGCCGACCTGAACGCATGAAGTTGATCGAGACGTATTTGAACAAAATCCCAGACGCAACCACGGTAGGATTGCCGTCGGTTCTGCTGGCAATGACGCCGGCAGCCGTTTCTGCCTTGTGCACCCTCTTGGCAAATCTGGAAGCGCCAGCCCATCAGGCGATCGCGGCTGAGGCCATCGAGATACTCGCGAAAGATCAGCCGGATTACGTGCTTCGCGGTTTGTCCGATCGCCGCCCCCGCTATGTTAAGAACCTTCTCGCGATCCTTCTCAAATGGAACAATCCCAGATTTGCAGACGCCGTTGAAAAGCTGGTGCACTATCCGGACATTCAGGTACGGAAGGACGTCGTGCGAGCGATCGGAATATTCCGTCCTAAAGGGAACGGGATGAAGCTGGTCGCGTTCGTGAATGATAGCGAGGAGTCGGTCCGGTTCGCGGCACTCAAGCTGCTCATGACCGGTCAGTATCAGACTCCCTATTCCACATGGTCACCCCTCGTATCGGCGGACACATTCATGGATCGAACCCTTGGTGAAAAACGTGCAGTGTTCCAAGCCATGCGCGCCACCAGTAGCGATGAGGTCATTCCGTTCTTTGAAAGTTTGATCACGGAACGGTCCTGGACCAACCGGAAGAACAAGGAAGAGCTCGCGGCCCTCGCCGCTGAGACATTGGGAAAGTTGCCCACCCCTGCCGCCCTCGGCGTCCTTGAACTGGGTCAGAAAAAAGGCGGCGCCACCGTAAGGCAAGCCTGCACTGCGGCACTTGCCCAAGCCCAACGACAGCAGAATCTCAAGCAGGCTGCATCATAATAAGGAGCCTTTGTCGTGAGTGAATCCAAGATCAAAGAGACCCCGGTCGAGGATGAACAAGCCGAGCCGATCCTGACCCACGAAAAGTCCCTGTCTCAGAAGATCGCCCGTGGATCGGAGGCCAGGGACATCCTTGACCAGCAAATGGTCATGCTGGGAATTCAGTTGGTCACACAGTTGAACGTCTTGATCAAAACCTCCCGCATCTATGAGCGCACCAACGCGGCACTGGATAAACCCGTCGACGCGATGCTGACTCTGATTAAGACCATGGCACATGACCAACCGGTCACGCTCCGCTTGCAGAATGATTTCTTGTTTCTCGGGGACAGTCACTTGAAAGTGAATGCGCAGCAGATGGCCGTGGCCACCAGCATCATCGATGCCTTGAACGCCTGGAAGATCGGCGGAATGACATTCTCGTTGACCGTGGAGTCGAAGGATCTGCGTGAATTTGCCGCGCTTTTTGTCAGCCTTGATCCTGACAATAAAACTCTCGAAGATCTTCAGAAAGAAATCAGCGCACGGGGAATCGCCGGCATTGACCTAGAAGAACAACGACAGCTGCTAATCCGAAAAAGACCGGAAACGGCGGAGAACAGGGGACCGGACGATACTAAAAGTACCGATCCACAAGCGCAACGGAAAAAGGACGCCAAGAAGGGCTATGCGAATATGGCAGGATCAATCGGAGCCCTGACGCAATCAGCCCACGCAGGAGGAACGGTCAGCTTTAAACAGGCGAGACGAGCGATCCAAAACATCATCGATCGCATGGTGGATGATGAAACCGCGGTCCTCGGTCTCACGACCCTTCGTTGCCACGATCAGTACACGGCTAACCATTCGGTCAATGTGTCGTTGCTGTCCATGGCGCTGGCCAATCGCGCCGGCTATCCCAAAGTGGAACTGGCCGACCTGGGCCTTGCGGCGTTGTTCCATGACATGGGCAAATCCACCATTCCTATGGAGGTCCTGAATAAACCAGGCGAGTTCACCGATGACGACTGGGAGGCCATGCGCAATCATCCCACGGAGGGAGTTCTGGGTCTTTCGAAAATGAGAGGCCTCATGAATCTCCCGGGCCGCATGGCGGCGGCCTCCTTCGAACACCACATGAACCTGGATTTCTCCGGATATCCGAAACTTACCGTGCCCTGGACACTTTCACTGACCGGCCGTATCCTTACGATCGCAGACTGTTACGACGCCATGACCTCCTCCCGTGTCTATCGCCGGGAACCCATGTCCCCATCGAAAGTGTTGAACATGATGCTTTCAAAGTCCGGGAAGGCGTTTGACGCAGTGCTGCTCAAGCTGTTTGTGAACTGTGTCGGCATCATCCCCATCGGCAGCCTCGTGATGCTGGAGACAAGCGAACTGGCGGTCGTGCTCAAGCCGGCTGCGGACAAGGCAAACGCCGAACGGCCGTTTGTCAAAGTTATCACCGATCCACAGGGAAACCCGGTCGATCACGGACTCGAAGTAGACCTGACCGAGAAAGATGAGGCCGGGGATTTCCGCCACAACATTATCCGCTTGATCGACAACACTGAATATAAAATCGACATCAGCCGATACTTCGTCTAGCCTCCGTGCGACCCAATCTCTTGACAGGGCCTGCCCCCCCAGTTATTCTCGCACCGGTTATCTATTTGCATTGTTTACCAACAAGGAGCGCGTGTTATGCATACAACGGGAATCCTCTTGGGGCGGATGACCCTCCCCTTGGTCGCCGCGGGCATTTTGCTGCTCGCATCTTTCCCAACTGCAGAGGCTACCGAGGTCTTCAAGATGGGTGTCGTCGATCCTCAGGCTGTCTTAGAGAAATCAAAAGCGGGCAAAAAAGCCTTGGACGGGCTTAAAGAATATGTAGCTACCAGACAGAAATTGTTGTCCGGGGATGAAGAGGAGTTGCGCAGCACGGAGAAGACACTGAAGGAGCAAATGGTGAAGTTAAGCGACACCGAAAAAAAAGAAAAAGAAACTCAGTTCCGCGCAAAAGTTCAGGACTTCCAGAAACGCGCGCAGGAATTTAATCAGGAGTTACAGGGAAAGCAGAAGGAATTGGTCGATGAATACATGAAGAAAATTGCTTCGGCCACGAAAACCGTGGCGGAAAAGGGTGGGTTTGCTCTCGTCGTCGATAGGGGCAGCGAACAAACGGTCAAGATTGTCATCTACAATAAGGACACCATCGATTTAACCGACCAGGTGATCAAGGAATTCGATCGAGTCAACAGCAAGTAACCCTCCCGAGCGCGCACACCCGAATTCATGATTCAACGTAGATGGGACCTCGGCATCTCTGAGGTCCCAATCAACGCTCCATCGGATAGCCCGCATCCCGCCAGCCTTTGATTCCCCCATCCATCGACACCACATTCGTATAGCCCATTTGTTGAAGCGCATCCGCGGCTAAGACCGACCGGTAGCCGCCTCCGCAATACAACAGAATGGCCTCCTTTTTATTGGGAATACGCGTTTCCACATCGCGCTCGATAATCCCTTTTCCCAGATGCTGGGCGCCTTTCGCATGATCCTTCGCAAATTCGTGGTCCTCGCGGACATCGAGAAAATGCAACACCTCACCCCGATCGAGCCTGGTCTTAGCCTGCGCCACCGTACATTCCTTGACCCGTGCTCGTGCCGCATCGACCAACTTGAGAAAGCCTGGATTATGTTTCATCCTCCCTCCTTCCTTGTCCTGCTTCAAAATAATGCTGTTTGTTCGACCCCCGGCCTGCGAAAGGTGGTGGGAACCGTCTCGTCACGCAGCACCGACAATCCCGCTTTGCGTCTGGAAACCTCGAATAACTGTTCGATCATCGCCCAGTAGGGACCGGCGCCACGGTGGCGTTCAAAGAAGGCCCCCTCGCTGATCGCTCCACCGCGCACATCCCGAATCCGATTCGTGATCTTGGCGATTCGATCTGGAAATGCCACCGCCATTCGCTCCATGAACACTGGCTCCACAGGGCCAGACAGACGCAGCAGCGTCGCCATCGCCTCGACCGCCCCAGCTTGTTTCGCTCGGGCCAACAGATCAGGCATATCCTCATCGTTGAGACCGGGTATAATCGGTGAAATCGAAATGCCGGTGGGAATCCCGGCGTTCGCCAAGGTCTCCATCGCTTCGAAGCGTTTCCGGCTCGAAGGAGCATGAGGTTCGACCTTGCGCGCCACCTCATCGTCTGAAAACGGGATGCTGAAATACACATGAACCGACGCCTCCTGATGCAACCGACGCAGCAGGTCCAGATCGCGCAACACCAGCACCCCTTTCGTGATAATCCCGACCGGATTCCGATACTCGGCACAGACCTCCAGGCAGGCCCGCGTCAACTCCAGCGAGGCTTCCAGCGGTTGGTAACAATCGGTGTTTCCCGAGAAGAGGATCAATTCGCCCTTCCACGAAGGTTTCTCGAACGTCCGGCGGAGCAAAGTCGCGGCCTCCCGCTTCACGATGATCTTGGACTCGAAGTCAGTCCCGGCACCGAATCCCCAGTACTCATGCGTTGGCCTGGCGTAGCAATAGGCGCAGGCATGGAAGCAGCCACGATACGGGTTCAGGCTCCATCGAAACGGCAAATCGGGACTCTCGTTCCGACTGAGAATGTCTCGGGTCGCATCCTCAAACATCTGCAGCTGCACATGGGGAGCAGGTTCCAAGAGATCTCGGTGCCGTGATTCGAACGGATTAGGGGGATTCATCACCGTGCGCATCGGGATATGGTCCTCGATCCGCCCGCTCCTGTCAACGGGACGAAACACGCTTACCAAGGCGGAATATCACGACCCGATTGATTGACTAACCCCTACCCCGATGCTAAATTCCAGCCGCTTTCTGGGACCACGCGACCATGTACGATCTACGCTATTTGCGCGACAATTTGGATGCCATCCGGGAACAGCTTGGCCCCCGCGGCGCCGACGTCCCTTGGGATAGACTCCGCTCGCTGATCGAACAACGTCGCACCTTGACCGGCCAAGTCGAGCAACTTCGCTCCGAACTAAACAAGGGATCGGAGGAGATCGGCAAGCTGAAGCGAGAGAAACAGCCGGCGGATGACTCCATGGCTGCCATGAAAGTCGTCGGCGAACAGATTAAGAAGATTGACGACGAATTGCGGGGTATCGAAGAGACCCTGACCGATCTGAATCTCCGCATTCCGAATCTTCCTCATGTTTCCGTTCCCGTCGGAAAAGATTCTAACGGCAACAAAGAAGAAAGACGGTGGGGATCCCCGCCCGCGTTGATTTCACCAACCAAGAGCCATTGGGATCTCGGAGAAGCGCTTGGCATTCTGGATTTCGACCGTGCGGCGAAAGTCTCCGGCGCACGGTTTGCGGTCCTGACGGGGGCCGGTGCGCGACTCGAACGGGCCCTCATCAACTATATGCTCGATCTTCACACGACACAGCATGGTTATCGGGAAATTCTGCCGCCACTCCTCGTCAATCGGTCGAGCATGAACGCAACCGGTCAGTTACCCAAGTTCGAAGAAGATCTGTTCCGTCTGCGAGACGAAGACTATTTCTTGATTCCGACGGCAGAAGTGCCGGTGACCAATCTCCACCGTGACGAAACGCTCAACGAGTGTGCGCTGCCGATCAGGTATACGGCCTATACCCCCTGTTTTCGCCGTGAGGCAGGATCCTATGGAAAAGACACCAGAGGGCTCATTCGCCTCCACCAATTCAACAAAGTGGAGTTGGTCGCGTTTGCAAAACCTGAACAGTCGTATGAGGAACTGGAGCGGTTGACCGGCCATGCCGAAGCGGTCTTGCAGGGATTAGGACTTCATTACCGAGTCGTCACCCTCTGTACCGGTGAAATGGGGTTTTCCGCGACGAAGACCTACGACATCGAAGTCTGGTTTCCTTTCCAGAACCACTATCGGGAGATCTCCTCCTGCAGCAACTTTGAAGGGTTTCAGGCCAGGCGGGCCAGCATTCGATATAAGGGCACAGTCGGGAAAAAGGATACGAAAACAGAGTTTGTCCATACCCTCAATGGGTCTGGGCTTGCGGTCGGACGCACGCTCGCAGCCATCCTCGAACACTATCAGCAACCGGATGGAAGCGTCACGATACCGGAGGTGTTGCGTCATTACATGGGCGGGCTGGAACGGATCAAGAAAGAATGAGATACTTAATGACATTATCCCGTCGCCAAGAGCAATCGTAATGGCTTCGGGTCGGGTCAAGCAGGGTATGGAGGGGTGACGGAGTGGCCGAACGTGCCAGTCTTGAAAACTGGAGACCTCGCAAGGGGTCCGCGAGTTCAAATCTCGCCCCCTCCGCCATATTTCCCCACGTAATTCGAGGTTTTTGACTCGAAACTCTCGAAATTTCGGCGGAACTGTGGCTTAATTCAACTTTCCCCCCAGCAGAGATTGCTCCAGGACCGCGAGCTTCTTGAAACCCTCCGTCAAATCATCCTCACAGACAATCGCATATCGTCGATACACGACTTCCGTCTTATGGCCGGTCAATTTCAATGCCACGGAACGTGGCACCCCTGCCCGATGGCCTGAAACTCAATCAGGAGCTCGTAAAGGAATGCTGGCACTGGTGGTATCGGAATTATGCGCCGGGGGATACGGTGTGGAAGAGTTGGAAAACGAAACGCGGGAAGCGCGGAAAGGCTTATGGGTCGATCCGCAGCCGGTGCCGCCGTGGGAGTGGCGGAAGAGGAAATAGTCAATACCGCACTCGATTCCTCTTACTCCATTTCTTCCGCATTCTCCCCATACAAGTCTAATGCCCTGCTGCCCAGCGTAGCGACCAGTTGCGCCACGATCCGTCGGGCCTAACAGACGTATCGATAAGTCTTCAACTTCTACCAGACCGTAAGCCAATCCCCTTGCCCCATTTTTTTATCCTTTACCAAGGCAGGGGACCCTAACCGGCCGCTGCCGAAAATGGCTCCTTTTTGTCTCCAGAATGCATGTATCTGGTAGCAGCCCTATGTTCATTGACGTACGGACGGGTTTCACTTGGGGGCGGTGCTATTCCAGTATCAGTATAAAGAAGAGCGACAAACAGGTCAAAATGGACTACCGAGCAACAAAGAGAGCTGACTCGCCAACTGCCCTACGGTGCGGAAAGAGAAGGGAATTCTACAATCATCTATCAAGAGACTTGAGCAATCCCCCGGAGAAGGAACGCACTTCCGAGATACCTTTTTTTGGTCTTGCAGGGCTCACGTCCTGCGGTATCTTTTTTGCGTGAGACATGAGGGGGAACCTGTATCAAGGCCTGTGCAAGGAGAACAATCATGACACATTCACGTTCATGCAGCAGGTGGTTCATGGCAAATTGTGATAAAGAGGGAAATGCGCTAATGCAGAAGAAAGGACAACGGGACACACGGCAGTATCCGCACTCATGGGGAAATTTAGCCTTAGCCGATCAGAGCCTAGCCGTACTTCAACCACCCAAAGCCAAGGTCCGTTCTCCTCGGCTGAGCGTGGTACAGGACATGACGGAGGATGAGGTGGAGTTTGACGCACTTGCTCCTACAACAGGAATTGTTAATGGAATTCGCCTGTCTCTCACGTTGTGGAGTCTCATCGTTCTCATCATTCTCTTGGTGCGTTAACCCTCTAACGTTCTAGATCCAAACGGTCCCCACGAGCATCCCCGAGCTGCCGTGGGAACGGCGAAGCGGGAGCAGGAAAGCTAGGCCAAAGACACCATACGCTCCAGGCTGAGTCACGCGGTTCCGACATACTCCCGCCCTTAAATACCACCATCTCCCCCTTCGGCTCTTGCGCCTTCCGTTGCCACCTTCCCGAGGAGTACGTGCCGAAACTGGAGAGGACGAGACAACGACCGGTCCCCGGTCATTGCACATCCTCCGCATAGCTCGTTTGTGTATAATACGGGCCACGCGACATCTCGCCACATCGGCAATCCGAGCGACATTTGTATGGTGAGGCTGACGTCATCCCTCGTGCTGCTTCTCGCTAGTTTCTGCTTCCTCGCGCTGCCCGTATCTTCGCAATCAGTGCAGCCGGAACCGGATCGCGGCGTCTGGCGCACGGCAGCGCCTGCGCCGACGAAGCGGACTGAGGTGGCCGCCGTGATGCTGCGCGACAAGATTTATGTCGTGGGCGGGTTCGAGCAGCCCAGCTTCGGCAATCTGATGAATCTTGCAATTACCGCATCCGTCGAAGAATACGATCCCTCCACGGACCGATGGACCACCAAAGCTCCAATGCCGGTCGGCCTGCATCATGTGGGCATCGGTGTGACAGGCGGGCGATTGTATGTCATCGGCGGGTACACGCACTCGGGACTCACCGTCTGGCAACCCGTCGCCACTGTGTACGAGTACGATCCGGCCACGGACACTTGGACCGAGCGCGCGCCCATGCTGACCCCTCGCGGCGCTCTGTCGGTCACGGAGCACGAAGGGAAGCTATATGCCATCGGCGGCTACGACCGGAAGGCCAATAGCGCCGCAGTTGAGGTCTATGATCCGCAGCACAACACCTGGGCCTCTCGTGCGTCGTTGCCAACACCCCGCGATCATCTGGCCACCGCGACCGTGGCAGGGAAGGTGTACGCTATCGGCGGGCGTCTGAATGGTGACTATCGACGGAATCTTTCCGTCACGGAAGTGTACGATCCCGTCACCGACCGCTGGGCCCTGGCCGCGGATCTTCCGACTGCCCGCAGTGGAATCACAGCGGATGAGGTCGGCGGTAGGGTGTACGTGTTCGGTGGCGAAGGCGGCGACGGCACGTTCCGTGAGAACGAGGCGTATGATCCGGCGCGTGACACCTGGCAGACTATGGCGCCGATGCCGACTGGGCGCCATGGCCTTGGGTCGGCTGTGGTGGATGGGCACATCCACGTCATCAGTGGCGGGCCGACTCCCGGAGGCTCCTTTAGCAATCTGAACGAAGTTTTTATACCGCCGGAGCCTGTGACCTCCAAACCAGGAGTTCGCGTTCAGTCAGACAGGTAGATGCGGTAATGGTCTATTTACTTTAGTGCAATGCGCAAGGGGGCCTGAAATAGCGTTAAAATCCCTCCCCCACGACCATTCTAGTCAGGCCTAACTTCTGCTTTATCGTCGCTCCTAACCAACTCGCCCTGCCCAACTTTCAAGTGGCAGCAATGCTCTTGTCTTTAGATAGACGGGCGGCTATCGTGCGGGACACCGACTAGGAGGTGTCCGATGCGTCTGAGCCTGCTTATTCTGTTGGGTCTGACGTTGTGTTGGCCGACTGGAGGATTTGCCTTTACCGCTGACAAACGTGAGACGCTGCGAGGACTCGGAGAGGTCTCGGTGCTCGTTGAGTATCTCCCTGACGATGTTGAACGAGAAGGGGTGAGCCGAGAGCAGCTCACCCGCGACATCGAAGGGCGACTGCGCCAGGCAGGCCTGCGCGTCCTGACCATCTCGGAGATCGCGAAATCACCCGGGGCTCCATATCTCTACGTTGCCGTCTACCCGATTACGGGTCCCTCAGCGAATTCCACCGCGTACGCGATCGGTCTTACGTTGAAACAACTTGTTCAACTCTCACGGGACCCACCCACAGAATTCTTTGCGACCACATGGGAAGGCCCTGCGCATCCGAGTTGGCTCAGTGCCTCTAGAGTGATCGACATTCGCACGAGAATCTCAGAGGCTGTTGGACGGTTCATCATTGACTATCAGGCGGTGAACCCGAAATAAAGGGAGGCGTCATGTCGAACATTTTGAAGAAAGAGACCGCCTGCGCGTCCTGATCAGTACACTCATCCCAATCGGCGAAGTAACCTTGTGCAGTGGCCTTGTAACCGAGAGCGGGTCTCCCCTTTACTGTAACAATAGGTTGAGGATACCTGGCGGATTGCTCGTACGTCGGCCGAGCCGTGCTTGATCATGGCTGGTTGACACGTGCCCGGCGAGGTTTTCATCGCCCGCCTAGTTTGCCCCGCATTTCCGTGATCATATCCTCAAGGTCCGCCTCGGCGCGGTTCCGTTCACTAACAAGGCGGTCCAGATTGTAGGGTCGAGGCGAGGGCACGGTCTGTGCCGTGAACTCAGGAGGAAGAGAGGGAGAGGCGATCCTGGGAGCGACCAGGGAATTTCCAAGCTGGGTCGTTTGCCTGCGAGGCAGAAGGAGAGAACGATCAGCGGAGTTGTCTAGCCCCGGGGTGCCGGAGTGAGCCGGCGCCTCCTGGGCCGAAACACCCTGATCACGCAACCACTGCTTGGCCACGTTGGACTTCAAGGAGAAGCTGATACTGGTAATCGGCAGCCCGTCCGGCGCGACGCGGGCGATTGCCGTATTGACCCCGATCATGCGGCCGTCGGTATCGAGCAACGGTCCTCCGGAGTTGCCGCGGTTCAATCCCGTTTCCGTCTGAAACACAGACTTGCCCTTCGTGTCGTTAAAGTTCTCGAATTCCGCGCTGATGATGCCGGTGGTCAAGGTCCAAAGTCCGCCCTGTTCTGGATGTCCGATCGCCACCACCCGATCACCAATCTTGACCTTATCGGAGTCGTCCAGTTCGAGAACCGGAAACGGTCCGGGCCGCCCGTCGAGCTTGAGCAGCGCCAGATCCAACGGCTGTGAGAAGGCCACCACACGAGCCTTGCCACTCCGTGACAAATCCACCTTCCGGTCGCCGGTCACACGATCCGGCTTCAGAGAGATGGTCAAGCGGGGATAGGGCTTACCTGTGTGTTCCTCGATCACGACATGCGCGTTCGTCAAGACGAGCCCATCTTGTTGGATGATGGAGCCGGTGCCACCGCTGCCCTGTTGGCCGCTGTGGGAATACCCGATGATCATCACGACGGCTGGCGAGCGGCCCTCGTAGATTTCGCGCGCTGTCAGATCTCCCGCCAGGCTGATCCCAGGCCACAATCCCAGGATTGTCGCCATTGCGAACAGCAGGAGTCTTGCCATGATGCGTTCCTTCCTCACCGGGTTCCGCTCCGGCTCAGTTGCCAATATCCCGACTGAGAACCAGATCCCTATATGCAGCGAAGGGTAGCACGTGTAGGAAACCAAAATTCAATTTCGATGTTCCTGCTGGCCAATAGCATACCTCTCGCTAAGTCTGCCTGCAAGTCTCCAGCGAAGGTTTCAGACCATCTGTTTCAAGCGACCTCTTCGATGCTCCAGCACTCGCCGATCGAATGGGCATCCGACTGTCGGGCAAAATAATGACGGTTGGATCGCTTGCCCTCCACCAAACTTATTTACACAGATCAGGCTTTATTGTCTATGGAGCTTCAGGGTTTTCAAATCTCGCCCCTCCGCCAACAACACGAGTAGGTTATTATTTCAGTCAGCCTTCAAGTCGGCTTCCTGACTCCTACCCCGATCAGTAAGAATTCGGTCTCCCTAGGTGGGAGACCGATCTCCGCCCACATCTCCATTCTTCCTGATACCCAAACACCTACCCCTCAGGCTTCTATCCTAGGTTCGTGCGCGCATTTTACTTCTGACCTGGGGCAATCTCTCTCCATCTTATATACCTCTCGTGAAGCATTCTCTCATCACCACAAGTGCTTGAAATCGCATATTTATATAAACACATGCCGAAGAATTCTTGCCCCACATTCGTCCCCCACTTTAGTTCGGCCCCACCTACCTCTACGGTATTTTCAAAAATTCTGCCCTGCCCCAAGATCACACAATAGCGCGTCTCATGGATATCGATTCTCGGAGGTGAGACCGATGAATAAACAGATCGGGAAAATCGGGGCCATTCGTCGGGAGCTAGACGGCAAGGCCTGTCCTTTCTGCGGAGGACATAAGTATCAGCTAGTGCTTCGCGGAAACATGCAGCCGGAAGCTGGCGGACTCTTCGCCCGCTGTTCTCAGTGCCAGCGTCCTCGCGGACTCGATGAAGACCTCGGTCGAATACTCTGGATGTAAGAAAACGTCCTTATCACTCAACACAGAAGGAAGACACGATGCACGTCCTCTCTTCCCCGATCCAATACATCAAGTTGCACAGAGCGCACAAGAAGCAGAAACGAACCGCGTTGCACATGTTGGCACTCAGCGGTGTCGTGAGACCCAGCTATGTTGAACTCCGTTACGCGACACCCATCGCCAGTATTACCGCCTTTCAAGCGCAGCCAACTACGATCGGGGATTCGCAGATCCACCCTGTCCCTTTGCCGTCATGGGACCAAAACATCACATTCAACATGAAACAGACACGGCAATGGGCGTGCAGCCTCTCATCCTTCCTTGTGCAACTTGTGAAAAAACCGATCCAACTTCGGTGGACCAAGCAGTTAGACGCGTAAGCTTTTGCCGTCTTCCTTCGCAAGTTTTCTTAATCCACTCTCGAATCGCTTGTACCTCCCACATGTCCTGGAGTATGATCACGGCTCACTTGCTGGTCTTCCTAGCAGCCAGGATTATTCATGAATAGTCCGGGCAAGGGTTATTGACCTCTGTCGCAGATCATCGGGAACCCCGCATAGCAGGATGTTGAAAAAGTCCGCCAGCAGCGTTCTCGCATCGCTCAGAGGCTCAACGTACCGAAGCGTACGCCTCGCCTCTTCGCTCGCTGCGGCCTTGCTGAACGGCCTTTTTGAGCATCCTGCGAAAATATGATCGTTATGTAGTGCCACAGGTACAGACCATCAGCGTTCTGAACTGTCTGCATAACAGTTCCAGATCCTGCTAGAGCTGAGAGCAGTGGAGAGGTGGCCGAGTGGCCGAAGGCAACGGTTTGCTAAACCGTCGTAGAGGCAAAACCTCTACCGAGGGTTCAAATCCCTCCCTCTCCGCCACAGTCTGCTTCGAGGACACTCTCAGAGAGGGGATGACCAGGCTGCTTGATTTTTCTCTGACGATCCTGTAACAGTGCCTCGCCCTTCTTACCGTGAACCGTGCCGAGGTAGCTCAGTTGGTAGAGCACAGCCCTGAAAAGGCTGGTGTCGACAGTTCAATTCTGTCCCTCGGCACCACTCATCACTTCTCATTTTAGTTTGATTGCCTGTCGGCTTGAAACGTTCTCAGGAGCGTAGGGGCTCCGGATCATTCCCCTCTAGGAAGTCGCGAGAAGTAGAATGTGGCGATGGCCACGGTCGCCGCAACATTGAGGGATTCCACGTCGCGACTGAGGGGGATAATAAATCGAGTGGTGGCCTGCCTGCGGATCTGATCTGATAAACCGCGACTTTCATTACCGACAGCAAGGACAAGTTTCTGTGGCACCTGGTGAATCTCGTCGATTGGAACGGTCCCGTCCCCTGTCACTTCTGCTGCAAAGATCCGGCAGCCTTGCCGGATCAACCCAGACACATTCTTGGAGGCAAAGATTGGCAGCGCGAGCAACACACCGCTCGTTGCACGAACCACTTTGGGGTTATAGATATCGGCGGATTCCGGCGTGAGCCACAGGGCGTTCGCATTGAGAGCTGCCGCCGTTCGAACAATGGCCCCGACATTGGAGGGATCTTGCAGTTGCTCTCCAAATATTCCCAAGAGATTCGGCTGTCTAAGAACCTCTCCTTCATCCCATGTCGGTTGCCGCACCACAGCGAGGATACCTTGCGGCGCGTCCAGATTGGACAATTTTGAGAACTGGATATCGGTACAGGAGTATTGTTGCGTCGATGAGGCTAGTCGAACCAGTCGGTCGCCCTGTCCCTCTTTTGGCAGATAACCGTGGGCTGTGACGATTGTGAGAATCTGCTCAGGATACTTCGTCAGGAGATCTCGAACTGCGTGGACGCCTTCGACCACGAAAACGCCATCCTGTGCACGTACGCGTCTATCAAGGAAGAGTTCGCGAATGTGTGCCCCTTGCGAGCGCGTCAGGAGAGGAAGGGAGGCAGCCACGCTAGCCCGGATTATTCATGAATGCCGTCGCGAGGCGTTCGAGACCGAAGCCCGCCGGGGCTTCTCGCCAGTAAGGCCACGTAGGCGTACTTGCGGTCCGTCGAGGAGGCCGAACGAGAAAAGCCCCGCCGGGCGAGAGGATCGGACGACGTAGCAGGTATTCATGAATAGTCCGGGCTAAACGCGTCACAGTGGACAGAACTGGTTCAGCGACGTTTCCGCCCGGATGCGGCTTCGGCAGCACGAATCCGTTGGGCCCGCGCCTTCGCTCGTTTGAGAGCAGTCAACTTCCCTCTGGTTCGATCCTGCTCGTGCTGAAGCTTCTCGAACTGAGACTTGAGATGGAGCTTTTCTCGCTTGTGAAGCGTGGCACATTCTTCCTGAGAAAGCTGGATCCAATCTCCACAAGTCCGAGCCCTCTTGATCCGCTGTTCTAACGACTCCCGCAACTGCTTGGAACGCATGCTTAAGAGCGATTTCAAGGCGTCCTTGCGCCGCTGAACTTCTTCTTCTTCTGCGATGATACCGCGAATATCTGTCCCCAACATGATACGCCTCCCACTGGATCGAGCATAACTAGGATTTGCATTATACCTGATTCCATCGCTCATCTTCCACTGAGGGAAATTACACATAAGTCATTGTGTTTCAAGGTGTATTGTGCCATAGGCAAACAATGGGAGGTTGCGGCAAGAGCCCCAATTCAGTATCATTGCGCCATGTCGCTCGGACAACAAATTCAAGCCTGGCGTATTTCGCGAGGTCACTCAGTCGACGACTTGGCAGCCGAGTCGCATCTTCCGCCTCACATGTTACAGGAAATTGAAGCGGAGGAGGTTGATCCCTCTGTCTCACTACTCGAAGCGCTCGCTGCCGCCATGAAGATCCCTCCTGCCTGGCTCTTTAGCCATCCGACCTCATTTCGTACCTTGTTTGATGATCCGGAAGAGGAGGCAAGTTCCTCCCCTGCAGGCCCTGATCCTGTTACAGAACGAATTCTCGCCGGATCCCGAATGGATCGTTCGCTGTATATCCTGTTGACCGCTATCATGCAAAGCGGCGAACCGAGGTTGCTCCGTGCAGCGGAAGTGAATTTGCGTAGCCTCGTCAAACAAGCCAAACAGGCGACAATCCCCTGGCAGAACCGTCCATCGGGCCACTTCGAACCACCGAACGATTAGCAGAACGCTAAAAAAAGTGGCGGGGTGGCTGGGACGATCGCCGTGCTCGCGCAACGCGCGGCTTGAGAAGAACAGGAGGGGGAAGTGGGGAAACCCAGAAGGCCCTCGCCTGGGCAAATGGCACGTCCCGGGAAATCGATTGCGAAGCAATCGGAGGATGGGGCGGGTGAAAAATATCTGCCAATGGGTGGGCGGGTGAAAACGTTGCGCGCATTTGGGATCATTCCAGCCAGCCCTTATAAAGTGATAGCTCGCTGCGGCCTTGCATGGGATAAGGCGCGTCCTTGGGCGAGAGGCTGTCTTGGCAGACTCGGGGCGGGCAGGTGAAGTAGACGCCAGGGTTGGGCGGGTGAGAAGTCTGGCCTTTTTGAGCGTCCGGTATACGAGCGACGATCTCACCCTGCCGAACTCACGTTCACAATACTTGAAGGATGAAACATTTCAAGTACCGCGTTTCCGGCATGGTGGCAAGGATGGGATGGTCCATGGCCTGTCCACGCTGTTCCAGCAGGCGGACTTGCCGCTTCGCATCTCGTGCAGCCAGGCGGATGCCCGTCCATAATTCCTGTTCAGTCACGTGGTGGGAGCAGGAACTCGTAACCAGAAATCCCTCAGGCCTGGTCAGTCGCATCCCCAGCAGATTCACATCTTTGTATCCAGCCAAGGCACGGGGCACGGCCTGTTTACTGCGAGCAAAGGCTGGAGGATCGAGTAACACCAGATCATAGTAGCGCCCAGCCCGTTCCAGCTTTCGCATCTCCTCAAACGCATCCGCCGTTCGATAGACACAACGATCGGCCACCTTGTTTATCACCGCATGGTTGCGCGCGAGCGCCAGTGCCTCCTCACTCACATCCAGCCCTTCGACCGACTTTGCCCCCGCGAGCGCCGCATGAATCCCAAAGGCTCCAGTATGAGCAAACACCTCCAGCACCTCCGCGTTGGCCGCGAACCGTGCCGTCACCAGTCGATTCTCTCGCTGATCGCAAAACCAACCGGTTTTCTGTCCTCGTTCGATATCGACGAGAAATCGAGCTAGCCCTTCCTGGATGCCGACTGATGTCGCACCACCCCCTCGGAGAAATCCCCTCTGCACCGGCAGCCCTTCCAGGATGCGACTCTTGGCATCGTTGCGCAGATACACTCGCGTGGCTTCGGATTCCTGACATAGGAGATCGGCCAGGAGATCTTTCCGGCGGTCCACACCCGAGGATAGGGTCTGCATGACCAAGACATCGTCATAACGATCAACGACCAAGCCTGGTAATCGATCCGCTTCTCCATAAATAAGGCGATATGCATTGGTACCGTTAACGACTCGCTGACGTAGCCTGACGGCCTGCGTGAGTCGCTCCCTCCAAAACTGTTCTGTAATGGGTTCGTCGTCGAAGGTTAGAATCCGCACGCGGATCTTGGAGGCAGGATTGTAGAGACCTCTGGCGTAGAATTTTCCATTCGGCGCCATGACATCGACCACATCGCCTGAGATCAGCTCGCCGCTGACCTCCTCGACATAACCGGCATAGATCCAGAGATGCCCCAATGCCTCGACCGCACGTGCGCGAGACAGGCGGACGCGCCCGCGTGGACTGTCATCATGAAGCGTCATGGCATACTTATCCAATGGCTCGAACCGAACGTCAAGTCCATCTGGACCCATCTGGTTGCTTGACGGCTGACCCGCGCTGTGGTTTGCTGCGCCTACGCGTCAGGGACCCCATGTGTTCCGCTCCGTGATCCAGGTAGCCCCACGATGAAACGAATACCGACCATCGGTTCCGCCGTCATAGATCGGCTCCACCAGTTGGGAGTCCGTCATATTTTTGGAATCCCCGGCGACTATGTCCTTAGCCTCTACCAATTGATCGACGCCTCACCGATTCAACATGTCGGGACCACCCGCGAGGATTCTGCTGGGTTCGCGGCGGATGCCTATGCGCGCATCAACGGCATCGGCGCGGTCTGCGTCACCTATTGTGTCGGAGGGCTGAATTGCGTGAATGCGATCGCCTGCGCCTATGCAGAACGGTCGCCGGTGGTATTACTCACCGGGTCACCAGGACTCTCGGAGCGAGTTCGCACACCCTACATGCACCACATGGTGCGGGACTTTTCCACGCAACGCGAGGTCTTCGAGAAGATTACGGTGGCTGCCATCTCGCTGGATGATCCCTCAACTGCTGAACGAGAAATGGATCAGGCTTTTGCGGCTCTGTTGCGCTTTCGCCGCCCGATCTACATCGAAATCCCTCGCGATCTGGTGCATACACCGCTGGCAAACCCGTTACGACCCTTGTGTCTCGACGATGAGCCAAGCGACACCGCGGCCCTGAACGAAGCAATGGCTGAAGTCCGCGCTATGTTAGCCTCGGCCAGCCGCCCTGCTATCTTAGCCGGTGCAGAAATCGGGCGATTCGGCCTGCAAGACGATCTGACTCGCCTGGTCGAACGGCTCAACATCCCCATCGCCTCGACCCTGCTAGGCAAATCCGTCATCCGTGAAGATCACCCACTTTACGTCGGAGTGTACGGCGGCCTCATCGCGCGTGACGAGGTCCAACAGTTCATCAATGAATCAGACTGCCTGTTGATCCTGGGATCGATCTTATCCGATGTCGAGGATCTCAACGCCGATTCGCCCTTGCTGTCGGAAGGCCGCACAATTCACGCGACAGCCGATAGGGTGGCCATCAAACATCATCGCTACGATGCGATCCGGTTTCAAGACTTCGTGCATGCCCTGGTAGCCAACCCCCTCCCTTCGTTTCCTTCCCGCACGCTGCCGGCACCGCTCGCCGTGACACAAGGCACGATTGCCCCGGATGCCCCCGTAACCTTAAATGGTCTCTTTCGCCATCTCGATAGTCTGTTGGATGAACACACCCTCGTGATCGCCGATGTCGGAGAATCGCTCTTTGCAGCAGCCGATCTCCACGTCCACCGGCGATTCGAGTTCCTCTCTCCAGCCTATTACACCTCGATGGGATTTGCCGTCCCGGCAGCCGTGGGCGCCTCGTTTGCAGATCCTACGTTTCGACCGATCGTGCTGGTCGGCGACGGCGCGTTTCAAATGACAGGAACGGAGCTCTCAACCGCTGTGCGATATGGTCAAACGCCAATCGTCGTCGTACTGAACAATCGAGGCTACTCTACTGAACGGGAGATTCTCGACGGCTCCTTCAACGACGTCCACGAGTGGCACTATGAACGGATCTGCGACATGATCGGAGGTGGAATCGGTACGCGGGTCGCAACCCAAGGGGAATTTGAGCGAGGGCTCACCGTCGCCTTGGCCGACTCCAGCCGCCTGCATGTCATGAATGTGCTGCTCGATCCAGCCGATCGTTCGGCCGGCATGGTCCGACTTGCCCATCGCCTCGCCAAACGACTCTCCACCGATCGCCCTTAGCAGACTGCTGAAAAAAGCCATCCTCTTCGTTTGTGGTTTGGCTGGTTTATCAGGTTTATCCCGGCTAGTCTGGTTAAAACACAGGATCGCGCGGTGCGGGGGGGCAGGTCATACTCTCCGTCAGGCTCATCAGCGCCGGGTATATGATCTATGGGGCGGCAAACGGATTGGAAGCCTTAGAGCAAATGGAAAAGCACTCGGTAGACGTCGTGTTGACCGACCACCATATGCCAAAGATGGACGGCTTCGAATTCCTATCTGTCTGCCGCGTAAAGTGGCCTGGAACTCCTGTCTTAATCTTTTCTGCAGAACAGGACGACCTAGCCCGCGAGGCGGTTGAGCGAGGAGCATTTGCCTGGATTCGCAAAGGAAGTGACTTCAAGATACTCTTGGAGATCCTTGCGTACGCGAGTCAACAAACAGTCCATGCGTGAGCGAGAGAGTTACGTGCGGAGACGGTAGGTATGATGATCGGAACAAGGAGAGAGCGTTCTATGCTTCGAGGGAAACGCTTATAGCAGCCTCCTGTACACTTCGTGCTGGCAGACCGAGCGGAAAACAGGCCACTTGAACGTTGCACGAGAGATGTTTCACATGGTCGCCATAAACTTTCCGCAACCATGTTATCAGTAGTACGTGGCCCAATCCCGACTAGGTCTTGAGCAGTTGGACCCTTCGTGCCGTGCCGCCTTGAGCGGCCTCATCATGTAGGGACAATCACTCCACAGTGTTTTCCACACGATTCACAGGGCGCGCGTTGAAACCTGCATTGCCACGATCCACAACGGCTCAATGAGCATCGATTAATCTTGTTTTTCGGCGGCACACTCGGTCTCATTGCAGCTGACGACTAAAGTCGATGCTTGAAGCATACGCTCACATAATCTTGATGGACGTGTATTTGAGCGGGCAGGAGGGGCCAGAAACCTCATGGCATTCACGTTAAACTTGTGTACGTGAAGGTTTTTGCCATCATCTACTTCACTTCCCCCGCTGGTTCCCTCCGTGAACATCCAGCGTTTAAAACATACTTTAGTGGCACATCACCTGCACAATTGTTGTAATATATCGAAGTTACGCTACTTATGGCGAACGGGCACACGTTTCTGACTCCTGCTCCTGATCCTGCTGTAACTCATTGCCAGGCCCTGCAGGCGATTCGCTCATCGGAGGCGCTCATGTCAGACTTCTACCAAAACGGTGTCGTTACGGTGCTTCACCGCCTTGGAGAGCCGAACGTCGACCAACTGGAGCGAGAGTTGACCCGGTATGGACGCGTCAATCCCATCGCCTTGGTCCTCCCCTCCCTCTATGCAGAATTAGGACGCCCGGCGTTGAAGTCCATCGTGGAGACTCTCAAGAGTGTGTCGTACCTCAACGAAATCGTCATCTCGTTGGATCGCGCCTCGGCCTTGGAATTTCGCCTGGCTAAGCAATTCTTTTCTGTACTCCCTCAGCGGGTGCGTCTCATCTGGAATGATGGTGCGCGCATCCAAGCCATCCTCAAGCTCTTGGTCGATCACAACCTCGATATCGGTCTGCAGGGCAAGGGACGAGGCTGTTGGACTGCCTTCGGCTATGTGCTGGCCAGAAACAACAGCCAGGTTATCGCACTCCACGACTGCGACATCACAAGCTACAGCCGGGAATATCTGGCGCGCCTCTGCTATCCCATCGCCAACCCGAATCTCGGTTATGAATTCTGTAAAGGCTATTACAGTCGCGTCACCGACCGTCTCCATGGCAGGGTGACACGCCTGTTCATCACCCCCATGATCCGAAGCCTCCAGCAGCTCGTGGGGCCGCACGCGCTCCTGACGTTTCTAGACAGCTTTCGTTACCCTCTTGCCGGAGAGTTCGCCATGGTACGGGACCTGGCCTGGACCAACAGAATACCGGGTGACTGGGGTCTCGAAATCGGTGTCCTCGCGGAAGTTTATCGGAATTGTGCCTTGCGCCGCATTTGCCAAGCCGATATTGCGGATGCCTATGACCACAAACATCAAGAACTCTCGGATCACAATCCCGATGCCGGCCTCCTCAAGATGTGTGTCGATATCACGAAATCGGTCTTTAGAAACCTGGCGAGCGAAGGTGTCATCCTATCTGACGGGGTCCTCAAGACCTTGCGGGCGACGTATTTACAAGCCGCGCAGGAAGCGATCAACCGTTACGAAAACGACGCGGCCATCAACAGCCTCACCTTCGACCGCCACCAAGAACGGACGGCCGTCGAAGTCTTCTTGAAAGGCATGAAATTGGCCACCGACGGATTTCTCGACGATCCGCTTGGCGTCCCCATGATTTCCAACTGGAGTCGAGTGACCCATGCCGTGCCCGATATTTTCGATCGTCTGATCGACGCCGTCGAAACGGATCACGCCTGGGACCCCACGTCCGAACCGGCTGCCACTCCGTCATGAACACCGGTCTCACACCACTCACAGCACCGACTGAAGCACGCATCCAACAGATCGGTTCGGCGGAAATTCTCGTCGGTATTCCAAGCTACAACAACGCGGACACGGTCGGACATGTCGTGCGGGCCATCAGCGTGGGCCTCGCCAAACACTTCCCTGGTTGTCGGGCAGTCCTGGTCAACTCGGACGGCGGCTCTTCAGATGAGACGCCGTCCATCGTAGCCCGCACCGCCATCGACTTCGAACACCTTTTCATCGGAGACCAACAAAGCGTCCTGCATCGGATCGTGACGCCCTACCATGGCATTCCTGGAAAAGGTAGTGCCTTCCGGACGATCTTCGAGATTGCGCGACGACTCAAGGCCAGGGCCTGCGCAGTCGTCGATGCGGATTTGCGCAGCATTTCACCGGAATGGATCGAACTGTTACTCCGCCCAATCATGGAAGAGGGATACGACTACGTCGCACCCTACTATCTGCGCCACAAATACGACGGCACGATCACGAACAGTCTCGCCTACCCACTCACCAGGGCGCTCTACGGGCAACGGGTCCGCCAGCCCATCGGTGGGGAGTTTGGTTTTTCCGGTACACTCGCGGCCCACTACCTGGACCAACATGTCTGGGAATCGGAAGTGGCGCGGTTCGGCATCGATATCTGGATGACGACGGAAGCCATTGCCAGCGGCGCACGGGTCTGCCAAAGTTTCCTCGGCGCAAAAATCCATAATCCGAAGGATCCTGCTGCCGATCTGTCGGCCATGTTGATGCAAGTGATGGGAGCGCTCTTTGCCTTAATGGAACAGCATGAATGCCTCTGGTCCCAGCAGGAGGGATCGCAGCCGGTTCCGCTCTTTGGATTTCCCTACGAAGTCGGGGTCGAACCGGTCCATGTCAACGTGGAGCGGATGGTGTCAAACTTTCGACAGGGCCTCACCGATCTTGAACCCATCTGGCGACAGATCCTGGCCGACGACACATTCGCTCAGTTGCGCGTTCTCCAGGGGACATCCGGCACCGACTGCCGTATCCCCGATGAATTGTGGGTCCAGGTCGTCTACGATGCGGCCACCGCGTACCGCAAGCGAATCATGCCGCGCGATCATCTCCTGAAAGCCCTCACCCCCCTATACTTGGGTCGAACTGCCTCATTCATTTATGTCACCCAAGGCCTGACGTCCACGGAAGCAGAACAGAAGATCGAAGCCTTGTGCCAGATGTTCGAACGCATGAAACCGTATCTGGTTGAACGGTGGCAACCGGCTGCGCTGCAACCAACAGCGCCGGCTCTGTTGCACCATTCGACAACCGACGCAGGAGGTGACCATGAATGACTTCGTTAACCAGGCGCTTCTAGGGCCGTTAGAATTGCTCGGCCGCCAGGTGCTGACCGAGCTCCCCTATGTGCTCGCCATGGGCATTATCCTGCTCGGTGGCCTCTTCACCGCGTGGGTGTTCGGTTCCCTCGCTGAACGGCTGTTTCGCGTGATCGGATTCGACCATTTCTGTGATCGGCTGGGGATGAATGCAGCGCTCCTGCGTGGAGGGGTCAAGACCGATCCCTCTCGCATCGTCGGTCGCAGCATCTATTGGACGGTGCTTCTGCTGGCATCGATCGCGGCGTTAGGAGCCCTGAACCTGACTCCGATCAACCAGTTCGCCCAGTCACTGCTGGCCTATGTACCCCATCTGGTGACGGCAGCGGTCATTCTTCTTGCCGGGTACTTTCTCTCGAACTTTGTATCCCAGGCCGTCCTGATTGCCGCCGTCAACGCCGGACTGCCTCCCGCCAGACTCATCGCAGCCTGTTCTCGATGGGGGATACAGGCCCTCGCGGGGGCCATGGCGCTGGAGCAACTCGGCATTGCCCAACACATCGTCGTCGTGGGATTCGGCATTACCTGGGGAGGAATCGTGCTGGCCGGAGCGATTGCATTCGGACTCGGCGCATCCGATCTCGCGAAAGGGTTCTTGGAACGACGGCTGGGGGACCGATCAAAGTCCAGCAAGGGCGATGATCTCCATCACTGGTAACCGCGCAAGACCATGCCCAATTTGATCGTCTTCACAGACTTGGATGGCTCGCTTCTGGACGGCACGACGTATTCCTACGAGGCGGCCACACCAGCCCTCACTGCGCTCCGCGAGCAAGGCATTCCACTTGTGCTGGTGTCGAGTAAAACGCGCGCGGAAATGGAACCACTTCGACAACGTCTCGGTCATCGTGACCCATTCATTGTCGAAAACGGCGGCGCGGTGTTTATCCCTCATGGTCTCTTCGACTTCCCATTCGAACGTATGCGAACTAAGTCTCCTTACCTGGTCATAGAATTAGGCCTTCCCTATCACATGCTGCGAGAGGTACTGAAACAAATTGAAGATGCTGTTGAAACGCCGTTACAAGGCTTTGGCGACCTATCGGTAGAAGCCATCATGCAGGTGACCGGGCTCCCATATGCCGATGCCATCCTGGCCAAGCAACGGGAATACGACGAGCCCTATCTTCTGCAAGGCCCTCAGGCGCTTATCGAAGAAGTCTGCCGGCAAATCGTCAGCCGGGGCCTTCGATGGACAAAGGGGGGACGGTTGTTTCATCTGATGGGGGAAAATAATAAGGGGGAGGCCGCTTCCGTGCTCCTGCGCTGCTACCATCGTCAACAACGCATGAACGGACAAGCGAAGCGGATTGAAACGGTTGGGATCGGGGACAGCATCAACGACGCCCCCCTGCTTGCTATGGTGGATTACCCGATTCTTGTCCAGAAACCAGGCGGATCTTATGACCCTGATATCCACCTGTCTGGAATGATTCGTGCGCCCGGAATAGGGCCGGTGGGATGGAATGAAGCGGTCCTGGATCTGTTGGCACAGGTACCATAAGGGACAACCTCAACCAGACGCGCGAGTACAGCACCCAGCCCTCCGGGCAGGGCTTTCCGCATTCTCCTAGATGACCGTCTACTACAAGTGCCGCTAGCACCTGTCTCTCCTCGCCCTCAAATCTCACCCCTCATCACTTCCCCAAACTAGTCTTCCTCCGGGTTGATGGTATGGAGGCCCGCCGAATGACAGGCCGTCAGCAATTGCGTATCGGCACTGACGACGGTCAGCCGCAAGGGCCTGAGTTCCAAAGCCAGTGCCAAGTGCAAGACCTGTGGTGATCGGAGCGCAGGATACTCCAGCGCAAGTTCTTTAGTCGCTAAGTACGTCTGCACCGTCGGGGCGATGAAATGGTAGAGACCCTCCTGCGATTCTCTCTCGAACTTGTGGATCACCGAGTAACAATCATCCCGGGTGATCTCTCCATGGTGGGCTCGATTCGCGAACGCCGTATAAAAATCGGTCACGGACCACGTCGGTAGAATTGCCACTTTGCTCCGTTTCACCATGAGCCTGCTGACGATGCGTGTGCCGCGCTCCATGCTGTACCGTTTCACCAGAGCTGTTGAGTCAAAATAGTAGTATGGCATGCGATCACACTCTCCCCTTCAAAATGATGGCGGCCAAGGGTCCCGACATTTTCGAAAGCCGATCTTGGAGTTCATCCAGCGGCAGCTCGTCATACCCCTCCTTACGGAACTTGTCGGCTAGGTTGCCCTGATTGAACGACGCCGTGTCGTTCTTAAGCCGCTCACCCAGCCGGCGTTTTGCCAACCGACTGGGAACCCGTTGCCTTGTGACCGTTAATCCGCGGCCACGGCTGCGTGGTGCACGAGTTGAGGCTCGTCCTGATTCCGGCTTCGATTTGGCCATACTTTCCCTCTCTATCTAAGTTAATGGGATGCTGAGGCCGGCCAGAGACCTGCCCGTCCCGCGGACATCCAGCAGGCTGGTTCGTCTGTGCCGGCAGTTCCAACTCTCCATACACATGCGCCGCAATGGCCTTGGCCACATCGCCAGAAAGCTCTTGCTGCATGACACGCACAACTCTGGCTGTCGCCTCACGATCAGACAGATGCCCTTCCTTGCCACCCTTCGACAACGCGCCGACTACGCGCCGGCTGGTCATATCCACGATCTCAAAATCGCTGCACCATCGAGCGAATTTGAACTGTGGATCTCGCACGTCGATCGACCACACTCGCACCACGCCTCGCACGAGCAGCTCTGGGTATGGACCGTCGAAGTCCCTGCCGATCGATCGATCACCTCCTAACGGCCAACTCATAACTTGCAGCCCTTCTTTCAGCAACCCCTCTGTCAAAGCACGCTGCGCCGGTTCAGTCTGGTCACCGCTCACCTCAACTGCCAGGACCAGATTCGTGGCGAGAAACTGTTCGAGTTCGTGCGTGAGTTCGCTTACGCGGTAGTCCGCCGGGGTACCTTGCCCGCTCGGTCGAATCACGCGAAGGTCGGCATTATACGTTTCCCTCAGGACAAGATTTCTGGTGGCTCGTCTCAAGGCTCTCACTCGCGCCAGCTTGTCGGTGGTCTGATGGGCCTCCTCGACATCGTCTCTGATCGATCGGTCTAGATCAGTAATCCGTTCCAAGAACGCGGTCTCTGCCTGAGGCCGGTGCATCCCCGCCAAAGCATACCGGACGCCCTTCCGCACATCGACCCAGCGATCGACGATCCGGACGTTCTCTAATACCCTGTCTGTCGATACAAGGGTCAGGTTGTCGAGCGTCAAACGGCGTTCATCTCGGCTGTGGCCGCGCTGTTCGATCACCAGATATGACTCCCAGTCTTTCGACTGCGCACTTACCTCGGCTTTGAAAATGCGAGCCACCGCAGCATAGGCGCGATCCTCGGCTGTCGCGCCACTCTCTGCCTGTCCCACGCCAACAAGATATTGACCGGACGGATAGGCAGCACTCACCCCATCGATCCAGTCCGGTTTCGATTGTCCCCCAAACCATGCGCAGCCGGATAGGGCGACCACTCCCATGAACACCGTCATGAGTCGGGGTATGAACGTCGATCGGGGTATCATGGCATCACCCGTTGAATGAGCACAGAGGTCTCGCCTGGTTCGAGGGAGAGGGTCCGAACGCCCTCGGGTTTCAGAGGGTCATGAAACCCGCGCACCTGATAACGGCCCGGCGGAACCCATACCCGACCGAGGTGGATTTCATCAGGCAATGTCTGCCAGCTCCTCTTATCGGCTTCTTCCGATGCCACCGCGAAACCTTTCGTCAGCAGTCCAACGAGAAGACCGACCAACGACCCCGCATCTCTCCCCGCTAATTGCTGAGACCCGCTCGTTATCGCCTCGGCCGCCACGAACTTCGTGCCCGCACGGGCAAGAGCCTTAGCGGTGATTCCAGCCATTCTTTCCGAAAGCGCCTTATCTGCTAATGCCGTCACGTTATTCACCAATTCACTGCGCACCATTACATGGCCGCCATACTCCGGAGTAAGGCTCACCGCATCGACCGCGATGTGTGTCTTCTGCGGGACGAGCCGCGGTAAGGCGACTCGAACGACTCGCCCGTTAAGACCGTAGAAGAGTGAGTCCATCCTTCGGTTGGACTGTCGATTAAACTGTGAAACCCCGCGGTTGAGGAGTACCAATTGGAGTGCGTCGCTACTGATCGGCAAGTCAAGAAACTGATCCTCCTTGCGTGGCGCGCGGCCATTATAGCTGATCACGATGACTTGAGCGAGTTGTTGCAGCGCCTGACTGGTCTCCCACTTCGTGTCTGGAAAAAGAGATCGGTACTCCGCCAATTCTTGAGTAAAGTGCAGTGCCTCTGCCGTTCGCAGCAAATCTTCCCGCAGCTGTGACGGAACGGCCGTATGTGACCATGATCGGGCGGCATCAAACGTCTCATACGCCTTCCGATAGGCAATAAACGCATTATTCACATCGCCGGTGCGCTCATAGAGGATGCCGCTTAAATATCGCGCAAAGCCGTCATCCCGATACGCATTCGTTTTTTGTGTTTGATCCGACAAGACGTTGAGCCGGTGGTCGATACGGCGGGCTTCGACCAGCGCATCCTGCCACTGGCCCAACTGCGCATAATTGAGGGCCTTCAGCACATTGATCAATACCTGTTCGTAGGAATCACCCTCATAGGGTAGCGCCGTATCATTCGTCATGAACGCGAGGGTTTCCGTTCGAATCTTTTTCGTATAGAGCCGATCCAATTCCTCCTCCGCCTGTTCCAATACGGCATTGCTCTGCTCATATTCGCCGGCTAGGTGAAGCATCATCCCGCGATCCATGCCATAGAGCACACGGCTTTTCTCGCCATACTCCTTTTCAGCCTGCTGAACGATGCCATCGGCACCCTTGGGGTCGTGGGCGCGTAGGCTTGCATCGATGAGGAGATACCGATCGATCGAAGGACCGCAACCGGCAAGCAGCACGAACGCCAGCACGACAAAGAGAGACAGGGTAGAAATAAAAAAGCCCCAGCGTGCCGGAACAAGGGCGGTGGGGCGTGAGGCAAGAAGACTCAACGAAGGTTGTGGAGCTTAAAAGATTGAACGTTTCTTTTCGACGACTTTCTTAATCTTCTTCTGACCGAACCAGACCTTGGCGTTGCTCTCCAAATCCACCATCTGCAGATCTACCTGGTAGAACACCGCTTTCGTCCCGTCGGCCTCGTCGAGGATCGTCGCAATGGTACCCTTCAGCATGTAATCGGCGCCGATTTCCTTTCCCGGTGCTTTCTGCGTTTCCTCTCGCGCATATATCGCTTGCTCTTTGCGCTCGGTGCGAAGTTCCTCGCGATCTCCCTTTCCTGCCACAAACGTAACTTTTTGTGAGTTTGTGAGCTCACGTTCAAGATCGGCTACAAACGTGTTGACGTTGATATGCTCGTGGCTGCTGTTCTGAATGGTCCCGACGACGACGACCGGCTGGCGATGCTTCGTGCCGGAGAAGGTGTTGAGCCACGGATACTCCAGCGCCTCTTTGACCATGGACTCCGCAACCATCCTGGAATCGGTATCGTTCCAACGGCCGCTCAGATCCGTGACGACCCCTGATTCGATCCTGGTTACTTTGGTCTCCTGGGCACAGCCGGCTAGCGATAACACCACCAGTGCCACGAGCCCGATTCGTCCTCGATTCATCACGATCACGCGCTACCTCCTCGCAGATGCAGCAATTGGCAGTCGATCAGTAAGAGCACTCACCGCGGGGCCCGTTTGTCTTCTTCCTTTTCAAGCCGCTCAAAGAGCTTATCCGCATTCTTTCTGACGAAATCACGAACCTCCGCGTTGAGTTCCTTCGCCTGTTCAAGATTATCCTTCATCTCCTCGAGATTCAGCTTGGCCAACACGTAGTACGTGCCGGTTTTCTCATCCTTGTAGCGATCGATGGGGCGCACGCCGCTGAGGGTCGCAGTCGTCACCGTCTTAATGGCCCTCTCGACATTCTGCTCTTCCGTGTTCTTGGTAAAGTCTCCGGCCGTCGTGGAAGCCGCATAGTCGCGCATTAAGTAGCCGGTATAGGTTTCAAAGGTTTTGGCGATTTCCGCTCTGGCACGATTTTCTGCGGTGTCCCAGGCCAACGGCTCGTTCCGAACACCGATTACGGACCCGACGCCATAAAAGCCTTTAATGTCTTTTTCGTTGAAAGCCCCTGACCCTTGCTTGACCCACTTCGGAGGACCGCCGCAGGCAACAAGTCCAATCATCAGGGCGATAGCCACTCCTCCCCCGACCAACCTCGACCTGAACCCCAGTACCCTATTCATGCGCAGCCTCCTTGGTGATGATCAGGACAGTGAAACGGCGGAGTACCAGCGGCAGATGCCGGCGACGAACGTTCGAGAATTCACACGAATTCATGCTAACATGCACCCCTAATCCAGTCAACGCAACCGAGAGATGGTGGTCGACTGTCCCACTGTCCCCCTACAAGGAGAATGCTCGTGGCAGATGTCCAGATTAATGACGGCATCATTAAAATTCTGAGTCTGGAGGTTCAAGATCCCAAAGCAGCCGCAGTCCTTGCCGAATATCCTCAAGTCCGCTGGGCAGAAATTACGCGGAAAGCAGTCAAGATTGGGCTGGGGTATCTCAAGGGTGGCGAAAAAGCTTAACAGGACGTAGACTGAGGTCGAGGCCCAGGTTGAGCAAAGTCCCAACACTTTACTCTCAGCCTCAACCTGAGCCTTAACCTTCCAGAAAACTGGCGGGCTTTTTCAGCGTCCTGCTACGGCTTCGCGGGTGCGGCGGGTGTTGACTGTGCAACAGCAGCTCGGGCACGGGCATGGTTCCCCCCAAGTTCGAGATAGCGCGTGAACGCTTCAACCGATTTGGGCTGATCTTTCAACTCGTCGGCGTAGAGGATGCCCAGCGAGAAATAGACATCCACATAGTTGGGATTGACCACCAGCGACTCCCGCATTGCACGCTCAGCTTCGGCATACTGCCCGCGCTTTTCGTAGATCAACCCGAGGGTATACTGAGAATCCGGGTTCTTCGGGGCATACTGCACCGCCAGCTTTGCCGCCAACAACGCGTCGGCAAGGTTCGGCAGCACTTCTAGCAGCACATAGCTCTTGAGCACATAGGCGTCGCCGAACGTGGGGTCGTATTCCAGGGCTTTATCCAACCGCTCCAACGCCTCCTCCGACGCCTTCCCTGTTTGGAGAAGCGCGAAGGCCTGCTCATACTGCATCTTCGCAGCCTGTCGTCGTTCGGCCGGAGACTGGGGGTCTCCCCCCATGATGAAGGTGGCCTTTCGGCCCTCGATCAACACCGTATCCCCGTCCCCTTCAAGCTGCACAAAGAAGGGATGCTGGGTGTCCTTCGACCGTTCAACAACTTGTTGCTTTACATAGTCTCCAACCTCCGAGGCCATAAGCCAGCCGTTTTTATTACGATCCGCCATGCCACTCAGCCCATTCAATAGTACCTGCACGAAAAGACTCCTCCCATTCTCCTGCCTCAACGACTCACCCTTATCGCCTGCCGTCAACACTTGCACGGCTCGCCGCTCCGTATCGTCTTCCGGGGCCAATCGCCCTTCGAGGGACAGGGGCTGAGCCGTGCTCACCTCCCATCCGCTAACTGAGGCATTCAACAAGAAGAGGGTATGTTTAGATGCGCTACGCCGGCTGAACTCTTTCAGCTGTTCAAACGTCACCGATTTGGACACATTCCCCATCTGCGCATCCCAGGGAACGAGATACCCAAGTTCCTTGCCGGCAAGATCCTGCGTGACACCCGCATGTCCGACGAAATAGAGCACAAGCCGATCATATCGACCGACTTTCCGGGGCAAGAAATCCGAGAGTGTCTGCTGCAAACGGCGAACACTCGCATCCTTGTCGTAGAGTTCAACAACCTCATCGAAGCCAAGTTGGCGGAACGCCTGGGCCACCGCTTTGGCATCCTCAATCGCGCCGGGAAGTTTCGGAGCCAGGAGATAGTTCTCCACCCCAATGACAATGGCCCACGACCTGTAATACAGCCCTTCCGGCTTCCCCAGTTGGGCGGACGCCGAAGGCGGACAGAGCATCACCACCAGCGAGTAGACGAGAAACGCGAGAAGGAAGGGCCACGGTTGTCGGGGGGTGATCGGCAACATCAATTGAACCGGCCTCAGTGTGTGACGCGTATTAAATTCACCGTACTCTCGCCTCTGCGCGACTGTCAAGAAACGGCACCGCGAGGTCTAGCCCTCATTATTCATGAGCGCTTCTGCTGTAATCACGAGCTTTCTGGCGAAAGGCAAGTGACAAAGACTTCCGGTCGGAAGCACGGCTCTTTCTTCTAGCCCCTAGCCTCGCGCCCGTCGCCTGGCTTGTTGGCACGATCTCGCGACGAACAGTCATGAATAATGGGAGCTAGGTATGGTTGAGTTCCCCCCTGCCCCTCTATCATAATGATCATGATTCGCTTCGCACCTTGACCTGAAGGAGTCATCGCACCATGGCAGAGAAAATCGATACTCTCCTCAAGGAAAGTCGCGTGTATCAGCCTTCTGCTCTGACTAAAGCTGCGGCCCATATTCAGGACTACGAGAGCGCCTACAAAAACTCGATCGCCGATCCTGAAGCTTTCTGGAGTAATGTCGCCAAGGAACTGGAGTGGTTCTCCCCCTGGACCAAAGTCCTGGAATGGAATTATCCCTGGGCCCAGTGGTTCGTCGGCGCCACCTGCAACATTACCTATAACTGTCTGGACCGTCACGTCAAAACCTGGCGCAGGAATAAGGTGGCGGTCATCTGGGTCGGCGAGAACGACCAAGAACGAGTCATTACCTATGGCGAGCTCTACCGGCAGGTCAATCGCTGCGCGAATGCCCTCAAGAAACTTGGGCTCACGAAAGGAGATCGGGTCACGATCTACCTTCCAAAAGTTCCTGAACAAATCGTCGCCATGCTCGCCTGCGCACGCATCGGTGTCATTCATAGTGTGGTGTATTCCGGGTTCAGCGCCCCGGCTCTCGCCAGCCGCATTCAGGACGCCGAATCCAAACTGGTCATTACAGCCGACGTCGGGTTTGACAGGGGAAAGGTCCTTAACCTCAAGTCGGTGGTCGACCACGCTGTAGCCAATTCTCCCACCGTCGAACGGGTCGTAATCTTACGGCGTCAGACTCCGGGGGTGAGCCTATCCACGCCGAAGGAAATCGATTGGCACGACTGGCTGAAAGACGAGAAGGCGGTGTGTGAGGCCGAGCATCTGGATGCAGAACATCCGCTGTACATCCTCTATACGTCCGGCACCACCGGCAAACCCAAAGGCGTGGTCCATGTCCACGGTGGCTACATGGTCGGGACCTACATCACCACGAAATACGTCTTCGATCTCAAAGAAGAGGATGTTTACTTCTGTGTCGCCGACCCGGGATGGGTCACCGGCCACAGTTATATTGTGTATGGTCCCCTCCTCAACGGCGCCACGATCCTCACAGCAGAGGGCAAGCCGGACTATCCAAACCCGGGCCGCTGGTGGGATTTAATCGAACGCTACGGCGTCTCGATTTTCTATACGACCCCCACCGCCATTCGCCTGCTCATGCGCTATGGAGAAGAGTGGCCCAAGAAATATGATCTCTCCACCCTCCGCATCCTGGGTAGCGTGGGCGAACCGATCAATCCGGAAGCCTGGGAATGGTTCCATCGTGCTGCCGGTGGGGACAAACCGATCATGGACACCTGGTGGCAGACCGAAACAGGATCCATCCTGATTACCCCCTTGCCGACAGTCCCCTTGAAGCCAGGCTCCGCTACCAGGCCCTTCCTTGGTATCGAAGCCGATGTCGTGGATAGCGAAGGCAACAGCCTCCCCGCCAACGCCGGCGGCTTGGCCGTCATCAAAAAGCCCTGGCCCTCGATGATGCGGAACATCTACAAAGACCCGGAACGTTACAAGACCTATTGGAACCAGATTCCGAACTGCTACACCGCCGGCGACATCTGCCATAAAGATGAAGACGGCTACATGTGGTTCATGGGCCGAGCCGATGACGTGATCAAAGTGGCCGGCAACAGGCTCGGTACCGCTGAAGTGGAAAGCGCGCTGGTCAGCCACCACGCCGTGGCGGAAGCTGCGGTGATCGGCAAACCACACAAACTCGTCGGCGAATCCATCAAAGCCTTCGTCATTCTGAAGCAGGGGGAAGTGGACAGTCCGTCCCTGATCCAGTCGATCAAGGATCAAGTGTTGAAGGAGTTGGGCAAAATCGCCGTACCGTCCGAAATTGACATCGTGTCCTCACTTCCCAAAACCAGGTCGGGCAAAATCATGCGGCGGGTGCTCAAAGCGAAAGAACTCGGACAGGACCTTGGCGATATCTCAACGATCGAAGATTGATTCAACCGGAGGCCAGTCATGTATACAGCAGCAGGTTCTAGAATGATAATCGCAGTCGGAGTGCTGGCAATCTGCCTGGCAGCGATCAGCCCGGCCGTCACCTGGGCCGCTGAACCAGTCAAGCAGGAAAAGAAGGTGAAAAAGCCGGAAAAATCACGTGCAAACGTGCCCGTCCCCAAATCGCCTGCTCCAAAAGTGGCCGCCCCGATAGTGCCAGCCCCGAAATTCGCCTCGGCAGAAACTGCGGGAGAGGCTCCATCCTGTTTTGGTGAAGCACCAACGCTCGACAAACTTACGCCCGACGAAGGAAAAGCCGGAGACAGAGTCATCATCACTGGAACCAACTTCGGCGAGGGAGCCTGTTTACGGGGCGTCTCCTTCGGCCCGGGTGCTCCAGCTCAGTTTCAACAGACTGACGACAGCATCGAGACGACCGTGCCAAGCGGCGGAAAGAAGGGTCTGGTCCTCCTCACCGTCACTACTGCCTCGGGAGAAAACTCAAGACCGTTTCTCGTGAAATAGAAACGGGAAGGAGCGGCCAGGCTACCCTGTGGAGAGAGACCGAAGCGAGCGTGGAAGGGTTACCTGATAAGGCTCGTCGTATATGAATCGTAAGCCAGGGGAACCGATCTATCTGAAGCGTCACATGCTGGGCCTTGCCCTGGCGGTAATCTCCCCTATTCTCCTGCCCCTCTTGTACGACCGCTACATTGGATCGCTGAGCTTTGCCACTCGATTTGTAGCTACCATGATCATCGCGGTCGGAGGAGCCATCGCACTCTATTTCACCTATCGATCTTCAGCCCAGAACGAACCATAACCCGACGCAAGGTCTGTCTCCTTACACCTGCTGCTCCCGCCATCGACCAGTCGGTTTCTAACCATGCAGTACCCCAATCGGGTAGTCCGTCATAGCCCGCGGCTTTTATGCTGCCGGCACGGACCATGACGTGATGGTCGTCGACCGTCGTCTGGAGTGTGAGCTCCCCATGGTTGCCGGACGACGAGTTGGCGAAAAACTCCTCCGTCGATAGTGACTTGCAAAATGCAAGTCATAGGGTTACAATGTTTCAACACTCCCTTCATGGGGCAACAGGTGCGTAGCAGAGAACGACCTTCAACAATGGAATGACAAGATGAAATTTGAACGATCAGAATGCCCGATCACCAATGTCCTGGATCTCCTGGGAGATAAGTGGACAATACTAGTCATTCGAGATCTCGTATTGGGCAAGAGATACTATCAGGAATTCATGTCCTCTCCGGAACAAATAGCTTCAAACATCCTTGCGAACAGATTGAAGAAATTACAGGCTGCCGGCCTTGTCACCCGACGGGCCTACCAGCAACACCCCGTACGGTACGAGTACCTTCTGACAAAGAAGGGTAAGGGTCTAGAGCCGGTGTTGGAGGCGATTATCGTATGGGGGCGGAAGCAATATCCGGGCACGAAGAGATTCCCTCGCGTCGAGCAACGTTAAGGGCCTATGCACATTGACGCCGGCTGTACTCTTCGCCTGGCAGGCGACCGGACAAATAGCCACTCGGTGTCCTGATCAGAATAGGAGGATTCACAGATGAATTATTTATCACTCAAGAATCGACATGAAATATTCGGATATCGATGAGATTGTGGGTCTCCGCTTTCCGGACAAGCCCAACACCAATAGTGCCTAACCAATAAGGAGGAATGAGACATGCCACTGTGGAAAGTCTATCACCCAGCCGGAGCGTTTACTGCTGAAGACAAAAAGAAGCTGGCCAAGCAGGTTACGGAGGTGTATTCAAGTATCCCAATCCCTAAGTTTTATGTAGTGTTCATATTTGAGGAAGTAGCCAAGGATTCCTGCTTTGTCGGTGGCGAGCCACATAACAAATTTGTCCGGTTCAAGATCGACCAAATTGCCAGGACGTTACCCGGTCCGGTCATCAGAGAATGGTGGACCAGGACACTTGATGCAGTCATTGCTCCCTTCGTAAAGGACAGGGGGTATGATTGGGAGATTTCCATCGACGAGACACCTTTTGATCTGTGGTCTCTTCAAGGGGAACTTGCGCCGCCTTTTGAATCTGTGGCTGAAAAGCGGTGGGGGAAGGAAAATAAGGCGAGTCCCTATACCTTAGCGGAAAAGCTTCCCGTCCGTCTCATGCTCGCTCCAGGAATAGCGGACCGTAAGGTTCCGGCATAGCTGGCCGTGAGCGTTTTCGGAGAATCGTACCCAAGAGAGATGACGGCCAACAGGGCAACGTCATCTTTCTTGGGATAAATTCACAGCTCTTCCGCCAATTGCCCTCGCTGACCCGTTGACTCAAAATCCTCGATAATAGACGACGGAGTATTTGGCTCCATTGGATACAACCGACAAGGTCGCAGCCCGCGAAGAGGAAATGCATGGCTAGGCGCTCTTTGTATTCGGCTTCTGATGGATCCAGGTGAGAGGAGCAGTCGCCTCAGCAAGGTAGGCCTGCCCGAATCCCAAAACTAGGTGCGCGTCCTGTAGCCGCAGCTCCCAGAGCGCAAAATCTGCAAAACCAAACATCATGGCCGATTGTGGAAAGCGAGCGAGATATCGCGCCTTCACTTCTGCGTAGTCCGGTGCACCGACATTCAACAGCGCCGCTTCACCCTGAAAATTCATCCGCCGTAGGGCTAAGGGGTTCTTCCCCGGCCGATCCGGCTCCGAGACAAACAGCCCCACGTGAGGATCATGCAACAAATGTTCGGTGTGCAACGCCAAGCGGCTCACATGAATGTAGGCGCGCGTCCAGTGTCTGCCAAACACATAGGGCACATGCGACCCAAACGGCCGCCCGTTTCCGAGCGTCAGCAGGACCCCCGTACGGACCTCGTCGGCCAAATTGGCCCAAGCAGCTTGAACCTCCTCATTCGGCAGAGCCGCAGATATCGCCATAGCGACACCCTCCCCCTCCAGCTAATTATGATGATAGTGGTCCGAGACTACCACCTCCTGTCCGTTTATCCAACCGGTGACTGGTCTCGCAGATCTCGCAGGGTGCTGAAAAAATCGCTCTTTTCACCCGCCCAACCCCGGTACGTCGTGACGCACCCTTCACGTTTTATGTTTCACGTCTCCTGAAAGGCCGAGTGCTTTCACTTTACGAAACGTGTATTCTTTGAAACTGACAGAAGTGTGAATACCAACTGCCGGTACCAGGAGCCGCGAGAGGTGGCCAAGTCGGCTGAAGGAAAGGAAGTCTCACACCCTCTCGCAAGACAACATGCTCCAATGAGACATCACCCAGAAGGGAGACACAAGATGAAGAAAACATGGATCGCACTAGGACTCTGTTTATCGGTTGTCGCTGTAGGCTGTAGTAGCGAGAAGGCCGAAATCAAAGAAGACCGCCTGACCGTCGGGAAGGTCCAGGGAGAGATCAAAGTTGGCATGGCGGCGTCCCAAGTCGCAGAACTCCTCGGCTCACCGAATATCGTAACGACGGATGAGAAACGGCGTGAAGTCTGGATCTACGACAAAGTCTCGACCGATCGTGTGGACGCGGCCAGTTCTTCCTACGCGGGGCTGATCATCTTGGGGACCAGATCGAGCGACAGCTCAAGCTCGCAGCGCCAGAGGACGCTCACCATCATCAAGTACGACGAAGAAAAGAAGGTCCGCGACTTTGCCTACAACTCCACGCAGTTCTAGCAAGAGCTGCAATCCTGGATTGTGGCGGGCGCTCCTGGCGGGGGCCTGCCTCTTCCCTTCGAGCCAGCTCGCCGCTTGTGTCACGCATACCCAACCGGTAGAACTCTTTCAGCTCACGCCTGAGAGTCCACGTAACAAGGCCATGCAGACCCGCTTCTTTGAGACCAAGGATGAAGCGGAGTTGCTTTCTGCCTCAGCCGCCGTCCTGCAGGATCTCGGCTTCCAGGTAGAGGAGAGCGTACAGGATGTGGGGTTCCTGCGAGCCACCAAGGAGCGGAGCGCCCGCGAGTACGGTCAGGACATCGGCCGGTTTTTCGCCTTCGTGCTCTCCTTGGGAAAAGTCGTCATGCCCGTGGATCTCCATCAGAAGATAGCAGCCACGCTTATTGCGCGGCCGATCAATCCGGAGGCCACACGCCAGGAAGTCCGGATCATGTTCTATCGGATCGTATGGAAGGGGGATGGCAAGCCGATCGCCAATACATTCCGCCCGGCCAGCAAAAGATGGAGATGCTCCGCGATCCGGTGATGTACCAGCAATTTTTTGCCAAGCTCTCGAAGGCAGTCTTCCTAGAGCCCTTTACGCTCTAATCAAGGAGCCATTATGAAGCAGCGAGCCGTCCTGGGAATCATCGTATAGCGGGTGCCCTACTGATACAGGGATGCACGGCTTCGGAGCCGACCCAGGACTTACTCGCGCTGACCGAAGTGCAGATGAAGATCCGGAACGTTCAGACTCGCACGTTCGACGTGAAGGACCGCCAGTTAGCCATGCGCGGGGTCATTGCCGCACTGCAGGACTTGGGCTTCATCATCGAACGGGCGAACGAGCCCTTGGGCCTAGTGACTGCTGCGCGATTCTCCGAGCCGAACTATTCCGACGTCGTCGGCGTCACCGTCACCGTGCGCCAGGTGACGGAAGGCCGCATGATGATCCGGGCCAACGCCATATACAACAACAAGCCGATCGAAGACCCCAAGGTGTATCAGAACTTCTTTGCCACCCTTGAACGGTCGCTCTTCATCACCAAGGAGTAAGGCACGTGGGGTTCGCCGCGCCGGACAATGGGAAGGAAGCAAGACGGACAATACAGGCACGTGGCCTCGCCGCCACGTTAGTTGTCGGGCTGTGTCTTTTGCTGCAGGGCTGCCCCACTCTTTACGAATGGCGCCATCAAGACCAATGGGACTCGCGGGATCAGATCTGGCTCTCGGAAGAGAGCCAAGTCAAACTGCGCGCGGCCCAATCGCGCGTGTTCGAAACCGCCGACCGCCGACGGACACTCGAAGCCATCGTTGACGCCATGCAGGACCTTGAGTTCATGGTCGAAGTCTTGGATGAGAAACTGGGCATCGTCTCGGGAAAGAGGTTCGAGCCACTCGAACGGCCCAGTATCGGCACCGATCCCTACTACCACCTCTACGATGATCAAAGCCTCCTGATCTTCACCAAGTCCTACCAGACGTGGGGCCCTTTCTGGCACCGCAGTGACCTCGTCCGGCTCACCACTACCGTCCGCAAGCCGAACGAAACACAGCTCGTCGTGCGTGCCAGCGCCCAGTACTACCTGCGTGCCGTCGAAGATCCGGCCCCCTATCAGAAGTTCTTCCGCACCCTGGAGCAGATCCTCTTTCTCCAGGGCCAGTTAGTGGATTAACCCTCCTACGCCTCCTGCATGCGCACGAACTGACGCGCGTCGACTAAATCCTTTCTGGTACAGAGCTGCTTCTCAAGTAACAGATGCTCCAGCGCTGCAATCCTGGCAGTCATCTCCGGCAACACGATATCAACCTGCTCGCGCAGGTCCTGCAGCCGGCGGCTCAGCCCCAAATCTCCTCGCTTCGCAGCGGATCCCTTCTTCGCCGAACCAACCGCTCGACCCTGCACCTTCTTCCGTGAAACGATCCGCCTGATTGACATATTTCCCTCCAGGTTGAAAATACTCCTCCACTCAGCTTTGCAGGGCTGGATCTCCCTCCTCTGCGACCGGGTCAGCCTCCCATCTTTTCCCCTTCCCCACGTTTCACGTTTCACCTTTTCGTTTCACTCTCCCCAAAAGGCAGGGTGATTTCTCCAGGAGAAACCGGTATTCTTTACGGCGCACCAGTGCGGCGGGTGATACCCGACTCGTATTGTTTCCACGGGAGCAAGAAAAGGAATCCATGAGCTCAACACCAGGCATGACCGCATCGCGTCAATTTAAGAAACTCCTTTTGTCAGAGCAGCTTGAATTTATCTGTGAAGCCCACAATGGCCTCAGCGCAATAATCGTTCAAGAAGCCGGCTTTCCAGGCATTTGGGCCAGCGGCCTCTCCATTTCCGCCCAATTTGGAGTCCGGGACAACAACGAAGCCAGCTGGACCCAAGTCCTTGAGAACTTAGAATTCATGTCCGATGCGACCACGATTCCAATTCTCCTCGATGGCGACACGGGATACGGCAACTTCAATAACATGCAGCGGCTCGTCCGTAAACTCGAACAGCGCCACATCGCCGCGGTCTGCATCGAAGACAAACTCTTCCCTAAGACAAATAGTTTTATCAAGGGGGGCGCCCAACCCCTGGCAGACATGCAGGAATTCTGCGGCAAGATCAAGGCAGGCAAAGACGCCCAGACCGACCCGGACTTCTCCATTATTGCCAGAGTGGAGGCCTTCATCTGCGGCTGGGGGCTCGCGGAGGCCCTGCGTCGAGCCGAGGCTTATCATCAGGCTGGGGCGGACGGCATCCTCATTCATAGCGCCCTGTCGGTCCCCGATGAGATCCTTTCGTTCAAACAGGAATGGGGAAATCGCTGCCCCGTCGTGATCGTGCCCACAAAATATTACGCCACGCCCACCGATGTGTTTCGGCAGCATGGATTTTCGATGGTGATTTGGGCCAATCACATGCTACGGGCTGCTGTGGCTGCCATGCAGAAAACCGCGCGGATACTTAAGGAGCATGAACACCTGCTCTCCATTGAAGATAAAGTCGCGCCGGTCTCCGAAATTTTCCGTTTGCAAAACGCCGAAGAGTTACAAGAAGCTGAAGACCGGTATCTGCCCCGAGGCGCCGAAGATACCTGCGCCATAGTGCTCGCCGCATCCCGCGGCGATGAATTGGGTGAACTCACCGAACACCAGCCCAAAACGATGGTCAACATCCAGGGCACACCAATCCTCTCCCACATTGTTGACGCCTACCATGCGGTGGGGATCAAAAACATCGTGGTGGTTAGAGGGTATAAGAAAGAGGCTGTCAATCTGCCCAAACTGACCTATGTCGACAACAATGACTTTGCTGAAACCGGCGAACTTGATTCTCTTTTGAAGGCACTCCAATCCAGGAAAGACCATGTACAGAGTACGATCATTTCCTACGGCGACGTGCTGTTCAACAAATATATTCCCCAGTCTCTCTGTCAGGAGAATGATGACTGCGTCATGTTCGTCGACAGCAACTGGCAGGAACAGACCAGCTATGCCCGCCTCGGTGGGTTTACCGAATGCACCGTTCCCAATTCGAGAAAGGCTTTTAACGCCAAGATCTATCTCAAGCAATTGGGGAACAACATGCCCAAAGAATCCATCCACGGGGTATGGATGGGATTCCTCAAAGTCTCGCCCAGCGGCGCCAGCTATATTACCGCCATCATTGCAGAAATATTGGCCAAGCAAGCCAATCGCAAGGCTGGTATCCCCCAGCTGTTCCAAGAACTGTTGAAACGGCAGTATCCCGTCCGTGTACTCTATACAGTCGGGCATTGGCTCGACATCAACAGCATCGAGGATGTGGTCCAGGCAGGAAACTTTTAACGGGCCAGGATCTAATCATGCGTGATAACCGATTAGACGATTCTCGTCCAGCACCAGACGCGGCCGAAGGGGTGCATGAGGCAGTGCTGGCACTTCTTAAATCGGATCCCCCGGGACAACTGTTAGATGCGCCGGCTGGTGAGGGTGCGTTTGCGCTTCACGCGCGTGAGCGAGGCTATACAGTTGTGTGCGGGGACATTGCCCCTGCCAGGTTTCGAGCAAGCGACATGACGTGTCTGAAACTTGACTTGAATAGGCCCTGGGATCTTGGAAGTGAATCGTTTGATTGTGTTGTATCCATTGAGGCAGTGGAGCACTTGGAGAATCCATGGCACCTTGTCCGAGAAGCAAACCGGGTGCTGAAAACGCAGGGAACTCTGATTCTCACGACACCGAATATTTTGAGTATCCGGTCGCGATTGAGTTATCTATTGCGTGGGTACCCCAACTATTTCACTTACATGGTGCAGCGTGACCCACGCTCAACGGAAGAGCGACCGATTGACCATATCAATCCTATTGGCTTTCTTGAATTACGACACATTCTTGCTCGATGCGGATTTAACGTCCGGCAAGTGGCGGCAAACCGCCTTCAAAAACGGAGTTCAGTTGTTTCATCTCTGTTGAAACAACTGATATCGTCCAGAGGGCTCTCTCAGGTACGTGACGATCAAGCCAAGGCTGTGGTTAGAGAAACCCTGTTGTCTGACCCATTGTTGTTTGGGGAAATTCTTATCGTGAAGGCGGAAAAGGTTACGGATATTTGAAAAGAAGCAGAAATTATTGGCGCAAAAAATTGTGCTAGTTCTAGTCATAAGCTTCTGGATCATCGACTGTCGCGGCTGTTATGTGTGCAGGCCAAGCAAACCAACCGCAAGGCTGGTATCTCCCAGCTGTTCCAAGAACTGTTGAAACGGCAGTATCCCCTCCGTGTACTCTATACAGTTGGGCATTGACTCGACATCAACAGCATCGAGGATGTGTTCCAGGCAGGAAATTTTTAGCAGGCCTAACCCCCTGTCCGCAACAGATTGCTGAGGCTGCTTTGCTATGTTGCATGGGTAGGCCACAGCAGACTTATTAAAACTGGAAGACCTCCTCCAGCCTCACGGCTGAATCGTTTCGTCTCTCCTCTGAATCGGTTCCGATCCTCACCTTCCGCTCCCAAAGATATTCCCCATTCACAATTTCACACACTTGCGAATCTTAATGAACGGTGTCCTCTCGGTATGAGGGTTGCAGATCCACTCGTGAATCATATGGATGCCTATCATCCGCAACGCACCTCACCCCTTCATGGAACCGCGGCGAATGACACCTACGTGTCCAGGAGCAAACCAAGGAGGTTTCTATGACATCCTCTCACAAGTTGCTAGGAGGAGTTCTCATACTGGTGTTCGCCTTAGGCGGCGCAGCCTTCCCGACCGGCACGCCGACGGAAGATAAATCTGCTAGTCTGCCCATGGAAATGGTGGCGGACTATGTGCACGCCGTGATTGAAGCGAACCGTGAGGTGTACACCAAGCACGTCGTTGAACGGTTGCAGGCGAAAGGGGTGGCCGTTGCCTCGGAGAACTGGGAGTACCAGAATACGATGCCTCTCCCGGCTCAACTCCTGATGGAGTCTGACCGAGTCTTGCAAAAAAATGGCTCGGGCATACAGTATCGATTGATCAGCCTCTGGCCGATCAACAAGCGGAATGTCGCCGCCGGCGAGTTTCAGAAGAACGGCCTGATTGCTATTCTCGCTCATCCGACCAAGCCCTTTACCGGTTATGTGAAGGTAGGAGCCGCCCGATACTTCCAGGCCGTCTATCCGGATCTTGCTGTGACCGATGGTTGCATCGGCTGCCATAATGCACATCCGGAGAGCTCCAAGCGGGATTTCAAGATCAATGATGTCATGGGGGCGATGGTGATCAGTATTCCAGTGAAATAGATATGAAGCTCCCCGCAGTTTACTGCGGGGAGCTTCATTGCCGCCGTCTTGCCTCGAATATGTTCAGAAATCACCTGCGCGAATCTGCGCTGAGCCAGCAAGCCCGCATTATTCATGACGGTTCGTCGTCCCCCACTCGCCCCTCCCTCCCCCGTAATATAGGGGAGGATAAGGGAGGGGGCGCGAGACCGCTCCTCAGACGGGGACAGGCGCGAAGAAAAAGGGCGCCAGTCCCCAACAGTACGTTGATGGTCCAAGGGGCGAGCCCGCTAGCCGAAGGCTCGTCGTAGCGGCGGATCGGCGTTTACAGCAGGAGTGTTCATGAATAATTCGGGCTAGTTGGACAGCTTGCAGACCGAAGAGTATGATGACTCATCATATGATCCAGTGGACACGCTGCATCATACTGACAGGGAGAACCGGGCCATGGCTTCGGTATTTTCCTGCTACGTGGCCTGCCTCCGCTACGCCAGCGATCCTAGCGACCAGCTGACTCAGTCGCCTCGTGCTGGTCACGATTTCTACTCCCCTTATCACATTCCCGACTCCAGCTTAACGGTCAAACTGATCCGCTTGCTCATAGACACGATTGTGCATTCTCGTATCCGCAATCCATCTCACCCCTTCATGGAACCGCGGCGATTGACGCCGACGTATCCAGGAGGAAACCAAGGAGGTTTCTATGACATCCTCCAACAAGTTGCTACGGGGAGTTCTCATGCTGGTGTTCTGGTTGGGCATCGCCGGTATAGTTGGGCCGAGTAGCGCGGCGACGGAGGGGACAGCTTTTAATCTGTCCGTAGAAACGGTGGCGGACTATCTGTATGCCATGATTGAAGCGGACCGTGAGGTGTACACCAAGCACGTCGTTGAACGGATGCAGACCAAAGGGGTGGTCGTTGCCTCGGAGAACTGGGAGGAGAAAAATACCCTGCCTCTCCCGGCTCAATTCCTGATGGAGTCTGGCCGCGTCATGGCAAGAAAAGGCATCGGCATACAGTATCGATTGATCAGCCTCTGGCCAATCAACAAACGGAATGCCGCCTCAAGCGAGTTTGAGAGGATAGGCCTGGGGACTATCCTCACTCATCCGACCAAACCCTATACCGGCTTTGTGAAGGAAGGAGGAGCCCGTTACTTCCAAGCCGTCTATCCAGATCTTGCTGTGGCCCAGGCTTGCATCGGCTGCCATAATTCCCATCCAGACAGCCCCAAACAGGATTTCAAGATCAATGATGTCATGGGGGGGCTGGTGATCAGTATTCCACTGAAATAGATCTAACTACTCTATGGGGGTGACTATCGTGGCGATGACTGAACAATCTTGCGGTCCAATCCAGCCGACCGCAAGACTGTTCAGCATCCGCCGTACAGGGAGTGCACGGGGATCTTCAGAGAAGTGCTGCGCTTGATGGAGATAACTGCGAACCAAGGATCCAAGAGCCAAGGGCTATGGAGCCTTCACGCACCGGAACCCGGGGAAGTATAAGCTCCGGAACGACGGCGGATCCCAGTACCGATCTGCGGATCGCAGATTCCGCGTGTTGCTGTTCCACGAGCCGCCGCGGATCACTTTGAACCCGCCTTTTGACGGTCCCGTTGGGTTCTGATGGGGGCTGTTCTTATAATAGTCATTGTCATACCAGTCGCTGACCCATTCCCAGACATTCCCGGCCATGTCATAGATGCCATAGGGACTCTTGCCATCTTCCAACGTCCCCACCAGCGCCAATGCCTCATAGTTGTGGGACCCCGTTTTTCCATAGTTCGCGTGGAGCGGCGTTGGGGAATCGTTGCCCCACGGATAGAGGCGGCCATCCGTCCCCCGCGCCGCCTTTTCCCACTCCGCCTCTGTTGGCAGGCGCTTGCCGGCCCATTTGCAGTATGCGACCGCATCCACCCAATCCACATTGGCGACCGGGCGCTTCTGGTGTGCCGGTTGGTTCATCGTCTGCCAGTCCAAAGGCGAATTGACCCCTGTCGCCTGCAGAAATTCCGCATACTGCCTCACCGTTACTTCGTACACATCCATGGAAAAGGCATCCAGATGGACCTTGTGCGCCGGTTGTTCGTCTGGATCACCATCCTGACTCCCCATCGTAAACTCTCCCGCCGGTATCGACACCATCGACCCCTCTAGCGGACGGGGCAATGTAGGTCTCTCCTGACTCTGCTTCTGCCCCGCGGCTAATTCCTTGGCGCCCTTATCACCTGGCGCTGCGGCCATTGCCGGGTACGCTGCGACCATGATCAGCGCGACTAGTACAAGCGTCCTCCTCATGAATTGCCTCCACAATTTACCAAAACGAACCATGACACCCTTTCCACATATCATCCAATGGGCGAGGACTATAAAGCCTAGCCTCTCAGAAAAACAACCATGCAAAGTTATGGGCTATCTCGTCTATCCCGCATTATTCATGAGCGTTTCTGCTGCAATCGCCGATCCACTGCTCTTGCACGTGAAGCGTCGTTCGTGAAGCGTGAAACGCGGTACGGAAAGAGCTTGTCTGTATCATCGCATGCGAGATACGAGCTACGCTTCACGAGGAACGCACTTTCGGGCAATGTCGCGATGAACCGTCATGAATAATGCGGGCTACGGAGTCTTCGCGCACCGAAACCCGTCGAGTCCCTGGTCCGTCGGCGAAATGAGGCTCCGATTCGCAGAGCGCATGGCCCGCGGATTGCTGTTCCAAGCACCGCCACGGATCACTTTGGTCCCACCCATTGACGGTCCTGTTGGATTCTGCGACGGGCTGGTCTTGTAATAGTTATAGTCATACCAATCGTTAACCCATTCCCAGACATTCCCGGCCATATCATAGATGCCATAGGGGCTTTTGCCGCCTT